>Ga0335069_10017144_pt1 | contig 10095 bp, 11 predicted proteins | sample Lox_Sample_11_FD_206714 | JGI IMG/M metagenome (GOLD analysis project Ga0335069, IMG submission 206714) | Soil microbial communities from Loxahatchee National Wildlife Refuge, Florida, United States - Lox_Sample_1.1 | ecosystem: Environmental > Terrestrial > Soil > Wetlands | place: USA...
AGCCGTACACCCACGGAAACATTCACTTCGACGCCGACCCGAACGGTGACGTTCACACCGACTGACACACCGACGAGTACCCCAACCCGCACACCCACAAATACATGGACCGCGACACCGACACGCTCGGCGACCCCGACGCGTACGCCCACCCTCACGCCCACCGACACGCCGACGCGTACCCCCACGCCGACGCCCACAAACACCTGGACGTTCACGCCGACGCGCACGAGCACGCCAACGCGCACGCCAAGCCCCACACCCACGGACACACCAACGCCGACGGCAACGTTCACGCTGACGCCAACACGTACGCCGACGCCAACCCGCACCTCCACGCCGACAGCGACTCCCTCCGCGACCCCAACCCCGTCGGCCTGCCCGTTCCTGTTCAGCGATACCACCAGTGGATCGATGGGAGTCTGCCTGTATCTCGGCGGCTTTAGTCAGATCTGCCCGCAGAGCCAACTCGGTGCGTCGTGGATTACGGATGGACAGAATGTCATTGCCGCAATCACCAGCAACCCAGTCGCCTTCTTTCAGGGTTCAGTGACTTCCGCGACGACGGCGACGTTGAACCAGTGGGCGACGCAGTCAGACTTCTCCGATGCACAGCCGTTATCGGGAGACATGACCCTGAGCGGGGACGGGCAATTGCTGATCTCCCCGACCGATCCGCCGTTCAGCATCGACGGATGCAACTTCGACATGTACAGTGGCGCCTTCAACGGCATCCAGGGCGGTGGAGGCGGCGGCTCAGGCTCGTGAAGATCGCCAAGCTCGATCGGATCTTCCCCGGCCGCCGGCAAGCGCCGGAGGCGTGCGCGTGGTAGAGAGCGACGATCTGTGGGCGATCACGAGCTACTTCAATCCGCTGCGCTATCCGGATCTGATGTGGCAGGAGGAGCGTCTCCTCAATTTAGCGATAGCCGCCGTGCCCGCAGACGTTGATCGCGTCGCCTGGCTCGACTGTGACATCGTGTTCGGCCGTTCGGACTGGTGGCGTGAGGCGCTGCATCTTCTCGATGACGTGGTCCTGCTCCAGCTCTTCAGCGTCTGTCACAATCTCGGAAGAACCGCGCCCGAGAACGTGTTCGATCCCGCCGACGTACTCAACAGTGCCGCGTCCTTCCTCGAAATCAGTCGTCACCCCGGCTCGGAGGCGATCCTCTTCGAACGTCTTTGGGGTTCGGAGGCCGAGGACGGCTAGCAGGCTCTGTGGCGCAAAGTCACGGTCGACGCCAGATTGGTCTACCCGTTCAGACGTCGATACGTGCGTCTACTACTGCGCTGGATTTCCAGGAACGCCGCAAGCAGCTCATCGTATAAGGCTCGGTTGGACGGGTTGGGACGGTACACCTTCTCACATCCGACCAAACCCGGGATGTCAGCAAAGCCGATCCAGCCCAAGCCGACGGCCGCAATGAACGCCGCGCCGCGGGCGTTGGCCTGCCGCGGATCCTGTACTCTGTGAAGGTCACGATCCAGTACATCGGCGAATATCTGGCACCAGACATCTGACTGGACCGCGCCGCCGACGATGCGAATGGGGTCCAATCGGCGGCGGACGAAGCGTTCGACATATTGCAGACTCCAGCGCGTATTGTAAGCAACCCCTTCCATGACCGCACGCACCATGTGATCGAGGTTGGTCGTGGTGGACATGTTGTGAAAGCCGCCGCGCAAGGTGCCGTCGTCCACCGGCGTCCGCTCGCCATTGAGCCACGGCGTAAACAGCAGCTTGTGACTGCCCGCGGGGACCGTGCCGGCGATCCGGTCGAGGACCTCGTAGGGACGTTCCGGTGTGGTCGCCGCGATCAACGCGTTGCGATGAAAGAGAATGTTGTCGGCGAGAAAGCTCAGCGCGCCACCGGCGAGATCCTGCTCGTTGACACACTGATATTTCCCGACAATCGCCGTCGGAAACGATGCGATCGAATGGAGCACGTCGGTCCGCTTCCACGGCACGATGCACTCGATCCACGACGAGGTGCCGACATAGAGGTGCGGCTCGTAGTCGCGCACCGCTCCCGAGCCAATGAGCGCACACTGATGGTCGGGTGAGCCGACGACGACCTTGACCTCTCTCGACAAACCCATCGCCTCGGCGCAGTCGCGCCGCAGCGTGCCGAGCACGTCCGTCGAGGCCTGCAGCGGTGGCAACTTGTCGCCCTCGATGCCCAGCAAGGCAATCAGCTCGTCATCATAGCGAATTGCACACGGATCGCGCGCGTCCGTGACCCAGAACAGATGCATGGAATCGTACGATGCCGCGCAGGTTCCGGTCAGCCGGAGGTTCAGGTAATCCTTACTGCCGAGGAAAGTGCGTGCCCTGGCATAGATCTGCGGCTGCTCATACTTCCAGAAGAGGACATGGGCCGCATCATCCTTTCCGGAGAGTGACGGTGCGCCGGCGGTGCGGCTGATCCACTTCCATGCCTTCGACAGGTTGTACCCCAGCAGGCTCGGAAAGCCGTTCATCAATCGCCGCACGTACGGCGCACCGCGCCCGTCCATCCAGGTGAGCGCGTTGCCCAGATGGTCGCCGTTCTGATCGATCGCTACGGTGGTGGAAAATGTACTCGAGACACACACCGCGCGGATCTGTGCCGCGAGTTGCGGGTTGCGATCGACCAGCCGGCGTGCCGCCTTCAGCAGGGCGTTCCACCAGTCGTCTGGATCCTGTTCGGCGCCACCACCGCTGCTGAAGTAGATGGGGGTCGCCTCGAAGTCGGAGTCGGCAACGGCACCGCGCTCGGAAACGATGGCCGCCTTGATTCCGGAGGTGCCGTGATCGATGGCGAGCAAGTAGCGATTCACAGACGTGGTTCCACCGTCTTCTGCCGGCGACTATAGCTTCGTCGTAGTGACCGTTCCGTCGGCGGCAACCGACTCGAAGAGGATGTCGTCTCCGCCACCGGAATCTCGGCGGCTCAGAAACTGGGGTGTCAGCGCGAGAAACTCTGAGGCATCAATGCACGCCTCAGGTGGCAGAACGCCGGTTGTGGTAATTTTGCCTTGCTGGAGCAAGATCGCACCCATCGCCGCGGGGATGCCGGTTCCCTCCCCGAGACCTCCGGCCTTCGAGGACAGGTGCACCCGCAGCTCACGCGGTCCGCCATGCCGCCGGCCCTTGACGACAACCGACATGCAGCCACGCGCGCTGCCGAAGTTCGTGGCGCGCAAGATACGCTCGCGCTCGCGGATCACGTAGGCCACCGCGAAATCGTACGGTGCCACCCGTACGCCATTGACGTCCACCGGCTCGCGGCTCGACAACCCAATCCGACACAACTCGGCGGTCAACTGGTAGTACTCGATCGGAACCACAGATCCCTTGTTCGTCACTTGGCGAACCTTGAGATGGCGCGGCAGGGTTACTTGCTCCGGATGTGGGTATGGGTAGATCGGTACTTGGCCGAGCACTGGGAAGTTGAACGTCTGGCGCAGCGCAATCCCGTCTTCGCCGAAATATTTTACGTACTTCAACTTGCCATCGAGGAACATGGGAATGTCGATGCTCATGCAGTGGAACCGATGGCCGATGACGCCGGGGCCCTCGATGGCTTCGCCGCCGTGGCAGTGGAAGATGTCGACCGAGTCGGTGGCGTCGAGCTGGCCCGCCAGGTACATCGCAAGCAGATTGGTCACGCCTGGCGAGGCGCCCATGCCGATGACGGCCGTCACCCCGGCCGCTCTCGCAGCTCCATTCAGGTCAAGGATTTCCAGGGTGACATCGACGTCGTCGCAGATGTCGACGTAGTGCACACCCGCCTCGATCACCGCACTGAGGATGGTCTTTACCGTTTTGTAGAACGGCCCAACGCAATTCAAGACGACGTCGGCACCTGCCGCTGCTCGCTTCACGCTCGGCGCATCCGACGCATCGACCTGCAGCACCGAAACTTTGGCACTGCCGATGGACGCAGCGAGAGCACGCGCCTTGGCGACATTCATGTCTGCGATGACAACGGCGGAAAACGTCGCGTCGCCCGCCAGCGTCCTGACGGCGACACTGCCGACCGCACCGCACCCTCCCAAGACAACCACTGTGCTCATAGCCACGCCCTTCCTTCTTCTCGTTCCATTGGCGCCTCAGCGCGGCGCGCGCTGCAATCACTTCTCTCTTCGACCATTCCCGCACGGCTCGCAAGCGTGCCAAGCTACCGGCTTGACTGTCGATGCCACTCCCCTCAATGTCATCCCTACTATCGACCAACTCTCGCGAGGTCCGACGCATGAAGACTCGGAAGAAGGCGCCAACTCCATCCAGGACGCGCACGACTGGCGCGCGCAAAAGGGGCACCGCGTACGAAACGCTGCTGTACGATAGCGACGAGGCTATCGCGACGATTACCCTGAATCGACCGGAGCGGCTGAATACCATCGTGCCGCCGATGCCGGATGAGATTGAGGACGCTGTGCACCGCGCCGTCGCCGATGCAGCGGTCAAGGTCATCGTGCTGCGCGGTGCCGGCCGCGCCTTCTGCGCCGGCTTCGACTTCGGCGGCGGCTTTCACCATTGGGACGATGCCATCACGACCGACGGGCAGTGGGACCCAGGCAAGGACTACATCTTTGCAACCGCGCCGCAACTCGCGCCGGTGCCCAAGTTCATGAGCCTCTGGCGCTCTCCGAAACCAGTCATCGCCCAAGTCCACGGTTGGTGCGTCGGCGGCGGCAGCGACATGGCACTGTGTGCGGACCTGGTGATCGCCAGCGAGGACGCGCGCATCGGCACACCCTATTCGCGCATGTGGGGCTGCTACCTGACCGGCATGTGGATCTACCGCCTCGGGCTGACGCGAGCCAAGCAGTATGCGCTCACCGGCAAACCACTGTCGGGGTCGGACGCGGCAAGCATCGGATTGATCAATGCTGCCGTACCTTTCGATCGCCTCGAAGACGAAGTGTATCGGGTCGCGCGCCAGCTGGCTGCCATTCCGCTCGCGCAGCTCGCGGCCATGAAGCTGATCGTCAATCAGGCGTTCGAAAACATGGGTCTCGCTTCCACACAGACACTCGGACCGATCCTCGACGGACTCATGCGCAATACTCCAGATGCACACCGCTTCATCGATATGGCCGAGCACAAAGGCGTGGCAGCCATGGTCGCCGCACGCGACGGTGCCTTCGGCGACTATAGTCAGGGACCGGAGGACGAGCAGCCGAATGCGGCGCACGTCATCCACGTTGGGAGGCAGCGGGCGACACGGCGGCGGACGACGCTCTGACACGCAGTCCGACTGGCGGGTGCAGAGACCCAGCAGCCGGGCTCTGCGACACTAAGACGATCCAGCCCTTGCACTCACTTATTGGCGGCCTCTACCGCAATGGCCAGCGCCTGGGTGTAGGTGATCTCCACCAGATCCCCCACCTTCACCTTTTCGAGCTTTTCGGGATAGCGAACCTTGATGGTCACCAGGTCCCCATCGGGTCCCTTCAGGGTGACTGAAGGGGCCTTCTTGTCGATGGCCTCGATCGTCGACGTCACCGTGATGGCATGCGCCCCAGCGGCAGCCGGGAGCTGACCCGGTTGCGCCGCACCGACGGCACCCGCAACCGTAACACCCGGCTCGGCCTGGCCAGGTTTCTTAACCTCGTACGCCGCCGACTCGTAGTACGATGCGGTGACTTGATCCCCCTTCTTGACCTGCGGGAGATTCTTCACCCGTTCATCCACCTCGACGGTTACCGACTTACCGTCCGGCCCCTTCAGCGTGACCAGGCGTTTCTTCAGATCGATCTTCTCGACCGTTGCGGTCACCGTCTGCATCCGTTCGCCGATGGTCCCGCTCACCACCGGTGCGACCGGCGGTTGCGCCGGCGGTTCCGGATGATTCACCGCACACGATGCAAGCGCCAGCATTGCCGCTGCCGCCACAACGACATTCGTGATCTTCTTCATTGTCCCCTCTTTCTCACTCCCCCAAGGTGAGAGATGCTGTGACACGATATTGCTTCGGCGGCAAGTGCAGACGCTGCCATTCTCCTCGATTCGCGCGGATCACGAAGGCGTCTCCCACGTGCCCCGCCCGATCGCTTCAGGTCGAACTCGCCTTCGAATGCCGGGCACGCTGCTTCCTGGCAGTTGGTGGAGGCACCGTTTCATCGCCACCCAGCTTCGCGAGGCGCTTGGGCGCGGTCATGAGATAGCCGTCCTTTAGAAGTTCAGTGAGTTCTACCCAATCGATCTTCTTCACGTCGAGGCGCACGCCTATCCATCCTTTGTGGCCGACGTACGGTGGTTTGAAGAAGCGCTTCGGGTCGGCCCCCACGAGGATCTCCTGCACCATGGGCGGCGCCTTCACCCACACCGCGCAGTGCTGACTGCCGTGATGATGGTTGTCGGTCATGGCGAACATCTTGCCGCCGACGCGGAAGGTACACTCCCCCCACGCCTCTTTCTCGGTGGCTTCCGGCAGCGCGAGGCAAATCTCCCGCAGCCGCTTGATCGGTCCTTCCGGGTCGTAGTGCATGTGCGGATGCGCCATCTGTTCACCTCCTGAAGAGACCTGTCTTCCGTTTATCGATCATTTCATCGATGCTCAGCACCTGGTCATCGACGCTCAGCACCTGGCCGAAGACCAAACCAAGCGTCGCGCAGGTCACCCTCCGCAGCTCCGCTGCCGAAACATTTCCCATTGCCATCGTCGCAGTGCCATCGCTCAGGAAGAAGGCGCGGAAGTCGCGGACTGTAGGCTCGCCGGCCGCTTGGGGAGGCCGGCAAGATCATCATCAAGTGTCAGCGTCGTTCGCAGAACCGTGCACTCGGTATGTGCGCCTTTCCACCGCCCACGCAATTCATGAGGATGTCCGTCGGCGCCGAGTATGCTGTCGGTTCGAAGCGATGTCTACAAGCCACGCACCGCATGACATCCAATCACCCGATCAGCGTGAAGAGCCGCCCTGGACCTGCTCGCCGGTACTCCACGCAGTCCGGCGCCCAACCCGGCTACTTGTAGAGGCTCAAGAAAAGTGTACTGTAACGGGCAAGTAACCTGAGATTAACGCGACGGATGTCGCGAAGGGAGGCTAGACATGCGGACAACCATCATTGTAATGGGCGCACTGATCGCCGCGTTCCTCATAGCCAACCGCAGCACCGTCGGCGCGGACAGCTGTTCGGATGCGTGCCAGAAGACCTACGCGGCGTGCAGCAAGAGCTGCAAGCAGTCAAATACTGACTGTTTTACGAAGTGTATCAACGAGCAGCAAAGCTGCCTCGCCCAGTGCAAATGAGCCCACGCCCGGTTGCGGCTCGGCCTGCACCGCCGCGCTTCCCCCAAGGCGCGCTTCAGTTTGTGTCGTAGGTCGTAGGTGCCCCTCCGTGCGGCACCAGGGTGCGCGCAGACGAGCTGAGAGCAGGAAGACGGGCTCATGATTACCGTTCATCATCTCAACAACTCGCGCTCGCAACGCGTGCTCTGGTTGCTCGAGGAGCTCGGCGTCGAATACGACGTCAAGCGCTACGAGCGCGATGCGCAGACCATGCTGGCGCCGCCCGCACTGCGCGCCGTACATCCACTCGGTAAGTCACCGGTGATCACTGACGGCACGGTCACGCTGGCAGAATCGGGCGCCATCATCGAATACCTGGCCGGCCGCTACGGAGGCGGGCGGTTGGTGCCTGCCGCGGACTCACCCGACCATCTGCGCTACACGTACTGGCTGCACTACGCCGAGGGCTCGGCCATGCCTCCGCTACTGCTCAAGCTGGTCTTCAACCGGCTTGAGAGCGCGCCGATGCCCTTCTTCATCCGTCCAGTCGCCCGCGCTATTGCGGGTCGTGCCAAGAGCTCGTTCATCGAGCCGCAGATCCAACTGCACCTCGACTTCATCGAAGGCGAACTCGGAAAGAGCACGTGGTTCGCGGGCAACGACTTTAGCGCCGCAGACATTCAGATGAGCTTTCCGCTGGAAGCCGCAGCATCACGCGGCGGCCTCGACGCGAGCCGGCCAAAGCTCGTAGCGTTTCTGGAGCGCATCCATGCGCGGCCGGCGTACAAACGCGCGCTCGAGCGCGGTGGGCCCTACGAGTTGCTGAGCTGAACGGCGAAGGCCTCGAGTCGGCGCTTGACCGTTGTGAGGCGATGGTGCGGGCATCGCCGCCGACGCGCACGGGAGGACCACGATGAAGGTGCTGGTGGTTGGCGGTGCGGGGTATATCGGCTCGCACATGGTGAAGCTGCTTCTCGATGCCACGCACGAGGTCGTCACCCTGGACAACCTGGAGAGCGGGTATCGCGATGCCGTGCTGGGCGGACCCCTGGTGCACGGCGACGTCGCCAACGGCAAGCTGCTTGATGAGCTGTTCAAGCAGCAGCGTTTCGACGGCGTCATGCATTTCGCGTCCTACATTCAAGTGGGCGAGTCGGTGCGCTTGCCCGGGAAGTACTATCGCAACAACGTCGCCAATACGCTCAACCTGCTCGACGCCATGGTACGCCACGATGTCAAGCGGTTCATCTTCTCGTCTACCGCCGCCGTCTTCGGCGAACCCACCTACGTGCCGATCGACGAAGGCCACCCGCGCCAACCGATCAATCCGTACGGCTGGTCGAAATGGATGGTGGAGCAGGCGTTGACCGACTACGACCGGGCGCACGGTCTCAAGTCCGTTTGTCTACGTTACTTCAACGCCGCCGGCGCGCACCCGTCCGGATTGTTGGGCGAGCGGCACGAGCCGGAAACACATTTGATCCCGCTGGTCCTCCGCACGGCATCCGGCCGGCAGGAGGCAATCAAAGTTTTCGGTACCGACTACGACACGCCTGACGGCACCTGCATCCGCGACTACATCCACGTCGTCGATTTGTGCGACGCGCATTTGCTGGCGCTGCAGCGACTCATGGACGGTGCCGGCAGTGACCGTTTCAATCTGGGCAACGGCAACGGCTTTTCCGTCCGCGCGGTGATCGACACCGCCGAACGGGTGACCACGCGTAGGGTGCGTGTGATCGAAGAAGGCAGGCGTGCCGGCGACCCGGCGAGACTCGTCGCCGAATCAGCACGCGCCCGTGAGCAGCTCGGCTGGCGGCCGCAGTTTGCGGACCTGGAGACGATCCTCGCCCACGCGTGGACGTGGGAGACGAAGTAAGACGCGGCGCCCTTGGTTCCTCGAGCAGGTAATAGATGGGGCAGGCCGGCCCAGATGTTCTCCGACGCTCTCGCCTACGAAAGAATGATGGGCCACGCCGCAGAGCGCCTCGGCCAGCGCTTGACGCAGGGCCCGCGACAGCCTAGGCGTCGATCACTGCAACCGGCATGATGAAAAATTAGTCACGCACTGCCGGCGTGGGAGGGACCGATGTCTCAACGGGCAATCGAGCTCATACTCGCACGGCAGCTGGCCAGCTGCCTCGATGTACCGATTCTCATCGTCGACCCGAAGGGTGACCTCCTCTTTTTCAACGAGTCCGCCGAGGCAATCCTCGGGCGTCGTTTCGACGAGACCGGTGTGATTCGGCGCGGCGAGTGGTCCAAGCTCTTCAACCCGACCAATGCCGACGGCTCACCCGTACCGCGAGAGGAGCAACCACTGTTCATCGCCACCGAGCACCATCGGCCGGCCTACAACTCGTCGTGGATTCAGGGACTCGACGGTGTCAAGCGACGCATCGAGGGGATCGCGTTCCCTCTACGCGGAGCGGGTCATCGCTTTCTGGGGGCGATCGGTGTCTTCTGGGAGCTCACGTGACGCGCGCCTCAGGCGCTCCACGACAGATGCCCTTGTCGCTGCAGGGCTTCCATGAACGACGGCTCGTAGGCCCTCTCCGGTGATTCGCGCACCAGGCGATCGAGCGCCTGCGCATCATCGCCGACGAGTATCCGCCATTTGTCGTGACGCACGCCGTCCAGAATGATGGTCGCCGCTTGTGCCGCCGTCACCGGCGCGTTGTCGCGGAAGCTGATCGACAGCTGGTGCATGGCGGCTCTGATCGCGTCGTCGTTCATGTCGGCAACCGGGAAACCGCGCTCCTGTAACCGCCCCCGCAGTACCGCGACGTCCGCCGCGCTCATTTTCAAGGCGTCCGGCTTGCCGAGCACCTTGTTCGTGTTGATGATGATCGACGTACCAATGTGGCCGGGCAT
>Ga0335069_10017146_pt1 | contig 10094 bp, 4 predicted proteins | sample Lox_Sample_11_FD_206714 | JGI IMG/M metagenome (GOLD analysis project Ga0335069, IMG submission 206714) | Soil microbial communities from Loxahatchee National Wildlife Refuge, Florida, United States - Lox_Sample_1.1 | ecosystem: Environmental > Terrestrial > Soil > Wetlands | place: USA: Florida...
ACATTCTTACATCTCATCACTTTGTGGCCTCCACGCACGATAAGGCGAGCAGAACATGGGTCAGAACGGATGTTGGGAAGATCATCCCTTATGCGGTTTGTGATCGAATTAGCAGGGCAATGAAGAAACTGAACAAGTAAATGAGAACGAGATTGGCACATTTCCTTTTGTACGCAATCAAGCCAGGTATCGCCGCCAGGCATCCGTCGCCCACTGTCCAGATCAGGTCGCTTATGTTGTCCTCGAGTGACGCTCAGAACCTGCTCCCACTGTATCCCGAGCATCAGGCTTTCCGGTGCTCGACCGCTGCAAAAATCCCTCCGAATCTGCCGTTCTTGTCGGGAGGTCGGCAACTCTTACCTTTGTCGAATCTTCGCTGCGAACCGCCGTCAGATTCCGAAAAGCAGCGTCGTGTTTTGCTCGAATCCCAATTGTGGTGCCGCACTCTCAATGCGCCATCCCCGCCCTCTGCGTCGCCAGCCGCGTAATCGCCGCGCTCTGCTTGGTCATCTCGTGCACCGCGAGCCCCTTCTCCGCCAGCGCACCCGTTGGGCAGGCCTGCACGCACTTCCCGCAACTTGTGCAGTTGCTCGCGTGACCCCAGTCGTCCTTCAGGTCGCTCACCAGCCGCGAATGAATCCCCCGTGCTGAAATCTCCCATACATTGGCCCCCTCCACCTCGGCGCAGACCCTTACACACCGCGTGCAGAGAATACAGCGGTTGTGGTCAAGCACAAATCGTGGATGCGACATGTCCACTGGGAGCCGGGGATTGTTGTAGGCATAGTGAACATGCGTGACCCCGAGGCTCCGCGCCAGGCTCTGCAACTCGCAGTGGCCATTCGAGACGCAGCACGAGCACACGTGGTTGCGCTCCACGAGCAACAGTTCGATTGCCATCCTGCGGTATTGCGTCAGCTTCGCTGAAACGGTCCGGATCGACATCCCATCCACCATTGGAGTCGTGCACGCCGGTACCATGCGATCTGTTCCGGCCAGCTCCACGATGCAGACCCGGCATGCACCCACGCTCCTCAGTCCTTCCAGATGGCAGAGCCTTGGAATCTGCTTTCCATTTGCGCACGCAGCTTCAAGCACCGTCTGCCCTTCCAGCGCGGTCACCAGTTCGCCATCGATCCTTACGGAGATTGTTTTCTTCGGCAAGGTTCGCTCTCCCCTCTCTCTTTCAGTTGCCATTCACTGTGGCTCGCAGATCGCAACGCAGACACCTGCGGCTCTCCTCCACGGCTTCTCGGGCACTGAGCCCGTTCACCACTTCTTCCTGCGAATGCACTCGCGTCGCAGCCGGCAGAGCACGCCCGCCGTGCCTGTGGCTGAGGCTCGGCTCGCCCGGCACGTTCCGCTGGTACTCAAACTGCGGCGTCAGCTTTTGCCAGCGCCCGCCGCCCATTAGCCTTTCGTCGATCTTCTGCGCGGCCTGCTTGCCTCCGGCCATTGCGTTCGACACGTTCGAGGCCCCGGTAATCACATCGCCTCCCGCATAGAACCCTTGACGGCTCGTCTCATGCGTAAACCGGTCGGCAAGGATCATTCCCTCCTCGGTCAGCGCAAGCCCCGAGGCCCGGCAGAAGTCCTGGTCAAACGTCTCGCCCACCGCGAGAATCACGCTGTCGCATGCAAACCGCTGGACCTCATCTGTCGCTATCGGCCGCCTGCGACCGGACTTGTCGTACTCACCCAGACGGGTCTTCACCGCCTCGATCGCCTTCACATTCCCATTGGCGTCGCCCAGAATGCGATGCGGCGCCGCAAGAAAAACAAACCGCACGCCTTCATCCTCCGCCGCCTGGATCTCTTCATCGATAGCCGGCATGTCCTTCCGTTCGCGCCGGTAGATGATGGTCGCATTTGCTCCCATGCGCAGCACCGTGCGCGCGGAATCGATGGCCGCGTTGCCTCCGCCGATGACCGCCACGCGAGCGCCCAGTTCAGGCTGCTCATGACGTGCCACCGACTCCAGGAACGGCAGCGCGGGATGAACGCCCTTCAGTTCTGTCCCGGGCAGATAGAGCCACGACTCTTTCCACGTCCCGACCGACAGAAAAACCGCGTCGAACTGATCCGACAGCTCGTTGAGCGGCAGGTCGAAACCGACACTCGTGTCGAACACCATCTTCACGCCCAGCGCTTCAATCAGGTCGAGTTCCCGGCGAAGCACCGCTTTTGGCAACCGGTACTCGGGAATGGCAAAGCGCAGCATCCCGCCCGCCTCGCTGCGCTCCTCGAAGATCGTCACCTCGTGTCCCAGCATTGCCAGGTAAAATGCCGCGGTCAGCCCAGTTGGACCGGCGCCTGCAACGGCAATCCTTTTCCCGGTTGCTTCAAGCTTGCGCATCTGGATCCGCTCAACCATGGCGTCAAACTGATCCGACTGGTAAATCGCATCTGCGATAAACCGGTGCACCTCGCGCATGTTCACAACTTCGTCAAACGATTTGCGGCGGCACCGGTTGTCGCAGGGATGCTGGCAAACGCGTCCCGTCGAGGCCGGCAGTGGATTATCCAGAATCACCGACTCAAAGGCGTCCTCAAGTCTTCCCTCTTGGTACAACTCCAGGAATCGTGGAATGTTCATCCGCAGGGGGCAACTGTTCTCGCATGGCGAAAGCGCCAGTTCTTGGCACACGCCAGCGCGGCACCGGCGCTCCACGATGTGATCCTCATACTCCTCGCGAAAGTGCCGGATCGTCGTCAGCACAGGATTTGGAGCCGACTGCCCCAGTCCGCACAGCGAGCACTCTCGAATCATCCTCGCCAGTTCATCCAGCGAGCCCAGGTCGTCCCTCGATCCCGTCCCTTCCGTGAATGAGTCCAGAATCCTCAAAGCCTTGTTCAACCCGACGCGGCATGGCACGCACTTCCCGCACGACTCCGAGTGGGTGAACTCGACAAAGTAACGAGCCACATCCACCATGCAGTTATCTTCATCCATCACCACCATGCCGCCGGACCCCATGATCGATCCGATCTGCGCAAGGCTTTCGTAGTCGACCGGCGTGTCCAGCATCTCTACAGGAATGCACCCGCCCGAGGGTCCGCCCGTCTGCACTGCCTTCACGCGCCGCCCCGCCGGAGCCCCTTCTCCCACGTCGTAGATAAAGCTCTTCAGCGGGGTTCCCAGCGGCATCTCCACAAGACCCGTGTTCTGTACCTTCCCCACCAGCGAAATCACCTTGGTCCCGGGACTCTTCGCACTGCCGGTCTCAGCAAACCAGCCCGCCCCGCGCGACACAATCGGCGCAACGTTGCACCATGTTTCCACGTTGTTGATATTCGTAGGCTTTCCCCAAAGCCCCGCCTGCGCCGGGAACGGCGGCCGTGGATGCGGCCTGCCTGCAAAGCCTTCAAGGGACGCGATCAGAGCGGTTTCCTCACCGCACACAAAAGCTCCGGCTCCCTGTACCAGCTCGATATTGAAACTGAATCCGCGATCCAGGATGTTCGCGCCCAGCAACCCATACTCACGCGCCTGTTCGATCGCCTTCGTGAGCCTGCGGACCGCCAGCGGGTACTCGGCGCGCACATACACGATGCCCTCGGTTGCCCCCATCGCGTATGCCCCGATGATCATCCCTTCTAGAAGGGAATGCGGATCGCCTTCCATCTCATTCCGGTTCATGTACGCTCCGGGATCCCCTTCGTCCGCATTGCATATCACGTACTTCGCATCGGCCTTGGCCTTCGCCAGAAAATCCCACTTGTTTCCGGTCAGAAATCCAGCGCCGCCTCGGCCGCGAAGACGCGCGGCCTTGATCTGTTCGATTACGCTCTCCGGACGCGCGTCGATCAGCACCTTGTAAAGTGCCTGGTAGCCGCCTACCGCGATCGACTCCTCGATGTCGCCGGGATTGATGAGCCCGCAGTTCCGCAGCACGATCTTCTTCTGGCCCTTGAAGAACGGAATCGCATTCCATGGCAGTACTTCGGGGAAACCCTGTCCGTACTTCAAATGCGCGGTTATGTGATCCCACTCCTCGATCTTGAAATACAGCAGGTCCGGCGGCATCACGCCGCTCGAAACCCCTTCCAGAATGCGCGCGGCATCATTGGCCCGCACGCGTCGCAGCATCATCAGGGGCTGTCCCGGCAGGCGCACGCTCACCAGGGGCTCCTGAAAGCACGATCCAAAGCACCCGACACCGCTCAGCACCACGTCAAGACCGCTCCGTTGCGCTTCCTCGTTTAACGCGTGGAAGACCTCTTCGGCCCCGTTGCCGCGTCCGCACGTTCCCATGCCCACGGTGATGCGCGGAACCGCCGGCATCAGTTTGGCGAGGCCAGCTTCGCGAACTGCGTTGAATGCGCCGATGTCCTGGATGCGCGGCATTTATTCCCTCCCCTGCGATAGCGCCTTCACTTCGCGCTGCAACGTGCGTTCGTTCACGTGGCTCAGAATGTGGTGGTTCACTTCAACAACAGGCGCCAGCGCACACTGCCCGAAGCACGCAACAGTTCGGATCGTGAATTTCCGGTCCGGTGTTGTCAGAGAGAGTTTGTCTGCTTCGTTCCCCTCGCTCGTCAGATGGCTGCAGACTCCAAGGTCGAGACACACCTTCTCCAGCAGGTCCCGTGAGCCGCGCGTGTGGCACGCAGTGCCCCGGCAGACGCAGATCACGTTGTCTCCCTGCGGGTCCAGGTTGAACAGCGCATAGAACGTCGCGGCGCTATACACGCGAGCTGGCGGAACTCCCGTCCCCTCGGCGATATAACGCAGCGCCGGCATCGAAAGATGCTTGTGCGCGTTCGCTGACTGCACCTCCTCGAGAATGCCGAGCAATGCTCCGGGACGGCTTCCTCGTTCCGAGATGACCTGGTCAATCAGGACCTTGTCCCGAGGTGTCAGCACTTCGTTATCCGCAATCTGCATCTGTCCTCCTCGCTGAGGTGCGCAGCTGGCGCTGCCGGGTCGGCAAGCCGGCCGCCAGACCAATGAGTTGTATGGGATTTCCGCGCCAGGGCTGTCCTGGCGTCCATGCAGGCCGGCGAAATGGAGCGGGCATCATTGGCCGATCCCCTCGCTTCCGGACCCGATTCCTGCCAAGAGTTTGGGAGTCGGCATTCGCCACTCTGCGCTCGGCTTCACTGACTGAGGCGTTGCGCGGGTAGCAAATAGTTCTCCCCACAGGAAGGTCCGTTGGGAGGTTTATACCCTCCCCGCCCTGCCTGATGTGCCCCTCATCACGTCAGCATGTGACGCTGATCAACCAGAACAACGGCACCGAGTCTGCACCTGGTGCAGAAGAGCACCCAGCGCAAATCCAATCACTTCTTGTGCTTGATCGGCAGATCCTCATGCTCCTTAGAGTCCCCCGCGAACTCGGGATCCGCTGTCGCCCTGCCCTCTTCCGATTCGTGTAGAGGATCCGGCTCTTCCGCGCCGATGAAGTCATCTAGCGCCCTGCCGTGTTCTGCTCCGTTTTGCATACGTCCGCTCGTTCCACTGTTCCGGCGAGTTCTGGCTCCACATAGCTTGTCGAGGCGGTAGCCGGCATTTGATGCTGCCGTCAATCCCTCCTGGATGCTCTTGTTCAGCCCCTCGATTGCATCGCGCCTGGGAGACGCCTCGCCTGCTAGCCGGAGCAGTGCCGGCATCTGCAGCCACCAGACCAGTTCCTCATATGGTTCACGCACAAAGTAGGAGTACTCACCCGCTTCATGCACTCCGGTGAGCCACCGAACATCGGGGTCCTTCCAGAGTTCATTCGGGAAGGCTCCCGGCTTGGCGGCAACATCCACGTCTGCTGTTTCAGCCGCCTCCAGCGCTGCACTCCCGGCCTCCCGTTTTCCAGCCAGGGTCGTTGGCGATCCCTTTCCCGCCTCGCGGGCTCCGAATTCTGCCTTGTAGTCCTCTGCTCCTCGCCTGATCGTTTCAGCCAGCAGAAGGATCCTTATCCGTGCAGCGGCGCGCCAACCCGCTTCACCCTCAAAGCCCAGGCTATTGAACGCCTCGGCGAGCGGCCCGCGCAGACGCAGCCGATCAAACACATCGAGCGCCACGTGTTCTGCGTTGTCGGCATCAATCGATTCGGCAATCGTCTCGAGAACGCACCATGTGATCACCGGACCCCACATCGCTGTCGCAGGAAGTTTCGGGCTCGGACTTGGCAGAACGTGCCGCGCTGCCGCTGTCCATGGCGTGGGGAAGAGCCCTTCCACCACCGAAATGCGAAGAGCAGCCTTCAGCCGTTCGCGGAATGCCGGCCCGAGCAACCCGGGCATCGTCAGCTCCCGGCGCTCACCCGACCGTGCGCGGTACGCCCCCTGCGCAGCGCGCAGGAAGGCCTCGCACCGCATCCACACAAGATTAAACAGTTCGAGGCGCTTGCGGTTGTGCGTACGCTCGACCCCACTGATGTTCCGAGGATGCTCTGCCACATCGGTAAGGAGCCGGATCGTGTTCTGGTCGAGCAGCCCCCGTAATGCCTGGTGAACCGGCTGCAATTCCATATTGACCAGTGCATCATCAAGGCTCGGCACACCTCGTCCGTTGAGATGGTCGCAAAGCCGGTCCCACGGCTGTGTCGCCGTCGGATACCGCTCGTGCCAGTCCATGAACACATGGCACTGATAGGCGTGCAGGTGCAGCATCAGGCCGCGGTGCGCAAGATCGCTCGCACGGCGCAGATACTCGAGCCCCGTGAGCGAATCGCGAAAAGCAAGGACCCCGCCGGAATCGCCTCGGAAACCCAGCCCATCGTGCAGTCTCCGTTGGCGCAACTGCGCGCTCCCTTTGTCGGCATAGGCCGCCGAGTGGTCGATTGTCCCGTGCGCGGTGCCGTACCGGTTGTTGTAGATCACCAGTGCCCGTTCGTTCCCGCTTCGGTTCGAGTACGCAAAGACGCTCTCGTCAACTGAGCCCGAAGCCTCATAAAGGTCGTACAGCAGAAAGTTGCTGCTCTCGGCAAAGACCCAGCGCCGCTTGAGAAGAGGCGCAATCTCGCGCTGGTGACGTTCAATCAGCCACTGATTCGCAGTCTCGTCGTAACGTGGGCGCTGGTACTCCATGCCGTACTTTTCCGTGAAGCCCTCGATCTGTCCATGACCGAACATCGGCAGTCCCGGAAGCGTGGCCATTAGCGCCGCCACGCCAAAACACTTATCTCCAGTTCCAAACTGATCAATTGCCGTTCTTTCATCAGGATTGCTCATGAAGTTCACGTAACGCTTCATGATATCCGGATCGAACTCCAGTGTGTTCTTGATTACCGAACGGTACTTTGCGTTCTCCTCGTCGCGCATCATGTTCATGAACGCGCTGTTGTACACGCGGTGCATGCCGAGTGTGCGCACAAAGTAGCCTTCCATCAGCCAGAATGCTTCGGCGAGCAGCAGCGTTCCGGGAACCTCGGCCGCGACACGGTCCACTACCTCGCGCCAGAATTCATGGGGCATGTGCCTGTTGAATTCGGCCTGGTTCATGCTGTATTCCGCGCGCGATGGAATCGCTCCACTGGCGCCGGGGCCGGGAAACCAAAGCCGGTGATAGTGGCGCTTGGCAAGCGTCATTGCAGCGTCAAAGCGAATCACGGGAAACAGCCGCGCGACATGCAGAATCGTCTGGATCACCTGCTCGCGAACCGCGGGGTTGAGGTAGTCGAGTTGTGCCGTGTCGTTCCAGGGAAAACTCGTGCCGTCGTTGCCGTGGTAAATATAGCGGGTCTCCCCCGTCCATTTGTCGCGACGCCTGAAGACCACCGCGGCGTCGGTCTGTTCGTAATAATGGTCCTCGATCTTGATCTCGACCCGGCCGTCGTGCGACAGGTCCGGCCCATTGAAGCTGTACGCGGGATAGGGTGCCTCCCAGCGCGAAATGAACCACTCCGGATGCTCCATCACCCACGGCGAGTCGATTCCCATGTGATTCGGCACCATGTCGCTGGCCAACCGGACCCCGTGATGGTAGGCCCGGTCACGAAGATGCACATACGCTGCTTCTCCGCCGATGTCCGCCGCAATCTTGTAATCGAAGAGCGAATACGCCGAGGCAACTGCGTCCTGGTTCCCGCAGAGTTGCTTGATCGCTTTCGAAGCGCGGCTCCGCTCCCAGATGCCGATCAGCCACAGTGTATTGATGCCGCGGTGCGCAAGTGCGCCCAGTTCCTCATCGGGAATCTCATCGAGTCGCGCGATTATCCGTCCATATTGCTTGCTCAGTTGCGCAAGCCAAACGTACGTGCTCTTCGCGATCATCACCGTGTTTGGCATCCACGCCGTGTCCGGGCTGAACTTCTCGTATTCGTGCGCCGGATCTCCGAAGATCGGCACTTCCGAGCGGCTCACGATCGACGGCCATTGCTGCGTTCCGCTTTCGCGGCGTCGCCTGGCAGCCTCCTCCGCCGCCGCGCGCGCCCTTGCCGCGTCAGGGTTGAATTGCATCCAGATGGCGAGCTCTTCTTCGCGCAACACCTCCCCGGCAATCATCAGAAATCGCTCCATGCTGTCACCCAGCAGGGGCTTCCAGAGTCGGCGAATGAGGTCAAGTTGCTCGCTCAGCGACAGCGGAGCGCTCGTCGCCGGGGCCCGCAACAGGTCAAACAGGCTGATCGACTTCGCCCCCTCGATCGGGATCAGCGGGCGTGTCGAGAAGTATTCGGGCAGATTATGGGCAACATTCAGATAGACCGTCCGCTCTGCAAGCGGCTTGTCTTCGAACAGCTCATCGAACCTCCTGAAGGCTTCATTCCGGTTCGCCGACCACAACAGCAGCAATTCTTCGAGCGCGGCCGCCCGGTGCGGCAGGCCGTCTGTACTGCCCTTGAGCCACTGCTCGGGCGTCTCCTGTCCGCGCAGCACGCTCAGTCCCGGAAACTCCTCCACAAAGGTCTTCAAAAGCGTGTCAATCTGCCTCTCGCCGACCCGGCTCGAAAACCAGTCCAGCGCCGCCGTCATCACTTCGGGATCGAACTGCTGCCGGTACTGCGCCATCAGGACGTGGCTTGCCTCGTCGATCAGGCCCATCGCAAACAAGGCCCCGGCGTGGACGGCAAGATCGGGGTTCTTGTCCGCCTCCCGAACCTGGTTCATCCGGTGCGCGAAAGCGCGGCAGGCCGACAGATTCGCAAACACGACGTTGCCCGTGTACGAGAAGAGCGACTCTGCGAATTTGTACCGTTCACGCGCCTTGCGCGAGATGTGGAATTCCATACTGAAGTAGGCTCCCGGAAGACTCTTTCAGGCCTGCAACCAACCGAATTGCCCCTGTGAGCTAAAACCCAAGCTGCCCCGGAGCTTGCATCCTGGCTCACGGTAGCGCCGGCTCAGCGCTTGTCAGAAGCGGAAATCACGGCCAAAGGTAAAGTAACACCTCGCCGTGCCACAGCGCTGCCCGTTTTGTGCCGGCTCCGCCAACGCCCCAACTGCGCCGCACAAATGAGCCGAACGTTGCCTCCTGCACGTCTTCCCCGGTAGACTGAAGAAGCGCCGGTTCAGCTATCTGCAATCCCCAACGGAGAGGTGGCAGAGCCCGGTTGAATGCACCTGACTCGAAATCAGGCATAGTCGTAAGGCTATCGGGGGTTCGAATCCCTCCCTCTCCGCCATTGACCAGCCTTTCTCCATCGAAGTGGCATCCGGTAAGGCTCGCAACACGCCTCAGTTCTGGGAGTGTGGCCTGCTATTTTCTTTCCCAACGAGCGGCACTCTGAGCGAGCAACTTACTGACGCGCGCCACCTGTTGCTGAAGCTTCCTTCCGTTGCTCATCGGCGCCGGAGCCTCACGGCCGTGTGTCTCGGCATACCCTACTTCACCCTGGGCGTCAAAATAGATCCGGCTTTCCCACCCTGCAAGACCCATAAAGTTGCGCCACGTATCCTTGGGCGCAGACTCCATAAAGAAGCTGAATGTCTCGTAAACCATTAGCAGTTTGTCGCCCGCACGATAAAATTCAACCGAGTACTTCCCCTGTTTGGTCCAGACGGCGCCGACAATGCGACTTGCTGAATTGCCGGCCATCGAAGCCGTAAGCTCCATCGCCAGTGCGTCTGCTAACTGAAGCGGATTGTCCCTTGTGAGCAGCTCGACCTGCACTCCGGGGCCATTTGCAAGCTCGTAGAGCTTCTTCAACTGCTCATCA
>Ga0335069_10017147_pt1 | contig 10094 bp, 8 predicted proteins | sample Lox_Sample_11_FD_206714 | JGI IMG/M metagenome (GOLD analysis project Ga0335069, IMG submission 206714) | Soil microbial communities from Loxahatchee National Wildlife Refuge, Florida, United States - Lox_Sample_1.1 | ecosystem: Environmental > Terrestrial > Soil > Wetlands | place: USA: Florida...
GTGGAAAATTGAGTGAGTTATTGCTTCAAAATCTTAAAGAAAGTTGGGGCTAAAATGAAACAATTTTTTACGATTCACTGGCTAAGTATCATAGCAATAATTATATTGCTAATTGGCATAGGGAATCATCCCTATAGCTATTTTCAATTTTTAAGGTGGATTGTAATGGTTGCGGCGTTATACATTGCGTACAATGCTCACAAGTTAAAGTCGGTTTACTGGATGTGGGTCTTTATCGCGTTGGCAATTCTTTTTAACCCGATAGCTCCCTTTTATCTATCGAAAAGCACATGGCACGATATTGATTTTATGGCGGCTGTAATCTTCTTCGTAGGGCTCTTTGGTATAAAAGAAGGTGATAAGAAAATAGACAAGCAATAAAATGGACGTTGCCACAACGCCGGATGTTATAGAATCTCCGAATAGGTATAGCTTCGTTAAAAAGCTCGGGATTTTTATCTTCGCAGTTTTCCTATCCGAGTTTGTTTTGTGGGATTACTTCCTTAATTTCATAAATACGCTCAATCAGAACGGCACCCTAAACATGGGAAGTAGCTTCTCTCCGGTGCAGATTTTTTGGGGCGATGGAATATGGATGAACATTTTCCGCTTAACAATCGCAATTGTTTTTGCGGGGGTATGCGGTTTAATTTATGGATATCTAAGGAGAGACGAAACGCGTAGTGAGAAAATATGGGTTGCGGCGGCGAACACTATCATATCAATATTTGGGTTACTCATAGCTATCATGTTGATGGGTGCTATTTTGGGGAAGCTATCCTTGTCGGATGTTCAGAGTAGTTTTTCGGCAATATCCGCCACTATTTTCGGCTCGGCCTTTTATGTAACATTTTTGTTTTTAAATATTGTGTGCATATTTTCAGCGACCTTTTTTATGATTGACGTGGGGAATGAGGCGATTAGTGAAACTCCCTATGCCATCGACAGGAAGGATGCGAGTACGCTATTGGGAATAAAGTGGTATCACTATCTTTGGCTTTGGCTTACTATCGGTATCTATGAGCAATTCATTCTTTCCTTCCTTTCTGGCATTTTAGGCATAATTATTAATTTTTTCAGAACTGTAAGATGGTTTAATTTCTTTGGGGTCTATACGTCTGGTTCGGCAAATCCGATATCCATTTCTTACTGGGGAATTGTTATTGATATAATTTTGATTTACTGCACAACCCTGCTTCTGGAATACCTTAGAAAAATACTTTCGGGCGAGAAACCGATGAAAATTGGGATGAAGATTCTTGCGTCAGTTGGTATAGGAATTATTTTACCAATAGCAATATGGCTACTATTGGCTTGGTTCGCCAGTAGATAATCGAGCGAAAAATAATTTTTCCCGGCCATGCGGCCTGAGCTATTTTTTGTGGGGGAGGAATTTGGGCACACATCGGACGAGGTGAAGCCCCCGAAGACACGAGCAACATTGTGGCCAATGTAGCGCGAGTGTCGGAGGGGGCTGAACAGACCCAATCGGGGGTATTGTCGGGGGTCGGGATTTTCAAGAAAAGCTAGGCTCTGCAACGGCCAGATGGCCGTCAGGGTAGTCAACTGTGATTGACGGGGTAATTGACTAGGCAAACCGGAGTGAAGTAGGACTTTGGATTTTCCGGTCGGTGGGTCAAAAAGACCAAGCAACACGGGGCAATCCGCGCCTGCCACCCCTTCATTCCGAGCATACCCGAATGAAGGGGTGAATGAAGGGGTAAACCGCCTTGGAATGTAGGGGTAAAGTGGCTATGTTAGGCTCTCAAAATACAGTCGAGCGGACTGGTACAGAGCCACAAGAGTAGAGACTAAATCACTTTCAGAAAAATTCAGCCGCGCTTCGCGGAGCGAAGCGTATGGTGGGGTGGGGGTAAATTCGATACGACGATTTTTGAGAACTGCGTTCGAGCCGAAGATTTTTTGTGCAGACGATTTTTGGTGGGGTAAAGAAGTAGTTAAAACTTCTCGGGGCGATGTTTTTTCATGGAATTAAAATATTCTGTGCCGACAATATCTTCCATGCTGTATCCCTTAAATTGTTCTGATTCTGATAAATACATCATATCTGATTCGTTTGCATGGATTTCAAATTCGCCGTTGGTAATTCTTATCACACCCGGAAAGATTGTTGGGTCATATTTGCCGTTGCGTTCCGTGACTTCAAAAAGCCATATTTTTTGACCGTCGGATATTCCTCCATATTCAGCTTTAATGGCGTCTATCCATTTTTGATTTCTAAGTGGGAATTTCCCATCATAAAAATCATTCAAATCTCCTCGGATAAATAATTGTTTCTTCATCATTTTCTATTTTAATAGTTTATCCGGCGATATGCCGAGAGCTTTCGCTATCCTTACTATCGTCGCCAGTGTCAGATTTGTTTTCCCATTCTCTATATTGGTGATAAAGCTCCGGCCTACACCTAACGAGCGGGCGATAGCCCCTTGCGACAGACCTTTCTTTGTCCTGATGCGTTTGAGGTTTTTTCCGAACCAGATAGCTTCGTCCTTCATCACTTATACAGTGTAAGCTCTGGTATATTGCGGTACAATGGTATAGAGTAGTATACTACCCCTATGACCTCATATTTCCTCTACGCCCGCAAAAGTACCGATGTTGAAGATAAGCAGGTACGCTCAATAGAAGACCAGCTTGCCGTCTTGCGTGCTTTGGCTAGGCAAGAGAGACTTCATATCTCCGAAGTATTCGTGGAGAAACAATCGGCGAAGCGTCCGGGTCGCCCCGTCTTCGGCGAGATGGTTAAACGCATTAGTGAGGGCGAAGCGCAAGGAATTTTATGCTGGAAGCTCGACCGCCTTGCCCGCAATCCGGTGGACGCGGCGCAGATAAGTTGGATGCTCCAAGAGGGCATCATCGAACACATACGGACGAACGACCGCGATTACCAGCCGAGCGATAATACCTTACTTATGAATATGGAGTTCGGGATGGCGAACCAATACATCCTCGACTTGAGTGCGAATACGAAACGTGGCCTTCACGAGAAAGCGAAGCGGGGAGAATATCCGAGCGTCGCCCCGTTGGGCTATCAGAACGACCCGCGCACGAAGCAGATTGTCGTAGACAGGAAAGAATCGGTTATCGTCCGCGAAGCGTTTGAGCTGTATTCCCGCAACCAATCCCGCCTCGAAGACATTTCAAAGTTCCTTTTCGATAAGGGTATCCGTACCAAAGCGAGCAACCGATGGATGAGCGAGGGCGGGAGATTGTGGAAGCGCGACCAGATTACGGCATTCCTATCCAACCCGTTTTATTGTGGCCTGTTCCGCTATGCCGGAGAAATCTTTGAAGGAAAGCACACGCCTATCATTTCCAAGCAACTGTTCGATAAAGTGCAGGCCGTCTTGAAGGAGCGAAGCAAGCCGCAGGTAAGAACTAAAGAACCAAAGCCGTTGTGCGGTTTATTCCGGTGTGGCGAGTGCGGGCGCATGATTACGGCAGAAGTGCAGAAAGGCCACACCTATTATCGTTGCAGTAAGAAAGGCACGACCTGTTCCCAGCCCTATATCAGAGAGGAAGTTTTAGCGGTTCAACTTTCGGATATCCTCAAAGATTTCGCCGCGCCTTCGGATTGGGCGGTAGAGCTATCAAGGATGGCTGATGCCGACGAAGCGAACGCCATGCAATCCTCAATCGCGGCGAGCCAAGCCGTCCACGAGGAGATAAAGTCCGTATCCCAAAAACTCCAGCGACTCCATCGGCTCTATTTGGACGAGGACATAGAGCGCGAGACCTATCTCGCGGAGAAGGAAGACCTCCTCTCCCGCCGGAAGTCACTGGAAGGGAAACTCACCGGACTGGGCAGAGGGCATCTCACTTGGCTCGAACCGCTACGCGGTTGGATAAAAGACGCATCTTTGCTTAGTGAAACTAGCGTTTCATCTTCCTTACCCCACCAAAAATCGTCCGCCCAAAAAATCTTCGGCTCGAACGCAGTTCTCAAAAATCGTCGTATCGAATTTACCCCCACCCCACCTTACGCTTCGCTCCGCGAAGCGCGGCTGAATTTTTCTGAAAGTGATTTAGTCTCTACTCTTGTGCCCAGGGAGGGAGTCGAACCCTCATGACCTTGCGATCGACGGATTTTGAGTCCGTTGCGTCTGCCATTCCGCCACCTGGGCTTGCTCCCCGATTTTAGCCGAAATCTTTGATCGCGGCAACCACGGACATCCGCCCCGGCTACTTCTTATGCCGCGTGCCGAAGTGCAGGAAGGCGTCCAGGCCGGCGTACTGTCCGGCTTTGCCGAAGACGAGGACGAGCAGGGCGAAGAAGGCGACCACTTCCTCGTTGACGAGCTGGGCCGGATTGAAGCTGGCGATATTGATGCCGGGCAGGACGCTCGCGAGGATGAGCGCCATGGCGACGATCGAGGCGATGCGGGTAAAGAGGCCGATCACAAGGCAGGCGCCGGCGACGAGCAGGATCCAGGCGAATGCGGCCGACGGGACGGCGGCGAAAGGGGCGGGCTGGGCGAGCCAGGCGGACAGGCCGCCGAGCGAGACGGCCCGGAGCGCCGCGCCGAGCGTGCGGTCGAAAAGCGCCGCCCAGCCGAGATAGCAGAAGCTCAACCCGAGCGCGATGCGGAGGAAAAGGAGCGAGAGGCGCAGGGAGTGGGTCATGTTCCTTTGATTATACTATAATAAAGATATGCAGACGGTCATTACGGCGCCGCCCAGGATCGAGAACGACAAGAAGCACTCGCTTGGCCACCGGGCATTCCTGGTGTTCCTGGCGCGCCGGATCAAATTCGCGCTGTTCCTTTTCGCGCTCACGCTCGCTGCGTGGTATGCGCAGCAATGGATACCGGCGGTCGATGCGGATTGGGGCGCTTATGCGGAGCGGGTCCTCCTGGCGGTGAGCATCGCGTACTTCGTGTTCGTGTTCATGGAGACCTACCTCGAATACCGCTATTATACCTATCTCTTCACCGAGGAGGCGTTCATCATGACGTACGGCTATGTGGTGCGGAACGAGATCGCGACGCTGTACCACCACATCCAGAACGTGAACATCGAGCGGTCGGTGATCGACCGCATGATCGGGGTGAGCAAGATCATCATCCTGATGACGGGTTCGGACCGCGACACGCGGCGCAACCAGATCGTCCTGCCGGCGATTGGCAGGAAGAAAGCGAAACTGGTGCAGACGGAACTTTTGCGCCGCGCCCGGCGGCACGCCTCGTCCCATCCGGACGACGAGGATTAGGGAATTTGGTATGCTACGGGTAGTACCTGTTCGGAGCGCCCGAAGGAGGGCTGACGAATGAGACTGACGGTATATGACGATTGCGATGGGCCGCGCGTTGCCGGCTGGCTTTTCGCCGCGGTTTGCGTGGCGGTTGGGCGATTGCCCGCCCTTTCGCGTCTTTTCCGCGCCGCCTGGAACAGGATCGGCAGGCCCGCCTCGAAGTAGGCGGGCTTTCTTTACCACGCCTCCACCATCAGTATTTTGCCGGGGCGGAACATCCGGTAGATCTCCTCGGTGATGAACGGCATAAAAGGATGGAGCAGCTTGAGCGATTCGAGAAGGAGATATTCGAGCAGGGCGTAGGAGGTCGCTTTTTCTTCGGCCGAGCCGTCGCGGAGCTTTTGCTTTTCGGCTTCGATGATCTTGTCGGCGAGCGTGTGCCAGACGTAGTGGTAGGCCTTTTCGGCGGCCAGGTGGAATTCGTACGCCTCGAAGTGCGCCGTGACCTCGGTTTTCAAAACGGCGAACTCCTTCAGATACCCGTGTTCCGCGCGGGTATGGGCGGCGTCATCGGCGCCCCGCGGCGCCCCGGCTTCGCGGCTCATCTCGATGAACCGCGCGATGTTCCACAGTTTGGTCGCGAAATTCCGGTAGCCCTTCACGCGCTGTTCGTCGAACTTCACGTCGTTGCCCGGCGCGGCGCCCACGATGAGGCCCATGCGCACCGCGTCCGCGCCGTACTGGTCGGCGAGCACGAGCGGATCGATGCCGTTCCCCTTCGATTTGCTGAACTTCTCGCCCTTCGCGTCGCGCACGATGCCGTGGATGTAGACCGTGCGGAAGGGGACATCGCCCACGAGGGCGCCGCTCATCAAGATCATCCGCGCGACCCAGAAGAACAGGATCTCGTACCCCGGCGCCATGAAGGAATTGGGGAAATAGGTTTTGAAATCCGGCGCATCCGTGTCCGGCCAGCCGAGCGTCGAGAACGGCCAGAGCGCCGACGAAAACCAGGTGTCGAGCGTATCCGGGTCCTGTTCCCATCCTTCACCCGCGGGCGGTTCGTCGCCGACGCGGACCTCCTCGCCCCGGTACCAGACCGGGATCCGGTGCCCGAACCACAGTTGGCGCGAGATGCACCAGTCGTGCAGATTTTCTATCCAGTTGAAATATATCTTTCCGAACCGATCGGGAACGATCTTCACCTTGTCGCCCGCGACCGCATCCTTCATCAATTCCCGGAGCGTGGTTTCCCGGCCGTTCCGGACATCCTTGAACTTCCCGTTCACCGCGACGAACCATTGCATGAGGATCTGCGGTTCGATGACGCCTCCGCCGCGGCTGTTCGTGGCGATCCGGTTCGTATATTTCTCGTCAATTTTTTCGAGAAGGCCTTTTGCGCGGAGCTTTTCGACGATCAGCGGGCGCGCTTTTTTGATGTGCGTCCCCGCGAACCCGCCGGCGACGGGGAGCAGTTTGCCGTGCAGGTCGATGATCTGCTCCGCGTCGAGGCCGTGGCGCTGGGCGATCTCGAAGTCGACCGCGTCGTGCCACGGGGTTATCGTCATCACGCCCGTGCCGAAGTCCATATCGATCGCCTCGTCCTTCACGATTGTTGCCGTGATGGGGCCGTTGATCCATTCGAGTTCGATTTTTTGCCCGTCGCGATATTTCGCGTATCGTTTGTCCTTCGGGTGCATCACGACGTACTTGTCGCCGAACTTCGTCTCGGGGCGCGCGGTGCCGATCGTGAAGGGGCCGTACTTCAGATAATAGAACGGCGTGGTCTGGTCCACCCATTCCACTTCGTCGTCGGAAACGGTCGTCCCGAGCGCCGGGTCCCAGTTCACGATGCGGTGGCCGCGGTAGATGAGGCCGAGGTCGTAGAGCCTCTTGAACGCGGTGCGGACGGCGCGGGCGCGCTTCCCGTCGAGCGTGTACGCCTCGCGGCTCCAGTCGAGCGACGCCCCGAGCCGCTTCACCTGGCGCACGATCGTGTCGTGGCTCTCCTGTGCGAACTTTTCCACGCGGCGGAGGAACTCCTCGCGTCCGAGGTCATATTTTTTCCTGCCCTCCTCCTTCTCGATCAGCTTCTCGACCTTCGATTGCGTGGCAATGGCGGCGTGATCGGTACCTGGTACCCAAAGCGTCCGTTTGCCCTTCATGCGCTCGTAGCGGATGACCGCGTCCTGGATCGCATGCTCGAACGCGTGGCCGATGTGAAGCGTGCCCGTCACGTTCGGCGGGGGGAGCACGAGTGAGAACGGTTCCGCGTCCGCGCGGGTGGCGCCGCGCTCGACGCAGACATCCGGGTTGAAGAGGCCGGAATCCTCCCACATCTTATAGATGCGGGCCTCGACCTCCTTGATGTCGTACCGGGAGTCCATAATATCTGGATTCTACTTGATTTTGCGCATTTTTTCCATCGTGAAACTTTTTTCCGGGTTTTTTCGTATGCTATACCATATGGACCAGGAAAATAAGAAGCTTTTCGTGGTTGCGGCGGCGATGCTGGTGGTCGGGCTGCTGGTCGGCGGGTTTCTGACCATGCCGACGGCACAGGCGAACACGGTCACGGACTTCCTGGACAGGATTTTCCCATTCATGGCGGCGAATTCGTCCACCGCGCCGGCGGGAGCGGCCAGTTCGACCCCGCTCTACGCGCCCACGAACGACTACGAGGCGGCCGTCGTGAACGCGGTGAAGCAGGCGTCGCCGGCCGTGGTCTCGATCACGATCTCCGAGAACGTGCCGGTCGTCGAGCAGTGCCCGTACAACCCGTTTGGGGACCTTTCGCCGGACATGCAGCAGCTTTTCGGCAATGATTTTCCGAACATGACCCAGCCGTGCGATACGGGCCAGACCCAGCTCCAGCAGGTCGGGGGAGGCAGCGGCTTTATCATTTCGTCCGACGGGCTCATTTTGACCAATAAGCATGTCGTTTCCGACACGAGTGCCTCGTACTCGGTGCTTACGAACGACGGCAAGACCTACACCGCCAAAGTGCTCGCGCGCGATCCGAGCCAGGACCTCGCGGTGCTGAAGATCGACGCGACCGGCCTGCCGACCGTGACGCTCGGCGATTCTGACGGCGTCGAGCTTGGCCAGACGGCCATCGCCATCGGCAACGCGCTCGGCCAGTTCTCGAACACGGTCTCGGTCGGCGTCATCTCCGGCCTTTCCCGGACGGTGACGGCGTCGGCGCCGGATACCGGCGCGCAGGAAACGATCCAGGGCGTGCTCCAGACGGACGCCGCCATCAACCCGGGCAATTCCGGCGGCCCGCTCCTGAACCTGCAGGGGCAGGTGATCGGCATCAACACCGCCATCGCGTCGGGCGCGGAAAACATCGGCTTCGCCATCCCCATCAACCAGGCGAAGCGCGATATCTCGTCCGTCGAATCCACCGGACAGATCCAGGCGCCGTATCTCGGCGTGCGATACATCGCCGTAACGCCGACCCTGGCCCAGCAGCAGGACCTGCCGATCAATTATGGCGCGCTGGTCCGCGGGGATTCGACCGGCCCGGGCGTCGCGCCGAACTCGCCGGCAGCGAAAGCAGGCATCCAGGCGGAGGACATCATCGAAAGCGTGGGCGGTCAGAAGATAGATGCCGACCACGACCTTTCAACCGTTATCAACGGACACAGCGTCGGCGACACGGTCACGATCGTCGTGAACCGCGCCGGAAAAGAGGTCACGCTCCAGGCAACGCTCGCCGCGCGCCCAGCCGGATCGTAGCGGCGGACTCGCCGCCCCGGGAGACCGCCGCTAATCCTTCTCCTGGACCTGAATGACGTCGCCGGGATGTCCGTCGGCGGGCGGTATGCCGTAGCACGACAGCCATGCGGTATTGTTATTGGGGTCGTAGGCCGCGCCGGTGCACCAGGTCGAGAACGAAGGGTTGTCCGGATAGGACTTCCACGACGAGGCGGCATTGAACGGAAGGTGGCTGTTCCAGACGACGAACGGAGGGACCTTCGGGGAGCTGATGTTGTAATCGTGGGTCGGTACGAACCACACGTAGCCATCCTTGTCGAGCCATCCGAACTGGTATCCGCCGGCGCTGGGGTTGACCGTCGTGAGGTCGAGGTACTGCCAGGCCGAGGGAGAGCTTAACGGCTGGGTCGTATCATAGGCGAGCGTCACCGCATTGGTCGCTTTTTTCTGCAATCCCCACGGGACGAACACGAGATATTTTCCCACGACGACCCCGCCCGTGAAACCGTTCAGTTGCGCCCGGATGTTCGCCGGGAACGGCAGGGTCGAAAGGTCGAACGTCTGGTAAGAGGATGGGGAATTGAAGTCGTCATTGGTGTCGTAGACCACGAGCTTGCTGGCTGTCGAGGTTGCCCCTGCGAACGGTATCAGGTACACGTTCGGCGAAACGAAGGCGGCGGACTGCATGCCGCCGAGGTCGCCGAGATTGTACCATTGCCATGCCGTGCTTGCGGTGAAAGACAGGGATTCGTTGTATCGTATGAGCACGCTGGCCGGGGCGCCGGCGGTCGCCGTAACGGTTGTCGGGCTGAAATACGCATATCCGTTCCCGAAGACCCCGGCGAACGATCCCACTGCGGGGATCCCGGCAAGGTCCTTGGGGTAGAACACGCGGTACGCCGACGGGTCGTCGGGGTTCGCGGATTCCTTGGCGAGATCGATCTGCATCGCCGGGGCGCTGCCGGGATGGGCGGTTCCGGCCGCCGGCAGGTAGGCGTACTGTCCCGAGGCGTCCAGGAACCCGCCGCCGAAATTGTATGCCGATGGCGAAACGACCTGCGTGAGGTCGACCGTGGTCCAGCTGGAGGGACTCGTGAACGCGCCATCCGGATGGTAGGTCAGGAGGATACCCGAGGTCGCCGGGGGAGACGTGCTGCCATAC
>Ga0335069_10017148_pt1 | contig 10093 bp, 9 predicted proteins | sample Lox_Sample_11_FD_206714 | JGI IMG/M metagenome (GOLD analysis project Ga0335069, IMG submission 206714) | Soil microbial communities from Loxahatchee National Wildlife Refuge, Florida, United States - Lox_Sample_1.1 | ecosystem: Environmental > Terrestrial > Soil > Wetlands | place: USA: Florida...
CAATGGATGTAACGCCGATCCACATTCTCCTTCTCCTGCAAGTGGCAATGAATGTCGTCTCGGCATTTCTCGTCGCTCGCATCCTCACGCGCTTCTCGAAAAGTCCTTGGATCCGCGCGTTTGGCATTGTCGTCTGGACGCTTAATCCGTATTTTCTCTACGAAACGTTGAACGGCCTCGAAACCTCGGTCGCACTCATGTTTTTTGCGCTCTTCTTCCTTTTGGCACTACGCATCGAGGAAGGTAAAAAGTTTGGCGGATACTTCTTCGTCGGATTCATCGGCAGCCTGATGACGCTCGGCCGTCTCGATATGGGAATCTTTTATTTCGGCGCATTCGGTCTCTGGGTGCTCTTGCGACACGGCTGGCGCAACGGTTGGAAACCAGTGCTCCTTTCGGCGGTCGGCGGCTTCCCTATAGCGCTCTGGTTTGTCTGGAACTTCGTAAACTTCCATATGTTCCTCACCTCTTCATCGGAAACCGAAGTCATGCTCAACCACGCACTCATCATTCAAGACCACGGCACGAGCGCCATACAAACACTGAAAGCGATCGTTTATATGACGCAGTACGAACTCAACGCATTCTTCGCGCGCACCGGCGCGCTTGCAGTCCTTTCTGGTTTCATCGGGGCCGCACTCTTGCTCTTTTTCCAGGGCAGGATCGAACTTCCGCGCCGCGCGCGCGACGTCGGTGCTGCGACCGCGCTTTTCGGAGGATTTCTCTTACTTTTCATCGCGAACGCCTCGATTCGATGGGTGGGTCGGAGTTGGTATTTCGTTTCGATCGAAACCTTCCTCGCGATACTTGTCGTCGTCGTGTGTGAGCGGTTGTTCGAAAAACATCTTCCCTACAAGAAACTCATCGGTCTCGGACTCGTCGGAGTGATGTTCTTCTCTTTTTATGTCGATTGGAGCAAGAATCTCGAGCCGCAGAAAAATCCGTACGGCGGACAGATCGTACTGCAACAGATGGCTCTTCATCTCAACACGGAACTTCCGGCGGGAACACTTGTCGGTAGCTTTGCGCCGGGGATTGAAGGATATTTCTACAATGGTCACCTTGTCGATCTCGATGGCTGGATCAACAACTCTGCGGCAGTTGCGATGCAGGAGCGACAGCTCTGGCAGTACATTCTCAACGAGAAGATCGGATATATAAGCGTCTACGGACCGACGTTGACGTATCGCTACATTGGATTCTTCGGTATCGACAACATCATGAGCCATCTCGCGCTCGTGGATGATCTCGTCCAAATCCAGACCTATCAGGTGCACTAGAGAGGTTTAGGCGAGATACAGAATGCCAAACATATAGACTGCCCACGCGATAAACGATCCAAAAGCCCACGGATCTTTGAAAAGCAATGATTCAGGGAATTCTGCTTCTCCGTTTTGCGAAGTGTACATGCGATTGAGGAGGCGGAACATCGCGCAGACGACGAAGATCGTTGAATACACTGCCAAATCGGAACGGCTGCCGATCACACTGTAAATACTGTAGGAAATGACCGCAAGAAAAGCAGAACCGGCGAGTAAATAATCAAGCGCGAGCGGCGAATAAGCTTCGATAACTTTGCGGCGCGACGCGTGCGCCATCTCGGCGCGACGTTTCCCGATGATGAGGAAAAGCGCGCCGAAGAAAACGCAGAGGATAATCCACGGTGAAATGCGCGTTGCCGTCGCTTCGCCACCAGCGAGGATGCGCAACAAATAAAACGAGGCGACACAGAGAATGTCGAGAATGGCGACGTGTTTGAGAAAACGAGAGTACAAGATGTTGAGCCCGACGTAGCCGACAATTGCCGGAATGATTGCCGGAAATGAAGCGGTGAGCGCAATCGTGAAAACTCCGAGCACGATACAGAGTGTCCACGCGGAAGGAATCGAAATCATACCCGAGGCGATCGGGCGCATTCGTTTTATCGGGTGCGCGCGATCTGCTTCGAGATCAAGGAGGTCGTTCATGATGTAGACAGTGCTCGCCGTAAGGCAAAAGATCGCTGCAGCTTCTGCCGCCGATTCCACGCGCGTAACACTCAGCGCTTCCTGGGCGAAAAAGAGCGGCGCGAAGACAAGTGCGTTTTTGATCCACTGTCGCGTGCGCATGAGCGAGACGACGGCGCGAAGCTTTGTATATGCATTGCGAATCACCGTGAACGTGTCTTCAAACAAGTAAATAACAAACACGATTGTTCGCTCTGGTGTTCCACGCATGCGCGCGACTTGTATGAATTCGGCGCCGATATTTTGTGCAAAGCGACCGTCGGTGATGTATTTGTCGCCGACGACAACTAGGCGCTTTCCTTCACGGTTTGCGAGGTTCTCGACAACGCGGACATCCGGTTTTTTGTGGATCGAATCGAGATAGCGAATACCCGGAAGACTCTGTGCAATCGCGCGCGTCCGCGCGACATCCGGACCGTTCGAACACAGATAGACTTCGCTCACGCGCGCGAGCTCGAGTAACTTCGCTTGTGCATCGGAATCGATACGGTGCGCTGCATCATGCGTTATGGTGCCGTCGACATCCACGATGACGAGCGCGCCCGCAAACGCATGCACATTCAAGTCGGCAAAACGAGGCATACCATTACCCGCGAGAAACGACGAGGCTAAGGCCCATGATGAGGAGCGCGTACCCGACGAGCTGCATAGCGCCGATTCCCTCTCTCAATTCGAGAAATGCGTACGAATTGACGATGATAAAGCTCATGCCGACCATGATCGGATACGCGACTGAAAGTGGGAGTGAACGGAGTGCCAGGAAATAAAAAAGGATGTTGACCGCAAAGAGTGCGCATCCGAGGATCGCCTGCCAGTTGAGCGCGATGAGAGAGAGGAGCGGTCCGTCGAGCGTTATCCCGCGCGAAGAACCCGCCTTGAGCAAGATATTAGCGACCGCGTTGAACGTGAACGCCAACGTGAGATACAGGTATGCCATAGGATGCAGAAACTCTACCGATATTTGGGACGCTGCACAAGCATCTGATCATTCTCTGCTTACCATCGAACTCGTTGCGTCGAATGTATAGATCTCGAATCGTCCGAGAGTCGCAACAAGGTTCGTGCCTTCCAGTTCTTCCGGATGCATGTTCGAGTCGAGTTTTGTATCTTTGATGATGTAGGAGACCTGGTAATCTTGGAGCGTCTGCGCAGGGTGCGCGATGACATTCTGATAGCGCTGATACATATCGTCGAAGTACGGTGCGCCAAGATATGAGACAGCACTCACCATCGGTGGACAATTATTGCGGATGAGGAGCATGCAAATTTTCGGCCACCGATCCAATGTTTCCGGCGCGTCATCGGCATTACCGGCGCCTGCGTACCACCTGACCTCACCTTCGAGATCCTCAAGCGAAAGATTATCAAACATGCGCGACGCGAGATATCGATTCTGCACTTGCGAATCCGGCATCAGGTACAGTCCGCCATCTGGTTGGAAAAGAACATAATCGCGCGTCATTACCGGCACATAGTACGAGAGGTAGTCATCTGCAAAAACGACAGAACCCGCCGGAGCGTTTTCGTTCAGCCATTCAAGTGGCGCGCCATAATCTTGCGTCGCAACGGTGGAAGGCAACAACAAGCCAGGAAAGCCTTGCAAAGCTCCATACAAGAAGTAGGCGACGAACGCGACAATCGCGATTGCATAGAGCCCAGAGCTACTCGTGAGAGCGGCGCGCCATTCAAGTGGCCGTGAATGAGCATAGAGCCACAGTGCGTACACACCCGCGATTGCCGCCCAGACATATTCGAAACGGATCAGGTGAATCGCTGTCTCGACGTCTTTCCCAGTAATAACGTTGCTGAACGATGTAATGAGAATCGACAAGCCTGTTATTGCAAGAAATAGTATTTCGGCGCGGTACTCGTGATCTCGCGAATACCGTCCAAAAAGCCGAATGGCGCCGAGCATAAAAGCGCTAATGAGGATTACGAAGATGCTACTCGATCCGATGGTATGCGTCTCGACAAGCCCGGTGCGTGTCATTGTTTGCCAATACCACGGTTGATGGATCTGATAGTAGGTGTACCAAATGACCGGAGACGAAAGAATGACTATCGGCAGGTCGATCCACAAAAGCGAAATGAACTTTTTACGGTCAGAGAACAAGAAGAGCGCATGCGTGAGTGCGAACACGACCACCATGATTTGCCACGAGTAGGTATATACATAAAAGGCGAGTGCCGAAGAAAGGATGAGTGCGATCCGTGACGCGCGCGATTCGGGATCTTTGAGCCACAGATAATATGAGAGCAGGAAAAATACGAAGCACGGGAACACAACCTGCATCGAGACGGGTCGTTCCATGAGCCAATACGAAGAGCCGAGTGCTGCCGTGATGAGAGCAACGCCCCACCACCTCCGCATGCCGAGTCGCACACCGAGCATGAGAAGAAGCGTTGTGTAGATTCCAAATGCAACTCCGAAATCGATCGCGAGCGCCGGAACGATGGGAATTCCTGCAAGCAGCGGAATCGCAGCAATCCAGGCTGCGCCGAAAAACGACGTTGCAGGTTCGTCGCGATATTCTTTGTAGTACGGATTTCCGATGAACGGATACCCGATTGCGACATCATGCACCTGCGCGTAATAGTACTCACTGTCGTTGGCAAATTCAGGCGGTACGCTCAGAACCCCGTGATTTAGGATGAGCGCGACGATCCACGGAACGAGTCCCAGGAAAACCGCTGCTCCGATAATGCATGCATACCATGTCTTGCCCATACAGTAACCACTATTTCTCACGCATCACCTTTAAATCGCAACTTCCAGGGCGCCATGACTCCTTCGAAAATGATATTGCTCGAGATCTTCGAAATACCTTCGCGACGTTCTTTGAAGGTGATGGGTACTTCAGCGATCTGAGCACCGTCACGCCACAGGCGGTATTTCAGTTCCATCAGGAATGCATATCCCGACGCATCGAAGTGGGTGATTCCGGCTTTGCGCAAGAGAGCGGTCTTGATCAGTATGAACCCTGCCGTCGTATCATGCACCGGGAGACCGGTAATTGCGCGACAATATCCGTTTGCAAACCTGCTCAACCAGCGCCGCCACGTGGTCCATCCCTCGAGAGCGCCGCCCTTGCAATAGCGCGATGCGATCACGACATCCGCGCGAGATGCCGCACGTATCATTTCGGGAATGTAGGAAGGGTCATGCGAAAAGTCCGCATCCATGATCACCACCATTTCAACTGATGGGTCTTTGAGCACTTCGGTAAAACCGTTCATGTACGCTCTGCCCAAACCCTCTTTGCGCTCGCGGGCAAGGAGGTGAACGCGCGGATTACGTTCAGCGATTTTCGCAACGATAGCTCCCGTACCGTCCGGAGAATTGTCGTCGATCACGAGGATGTTCGCATCGGGCACATATTCACTAATGCGCTCCAGTAATGATTCGATATTTCCCGCTTCGTTGTATGTGGGAATGAGTATCGTCATTTTCATATTTGAGGATCAGATTCGGTAAATATCATATGTTTGTAAACAAAGAAGCTCTCTACCGCGATGGTACTGCCCGCGATAATTTGTGAAAGAATATACCATATCCGGAGATATTCGACGCACACATAGACAATGGCCGTGTTGAGAACGAGGTTGCACAGCGCCGCGACCAGATAGAGTCCTATTTGCCGTCCCACCGTGCGCGGGAGACTTTGCCTGAATGTCCACATGCGCTGCAGCGAGAAGCTAACGAGGAACGACGCGAGGAAGGCACATATCGAAGAGGTGAGATACCACACGCTCAAATAGTGAACCATTACAAACAGTGTGCCGATGTTAACGAGAGCACCGGTGCCTCCCGAAATTACATAGCGCAGAACTTTGGCGAGCCCCACTTTCATATTATGAAGTGCCACGTAAGATCGGTATGAGTTTCTGTACAAGCAGCGCGAGCGAATGCTCAAGCACGATATAGTCGCGCGATGCGCGGCGCAATTGCTCACGTTCTTCATTACTGAAGCTGCGCACATGGAGAACCGCGCTTACGACATCCTGCCCACGTGGAGCGACAAGTAATTGCTCGGGGATTGATCCGCGAAGCGCGTCGTTGCTCACAATCGGGATGCAGCCGCAGGCCATCGCCTCGCCGATCGTTTTGTCGAAACTGCCGGAGGGTGTGAGATTTATATAAACTTCGTGCGAGGCATAAATCGGCGGCGTTTTCTCGTTGGCAATCGGGCCGAGATACGAGAGCAGCTTCAAATCCTGCAGCAATTTCGCGCGCTCCAGAAAGATTCCAAATTGCGGATCGTCCGGATATGTCGGAGCGCCATACACGTCTGCATGAAAATCGATGTGGGCTTCGCGCAAACGTTCAAGCGCGTCGAGAAAAACGAGCGGATTTTTTACCTTATCAATACGTCCCAAAAAAAGCATGCTGCCGTGCGGCGGTTTTGCCTCTCCAATCGTAAAGCGCTCCGTATCAATACCGATTGGCATGCGCACCGCATTGGAAAACTTTGCAACGTATGAGGTTGCCGAGGTGTAACAGACTCTGTGCGCGAACTTTACGGCAAGCCACGTCGAAAATCCAGACATTTTATGGTTGCGCCAGAGCACGATTCTTTTGCCCCAGAGACGCCAGAAAAATCCGCCGAGGCATACATATTCCGAATTCATATGCACGAAGACAGCATCATGTTTATTTCGCAATGAAACAATGTAGCGATAGAATCGAAAAGTATACGTCAGCCGTTGTCGATTCTTCTGCCAGATGCCAACTGTCAAATGCCAACTGTCCCGCTCCTTCCCGAGCGAGTGCACATGCACATTCTCCGGAAAATTATATCGCCCGCCCTTTAGACAAATCACCTCAACCGCATCGCACTGTTTAGAAATCTCTTCGATCCACCGATGAAAAAAACCGAGTGCTGGATCGTCCAGATCGACTGCCTGCGTGGTTATGAGGAGCTTCATACGCCCCTATAGTTTATCCTCTTTTCTTCCCGCCCGCTTTCTTTTTACCTTTCAAAACCTTCGGCCCATACACCGCTTCGAGAAGATCGAGATTCTTGCCGGTCGAAGTAAGGAGTTCGATGTTCTTTGCTTCCATCGCGGTGAGCATGTCGATGACGCGTTTGTCGTGCGGTAAATGTTTTTCAAAATGACCTCGCAGCGCGGCAATGTCTTTGATGAAGCACGCCCCACCCGCGCCCCTGCCGCCTTTGTGCACAGGCTTTATGTACCAATTGGAAACCATCGGATCGGCTTCGAGCGCTTTCTGCACGGTGTCCCACTCGGCGCCAAAACGCACCGCCATATCGTACATCGCGTTGTAGATCAAGACCTGCGCGTATCCGGCCGCATTGTGCGCATATTTAAACGTTTCTGCCTCCGATGATTTGCAGATCGATGCATAGGGCGCTTTCGGCAAGGTCTTCATTACGCGCTCTGCTGCGAGGTAATGCTTCGCATCGCTATGCGCCATCCCGACGATGTTGGCGAAGGGGTGCGTCGCATCGTGGATGTGCGAGGAGACGTTGAGAAATTCCGGACTGTACAAAAGAATAATCTTGGGAAACTTTTTCTGCAAGGCTTCCGTTGTTCCCGGCGGAATCGTTGATTTCAAAACGGCGATCTTTCCATCGCCCACGAGCGGCAAAACGCTCTCAACGACCGAGATATCAAAACCTTTCGGCGTTGTCGGCGTCCAAACCGCAATGAAAACAATATCGCAGTCTTTGACCTGATCTTTGTTATTGATGTACGGCTTCTCGAGCGAATAGCGCACAACTTCATAGCCACGCTCCTCGAAGTTATCGGCATAAGCTTTACCAATCCATCCCTGGCCGATAAAGCCAATCAGGACATTTTTTGAGCCATTCTTGCTGCTCTTTTTTGCTGCCATAGCCAGCGTATTATGCGTTTTATTTACCGTTTGCGCAATAAACGGCCTATCCGTAAGGCCTTTGAGATACATCATTATATGTGTATCATTATATAGGGCAATAACAGCTCGGGAGGACTGCGATGAATTTTCCATTGAGGCCACCGCCAACCGCATATACGAGTATGGTGTGGTTGCATGGCCACGAAGCGGAAGATAAAAACTACGAACGCCTTCGCTTTGCGTTAGAGGAAATTAAGAAAACCTCAACATATTGTCGCATCCGCATCTTCGTTTGGTACGAACTGTGCGGAGCTCCGATGCGAGATTATTTTTGTTACCGATTTAGTGTGATCTGTGCACAAATGGGGGTATATGCACGTAAAGTGGCTCCGCCAGAGCCTGCAGGTTGCTATTTTGATATCAACGAATTCGAGGTTCCATTCGTACAATAAAGGCCGGCGCGTTACCCAGACGCACCGGCCGGTTCCTTGCAAACCTGGAGTCTTTTCTCATCGGAAAACCGGAGTTTTCTTCCAACCATGGCGCCTCGAGTTATAGCGCCTTGAAATAAACGCGCCAACACCTTTCGCCTCGTCTAAGTAGCGAGCACGTAGTGCACGCTGGTCGAGATGCACTGCCAAAAATTTCTCGCACCTCGTTTCATCCGCTGCCATCAACAATGATTCAGCGGAACGCACACACACTTCGTATGCGCGGAAATCTCGCAACATTTCATACACTCGTTCGTGGTGGTATTTATTCGTTACAACAATGACTTCTCGGAATTGAAGGCCGAGATCACGAATCTTGTCGACTATCGACCTCACGGCTTCAAAAGTCCCGCCGTCTGATCGAATCCATTCAATGACAGCAGGGTCGACATTGTAATCCTCGACGAGGATTTCGCGCAAAATAAACCCCTGCCACGGAGACTGCATCTCGCCACCGATCTCGATCTTTTCGTCGGCATAACGCTGCTCGATTTTCCCTGGAATGATAAGACGTTTTGCTCCCCTCAATTCATTCATGAGAACAGCGGTACCGAGAAGACGAACCTCTCCGAATAGACACTCTCCTTCTGGGTGAGCTTCTGTGCCTGAACCAAAGTGGTATTTGGCAGGCTTCCAACCGGAGCGGGTCTTCTCACCTCGCTTTCGAGGTCGGCGTTCGACATCGCATGCCATCATAAATGCCACTTCGAATCTTTGCATGTTTTCCTCTCCAACGATGTAAGCTACTAAGATGGTACAACAATGAGTAAGACTAGTCAATGTTTGTGTTTGTCACACGCAATAAGATCTGCGCAATATTTTTGTATATAATCACTTTCGTTTCGGTAAGGATAATTCTTTAGATGCATTTCTCGTGGACCGTTTTCAAACCACTTCTTAAGATCAGCAGCAAAATCTTTTTCATTTGAAACGATGGCACCTGCCTCACGCGCAATGCCGACGTCGGTTGAGAGTACCGGTTTCCCTGCGGCGAGCGCTTCGATGATGACGAGGCCATAACCTTCGTACTTGGATGTGACGAGTACAATGTCAACCAATAAATATATGTTCGTCGCATCCCTCGTACCTTCGAAAAATACGCGATCGGCGAGGCCGGATCTTTTGGCGAACATTTCCAAGGCCTTCTCTTCACTCCCGTCTCCAATGATGATCAAACATGCGTCGTTCGGCGCTGACTGCGCAAACGCTTCGATTGCCAACGTGACATTCTTCTCGGGTTCGAGACGCGAAACGACAAGCGCCTTGGTCGTAAAACGCGCGAAACGTTCGCGTAACGTCATGTCAGCTTCGGATTGTCTAATCTTTTCCACATCGGCAAAAACCGGCAGCACGGTGATCGGAACATGCAAATTGTACCGCTTCTGAATTCCCTCTTTGATCTTCTGCGAAACGACGCGGACTCCCGATGCACGGCACAACACGAAGCCGGCGAGTATTGTACGCAGACGATTAAGCGGCGAGAGTTTTTTATATCCATCGGACAGAAAATCGGTGTGGACTTGCGCATGGAGTGGTGCGCCGAGACGTTTCGCAATAAACCAACCGATCAAGCCCGCTTCGAACGGATCCTGCACCGAAATGACGTCGGGTTTCGGTAATTTTTTTGCGATACTAACGGCGTTGAATGGATAGAATAATTTCCAAGAAGAATTTGTAGGATAGACATGCAATGTCCCATCCTCAAATGATTGCGCTTCATCAGTTTTAAGCGAAAAGCCGATGATATCCAGTTTGCC
>Ga0335069_10017149_pt1 | contig 10093 bp, 10 predicted proteins | sample Lox_Sample_11_FD_206714 | JGI IMG/M metagenome (GOLD analysis project Ga0335069, IMG submission 206714) | Soil microbial communities from Loxahatchee National Wildlife Refuge, Florida, United States - Lox_Sample_1.1 | ecosystem: Environmental > Terrestrial > Soil > Wetlands | place: USA...
GGAGCAGCACGAGGGTTGTTTCCTGGGCAATCATCGGTACCCCAGTCGGACGCGGGACGCTCGACGGCCAAGACTGTAGGCGCTGTCAGTGAACAAGGAATGTGACGGGAAACACGCGTGCGCGGTTGGAGCCGATCAACGCCTGGTGCGATGGTAGACCGCTTCGAGTGCGTCGCAGGCCGCTCTTGTTCCGTCCTCGGCAAAGATCTGTCGAGCGACGATCTCGGCGCGTTGAGCGAACTCCGGTTCGTCGAGCATCCCGCGCACCTTGCGCGCCACGCGTGCCGGTTTGTAGCCTGTCCGCTGGATGGTTCGCGAGACATTGAGCCGCTTCATGCGGCGCGCGTTGTCTGGCTGGTCGTGCGAGTAGGGCATGATGAGCATCGGCTTGCCGGCGCGCAGGCACTGTGCCGTGGTGCCCACGCCGCCCTGATGGACGATGAGGGCAGAGCGCGAAAACAGCGCCGAGTACGGTGCATACTCCGCGATGCAGATCGAAGCCGGCAGCTTCTGTGGCGGGCGATTGCGCGGGTCAGTACCGATGAGCAGCACGGCGCGGATACCCAGACGGTCTGCAGCCTTCGCCGAGACCTCGTAGAAATTCCCCGCGGCCAGCACGGCGGCTGAGCCAAGCGTGAACACCACAGGAGGTTCGCCGGCGGCCAGGAACTGCTCGAGGTGCGGAGGCAGATTCGCGTTGCCTGCGTCGGAATCGTAAAAGCAGAAGCCGGTGATGTAGGTGTTCGGCGGCCAATCCTTCTGTTCCTCGCCCAGGGCGCGCGAAAACAGAGCCAGCACCAGATTCGGCGAGTGTTTGGCGTCAAACAACGGATTGGCGCCACGGCCTAATCCCAGCTCGCGGCGTAGCTCATAGATCGGCTCAGACCATTTGCGGGTGGTGAAGCGGGCAAGGCGCTTCATCACGCGGCCCATACCGGCAACCTTGTCGGCTTTGGCGAGCCGCGGATAAGGCGGCAGCACCGGCGGGTCAAACGCGGAGAAGAACGAGAGAGGCGCGAGCACATAACTCGCCCACGGGATTCCCGTGATTTCGGCAACGATCGGTCCGGCGTAGTTCAGCTCGCCCAGCAGCAGGAGATCGGCGCGTTCCGGCCGGGTTGCGGCATCCAGCAGATCGTCGTAGGTCTGGCGCAGCACAGGAAACAGAAAATCACGTAGTCCTGTCTCCGTTCCCTTTTTGTTGTCGTAGACCATCGCGATGAGCTTGCTGTCGGTGGGGTCGATGTCCGGACGGACCGCATGAAACGTCAGACCCAACGGCTCGATCTTGGGCCGGTAGACGTTGGGTAGCGCCATCACCGGCACGTGGCCGCGGCGTCGCAGTTCGAGAGCGATGGCGATGAGCGGGTTGATGTCGCCGAAGGTGCCAATGTTCGAGAGGACGATGCGCACTCAGGGGGTCCGTAGATCGCGATGAAGCTTCAGGGATAAGAGTAATGCATCAAGGTAATCCGAGGAGGGATCCGAATGGGACGGGCGACAATCGGCCTGTTGATTCTTTGTTGGCAATCCAGTGCTATGCTTATCCCGGCTTTTTTCGGGGAGGGTGTCGCGATGGCGATGCGAGCTGTTGTGGTGGCGGTCAGGATTCTGCTGGCGACCGGAATCATCTGCGCGCTTTTGGCGGCGTGGCCCGTGGGAGCATAGCAGTGGCAGGCCAGAAGGTTGCTTTGCCTCGCCGTGCATCGCGATGAGAGCTCCTTGAACGAGGTCGATCTTAGGCCGGATATCTCATTGCTGCCACATCCCTCTCGTCGCGTACTTTCTTATCGCTGTTCTTCCAACCCCACGGAGTGCCTCCATGCCTTCGAAGTGTTTGCGGCATTTTCTTTTCGTCCTGTTTGTTCTTGTTTCCGGCGCCACCGTTCTTTCTGCACAAGCGGATCTCTCGCCTCAGTGGGAAGACTTGACGGCTCCCGACTTTGTCGCTGCGATTCATCAGGCGCAGGGTGTCTGCGTGCTGCCTTTTGGCATTGTCGAGAAGCACGGGCCCCATCTTCCGCTCGGGACAGACCTGCTCGATGTACGCTTCGCCGTCCTCAACGCGGTCAAACAGGAGTACGCAGTCGTCTTCCCGGCGTACTACTTCGGCCAGATCTTCGAAGCACGGCATCAGCCGGGCACGCTAGCCTACAGCCTGGCCACGCAGCTGACGTTGTTGCAGGAGACCGTGGCCGAGATGGCGCGCAACGGCTGCAAGAAGGTTGTCATCGTGAATGGCCACGGCGGCAACGAGTCCCTGCTGCCATTGTTTGCGCAATCGCAACTGGCTTCACCGCGCGACTACGTCGTCTATGTCGTCGGTTTACCTGACACGAACGTTTCCGGCCGGCCCGCCAAGCGGAATCCTGACGACATGCATGCTGGCGAGACTGAAACCTCCAGCATGCTCATCGCGCGGCCCGATCTCGTTCACCAGGATCGCGCCGCGCAGCAGTCCGGCGCCGATCAGAATCGCGACCCGCTGCCAGGTTCGGTCTACACCGGCATCTGGTGGTATGCGCGGTTCCCGAATCACTACGCGGGGGACGGCTCAGCCGCGACCAAGGAGTTGGGCGCGTTCGATCAAAAGGAGTGGTCGCGCCAGATCGCGGAAGCGCTGAAGGCCATCAAAGCCGACCAGATGAGCCTGAAACTACAGAATCAGTTTTTTGAGGATGCGCAGCACCCGCTGGACACCAAGCAGTAGATCCCGCTCAGGCGAATCTTGGCGGCGCCGGCCGGCTCGGCGAATAAAGAAAGACGGGCCTTAAGGTTCTCTTCATCCTCGCGCGCCATACTGCTTGCGCTGGCCGGATTCGAATCGGCCGGTTCTGAACCAACGGAGACGCCCATGCATTCTCGGAACAAGATCGCTTGCACCCTTTTCCTCGCGGCTCTTTTCTGCGGGTTGGTTGCCGCAAATCCAGCCGCCGCGCAGCAACCGTACCATATCGTCGACCGCTGGACTCTCGCCGACGCCGGCTGGTGGGACTATCTGCTCGTCGATTCTCCGGCGCATCGGCTCTACATCACGCGGGGCGATCACGTCGATGTGCTCGATTCGGCGACCGGCAAGAGCGTTGGGACCATTGGTGGTCTGCACGGCACGCACGGCATCGCGCTCGACACGGCCGGCAAGGTGGGCTGGGTCTCCGACGGCGGCGGCAATGCGGTTGTCGCGTTCGATCGCTCAACTCTCGCCACGATTGCGACCATTCCCACAGGGCAGAACCCCGACGGCATCGTCTTTGAGCCCGCCACGCAAACGGTATGGGCCTTCGACGGACGCAGCAAGGACGCGACGGTGATCGATGCCGCGACCGAGAAGGTCGTCGCCACTATTCCGCTTCCCGGCAAGCCCGAGTTCCCTGCAGTCGACGGCAAGGGCACGGTCTTTGACAACATCGAAGACAAGAACGAGATCGTCCGCCTGGATGCGCACACCAAGAAGCTCACTGCCGAGTGGCCTGTTTGCGATTCGCCCTCCGGGCTTGCCTTCGACGTTCCCGGCCATCGCCTTTTCCCAGTCTGCGACGGCAAGAAGATGAGTGTCGTCGATTCCAATTCCGGCAAGGTGCTCGCGAGCCCAACGATTGGTGACGGCCCCGATGCTGCCGGCTGGAGCGCCGCGCACAAGCTGGCCTTTGCCTCCTGCGGCGAGGGCGTGCTGTCGGTTGTCGATGCCGCGTCGCCCGATTACAAGACGATTGAATCGCTGCCCACGCAGCGCGGGGCGCGGACGATGGCCTATGATGCGGCCACGGATCGCATTTATCTGGTCACGGCCCAGTTTGGCCCGCCCCCGCCGCCTACAGCGCAGAACCCGCGTCCGCGTCCCGCCATGCTGCCCGGAACATTTACTGTGATCGTTGTTGGGCGTTGAGCTCTGTTTCCGGATCGGTGCGGCCTGCGCAGGCCTGCCGATCCGGTTAGTAAAAAAAGAGCCAGCTTAGTCAGAACGCCCACCAAGAACTGCGAACTACCACCCTATGAAGTTCGTCCTCATCCTCATCGTCGTCGTGCTGGCTGCGGTCACCTTTGTTGCCGACTATAAGTGGCGCAAGTGGATGGCCGATCGCAAGCGCGATCGCGAGCAATAGACGGATCGCGAATTGCGTCAGGCAGTCTGCGCCGCGAGTGCCATCTCAAAGAAGATGACACTTCGCGCATCAACTCGCCGGTAAATGTCTCCGATCCTGCATGCGCCCTCGGAAATTGAATCTTCAGGCAGAGCATCCTTGGATTGACGGCAAGTCTGCTGCGATGCTGTTGCTGACCACATAGTCCTGGTCTCGCTAATTGGAGTGCAGCGCGCCGATTTGTCGGGTCGGCTTCTCTATCTGTTTCATCTTGACAATCAAGAGGAGAGGTCGTTAACCTCTTGACCATCAAGAGGAGCAACCAAAGATGGACGCGAGGGATGTCGTGCAGGACGATCTGGAAACGATAATCCTCACGATTCTGCTCCTCTGCTCCTCGAACCACACGAGCCGGATCAGTCCAGGGGGATTCTGAGATGGGGCCGCTGAACAATTTGGTGCTAGGCTTACGCTCGCTCTTTCGCAGCCGCAGGATCGAAAGCGAACTGGACGAAGAGCTGCAGGGCTTCATCGAGGCATCTGCCGCAGACAAGGTCCGAAGCGGAATGCCGGCCGAAGAAGCTGCGCAGGCAGCGCGCGTGGAGATGGGAAGCTGCAATGCGGCCAAGCACCGGATCCGTTCGGCAGGGTGGGAAACCAAAGTGGAAGGACTCTGGAAGGATGTCCAGTATGGTTTCCGGCGGTTGCGGCGCAGTCCCGGTTTCACGCTGATTGCGGTGCTTTCAGTCGCCATCGGCATTGGGGCCAACACGGCGGTTTTCAGTATCGTCGATGCAGTTGTGCTGCGGTCTCTTCCTTTTCCTGAATCCAGGCAGCTGGTTTACCTGACTGCCGACATGCGCGGAACCAGCATGCCCGATGTCGGTTTTTCTCTGCCTGAGATGGAAGAGATTCGTGCCCAGTCAGGAGTTTTTGAGGATGTCAGCCCGACCTGGCCGATGGATGGCAATCTCACAGGCACGGACAGGCCTTCGCGCATTGAAGCGATCGCGGTAGGCAACAGCTACTTCCAACTGTTGGGGACGAAGCCCGCGCTGGGCCGCCTGTTTCTCTCCGCAGACGCAATCCCATGGATGTCCGAGAACACAGTGATCAGCTACGGGGCCTGGCAGCGGTTGTTCGGTTCGGACCCTCATGTTCTGGGTCGCAAGATTCATCTGGACTACGATCCATACATCGTCGTGGGCGTGCTCCCGCCGGGGTTTCGTCACCCCGGGTTCACTCTGCAAGGGGAGCCGGACTTCTATCTGACGGGCATTTTTCGTGGAGGTGCTTTTCCGAAGAACCCGACGCAGACTGGATGGCGGATGTTTCCCGGAGCTATCGCTCGGCTGAAGCCTGGAGTAAGCATCGAGCAAGGGCAAGCGCGTTTGGGGGCGTTTTCCGCTGAACTCAGGCGGCAATTTCCGAAAGAGTATCCCGCCTCGGCCGACTGGATGCCTCGCATTGAATCGTTGCAGGAATACCTGGCAGGGAACTCGCGCACGATTCTGTTCGTGCTGCAGGGCGCGGTCCTACTCGTGCTTGTGCTTTGTTGCACCACGATCGCCAACCTGCTCCTGGCGCGCAGTTCGCTGCGGCTCAGGGAGTTTGCGGTGCGCACGGCGCTGGGAGCTTCGCGTCTGAACCTGATCCGCCAGCTTCTGGTGGAGGCCGGTCTGATCTCGATCGCGGGGGCTGGCGGCGGTGTCCTGCTGGCGCTGTTTCTCATTCCGGTTCTTGCGGATTCAGCTCCGTTCACTCTGCCCCACGTGAACCGTTTCCGGGTTGATGGCGGCGTCCTGCTGTTTACGCTGCTCGCTTCGATGGGCACGGCACTGGTTTGCGGTCTCCTGCCATCCATTCATATCTTGCACTCCAGCACAGTCGAGGCTTTGAAGGAAAGCGGAAACTCCATCCAGGGCGAGAGGGCCGGCGCACGCCTTCGAGGGCTCCTTGTCGCCGGTCAGTTCGCAGTCTCGCTGGTGCTGCTGATTGGAGCGGCATTGATGTGCCGAACGCTGTGGATGGTGTTGCATGTGGATCCAGGGTTCAACCCGCACCATGTGCTGGCGGGGAGCATCTGGCTGCCGCCGCCCGGCGATCCTGCGGCCAGGAAGTATGCCAGTCCGGAAGCACGTAACGTCTTTGTGAGGAAGCTGCTGTTTCAGATGAAGAGCATCCCGGGCGTCGAGGCGGCTGCGATTGGAACCGGAGACGCGATTCCCCTCGTAGGTTGGAATTCCTCGCCTTTTGCTGTGGAAGGCAGATCCGATGGACAAGGCGATTCGCTTTCCGCGCAGATGACCTCCATCAGTCCGGAGTACTTTCAGGTTCTGCGTGCGCATCTGCTCGAGGGTCGGGGCTTCTCGTCCTCCGACGATCAGGGCCAGCGGGTGGCTCTTATCAACCAGGCGATGGCGAGCACGCTATGGCGAGATCAGAACGCACTGGGCAGGCGCATTCGAACCGGACCGCCGGAATCGCCTCAATGGTGGGTCATCGTCGGGGTGGTCGAGAACATCAAAGCCGAGGGCCTCGACAAACCAACGCAGCCTCACATCTATTTCCCGATCTACCAGCAGTCGGACTACGCGCTCTCGGTGTTCCTGCGGACATCGACACGCCCGGAGGCGCAGGCGGCAGCTCTGGAGAGTGCGGTGAGGTCTGTCGATCCAGACCTCTCTGTTTTTGCGATTCGCAGCATGGATCAGGTATTGTCGCGCGTCACAGGGACGAGGCGATTCATGCTCGTTCTGCTGGCCGGCTTCGCCGCCATGGCCCTGGGATTGGCGCTGATGGGTGTAACCGCCGTGACTTTGTTTGCCGTGTCGCAGCGCACCCAAGAGATCGGAATTCGCATCGCCTTAGGCGCGAGCCGTCCGCATGTGCTGGCCCTGGTTCTCGGGCAGGGAATGCGGCTTTGCCTCTGGGGAGCGGGGGCTGGATTGATTGGCGCATTTCTGCTGACCCGCTTCCTGACGATCTTTCTGTACGGCACAACCCCGGTCGAGCCCGGAATTTTTGCCATTGCCGCGGCGTTGTTGATCGCCGGATCTCTGCTGGCGTGCTATTTTCCGGCGCGCAGGGCTGCCAGGATGGATCCGGTAGCTGCCCTGCGCAAGGAATAGCGGGAGCCGCAAGAAGGACGGGACTCGGGGGGCGCGGGTGCTGCCCCGCTCTCCTAAAATGTATAGCGCTGTCAAGTAGGCGCACCTCATCCGCGCTTGGCTGGAACGCGAACGCGAGCAGAGGCCCGTCCGACCGTAACGCGCTTTTGCGGGCCCGCCGCAACTCTGCTTTTGTCCAGCCGTTACAATGAGAAGGACGGAGCCGTCTAAGACTCATGCCTCTTTCCCGAGCCCTTGGTATCTTTCCGAATCGTGCCGTTCTGTTTGCGGGCGTCGCCGCGGCCGGCTTGCTTTTGGCAGCTCCCGCAGCCCGCGCGCAGTTTTCCCCGCCGCCGCCCGGAACCCAGGTCCACGACCCTTCCGTGCTGAAGCCGCCGCCGGGTGCCCGCGTGGCCATCGTCGAGTGGGAAGACATGGAGTGCCCCGACTGCGCCCGCGCCAATCCGCTGCTGAAAGAGGCCGCCGCGAAGTACAACATCCCCTGGGTGCGCCACGACTTCCCGCTGCCCTTCCATCCCTGGAGCATGCAGGCCGCCGTGAACGCACGCTACTTTGATACCAAGAGCAAGAAGCTGGGCGATGAGTACCGCGATGCCGTCTTCGCCAATCAGATTTCGTTTGCCGAAGACCCGAACCGGCTGCGTCAGTTTACCGAGCAGTTCGCAGCCGAACGCAAGATCGCTCTGCCCTTCGCCATTGACCCGCTGGGCAAGCTGCAGGCCGAGGTCAAGGCCGACTATGCGCTGGGCCAGCGCGTGGGCATCGAGCATACGCCCACCATCTGGGTGGTTACCGCCAACAGCAAGGGCGCGCCGTTTGTCGAAGTCGTCGATCGCAGCAAGCTCTACCAGCTGATCGATCAGGCGATGGAAGACACCAAGGGCGCCACAACCAAGAGCGTTGCGCGCCGGTAGAGTTCCGGAACACGTGCACGGGACGGTGTCTTGCCGAGGGGCGGATTGTGATTCCTTACGCTGCATCCTTTTTGTCGGCGCGTCAAGCGTGGACGCGGTCTCTCGCCGTCTTCGCTCTCGCAGCGGCTTTTTCTTCGGGTCTGCCGGTCCGGGCGCAACAGGCTTCCACGCAGGTGCTCGACGACGCGGCATTGAAGCCGCCAGCGGGTGCGCGCGTGGCCATCGTCGAATTCAGCGACCTGCAGTGTCCCGCGTGCGCCGCCGCCAATCCTCTGCTGATGCAGGCGGCGGCTACGTACAAGATTCCCTGGATTCGCCACGATCTGCTGATCCCGTCGCACAACTGGAGCCGCAGCGCAGCCGTGAATGCCCGCTGGTTCGACGCGAAGAGCAAAGCGTTGGGCGACGACTATCGCAACCAGCTCTTCGCAAATCAGAACTCCATCTTCAATCCGATGATGCTCAACCAGTTCACCCACCAGTTCGCAGCGAGCCACGGCGTCGCGCTGCCGTTCGATCTCGATCCGCAGGGGAAGATAGCCCAGGCCGTGGATGCGGATAATGAACTGGGCAAGCGCACCGGCATTCGCCTCACGCCGACCATCTTCATCGTCACCGCCGGGCCGCACGGCTCGCACTATGTACAGGTCACCGACCAGACCAAGTTATTCCAGATGATTGACCAGGCCCAAGCTGACACCAAGTCGGCGGCGACGCACACGGCGCACAAGTAGCGCTCGCCGCTGCCAGAGATCCAATCGGTGTGTGGGCTTCAAGTAGTCGGCGCTCCGGCATCGTCCGCGCTCGATTCCGGCGTAAAGCGCTCTAGATATACCATTTCCCTACTCGACGCATCCAAGCAGGTAGATCCACACATCCATACATATGTCTACCTTTCGCTATGGTGTAGAAATCTTTGCGCGCCAGGAGCGCGTCTGGGACACTCTTGTCGACGTGGAGCGCTGGCCCGAATGGACGCCGACTGTCACGCGTGTCGCTCGTCTCGACCCCGGCCCACTCGCGCTCGGCAGCCGCACGCGCCTCTGGCAGCCGAAGTTGCTCACCACGGTCTGGCGCGTCACTGAGCTCGATCCGGACGCGGGCATCTTCACCTGGGTCACGGGCCGCCCGGGCATCCGCGTCACCGCCGCGCATCGCCTCGACCTTGCGCCCGGCGGCAGCACCAAGCTCACGCTCGAGCTGAAATATAGCGGCCTGATCGGCATCTTCATGGCCATGCAACTGCGGCACCTCAACTGGGAGTACATCACCCAGGAGGGCCAGGGACTGAAGATGCGCTGCGAACAGTGGTGATGGGAGTCGCCAGTCGCATGGAGCCAGTCGCCAGTTGTACGTCAGCGGCAAGCAGGGGCCGCTGCCGAACCTCCTTGATCGAGCAAGAGTAACTTGCGACAGGCTACTTGCTACTGGCTACTGCAGAGATATTCACCAGCGCCGGCTCGCCCGCGCCATGCCCGCCTGGCGACACGGTGCTTGTCTGCGGCGCGCGCCAGTGGTCGATGTAGCTGATCTTGTGCACGCAGCCGATGGTGCAGTTGGGCGCGCAGGCCTTGGCCGTCAAAAACTCGCGCTTCACGTCCGCAGTGGTGTACTGGGCCAGCGGGACGCCGGGATAGCCGCGCTGCTGCGAGCAGTAGTGCACCAGGCCGTCCTCGCAGATGTAGAGATACCTTGACCCGGCGCGGCAGCGCCAATCGTTGGGCTCGCCGGCGGCAATGGCCGCCTGAAAGTCGTCGAACTGCGAGTAGTTGGACTTCTTCCAGCTCGCCATCTCGTGATAGACCGCGGCCTCGTCGGGCTTTAGCGGCTTCAGCTGCCCGTCGCCGTCGTGAATGATGCCGATGGTCGAGGTAAAGCCGAGCTCCTTGGCGCGCTTGCCGATGATCAGCGCTTCCTGGGGCTTGCGAATGCCCCCGCCGACGACCGAGTTGATATTGATATGGAA
>Ga0335069_10017150_pt1 | contig 10093 bp, 16 predicted proteins | sample Lox_Sample_11_FD_206714 | JGI IMG/M metagenome (GOLD analysis project Ga0335069, IMG submission 206714) | Soil microbial communities from Loxahatchee National Wildlife Refuge, Florida, United States - Lox_Sample_1.1 | ecosystem: Environmental > Terrestrial > Soil > Wetlands | place: USA...
AGCCATTCCAGGTACGTGCGCGTGACGTGGTAATCCGCCGCGGCGGGCGACATCTTGGCGAGACGCCCGAGCTCCCGCATTCCCTCCTTGCGGGCTTCCTCCGTCATGCCGGCTGCTTCGATCTTCTTGCGTAGTTCCTCGATTTCCTGTTGCTCGTCGGCCTCGCCCAGTTCTTTTTGGATCGCCTTCATCTGCTCGCGCAGATAATATTCACGCTGGCTCTGCGTTACCTGGTCCTGAACGTCTGACTGAATCTTCGAGCGGAGTTGCAGCACTTCCACTTCCCGGGCCAATTGCCGGTTCAAGCGGTCCAGACGCATCTTCAGGTCGAGGCTTTCGAGCAGTTCCTGCTTCTCCGTGCTGGAGAGCGAGGGCAGGTTGGCCGCGATGAAGTCGGCAAGGCGCGTAGGTTCCTCGATGTTCATCACTACCGTCTGAAGATCGTCCGAAAGCGTGGGCGAGAGCTGCACGACTTGCTGGAACATCGTGGTGACGCTGCGCACCAGGGCGTCGAAATCCGCCTCCTTCTCTTTGCCCGTCGGGACAATGTCCTGCAAGGGCTTCACGCGAGCACGCAGATAGGGCTCCACCTGAGTGACTTCTTCGATGGCAATCCGCTGCAGGCCCTCGACGAAAATGAAGAGGCTCTGGCTGGGCAGCTTGATGATTTTGTGAATGAAGGCCACCGTGCCGATTTGAAAGAGATCAACCGGCTGCGGGTTGTCCACCCGGGGGTCGCGCTGCGAGATGACGCCGACAAACTTGTCGTCTTCTTTGAGCTCAGCGATCAGCTTCAAGGATGCATCGCGGCCGACCGTCAGCGGCAGGATGGCGTTGGGAAACAGAACGGTGTCGCGAACCGGAAGAATGGGCAACGTGGAAAAATCGATAGCAGGCTTTTGCTTGGCAGCCATTGTACAATGACCTCAATTAAATAGTCGGAAACAACCTTAACCCTGAACGTTCTTAGTCCCAGGATTTTATTGTACCACGGTGGCAGCGCCTGTCCCGCTTCGCGCCTCGATCCTGATGGCGCGAGGGAACGCTCCCACGCCGAGGATGGAAGGAAGGCTCTGCCGGTCGATCCCGGCAAGCGCACTACCGTCGTTCGCCGGCCTCATTACGCGTTGGACCGGCTGTGCACTTCCACGTGCCTGGTCTCCGCAGCTTGAGCCTGCGGTTCGGGAAGCTTTCCAGTCCAATTCGCCCAAGCCCAGAAAATTGCCGTTGTGGAACTGAGGACGCCGGCTACCCACCCGATGGTACGAGGACTCGTGTACTGGGAAGCGATACCCGCGAGAGTGAGAGAAATCATCATCGTGGACCACGTCAGCGATTCCCCCGTGGAGAAGACCCGGCCACGGAACTCGTCGGGTACGCGGCGCAGCATCTGAGACATGTTCAAGACCGAACTCACCGAAACGCTGGCGCGCGAAAGCGCGATGAAGAATAGCGCCAGCCCAAACTGAGGCACCAAGCTGAACAAAACGTAAGCGCTGCCGTGGATGGCATAGCAGATGGAAACTAGGTGTTTGTACGTCGTGAAGCTGATGCGCTTGCCGAGGTAGTGTCCCAGCCAGCCCCCCAGCAGCAAGCCCAGGCCAGCAAAGCTCCAGATGATTCCTATGCCCGCAGCGCCACGATTGAAGACTTGCTCGCCAAATAACGTGAACAAGATCTGCGCAGCTCCTCCGCCTGTCGCCCATCCCACTCCCACGAGGGCGATGCCCAGAATCAGCGGCGAGGACTTCATGTAGAGCAGGCCCTCTTTGTACTCACTCCAGGGGCGCAGGACCTGATCTTCTGCGAGGGCTTCCCGCTTGGCCCGGAAACTGCCTCGCACGCGCAGTTGCCAGATGCAAATCGCCGATGCCAGAAAGGAAAGAGAGTTCAGTACAAAGGCCCACTGGTAACCGAGGCTCGCCGCGCTCAAGCCCGCCACCATCACGCCGATTGTGAGCGTTGTCCATTGGGTGGTCTGCGTAAGTGAATTGGCAGTATGCAGCTCCTCCCGCGTCGTGATGGTGGGTAGAATGGCTGCACGGCCGCTGGTGAAAAAGGGTGAGGCGAACATCAGTAGGCCGCTCAATACGTAAAGGAGCAAGGGCCGATGTTCGTGAACTGTGAACACGAAAGCCAGAGCAACAATCGTCCGCACAAGATCACTGGCGATCATTATGCGCTTGCGGTCGAGGCGATCGAGGATGACTCCTGCCAGAGGTCCTGCCAATACTGCGGGAACAGCGCGCGCAATCATCACTCCGGCCACGATCATGCCGGAATGAGTTGTCTCCATGGCCAGGCTGAATACGGCGATGTTATTGAAGTGGTCGCCGATTTCGCTGACTACCTGGCCAATCCAGGTGTACCGGTAATTCCGGTTGCGCTGCAGAAGTTGGAGAAAATCGTTCATCCTTGCGGTGTTCCTTTTTCACCCTGGCGGGAACCCATTGCGGCGTTCTGAAATTCTGTGTCTCCCAACCCATGGCCGCGCGCCGGTGGCTTGCGAGACACGACAGCCGTTGTACCCGATGCACGACGCGAATCCGCCAGAGTTTAGCGAGAGGGCAGGAACTCGGGAAGGCAGAATCCCGAACGCAAGCCGAGACAGCAGGATTACTACACGATAACCAACCAGAACCTAGTTTGTCTACCCCGGAAGTGCAGGCAGCCGCAAGAGAGTCTGTGAACGCAGGGACGTCCCCCGCTCGGCCGGACCAACCTCTGCCGGCAACCGCGTGATTCTCCGGCAGACCTAACTGTCCCGATCTTTGGGTTTGTCTGGCGCCGGCGGATGTCCTGTCGTTCCCGCACTTGGCGCGGCGGGCGGAGGCGTCGGCATCCCCACGATCTGAGTGATGGTTTCTGCCAGCAAACGCAGGCCCTCCGCCGCAACTTGGTTCCCCCGCATCTTCATAGAGGTCAGCTCCAAGATGTTCTTTATCGCACCTTGGTAGAGTGCACGCGCCTCGGCCGGAAGCGAATGCAGCAACTCTGGGTTAAGGTAGCGTCGATCGGACTCGGTTTGACCGACGGCACCCCTAGTTTTGGCATCAGTCACCGGGGCGCGCTTTGAGGCGTCGCCGGAAATGAATAAGGCGCGCGTTTCTGCGTCGGGGCACAAGTCGATTAGGTGACGCAGTCGATAGCCTCGTGGGGAGGAGCGGCCGGCTTCCCAGAACTGTACAGCGCTCAAGCTACAGCCTACACGAGCTGCAAGTTCCTGCTGGGTAATCCCTAGTTTGACGCGGAGAGTAGCGACGGCTTGTTGTTGTATTTTGATGAATCTCATGTTTTTCCACTTGACTTACATTATATAAGGCTTAATATAACGCCTGTAAGTAGTAGGTGGATTAAGTTCACCCGCGCATTATGGAGTATCTTCCAGAAAAATGCCAGCTAAATAAGCTTAACTTCTTTACAGAGCCAGGCAGGCATGGCGACGCCACGGCGGATGAGAAAATTGAGCGTGCTTCTTCTGTGTTTACATTCAATGAGTTACAGTCTCCCTCAGGGGCTCATTTGGGCCCGCCGTTCGCGCCAATTTGCTTGGCGATCCGTTGCATTCCTTCCCGGAGGTTCGGGAAGTTTGTCGCTGAATACGAATTCATATCGATGAGGCATGTTACCTATGGCAGAGAACAAGAAGCCCGAATTTGACATCACGGTCAGTCATCGTCTTCCCGAGGGCCTGGTTGCCAGCGTGGACCAATGGGCCGCGCGGACGTGGCGTGATCGTGCCAAAATTCTTTCTGCGATCTGTTGCCGCGTCCTGGAGATGGTCCGTCAGGAGGGCGGTTTCCAGCAAGATCTGAGTGATGTTCTACGCCGTTTACATCTCGACGCGGCGTGAACTTTTTTTTCGTGAGGTTTGTCTCTTATGTATTTTCTGTCTCGGCCCGGCATTCGGAGTGTTTCCGTATCCGACCCGCACTGTAGCCGGGCTATCTTCGCCTTCCGCCTGCACGTCCTCAACGTGCAGAAGGCAGGTGAGGAACCATGCGGAGACAGGCTGCGATTTGGCCACGTCCGCCCCTTCCCACGCCGCCGCGTTAAGGCGGTGAAGTTCAGCCGGGGCCTCCGCTCGCGATTTCCGATCTCGGATTGGGAGTACTTGAGGAGGCTCCGGTGAAGACCTACGGTTTATACATAGCGGCCTGCGCGTTGCAGTTGGTATTGTTGTTTCTTTTCAGTCACCTCCAGATTTACCGCCGCCATCCGGTATTTATGCTGTGGTTGCTGGCGGCGCCGCTGGCGAACCTGGCGCTCTGGGTACTTTTCTGGACGGGTGAATGCCGGCTGCTCGAGCGGGCGGAAGTCGGTTTAGACATTCTCGAGTACGTGCTTTTGCTAGGAGCGCTAGTGATGGCGGTGATTCAGTGGCATGATGCTGCCAGCGTAGTTCTGCGCCGGGGGATCATCGCTCTTGTGATTTTTGCCATAGCCGGCCGCGTGGCAGCGGATTATCGTCTCGCGGGCGGTCTGGGAGTGCTCCTTGCGAACATTACGAACGCTTCTTTCTTAGGGCCTGTGGCCTACATGGTGGCGAAGTTTGCCAACGTGCGCCTCGAACAGATTCCGCTCTGGCTGCGAGAGGACAGGCCTTGGGTGATGGTGGCGCGTCAAGCCCACGAACTCACCCGCTCTCTCCTCGGCTAATCCCTGGAGAAAAACGGCGAAGGCTCGGCCGCTTCGCCAAATTCCTGTCGCCAAAGGCGGTACCATATGATTACTAACACACGCACTATTGATCGACAAATGGCCTTTCCGCAAACACCCTCTTTGGAGGCCCCCCCGGGCTTCCCGGCGCGGTCAGACGCAAGAGCGTTGGGCGAAGCGTCCCGCCGCACATCCCGACCCCAAAAAAACCACCCCACGACATAGCCCTGAACCCACCCCTCCCTCTCCCGCCACTTCATCGCTTCGCCCAACGCTCTTGCGTTTGCGGCGGTCGCAGGACGCACGCGGCGCCCTGCGGCGGACCGCTGCGCCTCCCGCCCGGCATTCGCCCGGCGCATCGCTTCTCCCCCTGGCGCAGGATGAGCGCCGCTTGCGCAGGCTCATTGGCGATCCTCTGACCCACGACCTGTTAGAGGGTCTCCGGCTGCTGGCGGAGGGTCTACGGAGCAAGCCGAAAGTCGCCCGGAAGCTCTTCCGCATGTTGCAGCAGAGGACGCACCACTGGAAGCAGCGGGCGCAAGCAGCCGAGCCCGCGCGGCAGGCGTCCGTACCACCCCAACGCCGCCGTTCGGCTCAAAACTCTGACTGACGTTCTGGAGACACAATGAAGTTGCTGATTATTGAAGCCAACCAACCTCTGGCAGAACTCACCGCAGCACTGCTGGAATCCGCTGATCGCGACCAGCGGCGTTTCCAGCAGATCACCGTCGCCGGAGACCTCGAAACCGCGTTGTGCCTGCTTCGCGGGCACGACGCGGTTTTGTGTGACGACCGTTTTCCGCTGGCGCCCGGCGCGCGGTTCATCGTGGAGGACTGGGACGTGGTCCAATGCGAGGCCGCGCGCCGCGGTATCCGCTTTGTTCTTTATACCGGAAGTCCGCGCGCCTTGGCTGGTGCGAAAGCCCTGGGCGCGGCCGTTCTGGCGAAGCCCGCGCCGGTTCAGGAAGTTTACGACGCGCTGGCGCGCGCTCGCCCGGGCCCGGGAAGGAAACCGGCGGCAGTTTCGACTGCCGCCCCGGCGCCGCTACGCAGCTTCGGTAGCCACGGCCAGTGTATTTCCGACCGCAGGCTGGCGGCGCGCTAGCGCAGTTTGTCTCTGATGGTTTTACAGGGTAGCGCCGCCCTTTAGGGCGGCACCTGCCTGGCTACAGCCCGGCGCAACACCACAATGGCCCCTTGCCCAGCGCCGGCGACGCCCCGTGACGGCGGCCCGCTGTAGCGGCGGTCTATGACCGCCGACCGATTTCGGCGCTCATAGAGCGCCGCTACAGTGAGCCGGCCGCGAGGTCCGCGGCCAGTCTTGGTAGCCACGGTCAGCGGTTTCCTGACCGTGTGCCCGTCACCGCGTCAGGACGAAACGCACTTTGCGACGTGTGACAGTCCACAAACCCGGAAGGATACGGAGATGAAATCAACGTTCGATGAATACTGTTCGGAACTGAGTGCGGAGGCGGCGCGTCTGGCCGACGAGACCGAGTTGCAGGCGCGTTACGCGCATCAGGATTCCTTCAACTTCGGCCGGAGGGTCGAGCGGATCGAATGCGCGCGGCGCAACCTCTGGCTGCGGATCTTATGGCTCGTCGTAGGAGTGGTCATCGGAGTCGCGGTAGGGGCCGGCTGCATCGAGGCTCTGACGATGGGCATGCGATGAAGGCCCGGCGCGCAACTCCGCGTCCAGTGGCCGGGCCGCTCGTGAGCGCGCTCCGGCACGCAAATCATGAAATGACCCAATGATCCGATGGCTCAATGAATGGAGGGTAATACCATGAAATGTCCTGAATGTGGGGCGAGGACCGAGGTCAGTGAGAAGCGCGGGCCTTTCCGCAACCGCCACTGCACTAACCCGGAATGCCGTTCGAAATTCGTGACCTGCGAGAAACCGCTCGCGGAAAACCAATACCACAGTGGCTGCCTCCGCACGCTGGCGTCGATGTACGCTCAGGGGGACTGGGCCGTCTCGCCGGCCCTCGCCCCGCCCGCACCCCTGGCGAAATCCCAAGCCGCCTGAGCCCCCGTCGATGCGTGCGGCGCAAGAAGGAGCGTAGCGCAGGGCCCGCGGTCCGGCCCTGCGGCTTTTCGAGCCTAAGTTTGGTTCTTTCGGGATCGCACATATCCCGACAAAAGCGGCCGGGATGTATGCGCCACCCGGCGGGTTCTGTAGGGGCAGGGCTTGCCCTGCCCGAGGGCACCCCAAGGGGTGCCCCTACAAAACCGGCAAAACGCACGGCAGGCGGGCAAGGACAGCGGGTGGCGCGGACCGCCGCTGTTGCGGTCCGCGTCCCTTACCTCGATGTGCCACGAAAATTGGCCGTGGTCGGAATTGCGGGTGGTGCACACATCAGGTTTTTTGCGATGTGTGCGATGTGCCGTAAGGAGAAGGAGCGTAGCGCAGGGCCCGCAGTCCTTACCTCTCATTTGGAAATGCAGTGGTAGCAAAGGAGCGTATCGAATGTCTATCGGCAGACGTAGGCTCGTGACGATGCTGGTCAGCTTGGTTGCCTCGGATGTAGTGGCAACCCCGAAGGAGGGCACCAATTCCGGGCCCTACTGTTGGGCAGGCATAAAGGACAACAAAGACGTCTTCATTCCCTGTGGATCAAAATTGGGTATGCTGTCGATTGCAAATCGGGAGTGGCTCACGCTCGACCTTTCCGATTTTGAGGGGCTCCGGGTCGTGCTCGACGACAAGGCCTTTTATGTCAGCAGGAAGGAGATCATCGCGGCACTGGCTGCGTCATATGATTGCGCCAAGCCGTGATCGTCTCATCGATGTAATCTGTTGGGAGAACCTCTGCCAAACCAGAGTTCTCCTCGAATGAGATCCTTGCCCGGTTAGTCTGAGGGCTAATCGCGACATCTATGTAGGGCTGATAAAGCCGCACGACGCCGATCAGGTAGGCTTTGCTTTGCGTAGGGGTTCCCGAGATCGAGGCTATCTCAGGCTTGAGAATGACCGGGCTTCCGCTGTTTCCGGGGAAAACGAACGCATCCACCAGATAATCCGGAGAAGCGCCGTCTAGCATGTCACTTATGCGAGCGATGCAGCCTTGCCGCACGATGACGTAGTTTCTTTGGATTCCTGCCAGGTTCATTGGGAAACCAAGCACAAAAACGCCATCTCCTGCTGCCACCCCGATTGACTTGAGTTTTTCCTTATTAGCAACAAACTCATCGTTCGAAAAGAATGCATCCAAAAGGCCTGCAGTTTTCAGAAGCTGAGCATTGAGACGGACGGCAGCGATATCAATCCCGTTGTTTGGATGAAAGAACCAATCCCTCAAGGGCAGCTCAAAATCCTTTCCTGGAAGGGACGTATTGACAGGATTTATCCGTACGCTTATCGAGTCATCTGTCGCCGGCTTGCTGCTGCAGTTTGCGCCAGTTGATGGCGACTGCCCTGCAATTCTAGCAATCGCCACCGTTGCGGTGTGTTCCTCGATTACGTGTCGCGCAGTGACTAGGTACACCTCATACAGCCTCTTCTGGGGATCTGGATCGCCTTGCACTAAATACCCGTAAAGGAATCCTGTTCCCTCTGTCTGCCACTGCATAGCACAAGGCTGCCCCGGCAAATTCAGCGGCTTCATTGAGCCGAGGGCGACGACGGAATTGGGGAATGGTGGTGGGACTAGGACTGCATATGCAAATACTGAGACGAACGCAAGGCAGGCAATCGTCATTTTGGCTGCCAGGGAGCCAAGCGTTCGAATTCTCAAATGCTCTGGGATTGCCATTGTGTCTCCTCCAAAAAAGCGCCCCCCACACGTCCACTTTTGCGGCATGCGCGATCCAGCAGGCCATTGCCGACCATGACTGTACGAGTGACCTGATTACACCTTCTCAGGTGGCATTGCAAGCCGGCAGAAGGGACGTACAATGTTCCGCGGGTGGCGCACACGTCGCGTTCCTACGATGTGCGCGATGCGGCAGTGTTCCGGTTTGGTCGTTCCGGGCTCGCAGACATCCCGACCAAGGCGTCGGGACGTATGCGCCACCCGGCGGGTTCTGTAGGGGCAGGGCTTGCCCTGCCCGAGGGCATCCCAATGGGTGCCCCTACAAAAACGCACGGCGCCTCAGCAAGGGCAGGACAGCGGAGATACGGACGGTGGTACTCCGTGGGGGTGAGGGTCAGCGAAGAGACGCGGACCACAAAACCGGTGGTCCGCGCTACTGCCGGTGGTTGGCGCACACGTCGCGTTCCTACGATGTGTGCGATCCGGGAGTGTTCCAGCGTGGTCGTTTCGCGATCGCATACATTCGGACGAAAACGGCCGGGATATATGCGCCACCCGGCGTGTGTGCCACACGGCGGCAATGTGTGAGCTGCGCGGTGGGGCATTTCAAATCACTACTGCAACTGCAAGCCGTCCTTTGGCCAAATCAGGTTCCCACGGGTGTCAATGTATCCGCAGCGTGCGGAATCGCACACTGACGCAACTCCGTCGCGGAACTGCAATCCTTGCATGAATGACGGCGCAATCACGAACGCGCCGGCGTGATTGATGTACCCGAATCTGCCATCGACGGTCACCCCGGCCAGCCCTTTAGAGAATTCTGTGACCCCTGGCTGATATTCAGAGTCATCGAACTGCGGCGGGATGACGAAGTCCCCTTTGCGGTTGATGTAACCCCACTTGCCGGCCAGTTTCACGGGGGCGAGTCCTTCAGAATGCCCCCAAGCATTCTCATATCGGAGCGGGATTACGAACTCTCCCTTTCTATTGATGTAGCCCCATTGATGCCCGACCCTCACGGGCGACAGCCCGTGGTGGAAACCACTGCATTCATTAAAGCGGAATCCGATCACAACGCGGTTTTCCCGATCGACGTAGCCGCAATTTCCACTGTGCCACACGCCCGCCAATCCTTCACCGAAACTCCAAGTCAGGTCGTACTGAGGAGATATTACCTCGCGGCCTTGGTGATTTACGTACCCCCATTTGTCGCCTCGCTTTACGGCAGCCAGCCCCTCATTGAAACTATGGACATCATCGTAGCGTGCTTCCCCTACCAGTTGTCCTTTTCTGTTGATGAATCCCCATTTGTTGTTAAGTTCGACATCCGCACGTCCCTCGGCAAACGCACGGGCATATTGGAATTGGATTGGGATCACCACCCTGCCCAATTTGTCAATGAACCCGGCCTTGCCGATGTAACCGGGGCTGTCTAAGAGGAAAACGGATGCTAATCCTTCCGTAAATTGCCAAGCCATACCGTATTGGGGCTGAATCACAACCTGGCCTGAGCGGTCAATGTATCCCTCCTTTTCGCCAACTCGGATTCGCAAGAGCTTGCTCGGCGGTCCCTTCCCGCTAGTGGCCACGCCAGTGAGAACGACAGCTACCAAAAAGCTACAGCCGACCCGGACGCGCATTGGCCTGAACATTGAAGTGTTAGATGCATTTTGCGCGGC
>Ga0335069_10017151_pt1 | contig 10092 bp, 10 predicted proteins | sample Lox_Sample_11_FD_206714 | JGI IMG/M metagenome (GOLD analysis project Ga0335069, IMG submission 206714) | Soil microbial communities from Loxahatchee National Wildlife Refuge, Florida, United States - Lox_Sample_1.1 | ecosystem: Environmental > Terrestrial > Soil > Wetlands | place: USA...
AGGCCGAGCTCCCGGGCGACGGTCAACAGCACGTCCAGGATCTTCCAGTTCTGCTCCGTGAATTTCTTAAACCCGGGATTCCCCGAGTCGTTCAGCTTTTCCAGCCGCCCATCACCAGCGGTGCCATTGGCTTCGCGCTTGTATTTGCCGCTCAGGAACCCACTTGCCATCGGACTCCAGGGGCAAATGCCCAGCCCGAGCTCCTGCGCAGCCGGGATGTGCTCGCGTTCGATGTTGCGCTCGACCAGCGAATATTCCAGTTGCAAGGCGATGAGCGGATCTTTGCCTTCCTTTTCAGCCAGCGTATACGCCCGTGCCACGTACCACGCGGGAGTATCGGAAAAACCGTAATGCCGGATCTTGCCCTGCCGCACCAAGTCGTTCAGAGTGGAGATGACTTCTTCGACTGGAGTTACCGTGTCCCAGGCATGGAGCCAGTACAGATCGACATAATCGGTCTGAAGACGCCGCAGGGATCCTTCCAGGGCGCGGTGGATGTTTTTGCGCCCATTGCCTCCGGCATTCGGATTCGCAGGGTCGGCATTGAACGTGAACTTGGTTGCAAGGACAACCTTGTCGCGCAGCCCGCGCTGGTGAATGAATCGACCCAGCATCTCTTCGCTTTTTCCGCCGGTATAGGCATCCGCTGTGTCGAGGAAGTTGCCGCCCGCATCCAGGTAGCAATCGAACAGGGAACGGGAAACGGCCTCATCCGCACCCCAACCCCAGTCGGTGCCGAACGTCATCGTGCCGAGGCAAAGCGGGCTCACTCGCAATCCCGAACGTCCCAATGTCGTGTAGTCGTTCAGCCGCATAGATCTCCTAGCTTTCCAGCACCGCATTTACATCCCGCAACAGATTGCGGATGTAGTTACGGCGGTTCAGCACGTCCACCATCTTGCTGGTGATCTGGGCGCGCTCCTCGGGTGAAGCCGGGTTCCCCCCCCGCGCCCGATCCACGAAGCTGTCCCACTCGCACCAGTGCTGCTTCAGTTCATCCAGCAACGCCTCATGCTTGGCTTCGAGGTTCGCTTTCTCTTTTTCGATCTCGCCGACCAGGTTCGGATCGCTGTCGCCCATCTTCTTGTTGGCGCGTAGCTCTTCCAGTTGCATGTTTAATTCGAAAACTTCTTCCAGCAGATCCGGAGGTACAATCTGCTTCTTAACCTCCCCTGTTGCCCGCGCCTTCTCGGTCGCGCTCTTGGATTGCTCTTCTAGCTCCACACCCTCAAGACGCAGAAGATACTGGGTGCGCTTGATGGGATCGCGCAGCGTGCGGTAAGCGTCGTTAAGCCGCGAACTCTGCTCCAGGCTCCACTCTTGCTCGAGGTTCGTCGCCCGCGCGCTAAGGTCGGGATGCAACTTGCGGCTCAATTCATAAAATTCTTTTTCCAGACCGCTCACATCCACGTTCAGCTTCGGAGCCAATCCGAAAAAAGCGAAGTAGTCCACCGGAGCCGGGGGCTGCACCTTGCCGCACGAACCGCAGAACTGTGACGCCCGCATCGCTCCGCAGGACCAGCACAGATGCGTTTCCTCGGGCAGAGGTCTGGCGCCGATCGCAGTGAGGGCAGACTTGGTCATCGTTCACTCATTTCGTTCAGCCACGGCAGATTTGTGAAGCGAGAATTCTGGTGGCGCATGCCTTTCGCGGGCAGGAGTGCCCGCGCCACACAAGCCCAGACACGTACACTCAGGCGGAGAACGAAGTCCCGCAGCCGCACGACTTGGTGGCCTGCGGATTCACGAACACGAACCCCTGCTGCATCAGGGTCTCCTGGTAATCGAGCGTCATCCCGTGCAGGTAAATAAATGATTTCGGATCCACAAATACCCGCACATCGCCGTACTGAAAAATGCGGTCGCGCTCGCGCGGTTGCGTGTCGAACCGGATGTTGTAGCTCAGCCCCGAACAGCCGCCGCCCTGCACGCCCAGGCGCAAGCCGCCTTGCTCTGGCGAAATGCCTTCCTTCGCCATGGCGCTGCGTATCTTGGCAACCGCCTTCTCGGTCACCGCGATTCCTTTTGCGGTGGCCTGAGGTGCGGATTGTTCCGTTACCGTAGCCATAAAATCAGTGTTGCGCGGCGCGTCATAAGTTGCAAGTGGTTTGCGACTCGCAACCGGAGACTCGCGACTCAGGACTTGTCTACTTCGCTTCCACAGCCACCGGCTTCGGCGAATCCTGCTTCTTCTTCCAGTCGCCGATCGCGGCCCGAATCGCGTCTTCCGCCAGCACGGAGCAGTGAATCTTCACCGGAGGCAGCGACAACTCCTTCACGATCTCAGTGTTCTTGATCGCGAGGGCTTCATCGATCGTCTTGCCCTTCACCCACTCAGTAGCCAGAGAAGACGAGGCGATCGCCGACCCGCATCCGAAGGTCTTGAACTTCGCGTCTTCGATGACGTTCGTCTGAGGGTTGACCTTGATTTGCAGCTTCATCACGTCGCCGCATTCGGGCGCGCCGACCAGGCCGGTGCCCACATCCGCGCTGTTCTTGTCCATGGAACCGACGTTCCGGGGATTATTGTAATGATCGATCACCTTCTCGCTGTATGCCATTTCCTTCTCCTAAACCTTTGGAAGTTGTACCGCCTGCTCTACGGTCGGTTCTTTACTGAGTACCGGGTACTGATCTTTTACTCCCCAGCCCACTTCACATCTTTCAGATTGATGCCTTCTTTCGCCATCTCGTATAGCGGCGAAAGTTCACGCAGCCGTTCAACAGTCTCGATGACACGGTCCGCCACGTAGTCGACCTCGGCTTCGGTGTTGAATCGTCCGATGCCGAACCGGATGGAGCTATGCGCCAGATCGTCGCCCGCACCCAGCGCCTTCAACACATATGATGGTTCGAGTGTCGCCGAGGTACAGGCCGATCCGCTCGAAACCGCAATGTCGTTGATGCCCATCAGCAGCGACTCGCCTTCCACATACGCGAAGCTGATGTTCAGGTTCCCCGGCAGGCGATGCTCCATGGATCCGTTGATGTAGACCTCATCGAGTTTGCCCATGATGCGGTCGCGCAGGCGGTTGCGCAAGCCTGCGAGTTTGCAGGATTCCTGCGGCATCTCTTCGGATGCGATCGCGCAAGCCTTGCCCAGGCCCACGATGCCGGGAACGTTCAGCGTGCCCGAACGCATGCCGCGCTCGTGGCCGCCGCCGTCTATGATGGCCGAAATCTGTACACGCGGATTCTTGCGCCGCACATACAAAGCCCCGACTCCCTTGGGCCCGTACATCTTGTGTCCGGAGATCGACATGAGATCGATATTCTGCTTGTTCACGTCCACCGGAACCTTGCCGACTGCCTGTGTCGCATCGGTGTGGAAGATAACGCCGCGCTCGCGGCAGAGCTTCCCGATCTCGGCCACGGGTTGCAGCACGCCGATTTCGTTGTTGGCGAACATGATCGTGACCAGGATTGTCTTGTCATCCATCGAGCGTTTCAGATCCTCGAGGTCAATCAAGCCATCCTTCTGCACCGGCAGATAGGTCACGCGGTATCCGTACTTCTCCAGCCGCTTGCAGGTATCGAGTACCGCTTTGTGCTCCGTAACGGCGGTGATGATGTGATTGCCTTTCTCACGGTACATCTCAGCTACGCCCTTGATGGCGAGGTTGTCGCTCTCGGTCGCACCCGAGGTGAAAATGATCTCTTTGGTGGTCGCGCCCACGAGCTTCGCGATGCGCTCGCGCGCCGTCTCTACGCCCTCTTCACCCGCCCAGCCGAAAGAGTGATTGCGGCTGGCTGCGTTTCCGAACTTCTCCATGAAGAAGGGCAGCATCTCCTCCAGAACCCGCGGGTCCATGGGGGTGGTGGCGTGGTTATCCATGTAGATGGGCAGTTTCACACCCTTCGCGTCGACCTGCGAGGGCTGGGTTTGTGCCTGGGGGATCTTCACATCCGTGCTCATTGATTGCCTCTCCTACCTTTGATGAATCTTCCGTTCCAGCGGTTCAGCTGATCGTGACCAGCTCTGCTACTTTGATCGTCTCTGCGCCGGTTTCCTCCGGCTCTTCGCGCATATGCGAAATTTTGATCCGCTTCAGCACCGCCTCGATGCTCTCGTTCACCTTGCGCAGCGGCTCGCGGATATTGCACCGGTCCGTCTGGTCGCATTCGCCACGGGTGGTCACGCACGACGTGATAAACAAAGGACCATCGATCGCCTGGATCACCTCGAATGCCGAGATCGTGTGCGCTGGCCGAGCGAGGGTGTAGCCGCCATTGATCCCGTGCTGCGAATGGAGCAACCCCGCCTTTGCCAGGCGCTGCAGGATCTTCGCCAGAGCTTCAGGGGGAATTCCAAAGGCGTCCGCCACATCCTTGGCGCTGCGCGAACTTCCGCCCGGATGCTCGGCCAGATGCTTCATCGCCATCAACGCGTAATCCGCCTTCTTGGTGAGTTTGAGCACCCGGTCCCCTGTTGAACTCCGACTGCAAAGGTCGGATAGAATCCCGACTAAATCCGTCGGACTTTATTGTACGTTACCCAAGCCGCCAGGGGCAAGTCGGTCCAGCCAATGTTTCCGATCGGCGGTCGAACGGCAACTTCCGTAGGCTAAACGGCTTAGATTAATGCGAGCTGATTGGTCGTATTTTGGGATTCCTCTTCGGCACCAGAGCGGTTTGGGCCCCGGTACCCTGCTTTTTCAACCGGGTAAGGACTTGACAAGTGTTCCGCCAAGGCTAAAATGGGCGGAAATTTTCCCGCGAACCTGTCCCTTTGTCGTACAAGGGTCGCTTCCGGATATGAGCTCAAAGTCGCCCGCTCCTCCTTCGAACGCCCAATCGCAGCCCTGCAAACATCTCCGCGTGCAGATCGTCAGCCGCGATGAAGACGCCGAATTCGTCGAGTGCAAGGAATGCGGCGAGATTTTCGAGTCCAGCGAGTTCAAGGACATGAACATCGAAGAGCGCACGCAGGAAGAGTTCTGACCGCTTCGTTACTATCGTAATCTCTCTTGCCCTTTCCAGACTGTTACTTACAGAAATGGATTGTTATGCTGCGCCCAAGGGTGAGTGCGGACCCATCCCCTGCTGGCTATGCACCAAGTCGCTCTCGTCGTCGACGATTCGATGCTCATGCGCTACACCGTTTGCCGCTTCCTCGAAGAGCGCGGCTTCACGGTGGAGTGTGCCAGTAACGGGGCAGAAGCGCTCGACATGCTGGCGCGGATGCAACCCAACCTCATCGTCACCGACCTGCAGATGCCCAAGATGACGGGCGATGAATTGATCGCGGCGGTGAAGAGCAAGCCTCCACTTTCCGCTGTCCCGATCATCATCGTGGCTGGACGCGCCAGCGCCGAGAAACCTGAACAAGTCGCGGATTTCATCATCTACAAAGATGTCGATATTGACGCTCAACTCGCCAAGGCGCTCGACGCACTCCTCGGCAAAACTGCCCGCATACAAAAAGCGGGCAACTAACCCCCTGCACCCGCTCCTCAGAGTCAAATCCAATCACCAGCCCTGGTGACGCCAATCACTGAACCTGCGTGCTTCCGGTTTTAGGGTGCGAGGTGACCGGGACTGCGAGTCCGCACCAGGAGACACAACCTTGCCACCGAGTTCACACCTGAACCGACGAGCGTTCCTGCAGGCGGCTTTGGCAGCGGCTGCGGCTGCGGGGTCAAATGTGGCCTGCAGCCGTAACCGGTCCCCCTGGCGTTTCTTCTCGCTCGATGAAGCGCGAGCTCTCGCGGCGGTCGCAGACCAGATCATTCCTCCCGACCAGGACCCCGGCGCTTCCTGGGCCGGTGTCGTGAACTACATCGACCGCCAGCTTATCGGCCCCTACGAGAACCTGCAGGATACCTACCGCCGCGGCCTCGCCGGAATTGACGAGAGCAGCCGCCAGCTCTACGGAAAGCTCTTTGCCGACCTCGCAAGTGAGAAGCAGGAAGACCTTCTACATCGCTTCGAAGACGGCAAGGTTCCCGGTTCCACCTGGAATCAGCTTTCGCCAAAGAGTTTTTTCGCCCTCCTGGTTGATCACACAATGCAAGGCTTCTACGGCGACCCGCGCCATGGCGGCAATCGCGATCGCATCGGCTGGAAGATGTTGAACCTTCCGTACCCGCCGGTCCGCGGCAGAATCCGCCCGGACCAGTTCAAACCCAGGTCAGGCTGATGGCTCTGAAACACGTCAACGCGGTCATAGTGGGAAGCGGAGCCGGGGGCGGCATCGTCGCCAAAGAACTGGCCGAAGCCGGATTCAGCGTTGTCCTGCTCGAGCGCGGAAAATGGTTTACGCCGTTCGACGACCGCAAAGACGACTTGCGCAACCAGCGCACCTGCGTGCTCGGCAACTCTTTCGGCCCAGACAGCCGCAGTCCGCGCGTCTACGTCGATGGGAGCGGGCACGAGCAAGTCGTGGACCCCAGGCACTGGGCCTATAGCAACAATGCTGCCTGCGTCGGTGGCGGCACTCTCAGCTACGGCGCCATGGCGTGGCGCTTCATGGAAGACGACTTCCGCCTGCGCAGCAAGTACGGTGCTGTTCCGGGCAGCACTCTCGATGATTGGCCCATCACGTACTCAGACCTCGAGCCTTATTACGAAAAAGCCGAGTGGGAAATCGGAGTCTCCGGCGATGACTCCGGAAATATCTTCCGTGCTCCCCGGCGCAAGCCGCTGCCCATGCCTCCGCTGCCGCCCAACCGCGACTTCCAAATTCTTGAGCCTGCGGCTAAGCGTTTGGGGTTGCATCCGTTTCACATCCCCATGCTGCGTAACTCCGTCCCCTACAACGGACGCGGCGCCTGCATGCGCTGCCGCTGGTGTGTAGGCCATGCCTGCGAGGTCGACGCCAAATGCGGCACCCAGAACACCGCCATCCCCAGGGCGATCCAGACCGGCAATTGCGAGCTGCGCACGGAGTGTATCGCTAAGGAAATCCTGACCAACGCCTTGGGCCGCGCGACTGCCGTGGCGTACTTCGACTCCGACGGACGCTTACAGGAGCAGAGCTGCGACTTGGTAGTCGCTTCCTGCTCTGCAGTCGAGTCACCTCGCCTGCTGCTGAACTCCAAGAGCCGCATGTTCCCGAACGGTCTGGGAAATCGCTATGACTGGGTCGGACGCAATCTTCAGGGACATGCCTACACAGGTGCTGCTGGTCTTTTCGAAGAAGAGACTTACGACGACCTCGGCCCGGGCGCGTCGATCGCAATTTGCGACTTCAACCACAACAATCCCGGTTTCGTCGCCGGCGGTCTGCTCGCCAACGAGTTTCTAAGATCGCCGTACCAGGTGGTCACCGGCATTTCCGGCGAAGGAATCCCCCGTTGGGGAGCTGCGCACAAGGATTTCATGCGCCGCTACTTCCGCCGCAACATGACCGTCATGGGTCCGATGCAAGAGATGCCAGTCTTCGATTCTCGTGTGCAAGTGGATCCCAAAGTTAAAGATGCATGGGGGATCCCGGTCGCACGCATCTCCGGCCGGCATCACCAAAATGATCTGCTCGGCACGAACTTCATGACCGAGAAGGCGGTGTCTTGGCTGAAAGAAGCAGGGGCAATTCAGACCATCCCCTTCAAGTGGACGTTCCTCGGCATTCCCAGCGGCGGACAGCATCAGGCCGGGACTTGCCGCATGGGCAACGATCCGAAGACGTCTGTAGTCGATAAGTATTGCCGCGTTCACGATATGGAAAACGTCTACGTCATCGATGGTAGCGTGCACCCCAACAATGGCGGATTCAATCCCGTGCTGACCATCATGGCGGTCGCCTACCACGCCTCTGAAAATCTGGTCAAAACCTGGAAAGGGATTTATGGCCGTGGCTGATCCGACTCATGGCCGGAGATTTTTTCGGGCTCGTGTTGTCGTTCCTGTGCTCGTGATCGTGTTCGCGATCTTTCTGCTCCCTGGCGCCAGCCTTTACTACCACTACTCCGGCGGACGCTCCTGCACTCGTTGTCACGAGATCTGGCAGCCCTACCGCGACTGGCACGAATCCGCCCACCGCGATATCGCCTGTTCCGAATGTCACGGCGACGTGATGACCCTCGACGCCGGGTTCCATCTCAAGAACATCCGCCAGCTGGCGACGCACCTGCGCGGCAAGGCTCCGGAGCAGGTGCGCCTGAAAACCGACGATGTCCTCAACGTCGAGAAACGCTGCGCCAAGTGTCATCGGGAAGAATATGCATCCTGGGCTGCGGGGCCACACAGCGCGACGTACACCAATATCTTCCTGAATAGAGATCACAATCAGCAGACCCGTTTGATGGACGACTGCCTGCGCTGCCACTCCATGCATTTCCAGGGCAGCATCCGCGATCTGGTCACGCCGATCGATACGCAGGGTCCATGGAAGCTCCGCGACAATAGACTCGCCGACCAGCCCGCGATGCCATGCCTCACCTGCCACCAACTGCATCGTCACGGAAGCGAACTCGTCCATGTAGAAAAGGAAGAAAAGCCCGATGACGCCGGCCCGCGCCAGGAGATCACCCGGCCCTCGCTGGCCCTGTTCGATCGGCGCGAGCAAGACTACGTTCCGCTACACGACCTGCCGCTGCCCCGGATGTTTGAGGGTACGCGTACGGTGAAGATCAGTCCGGATCAGCGCCAGGCTCTCTGCTACCAATGCCACGCGCCCTCCGCCGGTGGCCAGGTCGGTACGGGCGACGATCGCACGCCCATCGGCGTTCATGAAGGCCTTAGCTGCCTGGCCTGTCACGAGAAGCACGGACAGACGACACGCGCCTCGTGCTCCACCTGCCATCCGCAACTCTCAAACTGTGGACTCGACGTCGAGAAGATGGACACGACCTTCAAGTCCACGAAGAGCCTTCACAACGTTCATACTGTGAAGTGCCTTGACTGCCACAAGAACGGAATTCCGAAATCAAAGAAGATCAATAACCACGAAGGACACGAAGGCACGCGAAGAATTCCGGCCTGAGGATTTTGTTGGTGAACCCTATCGGCGCGGGCCTTCTCGTGGGTGCTGAAGCTCAGGACTCGCGACTAAGGACTCGAACTAAAATACAAACGGCCCGCAGGAGGAACCTGCGAGCCGTCCGGTGGACTGTTTGGGATTGACCAAGAGGTGGTCACTCTACGTGGCCTCTTCGGCAACTCCGGGGTCCCGGCTCGACCTGCCAGCCGGGCGGAATCAATCCTTAATCACCGGTAGTGTGCGGGCTGTAGCTCCAGCGCAGTGCTTACGAATTCCGCGCCCAGAGCCCCGCTTAGAGCGACCGCTCTAAGTCTCAGCCACCTCACCTGGTCTATGGGTCTTTCTACAACTGCCTTCAGAACTTGTCATCAGACCACCTCCTTTCCGGTGTAAGCGCAGATTAGTATGAAACGCGCCGGCGAGTCAATCGGGCGAAAGTGGTGTACCAGCGAAATTACTGTGAGCAAATCTCCGGCACGAATTTACTCGGGCGGGGGGCTCGCGCAGACCATTAGGTCCGAGGCGACAGGAGCACGTGTAGGAGCGGACGCATTCCCCCACCCCACGGAGCGAAGCGACGACTATCGGCGGCATGGTATTGCTTTAGGTCAACAGCCGAAGGGAAAGGCTAAACACGCTAAGGCAGTGCAAACGCAAACAACGCGCTGCCGGCCGCAATCGCCACGTATTCCTTCCCATCAACCGCGAATGCGATCGGGGCAGCGTAGACCGCACCCCCCATCTGGAAGTGCCACAACGGCTTCAGCGACTTCGCGTCGAAGGCGATGAAGTTGCCTTCCGCATCGCCGCTGAACACAAGTCCTCCAGCGGTGGAGAGCACGCCCGACCACGTCGGCGACACGTGTTGAAATTTTTCCTTGATCTCCCCCGTCTGCGGATCAATGGCCTTCAGAAATCCCAGATACGGTCGCGCTTCTTCCGAAGGGAAATAGGCGCTACCGTAATAAGCGTGCCCGGCCTCGTAGGGTTGCGGAGCCGTGCTGAAAATGTCGCACTGGTCCCGCGCAGTCACATAAAACAATCTAGTCTGCGGATTGTAGGCCGGGGCCATGAAGTTGGTGGTACCGAGAGCACCAGGACAAACGGTGTGACCCTCAAGCGTGGGCGCAGCATTCTTGTTTGCCGTAGGCCGTCCGTCCGCGTCCTTGCTG
>Ga0335069_10017154_pt1 | contig 10092 bp, 12 predicted proteins | sample Lox_Sample_11_FD_206714 | JGI IMG/M metagenome (GOLD analysis project Ga0335069, IMG submission 206714) | Soil microbial communities from Loxahatchee National Wildlife Refuge, Florida, United States - Lox_Sample_1.1 | ecosystem: Environmental > Terrestrial > Soil > Wetlands | place: USA...
ACCGCCCGCGATGGTCACCTCCACCACGTCCGCGTGATCGCGGCACCGGCCGTACCGCTCTTCCGTCACGGTCGTCCCGTCGTGCGCGGTGTCCGGCAGGGCGCGCCGCTCCGGCGCCGCGGTGCAACCGTTCCACGTCACCCACCGCGCCACCGTCTCCGCCACGCCCAGCGCGTGCCCGCGGCCGCCGCTCAGGTCCCCGCCGGCGTACGGCACCAGCGGGTCCGTCGTGCCGTTCATCAGGATCACCGGGACGGGGCGGGCCGGCCGGCAGCGCGCCGCCAGCGAGTCCGACAGCGTCCCCGCCACCACGCCCGCGGCCGCGATCAGGTCCGACGCGTCGCAGATCAGGCGCTCAGTCATGAACGCGCCGTTCGACATTCCGGCGACGTAGATCCGGGACGAATCCACGGGCCAGTGGGACGCGACGTCCGCCACGAGGGCGCGGATGAACGCGACGTCGTCGACCCCCTGCTTGTCCGCCGGAGTCCCGAGGCGGCCGTCGGCCCAGCTGCGGCGGTAGCCGTCCGGATAGGCGACCAGCGCACCCACCGAGTCCGCGATCGGATCGAAGTTCGAGAGCCGGGCTTCCCCGGCCCCGTCTCCCAGGCGCCCGTGCAGCAGCACCACCAGCGGACGGGGGCCCCGCGTGTCCGGCGGAACGTGCAGGACATAGGTCCGGTCCCTGCCGCCCACCTGGACGCGCCGCGACTGGTCGTCGCTCCTCCGGTACGCCGCCACGGCCAGCACCGCCGCCACTGAGAGTACGACCCCGACCGCCGATCTGGATGTCATGGCCCCAGCTTCCATTTCGTGCCGCCCGGCGTGTCCTCGATTTCGACGCCCTTGTCCTTGAGCTCGGCCCGGATCCGGTCGGCTTCCTTGAAGTCGCGCGACTGGCGCGCGAGCGTGCGGGCCGAGACGCGTTGCTCCACCCACTGGGAGAGGTCGGCGGCGACGGCCTTCTTCGTGGGCAGGACGTCGAGCACCCCCATCACGCGGTCCAGCGCGGCCTGTGCGGCCGGTCCCCCGCCCGCCCCCGCGTCGATCTCACGGTTCGCGGCCCGGACGAAGTCGAACAGATGGGCCACGGCCTGGGGCGCGTTGAGATCGTCGTCGAGCGCCGCCCGCACGTTCCGCTCCATCCCGGCCGCGAGCTCGGCGAGCGCCCCCTTGGGGTCGGGCCGGGCGCCGGCGAGACGCTGCTGGAATTCGCCGAGCCGGCGCACGCCTTCCGACGCCGCGGTGAGGGAGTCGTCGTTGAAATCGATGGGCTGGCGGTAATGGGTCTGAAAGAACAGCAGCCGGACCGCCGCCGGGTCCACGCCCTGCTCCTGGAGGTCGCGCGCGGTGAGGATGTTCCCATACCGCTTGGACATCTTCGTGCCGCGGACGTTAAGGAATTCGCCGTGCAGCCACACGCGAGCGAACGGCTTCCCCGTGGCCGCCTCGGACTGCGCGATCTCGTCCTCGTGGTGCGGGAAGATCAGGTCGATGCCGCCGGCGTGCAGGTCCAGGGTCTCGATGTGGAACCGCTTCCCGATTTCGTCCAGCGACATCGCCGAGCACTCGAGGTGCCAGCCCGGCCGCCCGCGCCCGAACGAGGCGTCCCAGGCCGCGCCGACCCGCTCGTCTTCCTCGTCCGACTTCTTCCACAAGGCGAAGTCGCGCGGGTCGTCCTTGGCGTACTCGTCCGAGGAGACGCGGGCGCCGACCCTGATCTCCCGCGTGTCGAGGCGCGACAGGCGGCCGTAGGCCGGGAACTTGGCGATGGCGAAATACACCGAGCCGTCCTCGCCCTTGTACGCGACGCCCTTGGCCAGCAGGCGCTCGATGAGCGCGACCATCGCGGGGACCGCCCGGGTGGCGCGGGGATAGACGTGGGCGGGACGGATGCGCAGAAAATCGCGGTCGGCAAAGAACGCCTGCGCGTACTGCTCGGTGTGCTCCGTCAGGTTCTTGCCGGCGGCGGCCGCGGCCTTGATGGTGCGGTCGTCCACGTCGGTGAGATTCATGATGTGGAAGACGTCGAAGCCCGACGCCTCGAGGTGCCGGCGAAGCAGGTCTTCGAACAAGAACGTCCGGAAGTTCCCGATGTGCGCGTAGTTCCAGACCGTCGGCCCGCAGGTGTAGAGCGTGACCCGGGGCGGATGGAGCGGCTCGAACGGCTCGATGGACCGCGTGAGCGTGTTGTAGAGGGACAGCGTCACGGCTTCGGACTCTCCGGCGTGAGATGGACCACCCGCTGGGGATACGGGATCGCAATGCCCTCCCGGGCGAACCGGAGCTTGATCCGGCGCAGGAGCTCGCTCTTCACGTCGCCGTCCGCGCCCGGCGCGGTGTTGACCCACGCGCGGATCCGGACCGCCGACTCCCCGAGCTGCTGGATCCCGGAGACCGCGCTCTCGCCGGTGAGTCGGGAGGCCCAGGCGGAGTCCTGCGACAGCTCCGCGATGAGCTCCCGCAGCACGGCGTTGACGCGGTCCACGTCCGATTCATAGGCGACCCCGACGTCCACGACGGCCCGGGACCAGGTGCGGGTCTGGTTCGACACCACCGAGATCTGGCCGTTCGGCACGAAGTGGACCACCCCCGACGCGTCGCGCAGCACCGTCGCGCGGAGCGTGAGGTGAGAGACGGTGCCCTCCACCCCCGCGATCCGGATGGTGTCGCCCAGCTGGTACTGATTCTCGAGGAGGATGAAGAAGCCGGAAATGACGTCCTTGACCAGGTTCTGCGCGCCGAAGGAGACGGCCAGCCCTGCCACCCCGACCGCGGCGAGGAGCGGCGCGATATTGATGAAGAGCGACAGGGTCATGAGGCCCGCGGCGACGCCGATGACCGCGGCCCCGACGCTCTGCAGGAGACGCGCGAGTGTCTCGGCGCGACCCTCGGTGTGCCCCCCGTGGGCCCGCGCCGCCCGCTCCACCCGGCGCGCGAAGAACCGGAGGATCCGGACGGAGCCCCAGGCGAGGAACAGGATGATCAGCGCCTGCAGCAGCTTCCCCGTGACCTCGGCGTCGCCGAGGCCGAGCCAGTCGGTGAGGCGGTCGAGCCAGGCGGGGGGATGGACCGCCGACTGCAGGACATGGGTGGGACGCAACATCGGCGAAACGTAGGGACTTCCTTACCCCGCCGAAAGCTCCTCCAACGACTTGTGCCGGACGTGCGAAGCGCGGACCGCCAGCCGGTGGGCGCGGCACGCGGCGAGGACGGCCTCCGGCGTGACCCGGTTCAGGTCCGCGCGCAATCCGAACGGCGTGAGCCGGAATCCGGCGGGGGCGGCGAGGGGCGGCCGCTCGAGCACCACGTCGAGCACCCGCTCGCTCATCAGCGCCGACGGCGCGCCGGCGCGGACCACCCGGCCCCGCGACAGGAGGACCACCCGCGTAGCGACGCGCTCCACCGCCTCGAGCGCCCCGGCCGAGATCAGGACGGCGACGCCGGCAGCGGTGCGCGACTCGATCCGCCACGCCAGCTCCTGGGCGAGGGCCGGATCGAGTCCGGTGAGGAGCTCGTCGAGGATGAGCACCCGGCGCCCGCCCAGAACCGCCTGCGCCAGGGCCAGCCGCCGGCGCACGCCGGCGTCGGCGTTCCGGATCGCGTCGGCGGCGTTCGCCTCGAGCCCGGCGACGGCGAGGGCGTCCCGCACCGCCGCGGCCGGATCACCCCGGACGTGGAAGCGGCCCCAGTATTCCAGCAGCTCCCGCACCGTGAAGGCCGCGAGCCAGGCGGGATCCTGCGGCGCGTACCCGACGATCCGCCGGGCATCCGGGTCGGTCGCCTCCCAGCTGCCCACGCGGGCGGTCCCCGCGTGGGGGCGCGTGATGCCGGCCGCCACGCGGAGGAGCGTGGTCTTTCCGGACGCGGGGGCGCCGACGACGGCCACGATCTCCCCGGGCACCACTTCGACGTCCACGCCGTCCAGCACGCGTCCCGTCCGCCCCACCCAGCCGACCCGGCTGAGGGACACCGCGGGCGGAATCACGGCACCCTCCGGCGCAGGGACTCGGCGGTGATCAGGATTCCCGCGGCGGTCCAGGAGAGCGCGTGGATCCACGCGACCGGGTCACCCGCGGCCAGGAGCCGGTAGCGCCAGATCGCGGGGAGGGTCACGAGCATGGCGAGCGTGGCCTCCCGGAGGACGCCGTCCGGCACGTACGCCGTCGCCTCCGGCACGAGCGTGCTGACGAGCAGCAGAAAGGCGAGAAAGAGCCATTCCAGCACTCCCCCTCCCAGCCGGGCGGCGGCCAGCGCGCAGGCGGCGATCGGGAGCGCCACGCAGGTCGCGCCCAGCGCCGCGCCGGCGCCGTCCCGCCAGCCCAGCTCGATCCGCCAGGCGGCACCGACGGACGCGAGGAAGGTCACGATCGACGCGATGAGGATGACGCCGACCCAGCGGCCCGCGGCGAGCGCGACGGGAGAGGCGGGGTGCCGGAGGGTGAGCGCGGCGGCGCGGGCGGACTCCCGGCCGGCCAAGGCACTCGCGGCGGTGACGACCGCCGTCAGCGCGACGCCGAGCGCGAAGGTCGGCAGGAAGACCCCGTCGGGCCGGCCGGCGATCCAGACGGCGCCGACCACGATGGCGGCGAGCCAGATCCCGAGGCGGGTGCGGCGGACCTGGGCGCTGACCGGCTTCCACTCGGCGAGCGAATGACGGATGAAGGGGGGTGTCGTCACGCCCCCTATCTACAACCGGAGGAGGCCGCCGGTGGGACCCGAACGACGCTCGCGGGTCCCGAAAAACGCGTGGGGGGCTAGCGGCCGGCGCGCTTCCGGTCGGCGGCCGCGATCATCGCGTCCACCACGGGCGCGGGATCGAACCGCACCGGATCGGTGGCCGGGAGTCCGGTCTCGTCCCGGGCCCGGGCGACGGCGTCCCGCGCCGCCGTTTCGCTCAGGTCGTACGTATTGAGGCAGATGCCGATCACGGGGGACGGGCGCACCGGGCGCGCGGCGTCCTCGTAGACGCGGATCAGCTCGGCGAGCGGCGGGATCTTCACCCACGGCTGGCGGCCGTGATAGTCGCCGATGAAGTCGCGGGACGACTGGTGGCAGAGAATCATCGCGTCCGGGCAGGAGCCGTGGAGGAGCCCGAGCGTGACGCCCGAGTACCCGGGGTGAATGAGGCTCCCCTGCCCCTCGACCAGCACGATGTCGTGGTCTTTCGCGCCCTGCAGCACCAGCGACTCCGCGGCGCCGGCGATGAAGTCGGCGACGACGGCGTCGACGGCGATGCCCCAGCCCTCGATGAAGATCCCGGTCTGCCCGGTGGCCACGAAGCTGGTGCGGCGGCCGCGTTTGACGAGCGCGTCCCGCAGCTGAAGCTGCGCCGTCATTTTCCCGACGTTGCAGTCGGACCCCACCGCGAGGACGGTGAACGCCGAGACCTCGGCGGCGCGGCCGTCCGCGATGGGGAGATGCGCCGGGGGTTTCCGGGCGTCGAGGATCCGCACGCCGTGCTTTTTCGCCAGGGGACCGAGCTCGGGATCGTCGCCGATGAAGGTGTGCAGGCCGCTCCAGACCTCGAGACCGCGCTCGATGGCGGCCTTGAGCCAGGCCCGCCACTCGTCGGGGAGCTGGCCACCGGCGGGCGCGATGCCGATCAACACCGCCGTCGCTCCGCCGCCCAGCGCCAGTCCCGCGGCGAAGTCTCCGACCACCGGGATGGCACCGCCGAATCCGAGGACGTCCTGCACGGTCTTCCCGGCGTGGCGGCGGTCGAACACGCCGACGATGCGCTCCGGGAAATACCGGACGCAGGAGTTGGCGGTCTTGGAGGTCAGCGGGTCGAAGGCCCCGTCCGCGAGGATGAGGAAGCGATGGTCGGGTCGGGTCATGTCCGGGGACGGCGTTTGGTTCGCGGCATGGGGATGCGGAATTCGTCGGTGTGGCGCAGCACGGCGGCGTCGGTGGCGGCGTCGCCGTAGACCTCGCCGTGGAGCACATGCCGGACGAAGACCACGAGCGTGGCGAGGACCGGCACGGCGACCACCAGCCCCACCACGCCGAGGAGCGTGCCCATCACGAGGACGCTGGCGATGGTGAGGACCGGCGGCAGCGCGACCTTCCGTTCCATGATCAGGGGGCCGACGATGTTGGCCTCGACCACGTGGACCGCCACGCCGAGGAGCAGGACCGCCACGACCTTGACCGTGTCCCCGGTGCCGACGACGAAGAGGGCCGGCAGGACGGTGGAGAGCAGGGTCCCGAAGAAGGGGACGATGGCGGCGGCTCCCGCGAACACGCCGAACGCCAGCCAGTACGGGGCTCCGAGAATGAGGAGGCCCAGGGTGGTGAGGGTGCCCAGCACGACCATCGCGAGGAGCTGTCCGGCGACCCAGGCGCGCAGGGTCTGGGCGGTATCATCGAGAATGTGCGCCGCGGTGACGCGGTGCCGGGGCGCCACGAGCCCGATCACGCCGTTTCGATAGACGGCCGGATTCCGGGCCAGGTAGAGCGCCATGACGAAGACGCTGACGCCCTCGATGAGCGCCAGACCCCCGGCCCGGATGTACGGGAGCACGGAGGTGCGCAGGAACCCCACCGCTTCCGTGATCAGCGAGCTCACGAGCCCCGACGTGGGATCGGCGAGCGCGCTGCGGCGGAGCACGGGGTACCGGGCGGCCCAGCGGGCCAGGACGGTCTGCACTTCGGTGAGCGTCGCGGGGAGGCCGGCCACCAGCGCCTGGGTCTGGTCGATCACCGGCGGGAGCAGCACCGCGCCCAACCCCGCGACCGCGGCCAGGGTGCCGATCACGGCGATGGTGAGCCCCAGCCAGCGCGGCATCCGGAAGCGGCGGCTCAGCACGTCGGTGACGGCGCCGAGGTAGACGGCGAAGAGGATGGCGATGAAGATGACCAGCAGGACGTCGACCACCCGGATCGCGAACCAGATGGCGAGGGCGGCAACGAAGAGCGCCACGAACGTGGCGCCCGAGAGCTTCGACGTGGACGGCTCGGCGTTCAGTGGGCGGGTCCGGCTTCGTCGTCCTCGACCAGCTCGGCGTCTTTCGCGCCTTTGCCGATCTGCTTGGTGTCGGCGGGCGACCCGGCGCCCAGGAGGCCCATCTTCTGCTTGAGCGCCATCAGCTGCTGGTCGGCGTCGGCCCGCACCTCGATGGTCTGGAACTGCTTCATCAGCGAGTCCCCGGACAGGTCTTCGTTGACCTCGGCCGCGGCGATGAGCTTCCGCTCTTCGTGCTCGATCTGCTCAGCCATCCGCTCGAAGGTCTCGAAGGCCGAGTTGTCGCCCATCGACGACATCGTCTCCTGGATGCGCTTGTGGGCCTCGGCCCGCTTCTGGCGCGCGATCAGGATGTTCTTCTTCCGCTTGGCCTCTTCGATCTTGTCGTTGAGCTGGCGCAGCGAGAGCTTGAGCTTCTCGGTCTCCTCGCGGTGCTTCACCCAGGTCTCGTGCAGCGTGACCGCCGCCTGCACGTGCTCGTTGTGCCGGAGCAGCGCCTGCTTGGCGAGATCGTCCCGCCCCTCCTGAACCGCCAGCACGGCGCGCTTCTCCCAGTCCTCGGCCATCTTCTTTTCCTGCTCGGCCTGGGCGGAGAGCTTCTTCTCGTCGGCGATCGCGGCGGCCACCTGCTGCTTGGCCTTGGCCAGCTGGCTCCGCATGTCGACGATGAGCTGGTTCAGCATCTTCTCAGGATTCTCGGCGCGCGAAATCAGGTCGTTGATGTTCGACCGGATCAGCGTCGAGAGACGGTCAAAGATCCCCATACACCCCTCTATGAAATGTCCGGATCAGCGACCCGGCTTGAGCTCCCGCGCGCCCCGTGACTCGGCGAGCACCCGTTCCGTGAAATCCAGCCGCTCGGCCATCTCGGTCACCTGCGCCGACAGCTGCCGCACCTGATGCTCGAGCTCCGTGACGCGCCCCTCGTCCATCGTGTCCACCGGCACCGACTCCCACTCTCCGCCCTTCCCCTTCCAGTGCCGCCGCGGGCGCGAGTTCAGGCGGATCGACTCGGCGATCGCGTCGCCCACCGGCGAGTTGACCACCCAGCGGATCACGAACGCCACGCAGATCGCGACCCCGAGAACCCCGAGCAGGGGGACGACGCTGTGCGCCATCTCGACGTTCACCGGCGGCAGCGGCTGCACCACCACCGGGCCCTGGCTCCCCATCATACCGTACGGTCCCGCGGGGAGGTTGGCTTCATCGGGGCGGCTCGATGGCCCCGCGCTCCCGGGCCTGGGCCAGCATCCGCTCGGTAAAATCTACTCGCTCCGACAGTTCCGCCACCTCCTGGCGCAGGTCCTCGATGGCCTGCAAGGCCTGCTGGGCGCCTTCTTCGGACAGTCCACCGGCCTGCCCCCGGATTTTCTCGGCGTAGGCCTTGCCGATCGGAGACAGCGCGATCATCCAGGCGAAGAAGCCGCCCACGGACACGATCGGGATCAGGAGGGCGAAGAACCCCACGTCAGCTCCGCCCCGGAGGCCCGAGGCGCTCGGGCTCCCGCTGCTTGGCGAGCATCCGCTCGGCGAAATCGACCCGCTCCTCGAGCGCCGCGAGGCGGGTCCGCGCGTCGTCCAGCTCGGCCCGCAGGTCGTCGACCACGCCGTCGGGGACGGCCGGCGCCGGATCCCGGCTGATCCGCCGGGAGAACGCCGCCACGATGGGCCGCGTGATGAAGAAGAACCCGGCGACCAGCGCCATGAAGGCGACCGCTTCCTGCGGATTCATCTCGCTCCCGGTCCGAGCCGTGACGGATCCTGCTGCTTCGCGAGCATCCGCTCGGTGAAGTCCAGCCGCTCGGAGAGCTGGGCCACGTCCTGCCGGAGCCCGTCCACCTCTCCCAGGAGCTCGTCACGCATCTGTTCGAGCGCCCGCACGTCCGTGGTCTTGCCTTCCAGCTTCCGGGCCAGCGCCCGGAAGAACGGGCCGACCACCCAGAAGCTTCCCCCCATGAAGAGGAAGAGCGCGAGGAACTTGGCGGCTTCGTCGGGCGACATGTCACCTCGGCGGCGCGAGCCGCTCCGCATCCTTCTGTTTGGACAGCATCCGCTCGGCGAAGTCGAGACGCTCGGCCAGCTCACCCACCTGCTCGCGGAGCATCTGCATCTCGGCGGCGGTCTCCTCCCGATGCGCGGCGACCTCACCGCTCAGCGTGTCCGACCCGGCGCCCTTGCCGCGGATGCGGTCGGCGATGGCACGGCCGATGGGCGAGAAGGCGATCGCGGCCAGCGTCCCGCCCCCGAACAGGAACACGATCGCCAGGATGTCTTCCAACTTCATCGACCTCCTCCCGTCAACCTGCGACGTCAGTCGCCCGGGGGCAACACCCGCGCCAGAAACCGCCCGGTGTGCGAGGCTTTGACCCGCGCCACCTGCTCCGGAGTGCCGACCGCCACCACCTGCCCGCCGCCGTCTCCGCCCTCGGGGCCGAGATCGATCACCCAGTCCGCCGTCTTGACGACGTCCAGGTTGTGCTCGATCACGACGACGGTGTTCCCCTTGTCCACCAGCCGGTGGAGCACGTCGAGCAGCAGCCGGACATCTTCGAAATGCAGTCCGGTGGTGGGCTCGTCCAGGATGTACAGGGTACGGCCGGTGTCGCGCTTCGCGAGCTCGGTGGCGAGCTTCACCCGCTGCGCTTCGCCGCCCGACAGGGTGGTCGCCGACTGACCGAGGTGGATGTACCCGAGCCCTACGTCGTTCAGGAGCTCCAGTTTCGACCGCAGGCGCGGCTGCGCCTCGAAGAACTCCAGGGCATCCCCCACGGAGAGATCGAGGACGTCCGCGATGCTCTTTCCTTTATATCTGACCTCGAGCGTTTCCCGGTTGTACCGGCGGCCTTTGCAGACCTCGCAGGGGACATACACGTCGGGCAGAAAGTGCATCTCGACTTTCACGAGGCCGTCGCCCTGGCAGGCTTCGCAGCGGCCCCCCTTCACGTTGAACGAGAACCGGCCCGGGCCGTACCCGCGCACCTTCGACTCGGGCAGCATGGTGTACAGCTCGCGGATGGGCGTGAACAGCCCGGTGTACGTCGCCGGGTTGGAGCGGGGCGTCCGGCCGATGGGGCTCTGATCGATGTCGATGACCTTGTCGATCAGGTCGAGCCCCTCGATCGCCT
>Ga0335069_10017155_pt1 | contig 10092 bp, 12 predicted proteins | sample Lox_Sample_11_FD_206714 | JGI IMG/M metagenome (GOLD analysis project Ga0335069, IMG submission 206714) | Soil microbial communities from Loxahatchee National Wildlife Refuge, Florida, United States - Lox_Sample_1.1 | ecosystem: Environmental > Terrestrial > Soil > Wetlands | place: USA...
GCCGCGCCCGCGCCAAGCGGCGATGGATGGACGCATCCTGAGGGGTTCATGACGCTTCCACCGATTCTGATGGTCCACGGCGCGTTCTGCGGCGGCTGGGCGTTCGAGACATTCGCGCGCCCGTTCGTGGCCGCCGGCTGCGCCGTCGACGCCCCCGATCTGCCGGGCCACGGCTCGCTCGAGGGGCGTGGGGCCGTGCGCGGCGTCTCGATGAGCGACTTCGCCGACGCCGTCGCCGCGCGGGCCGTCGCATCGTCCCGCCCGCCAGTGCTGATCGGCCACTCGATGGGCGGGCTCGTCGCGCTGTTGGCGGCCGCGCGCACGCCGGTCGCCGGCGTGGTCCTGCTCGCCCCGTCAGCGCCTTGGGGCGTCGGCGGTTCGACCATGGAGGAAGCGATCTCGGCCGTCAGCCTCTACGCGCTCGGCCCCTATTGGGCGCAGGCGATCGAGCCCGACTATCCGGCCTTCCGCCGCTACGGCGTGGACCGGTTGCCGGGGCGCGATCGCCACGCGATCTTCGAGCGCATGCGCCCGGAAAGCGGCCGGGCCCTCTTCGAGACGCTGAACTGGTGGCTCGATCCGTTCATGACCACGCTGGCGCGGCCCGAGCGCATCGGCGCGCCGATATTGGCGATCGCCGGCGAGCGCGACGCGATCCACTCGCCCGCCACTGTCCGCGAGACCGCGCGCCGACTCGGCGCCAACTACGAGATGGCGCCTGGCATGAGCCACTGGCTGATCGGCGAGCCCGGTTGGGAGCGCATCGCCGAGCGCTGCTTCAGCTGGATGGTCGACATCGCCGCGCCGCTGGCCGCGGAGTAGGGCTGCCGGTTCAAGACGCGTCTTCGCGCGCGGCCGTTTCCTCGGACAGCGCCGCATCGACGTAGGCCCAGAGCGCCGCGATCTCGCGGGCGGCCGCGGGGTCGGTCATCTCCTCCGCCGAGCGCCCGGTCTCCAGCGCGGTCTGGTAGACTGTGCGGCTGCGCAGGATCGTCGGGACCACCTCGGCCTTCATATAGTCGAGGCCCTTGAGCGCGCGGCGCACCAGCGGCGATTCGGCGCCGTCGCGGGCCGGCGGGGCCTGGTTGACGACCACGATCCCCGGCTTGCCGAGCTTGCGCACGATGGCGAGGGTCGGCGCGAGGCCGGAGAGGTCGATCAGGGTCGGCCGGGCGACCATCACCGCGAGGTCGGCGAGCACGATCGCCTCGCTGACGTCCTCCACCGCGCCGGCGGGCGTGTCGACAATCATCAGCGGCTGGCGCAGGCCGATCGCGGCGAACTGCAGCGACATCAGCTTCGGCCCCGTGGCGGCGACGACGGTGGGCCCGGGCTCGGCGCGGGCGCTCATGATGTTGTGGGCCGAACGCTGCGGGTCGAGGTCGACGAGCAGGGTCGCGACGCCGCGCCGGTGCGCCGCGAGCGCCAGGTGCGTCGCCACCGTCGTCTTGCCCGAACCGCCCTTGAGGGCGATCACCGCCACCGTCCGCAACGTCCCGCAGCCTCCGTCTTGCGCCGCCTCGCCCCTTCCATAGCCGCTTTGGCGGCGGAAGTGGGCCGCCGCGGCGTCGCGCCCGACGTTGTGGCCGGGCAGGGGGCGGGGCTAAGGTCCAGCCGCAGGTTGAGATCGACGCCTTGGAACTGCGCCCCGAGACCGCCGCCTTGAAGCGCATCCTCGATGCGATGCCCGGCGCCGTCTCCGAGCCGATGACGCCGCGGCGGGGCGCCCGGCCGCTGGTGCTGATCTACAAGCTGATGGGCAAGACGTTCGCGATCCTCGGGCTACGGGAGGACCCGCACGTGATCCTGAAGTGCGACCCGCACCTCGCCGAGGTGCTGCGCGAAGAATACGCGGGTGTCGGCCACCGCTCGCATCTCGACCGTCGCCACTGGATCGCCGTCACGCTGGACGCCGACGTGCCGGCAGGCGAGATCGAGCGCCTGGCGGCGCAGTCCTACGACCTCGTGCGCGCCGGTCTCACCCGCAAGCAAGCGGCCGAGCTGGCGGCCCGCACGAGCTGAGCGCCGTCAGCTCGCCGACTTGGTGATCTCGTAGATCATCTGCGAGGTGTCGGCGTTGCCTTTCATCGGCGTGCCGTCGGCCTTGCGCATGGTGGTGAAGACCAGGCTCTGCTCCTGGCCGTTCCAGTCGAGCTGCCACGAGCGGGTCGTGTACTGGGTCGAGCCCTGCACGTTCTTGTCGTTGCGGTAGAGGCTCCAGCCGTGCTCGATCGCGGCCCAGTCGTTGAAGGCGACGACGATCGGGCGGCCAGGGGCCTCGAGGTCGGCCGGATGGGTCACGTCGACGTGGCACTGGTTCGGATTCGAGCCGGGGTCTTCGACCAGCAGCTGGAAGTCCTTCTGCTTCAGCGCCCAGCCGCCGTAGTCGCCGCCCTGCTTCTTCAGGCCATAGCTCTTGGCGATCTGGACGAAGTTGCCGCCGCCGGCGGCGGGGATGCAGACCCGCTGCAACACGTCGAGCAGCGCGATCGCGGTCGGATCCGTAGGCGGCGGCGGTGGCGGTGGCGGTGGCGGAGGGGGTGGTGGCGGCGGCGGTGGCGGCGCCTCGGCGGTCGGGGTCACCGAGCCGGGCGCGACGGCGGCGCCGGTGCTCGGCGTGGTCGAGGCGGGCGTGGTCGTCGGCGCGGTCGCGGCAGGGGCGGTCGTCGCGCTCGGGGCGGCCGGCGGCGTCGTGGGCGGCGCGGGGGGCGGCGGCGCGGGCGCCGGCGGCGCGGGGGTGGCGCTCGGCGCCGGCGTCGGGGTCGTGGCGGGCTGGGCGACCGCGTCGGCCGCGGCGGCCAAGGCGATCAGGCTGACGAGCGCGAGGCGCATGGGGGCGTTCCTGGACGTGGTGGACGGAAGTCCGTCGCCAGCGTTCTAGCGAGGCTGGGGCCGGCCGTCCAAGCGGCTAAATTACCTCTTCGGCGTGCTCGGCCAGAATGGTGAGACCTTCGGCGGTGACGTCGGCGAATCCGCCGCGCACCTCGAACACCGTGACCTGCCCGTCGTCGTAGGCTTTCACCCGGCCTTGTTTCAGGGTCGTCATGAACGGCGCATGACCGGCGAGCACGCCGAAATCGCCCTCCGATCCGGGGGCGTCGACCTGGTCGACCTCGCCGACGAAGAGCTCGCGCTCGGGCGCGACGAGGGAGAAGCGCAGCTTGCCGGCCATCGCTGCCCCTTACGCCTCCGCCGCCATCTTCTCGGCCTTGGCCACCGCGTCTTCGATCGTACCGACCATACGGAACGCCGTTTCCGGCAGGTGGTCGTACTCGCCGTCGCACACCGCCTTGAACGAGCGGATCGTGTCTTCGAGCTGCACGAACACGCCCGGCAGGTTGGTGAAGGCCTCGGCCACGTGCATGGGCTGCGAGAGAAACTGGGTGATCTTGCGGGCCCGGGCGACCACCAGCTTGTCGTCCTCGGAGAGCTCGTCCATGCCCAGGATGGCGATGATGTCCTTCAGCGCCTTGTACTGCTGGAGGATCTCCTGCACGCGACGCGCCACCCGGTAGTGCTCCTCGCCGATCACCAACGGGTCCAGGATGCGGGAAGTGGAATCGAGCGGGTCGACCGCCGGGAAGATGCCCAGCGCGAACACGTCGCGCGAGAGAATCGTGGTCGCGTCGAGGTGGGAGTAGGCCGTCGCCGGCGCGGGGTCGGTCAGGTCGTCGGCGGGCACGAAGATCGCCTGCACCGAAGTGATCGATCCCTTGTTGGTGGAGGTGATGCGTTCCTGCAGGTTGCCCATCTCGGTGGCCAGCGTGGGCTGGTATCCGACGGCCGAGGGGATGCGACCCAGCAGCGCCGACATCTCCGAGCCGGCCTGCGTGAAGCGGAAGATGTTGTCGATGAAGAGCAGCACGTCCTTGCCCTCTTCGTCGCGGAAGTACTCGGCCTGGGTCAGACCGGTCAGCGCGACCCGCGCCCGCGCGCCGGGCGGTTCGTTCATCTGGCCGTAGACCAGGGCGCAGCGAGAGCCCTCGGTGGACCCGCCATGCTCGCGAGGATCGACGTTCACCTTGGACTCGATCATCTCGTAGTACATGTCGTTGCCTTCGCGGCTGCGCTCGCCCACGCCCGCCAGCACCGAATAACCGCCGTAGTTCAGGGCGATGTTGTTGATCAGCTCCTGCATCGTCACGGTCTTGCCGACGCCGGCGCCGCCGATCAGTCCGATCTTGCCGCCCTTGGTGTAGGGACAGAGCAGGTCGATCACCTTCATGCCGGTGACCAGCATTTCCTTGGAGGTCGACTGGTCGGCGAAGGAGGGGGCGTCGCGGTGAATCGAGGAGCGGCGGTTGTGTGGGATCGGCCCGGCCTCGTCCACCGGCTCGCCGATGACGTTCATGATCCGCCCCAGCGTGCCGGGTCCGACGGGCACCGTGATCGGACCGCCGGTGTCGACCACCGCCTGGCCCCGCGTCAGCCCCTCGGTGGCGTCCATGGCGATGGTCCGCACCGTGTTCTCGCCAAGGTGCTGGGCGACTTCCAACACCAGGCGCACGGGCTCGCCGGTGCGCTGGTCGTGGTTGACCGTCTCCAGCGCCGAGAGGATCGGCGGCAGGTGGCCGTCGAACTCCACGTCGACCACGGCGCCGATGATCTGCGCGATGCTGCCGGTGGCGACGCCTTGCGGCAGGACCTCGGCGGGGCTCGGCTCTGACGCGGTCTTCTTCGCGGTGGGTTTCTTGGCGGCGGCGGTGGCCATGAGAAGCTTCTACCTCGTCTAGAGCGCCTCGGCGCCGGAGATGACCTCGATCAGCTCCTTGGTGATCTGCGCCTGGCGGGTGCGGTTCATGATCAGGGTGAGACCGGCGATCATGTCGCCGGCGTTTCGCGTGGCGTTGTCCATCGCCGCCATCTGCGCGGCGTAGAACCCCGCGTCGTTTTCCAGCATGGCGGAGAAGATCTGCACGGTGACGTTGCGGGGTAGCAGGGTGGCGAGGATGGTTTCCTCGTCTGGCTCGTACTCGTAGGCGGCGCCTTTCAGGTCGACGGCGGGCGTCGCACCCGACACCTGGGCCGGGATCAGCTGCTGGCGCGTGGGGACCTGGCTCACCACCGAACGGAAGCGGCTGTAAAAGAGGGTGGCCACATCGAACTCGCCGGCCTGGAACCGCGCGAGCACGATGTCGGCGATCTCTTGGGCGCGCTCCAGGGTGGGCCGCGCGCCCGCTTCGAGCGCTCCGATCGAGCGGTCGCCGTAGAGACGCTGCAGCTGCACGCGCGCCTTGCGCCCAATGGTCAGGATGGAGACCTGCCGGCCCGCGTTGACGGCGGCGGCGATGTGGTCTCTCGCCGCCCTGACGATCGACGAGTTGAAGCCGCCGGCCAGACCCCGGTCGGCGGTGGCGATGATCACCAGCTCGCGGTCCGTCGAGCCTGTGCCGGCCAGAAGTCGCGGCGCTCCGGGGCCGGACACCGCGGAGGCCAGGTTGGCGATCACCGAGGCCATGCGAGCGGCGTAGGGTCGGGCGCTCTGGGCCGCGTCCTGGGTCCGGCGCAGCTTGGCCGCGGCCACCATCTGCAGCGCCTTGGTGATCTTCTGCGTGGACTGGACGCTGCGAATGCGCGTCCGCATGTCTTTCACGCTTGCCATGGCCCGCGGCGGCTCCCCTAGGCGAACGTGGCGGCGAAGGCGTCGAGCACGGCTTTCAGCTGCGCTTCGAGCTCGTCGTTCAGCGTCTTCTGCGTGCGGATCGCCTCCAGCAGGTCGCCGTGTTGCGTGCGGAGCCGGCCGAGCAGCTCGGCCTCGAAGCGGCCGACCGCATCCAGCGGGACCGGGTCGAGGTAGCCGCGCGTGCCGGCGTAGAGCACACAGACCTGCTCTTCCACCTGCTGCGGCGAGTATTGCGGCTGCTTCAGCAGCTCGGTGAGCCGCGCGCCTCTGGCGAGCAGCCGTTGCGTCGCCGCATCGAGGTCAGAGCCGAACTTCGAGAACGCGGCCATCTCGCGGTATTGCGCCAGTTCGCTCTTCAGCGAGCCCGAGGCCTGCTTCATCGCCCGGATCTGGGCGTTGCCGCCCACCCGCGAGACCGACGTGCCGACGCTCATCGCCGGGCGGATGCCCTGGAAGAAGAGGTCGGTTTCCAGGAACACCTGCCCGTCGGTGATCGAGATCACATTGGTGGGGATGTAGGCCGATATGTCGTTGGCCTGCGTCTCGATCACGGGCAACGCCGTCAGCGAACCGGAGCCGAAGTTCTCGTTGAGCTTCGCCGCGCGCTCGAGCAGGCGCGAGTGGAGGTAGAAGACGTCGCCAGGGTAGGCTTCGCGGCCCGGCGGTCGACGCAGCAGCAGGCTCATCTGCCGATAGGCCACGGCCTGCTTGGAAAGGTCGTCGTAGATGATCAGCGCGTGCATGCCGTTGTCACGGAACCACTCGCCCATCGCGCACCCGGCGAACGGCGAGAGGAACTGCAGCGGCGCCGGCTCCGACGCCGTGGCGCTCACGACGATCGTGTAGTCGAGGGCGCCGCGTTCCTCGAGCGTGTTGACGATCTGCGCCACCGTCGAGCGCTTCTGACCGATGGCGACGTAGATGCAGTAGAGCTTGGTCGACTCGTCGCCCGCGGCGTTGACCTGCTTCTGATTGAGGATGGTGTCGATCGCCACCGCGGTCTTGCCGGTCTGGCGGTCGCCGATGATCAGCTCGCGCTGGCCGCGGCCGATCGCCGTGAGGCTGTCGATGCACTTCAGGCCCGTGTACATCGGCTCGTGCACGGACTTGCGCGGGATGATGCCCGGCGCCTTCACGTCCACCCGCCGGCGCTCGGCGATATCCGTGAGCGGGCCCTTGCCGTCGATCGGCTGACCGAGCGGATCGACCACGCGGCCCAGCAGGCCCTTGCCCACCGGCACGTCGACGATCTCGCCAAGCCGCCGCACTTCGTCGCCCTCGGCGATCGCGCGGTCCTCGCCGAAGATGACGATGCCGACGTTGTCGCGCTCGAGGTTGAGGGCCATGCCCTTCACGCCGGCCGATGGGAACTCGACCATCTCACCGGCCTGCACCTTGTCGAGGCCGAACACGCGGGCGATGCCGTCGCCGACCGACAGCACCTGCCCGACGTCGGAGACGTCGGCTTCTTCGCCGAAGTTGGCGATCTGGGTTTTCAGGATGGCCGAGATCTCGGCGGCGCGGATGTCCATGGAAGTGTCTTACGCTCTCTTCAGGGCGAATTTCAGCGAATCGAGCCTCGACTTCAGCGAGGCGTCGTAGAGGCGCGAGCCCACGCGCACCTTGAGCCCGCCGAGAATGGCGGGATCGACGCGGGTCTCGATCTCCGGGGCCTTGCCGAGCGCCGTGCGCAGCGAGGCGGCGAGCGCCGTCTGCTGGGCGGCGGTCAGCGGCAGCGCCGTCGTCACCTCGGCGGAGATCGCGCCGCGGTCGTCGGCGGCGAGCTTCTCGAAGGCGCGGATCATGTCCGGCAACGCATTGGCGCGACGGTTCGCCGCAACGAGGCCGAGGAACTTCTTGGTGGTGGCCGAGAAGCCTGCGGCCTCTGCGATTGCGGCCAGGCCCTTGCCCTTGGTCTCGGCGTCGAACGCCGGCGAGCCGATCAGCGTGCGGAGGTCCTCGCTCTCGGCGCGCATGGCCTTCAGAGACTTCAGGTCGGCTTCCACCAGGTTCGCGTCGCCCTGGCCCTTGGCCAGTTCGAAGAGGGCCTGAGCGTACCTGACGCCCACGTCCGTCGCCTTGGAATCGTCCGCCACTAGCTTTGACCGTCCGTCGCCTGACAGCGCCGGAGCCAGACACCGCCTGATTCCGGCTTAAGGGCTTGATTGCGCTTGAAAAAGCACGCGGCCGAGGGGGCGGTCGCGCGCCCCCCCGGCCAAAGCCGCGCGCCTGATAGCACGCGTTTTTCAGGCTCGCAACCAAGCCAGAAACCGCTTCGCTGCAGTCGCGAAACAAAGAGGGCGGCCCCCGAAGGGACCGCCCTTAGGAGGCGACTGAAAGAGGCGCGCGTCCGCGGCGAGCGGGGGCTTGCTCAGGGACGAACGCGGACGCGCGCCAGGCCGCGCCTTGCTCGCAGGTTAGCGAGACGCGGTAGTGGTTCTCGGCGCGATGCCGGCGTTGCAGCGGTCGAGGGACGCGGGCTGCAGCGACTTGTACTCGTTCTTGAACTCCGCCACGGCGCCGAAGCGCTTGGAGACGTCGCGGCACTGCGAAGCGCCGAACGACTGTTCAGGCGTATTGGCGGCGACGCAGGTGGTCCCTTCGCAGTCCCAGATCGCGCCGTTGGCGAGGAACTGGGTCTTGGCAGGGACCGGCTGAGCGAGCGTGGCCTCGGTGCGGCCATCGGCCAGAGCGTGAGAGGCGAGCGAGAGGCTGGCGGCAAGACATGCCACCGCAATGACGAGCTTCATGAGAAAGCCCTCCGACAAGGATTTTGGCGATGAGAAAGCTTGGATCGGCGTGTGATCGACTTGAGCGTCAGGTTCCGCAGCCGGGGATATCGCCGGCGTATCCCCACGCCGGCGCGACAACGGAACCTAACACTGCTAAATTAGCAGTGTTCAGATTCGCGTGGCAAGCGGAGAATTCTGAAATTTTCTAAAGGTTAGGAGCCCGGTTTCTCGTCCGACGCATCCTTGAAATCGAGTCCCCGCCGCCTAAAGCAGGGCCTCCGCCGCACGGGGACCCTTCAGCCACGACGGAGCGTAGCGCATTCCGTCCTCGATCGCCCATAGCACCGAGAGCACCCACTGCGCGAAGGTCCAGCCGACGAGCCGCTGGTACGGGTAGCCGAGACGGCCGGCGATCAGCCGCGCGCGCCGGTCGATCACCGCCGGCTCGGCGCACCAGTCTTCCATCGGATTGCGCAGGAGCGCGCCCGGCTCGTAGGCCGGCTCGCCGAGGATCCCTTTCGGGTCGATCGCCAGCCAGCCGCGGCCTGCGTCGCGGATGATGTTGTAGTGCTGGAAGTCGCCGTGCAGCAGGATCGGCGTCGCTTGCGTGGCGCAGAGCTGGAGGAAGAGCGCCTCGCCTCTGTCGATCAGACCTGCGTCCATGCCGGCGGCGAGCGCTGCGGCGCGGTTGCGGGCGAAGCCCTGGCCCCAGTCCTCGATGCGCCGGAAGCCGGCGTCCGGCGAAGGCGCAGGTCGGTCCAGCTTGGCCATCACCTCGCAGGCGATCAGCGTCGCTGCGTCGTCGCGATCGGGCGTAAGGGCGAGCAGCTCTTCGCCCGGGATCGCCCGCTCCATCAGGATCGCGCCGGCGGCGGCTTCGACCAGTCGCGCGGCGCCTTCGCCGGCCCAGTGCGCCAGCGCGGCGCCGGAGCGCCATTCGTCGCTGCCGGCCGTCAGCAGCTTCAGCACCAGGCGCTGATCGCCTCGCCGCACGAACGCCACCTGACCAGGGTCGCTCACGCCCTTGTAGCGCCGCTCAGGCGCCGGGCCGTCGAGCGCCAGCCCCCACCGCGCGAGCCATGGCTCGAGCGCCGCGCTCATGGCAGCGGCCGGGTCAGGAAGAGCACCAAGTCGTCGTCCAGCCGATAGCTCTGGCCCGGCGTGGCCGGCGTGTCGCCGTAGTAGACGCCCCGTCCGTCCGGCCGGTAGCCCAGCCGCGCGTAGAGTCGCTGCGCCGCGCCATAGTCGGCGTAGAGCCCGACGCCGATCCCCATCGTCCGGTAGCCGGCGGCTGCGGCGCGCGCCTCGCAGACGGCGATCAGCGCGGCGCCGATCCCGCGCCGCCGCGAAGCCTCGGCCACCACCATGTCGCTGATCTCGGGGATTCGCGCCTCGGCGAACGGCGGATAGTGCGAACGCCAGAGCAGGCTGACGTAGCCGGCGGCCTCGTCGCCCTCGAGCGCGATCAGCAGGTCGCGAACGCCGGCGCGCTGCTCATCCAGGTACTTCCGCCAGTGAGGAGACTCGCCGCCGCGCCAGCCGGCGCCGCCGGCGGTCGCGGTCAGCGCCGGCAGATCGGCTTCGGTCAGATCGCGGATCACCGCCATCGTTCATTGCGCCGCGAGCGCCTCGGCCTGACGGAGGTCGACGCTGACCAGCTGCGAGACGCCGCGCTCGGGCATTGTCACGCCGTAGAGCCGGTCCATCCGCGACATCGTCAGCGGGTTGTGGGTGATG
>Ga0335069_10017156_pt1 | contig 10092 bp, 6 predicted proteins | sample Lox_Sample_11_FD_206714 | JGI IMG/M metagenome (GOLD analysis project Ga0335069, IMG submission 206714) | Soil microbial communities from Loxahatchee National Wildlife Refuge, Florida, United States - Lox_Sample_1.1 | ecosystem: Environmental > Terrestrial > Soil > Wetlands | place: USA: Florida...
CCAGTTCCAATCCCAGCGCCGGCTCGGACTTCCAGCCTGTCGGGCACGGCGACAGCACGTGCAGGAAGCGGAAGCCCTTTGCCCCCAGCGCGAAGGCGAGCTTGCGGTGCGCGTCCTCCGCATGCGCCAGCGAGATCGAGGCGGCGTAGGGGATGCGATGCGCCGCCATGACCGCCAGGATGTCCTTCTTCTGCTCGGGCTTGCCGTCCGGCGTGTTGGTGGTCACCGCGCCCGCGGGCGTTGCCGAGGAACGCTGGCCGCCGGTGTTGCCGTAGATTTCGTTGTCGTAGCAGATGAACAGGATGTCCTCGTTGCGCTCGGCGGCCGCCGAAAGGCTGGCGAAGCCGATATCGAAGGTGCCGCCGTCGCCGGCGAAGCAGACGACGCGCGTGTCCTCGCCGTTCATGGACGCCACGGCCGCAGCCCCGCTCGCCACCGCCGGCGCGCACGCGAACGTCGTCATCAGAGTCGGCACGCCGAAGGTGGATTGCGGGAAACCGCCGCCCGCCACCGCGCAGCACGATGCCGGAACGATTAGCTCGACCGCCCGGTTGCCCACGGCGTGGCGCAACGCCTGAAGCGTGCTCGACATGCCGCAGCCGCCGCAGTTGGTGTTGCCGCGCCGGATGATCGGTTCGGTGCGATCGAGCGCCGTGCAGGCCATGCCGCCCAGGACCGGTTCGTTCATCACACGGCCTCCATGACGGCGGGCGCGCCCGCGGTCTTTCGCCACCGCAGGTCGGTCAGTGTTTTTTCGAGATGCTCGGGGCGCACGTCGCCGCCGCCCAGCCCCGCCATGTAACTCTGCACCACGGTGTCCGGCGCCGCGAGATTGCGCACTTCGCTCCACAGCACGCCGCCGGTCGAAAGGCTGATGTCGCGTTCGACCACTGCGACGGCTTTCTTGCCCGCAAACAGTGCGCGGAGGCTCTCCGCCGGCAGCGGCCGGAACAGGCGCACGCGCGCCGCGCCCACCCGCTCGCCCTTCTCGCGCAGGGCGTCGACAACCCGCTCGGCGGTGAGCCCGATGGTGCCCATGGAGACGATCAGCGTTTGCGCATCCTCGGCGCGATAGGTTTCCACCGCGTCGCCCAAGCGCCGCCCGAACGCCTTCTCGAACTCGCGCTGCACGTCGGCGTAGACTTTCCCGGCGTCGAGCAGGGCTTCGTGATGCTGCCAGCGGTGCGTCTCGGTCTGATGCGGTACCTCCATCTGGCCCAGAGTGTGGGGCACGTGGTTCATGCGATGGGGGATGTCGGCGAGCGGCAGGAAATTGTCCACCTGTTCCTGATCGGGCACGTCGGTTTGCGCCACGGTGTGGGAGAGGATGAAGCCCTCCATGTTCACCATCACCGGCATCATCACGCGCTTGTCTTCGGCCAGGCGGAACGCAGCGAGCACGGAATCGAACAGTTCCTGGTTGTCGGCGCAGTAGATCTGGACGAGGCCGTGGTCGCGCAGAGTGAGGGCGTCGCCCTGGTCGGCCCAGATGTTCCAGGGCGGCCCCAGGGTGCGGTTCACCACCGCCATGACGACCGGAAGGCGCAGCATCGCCGCTGCGATGCAGTTCTCGTACATGTAGGCAAGCCCGTTCGAACTCGTCGCGGTGAAGGTGCGCGCGCCCGCGGCGGCCCCGCCGATGCACACGCCCATCGCGCTATGCTCGCTTTCCACGCGCACAACGCGGCCCTTCTCGAAGCTCTGCTGGCAGAGGAACTCCATGCACTCAGTCGACGGCGTGATGGGATAGACGCCGCTGACGAAGCCGCGGCCTTTGCAGTTGGCGCGTCCGGCCAGCGTCGCCGCCAGCGCGGCGCCGTGATTGGCGCTCAAGAGTTGGACGGTCATGCCTTCACCTCTTGGTGCTTTTCCTGCATTTCCATCGCCTGGCGCGGACATTCGGCGACGCACATGCCGCAGCCCTTGCAGTAGTCGGCGTCGATGCGATAGCCGATCGCGGTGCGTACGATGACGCCGTCGGGGCACGAGATCAGGCAGGTGTCGCAGTTCGTGCAGTGGCCGCAGGAGAAGCAGCGATCGGCCTCATCGGGGCCGGCCAGCCCCAGGTTGACCTCGTCGAAATTGCCTTTCAGGCCCGGCGGGGCGAAGGCGCGGTCGGCGCGCGGCGGCAGCACGTCGAAATGCGAGAAGCGGATCTGGCCCGGCGCCACGCGCCCGGCTCCGTTCGTTTGGGGCTCGGCCTCGCCAAGGATCGCGAGTGCGGCGCGGCGGCCGTTGCCGATGGCGTGGGTGACGGTGCCGTCGGCGGTGACGCAGTCGCCCGCGAACCACACCGGCAGCGGCTTGCCGTCTTCGTGCGCGCGCCCATCCTTCAAGCTCCAGGCATCGGGCATGAGATCGAGTTCGCTCTTCTGACCCAGCGCCAGCAGGACCTTGTCGCAGGAGACGATCTCGGTGCGGCTGGTGACGATGGGCTTGCGCCTGCCGCTGGCGTCGGGCGGGCCGGGTTCGACCTCGGCGATCGCCGCCGCGCGGACGCTGCCCGCGCCCGCGAACTCCACCGGCACGCGGTGCTCATGGAGGCGCACGCCCTCGCGTTCGGCGTCCTGGATTTCCTCGGCGATGGCGGGCATCTCCTCGCGGGCGCGGCGGTAGACGATCTTCACCGAGGCCGCGCCGCAGCGTAGCGCCGAACGGGCGCAGTCGATGGCCGTGTTGCCGCCGCCGACGACGAGCACGTCGCCCTTGAGGCTCACGCGCTCGCGCTTGACGCGATCGAGGAAGGCCAGTCCCTGCTCGACGCCGTCGAGACCTTCGCCGTTGACGCCGAGCGCGGCCGAAGAACCGAAGCCGACGCACACCACCACCGCATCGAACTCCTTCGCCAGCCGCGCCAGTTCGGTCTTGGCGATGCGTCGGTTGCACTCGGCTTTGACGCCGAGCTTCAGGATGCGGTCGATGTCGCGCTTCAGCGCTTCGGGCGGCAGGCGGAAGGCTGGAATGCCGTTTCTCAGCACGCCGCCAAGTGCGGGCCCGGCCTCGAAGATCGTCGCCGCATGGCCGCGCATCGCGAGCTGGAAGGCGGCGGAAAGCCCCGCCGGCCCCCCGCCCACCACCGCCACGCGCCTGGGCTTCACGGCCTTTTCGGGCACGAGCTCCTGGAGCTGACGGTCGGCGATGTAGCGTTCGAGCCCGCGGATGTTCACCGCACCGTCGAAGGCCGCGCGATTGCAGTTCTGCATGCAGAAGCTGGGACACACCCGCCCGCACACGGAGGGCAGGGCTTGCGTTCGCGAGAGGATCGCCGCGGCGGCTTCGACGCCTTCCTTCTTGAGCGCCTGGATGAATCCGACCACGTCGTTTCCGGCGGGGCACGCCAGATTGCACGGAGCGGAATGGGTGAGGTAGACCGGCACCTGGTTTGACCATGTGCCCGTCTTGAGCGTCGCCGGAATGTCCTTGTTGTGGTCGAGCTGGGAGATCACGGGAGCAGGAGGCGCGGGAGCGGGCACGGCCTGCGCCGGAGCCTCGCTCGCGGACGCATCGGCGATACGCACCTGCTCGTAGGCGCGTTGGGCCGAGGAAGGCGAACGCCTGCTTGAGCGCGTTCAGCGGCAGGCCGAGCACGCGCGCGTAGGCGCCGAGAATGGTCGTGTTGATGATCACCACCGCGGCCGAGCCGATGCCCTGCTCGCGGGCGATGGCCGTGGCGTCGACCACGGCGAAGCGGTAGCGCGAGAAGGTGCCGCCGAAACTTTCGATCGGTTCGGGCGTGTTAAGCAGCAGCAGCGCGCCGGGCGCGGCGCCGGTCAGGATTTGCGGTCCCATCAGGCCCTCGTCGAGCACGATGAGGTGATCGGGCCGGTAGATCTTGTTGTGGTTGAAGATGGTCGACCGGTCGACGCGGGTATAGGCCTGCACCGGGGCGCCGGAGCGCTCGCTGCCGTAGTCGCCGAAGGTCTGCACCGAAAGGCCCATCTGGGTGTAGAGCGCCGCGATGAGCTTGGCGCAGGTGACGCCGCCCTGGCCGCCGCGTCCGTGCACGCGCACTTCGAGCGGCAGCGTCAAGCCTTCGGGAACGGGGGCGGTCTTGGCCGGAAAAACGGCCGGATCCTTGGTGTGCATCAAGTCTCCCGCCTTGCGGTTTGGTCAGGTGTCTAGCCCTGACTCGGGTCTTGGACATTGATTCTGGGCAAAAGTCCGTCCCCCGCCATGAGACGGGACGGCGCAAGCCGCGTCACCGCCCGTTATGTGTAAGATTATGTGTCTGCCGGGCGAGACGGCTGCGCGAACCCATCGCGGCGCGGCAAAACGGCCGACATATTTGTGCCGTCGAAAAACGGGGGACGGCCAAGCGTTCCGGTTGAACCTCGGCGAACTGGGGGAACCGGGGTCGCGCGCGGTCTATGGAATGCTATTGTCGTACAAAACAGGAGGACTCGCCATGACCAGCCTTTCACGCCGCACCGTGATGCAGATCGGAGCTTCGGCGCTCGCCGCGGCACCGCTGGCCAAAGGCGGAACGGGCGGGGGAAATGCGTTTCAGGCCGCTTCCTACGGCGACGTGACGCTGCTCGACGGTCCGATGCAGGCGCAGTTCGCGGCCCATCACCGGACGCTGCTCGCGATGGACGACGACGCGCTGTTGAAGCCGTTCCGCGAGGCCGCGGGTCTGCCCGCGCTAGGCGACGACCTCGGCGGCTGGTACAACCGCTCGCCCTCTTTCAACGCGCCCGCCGATTTCCACGGCTTCATCCCCGGCCATTCGTTCGGCCAGTACGTTTCGGGCATGGCGCGCGCCTACGCGATCACGGGCGATCCCGCTACCAAAGCGAAGGTCCATCGGCTGGTCGACGGTTTCGCGCCGACCATCACCTCCAAGTTCTACGACAACTATCCCCTGCCCGCGTACACCTACGACAAGATCAGCATCGGCCTGCTCGACGCCTTTGCCTTCGCGGGCAAGACCGACGCGCTCGATCTCCTCAATCGCGCTACCGACGCGGCCCTGCCTCATCTGCCGGAGAAGGCGCTGACGCGCCCCGAGCAGGAGGCGCGGCCCCATCCCGGCCCGGCATGGACGTGGGACGAGACCTACACCCTGCCGGAAAACCTCTACCTCGCCTACAAGCGCGGCGCGGGCAGCCGCTTCCGGGCGCTGGCGGCGCGTTACCTGCTCGACAAGGACTATTTCGATCCCCTGGCTGCTGGCCAGAACGTGCTGCCCGGCCGACACGCCTACAGCCACATGAACGCACTCAGTTCCGCCATGCAGGCCTGGCTCACCGACGGCAGCGCCAAGCATTTCAAGGCGGCGAAGAACGGCTTCGACATGATCGTGGCGCAGAGCTACGCCACCGGCGGCTGGGGACCCAACGAAACCTATCAGGTGCCGGGCTCGGGCGGGCTGGGCGACATGCTCAACGCCACGCATGCCGGTTTCGAAACGCCGTGCGGTTCCTACGGCCACTTCAAGGCGGTGCGCTATCTGATGAGCGCCACGGGCGACAGCCGCTACGGCGACACGATGGAGCGCGTGCTCTACAACGCGATCCTGGGCGCGCTGCCGATGAAGCCGGACGGCACGGCGTTCTACTATTCCGACTACAACATGACCGGCACCAAGTTCTACCACGAGTACAAATGCACCTGCTGCTCCGGCACGCTGGGACAGGTGGTGGCCGATTATGCGATGAACACGTTCTACACCAACCGGCGCGGCGTCGTGGTGAACCTGTACACGCCGAGCGAATTCCGCTGGCGGCGCGGCGGGCGCACGGTCACATTGCGGCAGACGACGCAATATCCGCTGGCCGGCGAGGTCGCCATCGAGGTGCGCACGCCCACGGTCGAGCAGTTCTCGGTTTACCTGCGCGTTCCGGCCTGGGCCGGCAAGGGCACGACGATCGCCGTGAACGATCGCCGGCTTGCCACGTCGCCCGCGCCGGGACGCTTCTTCGAGGTCCACCGAAGCTGGAAGAACGGCGACCGCATCGCGCTGGCGCTCGACATGCCGTTGACGCTGGAAGCGGTGGATTCCAAGCATCCGAACCTGGTTGCGGTGATGCAGGGGCCGCTCGCGCTGTTCGCCGTGGGCGACCGCTTCCTGCCGTTCCGCCGCGACGAACTTCTGAAGGTGCGGCAGGTCGCGGCCAATTCCACCGGCTGGCGGGTCGAAACCGGCGACGGCGTGCAGACGTTCAAGCCGTTCTTCGCCATCGGCGCGGGCGAGGCGACGCGGCTGTACCAGCCCTTACCTGCGTGAGGCGAACGCTCAGCGCCCGTGCATCAGCTTTTCGACGAAGTCGAAGATGCCGGGCTGGCGCGTGCGCTTGAGCCGCTCGGCTTCGAGGATGATGTCGACCTGCGCCTGGGCGCGCACGATGTCGTCGTTGACGATGACGTAGTCGTATTCCGCCCAATGGCTGATCTCGCCGTCGGCCTTGGCCATGCGCCGCGCGATCACGTCCGGCGGGTCCTCGGCGCGCGCCATGAGGCGGCGTTCGAGTTCGCCGCGCGAGGGTGGCAGCACGAAGATGCTCACCACGTCGTCGCGCGCCTTCTCGCAAAGCTGCTGGGTGCCCTGCCAGTCGATGTCGAACAGCACGTCGCGGCCGCGGCGCAGCGCCTCGAACACCGGCGCCTTGGGCGTGCCGTACTGGTGCCCGAATACGACGGCGTGCTCGAGGAAATCGCCCCGCTCCGCCATCGCGCGGAACTCGGCTTCGGTCTTGAAGAAGTAGTCGCGGCCTTCCACCTCGTTCGGGCGCATCGGGCGGGTGGTGGCCGACACGCTCATCGCCACGTTGTTCTGGCTTTCGAGCAGCCAGCGCGACAGCGTCGTCTTGCCCGCCCCCGAGGGCGAGGACAGAACCAGCATCAACCCGCGGCGTTCGATTTCGACGGTCATGTGTACAGCTTCACTTCCCTCACCCCGAGGAGTCCTCTTGCCCGTCCTTCGAGACGCTCGCTCCTCAGGATCAGGGCGAAAGTGCGTCTCGATGGCCTACTCCACATTCTGAGCCTGCTCGCGGAACTGATCGATCGCCGCCTTGAGGTCGAGGCCGATGCGGGTGAGTTCCACGTCGGCGGATTTCGAGCACAGCGTGTTGGCTTCGCGGTTGAACTCCTGCGCCAGGAAATCGAGACGGCGGCCCACCGCCTCGCCCGAGGCGAGCAGGCGGCGCGCTTCCGAGACGTGCGCGGTGAGCCGGTCGATCTCCTCGCGGATATCGGCGCGCGCGGCCAGCAGCGCGATCTCTTGCGCCAGGCGTTCGGGCGACACCGCGCCGGGCGCCATCAGGTCGTTGAGTTGTTCGGTCAGCCTGTCGCGGATGGCGGCCGGCTGCGCCACGGCGGCGACGCCCGCGGACCCCGTGAAGCGGGCGATCTCGTCCATCTGCGCCGACAGCACCACGGCGAGCTTGGCGCCTTCGCCTTCGCGGGCGCGGGCCAGCGCATCGAAGCACTCCGCCAGCGTCCGGAGAATGGCCGCGTCGCGCGCGGCGTAGTCTTCGTCCGGCGCGCCCAGCCCCTCGTCCTGCACCAGCACGCCCTTGAGCGCCAATAGGCCGTCGACGCTAGCCGGCGGCAGGCCCGATTCGGTGGCGATCTGTTTGGCGATCTTCACCGCCGAGGCGAGCGCGGCGGCATCGACTCTGAGCCCGCGCACGGCGGCGCCGGGATCGAAGTTCAAGGTCGCCTGGATGTTGCCGCGCTTGAAGCGGCTGGCGGCCAGCGCGCGGGCGGGCGGCTCGAGAGAATCGAAGCCCTGCGGCAGGCGCAGGCGCATTTCCAGGCCGCGGCCGTTCACGCTCCTGGCCTCCCAGCGCCAGCGGGCGGTCTCGTGGCCGCCGTGCGCTTCGGCGAAACCGGTCATGCTGACGAGGGGCATCGGGCGGGCTCCAGGAATCGACCGCGAACTTACTGCCACCTCTCCCGACTGTCATCCCGTCCGCGCGGCCAACCGCGGTCAATCCTTGAACAGCAGCGGTGCGAGTTCGTGCAGGCTGCGCCGCCACGACAGGAATTCGTGGGCCGTATTGGGCGAGACGTAAAAGACGCTGTTGATTCCGGCTTGCCGCAACGCGGCGTCGTTCGCCTTCGGATCGATTTGCGGGCCGCCGGGGAACCCGACATGTCCGTCCCTGATCTCCCGGCTGCCGAAGCTGACGAACACGAACTTGATCTTGTCGCGGAAGCCGGGGGTGGCGTTGACGTCGTCCATCGAGATGGTGCCGCCGCTGAGCAGGCAGATGCGTGAAAACGTGTTCAGGTTTGCCAGCGTGATCGTCTTGGTTTCCATGCCGCCCATGGAAAGGCCCGCCATGGCACGATGCGGCTGGTCGGCGAGCGTGCGGAAGTTGGCGTCGATGTAGGGAATGAGTTCGTCGACCAGAACTGTCTGGAATGGCTTGATGTCGAAACTGAAGAGCTTGCCGAACTTCACGTCGTTGGTCATGCCGTAGGTCATCACGATGATGAACGGCTTTGCTTTGCCCTCGGCGATCAGGTTGTCCATGATCAGATTGGCGCGGCCCTGGTTGGTCCAGGCGGTTTCGTCTTCGCCCCAGCCGTGCTGCAGGTACAGTACCGGATAGCGCGTGCTCTGGTCCTTGTCATAGCCGGGCGGCGTATAGACGAAGGCCCTGCGTTGCGTGTTCGTGCTGGGCGAGGGGAAAAGTATCTGCTGCACGCGGCCGTGGGGCACATCCTTCAGTGCGTAGAAATCAGAATCGTGTGCCGGGATTTCGATACCGCTTTCCCATCGGATGGAACCGTAGAAGTTCTGCGCGCCGGGGTCGTCGAAGGTCCCGCCGTCGACCGTAAGGTGATAATAGTGAAAGCCCTCGTCGAGCGGACCGGCGGTCGTGCCCGTCCATGAGCCGTCGGCGGCTTTCGTAAGAGTGGTGCCGCCGCTGCCGCCGAGGCCCAGGGTTGCGCTGACGCTCTGCGCGTTGGGCGCCACGATGCGAAAGCGCGCATAGCCCTGGGAATTGACTTGCGGATACTGCTGGCCCGGCTGGTTCAAGGACGACGGTTTGAAGTCCTCGGTGGGCGCGGACGTCGGCGCCGCGGCGGTTCCGGCAGACATGGACAGGACCAACAAGATAGCGCTCGACACGGCGAATGCCCTGCAGTTCATGGCGATCGACTCCCTTTGCGAATTGCGTTTGTGCTTTTCCGTTCGCCGGATCATTTCTTCCGTCACCTCATTCACCTGCGATCCGTTCGGAATTCCCGGCAAACAAGCCCCGAGTTCAGTTCTGTTGCGCGTGGATCTTCCGCCACTTGGCGACGTTCTTGGCCTGCTCGTCGGGCGTGGCGGCGAAGACGTGCCCGCCGGTGCCGTCGGCCACGAAGTAGAGGTCTCTCGACTGCGCCGGATCGAGCACGGCTTCGATCGAGTCCCTGCCGGGATTGCAGATCGGCTCGGGCGGCAGGCCCGCGATCACATAGGTATTGTAGGGCGTGGGACGGTCGATCTCGCTCTGCTTGATGCGCCGGCCGATCGGGTAGCCCTTGGTGATGCCGTAGATGATGGTGGGGTCGGATTGCAGCCGCATGCCGATCCTGAGACGGTTGATGAACACCGCGGCGATGTGCGGGCGCTCGGCCGCAACGGCGGTTTCCTTCTCGACGATGGAGGCAAGGACGATCGCCTCTTCTTTGGTCTTGAACGGCAGGCCCGGATCGCGTTTCTCCCACAGCTTGTCGATCAATGCCTTCTCGTCCTTGCGCATCTGCGCGATGAGGCCCTCGCGCGTTTGCCCGCGCGAGAACAGGTAGGTCTCCGGCAGCAGCGAGCCTTCGGGCGGAACCGCGCCCGCATCGCCCACGAGTTCCGGATCATTCGCCACGAGATCGTAGACCATCTGACTGGTCAGGCCCTCGGCGACGGTGAGCTTATGCTCGATCGACTTGCCTTCGACCAGGATGTCCATGATCCGGTGCATGCTGGCGCGGGAGGGAATGGCATACTCGCCCGCCTTGAGTTCCGATGCCTGGCCCTTGAAGCGGACTGTCAGCGCGAACACGTCCGGACGCGAGATCACGCCGGCGCCGAAAAGCTGCTCGGCGATGCCGCGCACATGCGAGCCCGGCTTGACCAGCACGACGGTTTCGCTGCCG
>Ga0335069_10017157_pt1 | contig 10092 bp, 8 predicted proteins | sample Lox_Sample_11_FD_206714 | JGI IMG/M metagenome (GOLD analysis project Ga0335069, IMG submission 206714) | Soil microbial communities from Loxahatchee National Wildlife Refuge, Florida, United States - Lox_Sample_1.1 | ecosystem: Environmental > Terrestrial > Soil > Wetlands | place: USA: Florida...
GCCGGCCGGCACCCCAGGCCGGCCGGGCCGCGGCTCAGTGGGTGCGGCCAGCACGCTGGCCAGCCCGCCGGGCCGGGAGCCCGGGCCGCCTGGCTCGCCGGGCAGCGCGTACACCAGCGCCCCGTCTGGTCCGCGCAGCCGTACCGCGCCCAGCTCGTCCAGGTCGCGGGACAGCGTGGCCTGGGTGACCCGCACCCCGTTCTGGGCCAGCAGCTCGGCCAGTTCTTCCTGGGACCGGACCGAGGTGCGGGCCAGGATGGTGGTGATCTGGGCTTGCCGGGCGGTCTTGGTGACCGGGCTGGCCGGGGTCACCGGGCCCGCTCCAGCAGCCAGGCGAGCAGCGCCTTCTGCGCGTGCAGCCGGTTCTCTGCCTCGTCCCAGACGGCGCTGTGCGGCCCGTCGATCACCCCAGCGGTGATCTCCTCCCCGCGGTGCGCGGGCAGGCAGTGCAGCACCACGCTGTCCGGGCGGCTCACCGCCAGCTTGTCCTCGTCCAGCTGGTACGGGCGCAGCGCGGCGATCCGCTCCGCCTCCTGGCCTTCCTGGCCCATCGAGGTCCACACGTCGGTGGCCAGCACGCCAGCGTCCACGCAGGCGGCCTTGGCGTCGCTGGTGACGCCGACAGACCCGCCGGTGACCGCGGCGATGGCCGCGGCGCCGCCGAGCACCGCCGGGTCCGGCTGGTACTCCCCCGGCGCCGCGATCCGCACGTGCATCCCGGCGGTGGCCCCGCCGAGCAGGTAGGAGTGCGCCATGTTGCTGGACCCATCGCCCAGGAAGGTGAGCACCAGCCCGGCCAGGCGGCCGTGCGCGGCCCGCGCCGTCTGCAGGTCGGCCAGCACCTGGCAGGGGTGGAACCGGTCGGTCAGCGCGTTGATCACCGGCACCCGGCTGACCGCGGCCATCTCCTCGACCCGGTCCTGGCCGAACGTGCGCCAGGCGATGGCAGCCACCTGGCGGTCCAGCACCCGGGCCGTGTCCGCGACCGGCTCGCCGCGGCCGAGCTGGGACGACTGCGCGTCGATGACCAGCGGCTGGCCGCCGAGCTCGGCGATGCCGACCGCGAACGAGATCCGGGTCCGGGTGGACGGCTTGTCGAACAGTACGGCGACCGTCTGCGGCCCGGCCAGCGGCCGGTAGCCGAACCGGTCCGCTTTCATCCGGTCGGCCAGGTCCAGCACCTCGGCCTGCTCGGCCGGGCTGAGGTCGTCGTCACGCAGGAAATGCCGGGTCATCGCGGGCCCCCTCCAGCGGTGGCAGCTTCCGGCGAGGCTACCGCCTCCAGGATGGCCGGCCACGCGTCCAGGAAGGCAGCCGCCTGACCGGATTCCAGGATCAGCGGCGGCGCCAGCCGGACCGCGTCCGGCTGCACGGCGTTGACCAGGAAGCCGGCTTCCCTGGCCGCGGCTTCCACAGCAGCGGCGGACGGGCTGGTCAGCACCGCGGCCAGCCATAGCCCGCGGCCGCGCACCCCGGCCAGCAGCGGGTGGCTGACCGCGGCCAGGCCGCCGGCCAGCTGCTGGCCAACCGCGGTGGCCCGGGCCAGCAGGCCATCGGCCTCGATCGTGCCCAGCACGGCCAGCGCCGCGGCGCAGGCCACCGGGTTACCGCCGAACGTGCTGCCGTGGTCGCCCTTGCGCAGCGCGGCCCCGGCGTCGCCGAGCCCGATGCAGGCGCCGATCGGCAGCCCGCCGCCCAGGCCCTTGGCCAGCGTGAGCACGTCCGGCCGCACCTGCTCCTGCTGGTGCGCGAACCAGGTCCCGGCCCGGCCGATGCCGCTCTGGATCTCGTCCAGCACCAGCAGCGCGCCCGCCGCGTCGCACGCCTCCCGGGCCGCCCGCAGGTAACCGGGCGGCGGCGGCACCACCCCGCCCTCGCCGAGGCTGGGCTCCAGGAAGACCGCGGCCACGTCGTCACGGGTGGCCGCGCGTAGCGCCGCCACGTCACCATAGGGCACGAACCGCACCACGATGCCGAACGGGCCGAACGCCTCCCGGATGGAACTCTTGCCGGTCAGCGCCAGGGCACCCAGGGTGCGGCCATGAAAACCGCCGTCGGCGGCGACGAACACCGGCCGCCCGGGGCCCTGGTAGCGGCGGGCCAGTTTGATGGCCGCCTCGTTGGCCTCGGTGCCCGAGTTGGCGAAGAACACCCGTCCGGGCGCGCCGAGCAGGGCCAGCAGGCGTTCGGCCAGCTCGATCTCGCCCTCGTGCAGGAACAGGTTGGAGGTGTGCGCGATGGTGCGCACCTGCCGGGCCACCGCGTCGGTGATGGCCGGGTGGGCGTGCCCGAGCGAGCTGACCGCGATGCCCGCGATGAGGTCGGTGTACTCCCGCCCGTCGGCGTCCCAGACCTGGCAGCCCTGGCCGCGGATGAGCGCGACCGGCGGGGTGCCGTAGTTGCCCATCAGCGCGGCCTCGAACCGCGCCTGGAGCCGCTCGGTCTCAGTCATTGGTGGCCTCCGCTCCGGCGGCAGGATCCGGGACGACCATGGTGCCGATGCCGGAGTCGGTGAAGATCTCCAGCAGCACCGAGTGTGGCAGCCGGCCGTCGAGCACGTGGGCCTGCGGCACACCGCCGCGCACCGCGCGCAGGCACGCCTCCATCTTCGGGATCATCCCGGCGCTCAGCCCGGGCAGCAGCTTCTCCAGATCGGTGGCGGTGAGCAGGCTGATCACCTCGCCCCGGGCCGCGCCGTCCGCGCTGTCCCAGTCCGGGTACAGGCCTTCCACGTCAGTGAGCACGACCAGCTTGGCCGCGCCCAGCGCGACGGCCAGCGCCGCGGCGGCGGTGTCCGCGTTGACGTTGTAGACCTCGCCGTCCGCACCCCGGGCCACGCTGGACACGACCGGCACCCGGCCGTCCCCGAGCAGCGCGAGCACCGCGCCGGGATCCACCGTGTCGATCTCGCCGACCAGGCCGAGGTCGACCGGCTCGCCGTCCACCACGGCGCCGCGGCGGGTGGCGGTGAACAGGTTGGCGTCCTCCCCGGACATGCCGATCGCGAACGGGCCGTGCCGGTTGACCAGGCCGACCAGGTCGCGGTTGACCTGGCCGGTGAGCACCATCCGGACCACGTCCATGGCCTCGGGCGAGGTGACCCGCAGCCCGGCCCGGAACGTGCTGGGCACGCCGAGCCGGTCCAGGTGCGCGGAGATCTGCGGGCCGCCGCCGTGCACCACCACCGGCCGCAGCCCGGCGTGCCGGAGGAACACCACGTCCTGGGCGAACGCGTGCCGCAGGTCGTCGTCGGTCATCGCGTGGCCGCCGTACTTGAGCACCACGATCTGGCCGTGGAACCGGCTGAGCCAGGGCAGCGCCTCGATGAGGGTGGCCGCCTTGGCCAGCGCGGCGGCCGCGTCGTTCCGGGTGCTGGGCGCCGTCATGCCGGATACGCAATCATGCCGAATACGCAATCATGTTGAATACGCCGAGTTCTCGTGCACGTAGGCCACCGTCAGGTCGGTGGTCGCGATGGTCGCGGCGTGCGGCCCGGCGGACAGGTCCACCGTGATCGTCACGTTCCGCGGGCGCAGGTCGACCTTGGACCGGTCGTCGCCGGCGCAGCCGTGGCGGCACACCCAGATGCCGTTGATCGCGACGTTCAGCCGCTCCGGCTCGAAGACGGCATCGGTGCTGCCGACCGCGGCCAGCACCCGGCCCCAGTTCGGGTCTTCCCCGGCGATGGCGCACTTGAGCAGGTTGGACCGGGCCACCGAGCGGCCGGCCAGGACCGCGTCCTGCTCGCTGGCCGCGCCGACCACCTCGACCGCGATCAGCTTGCTCGCACCCTCCGCGTCGGCCTGCAGCTGGCGGGCCAGGTCGGCGCAGAGCTCGGTGAGCGCGGCGGTGAACTCGGCCAGGTCCGGCACGGTCCCGGCGGCCCCGCTGGCCAGCAGCAGCACGGTGTCGTTGGTGGACATGCAGCCGTCGGTGTCCAGCCGGTCGAAGGTCACCCGGGTGGCCGCGCGCAGCGCGCCGTCCAGCGCGCTGGCCGGCAGGTCGGCGTCGGTGGTGAGCACGCACAGCATGGTGGCCAGCCCGGGGGCGAGCATGCCCGCGCCCTTGGCCATGCCGCCGATGGTGTAGCCGGCCGCCCGGTGGAACGCGATCTTGCTCACCGTGTCGGTGGTCCGGATCGCGTCGGCCGCCGTGGTGCCGCCGGCCCGGGACGCCCCGGCGAGCGCGGCGCCGAGCCCGCCGAGCAGCAGGTCCATCGGCAGCCGCTCGCCGATCAGGCCGGTCGAGCAGACGGCGATCTCGCCCGCAGATTCAGCGGCTGCGCCAGGCTGCGAGCCGAGTGCCTGGGCCAGGCGTTCAGCAGTGGCATGGGTGTCCTGGAAGCCGAGCGGCCCGGTGCAGGCGTTCGCACCACCGGAGTTGAGCGCGATCGCCCGAACCCGGCCGCCGCGCAGCACCTGCTGCGTCCACAGCACCGGGGCCGCCTTGACCCGGTTCCTGGTGAACACGCCGGCCGCCGCGTGCGAGGGCCCGTCGTTGAGCACCACCGCGACGTCTCGCTCACCTGATGATTTGAGCCCGGCGGCCACGCCGGCCGCGCGGAAGCCCAGCGGTGCGGTCACGCTCACCTGGCTGCCTTCCTCGCGGGCGCTTCGCTGGCTTCGGCAGGTGTGTCAGCCTCCAGGAGCGTGGGGGTGGTCAAGGCGCGACTCCATTCACGGACAGGCCCGCCGTCTCTGGCAGGCCGAGCATCAGGTTGGCGATCTGGATGGCCTGCCCGGCCGCCCCCTTGACCAGGTTGTCCAGGGCGGCCACCACCACCGCCCGGCCGGCGTGGGCGTCCGCGGCGGCTTGCAGGTGCACCGTGTTGGATCCGAGGGTGGCGGCCACGGCGGGCCAGCGTCCCTCCGGCAGCACCTGGACGAACGGCTCCCCTGCGTACCCGGCGGCCAGCACCTGGCGCGGGTCCGCGGGCGGCCCGCCCGGGCGGAGCCGGGCGGTGCAGGTGGCCAGGATGCCACGCGGCATAGGCGCGAGCAGCGGGGTGAACGACACGGTGGGCCGGGTGCCGGTGGCCTCGCCGAGCGCCTGCTCGATCTCTGGGGTGTGCCGGTGCACGCCGCCCACCTTGTACGGGGACATCGACCCCATCACCTCGGTGGCCAGCAGTTCCTGGCTGGGGGTGCGGCCCGCGCCCGAGGTGCCGGACGCGGAGACCACGACGATGTCCGCCGGGTCGGCCAGCCCGGCGGCCAGCAGCGGCGCCAGGGCGAGGATGACCGCGCTGGCGTGGCAGCCCGGGGCGGCGACCTGGCGGGCGGCCCGGATCTGGTCCCGTGCCCCGGGCAGCTCGGGCAGGCCGTAGACCCACCGCCCGGCGTGCCCGCCGGAGTAGAAGGTGGCCCAGTCGCCCGGGTCGGCGAGCCGGAAGCTGGCGCTCAGGTCGATGACCGCGACGTCCGCCGGGAGCCGGGCGGCGATGGCCGCGGACTCTTCGTGCTGCAGGGCCAGGAAGACCAGGTCCGCCGCGGCGAGCCGGGCCGGCTCGGTCGGCTCGAAGGTCCGGCCAGCCAGGCCGGTCAGGTGCGGGTGCAGGCCGGTGACGGCGGCGCCCGCATTGCTTTTGGCGGTTACCGGGCCAAGCTCGAGGTCAGGGTGCGTGGCGATCAGGCGCAGCAGTTCTCCCCCGGCGTAGCCGCTGGCACCGGCCACCGCCACCCGGACTCCCATGCACCCTCCTGACGCTGTCCCGCCGCGCGCGACCTGCCCACGGCGTGGTCTAGCGCCACCCTGCTGCATAGGTATGGCTGCTCGGCGTGGGGGCGCAGCCTGGGGCCCCGGTTTATCGACCCTTCCCGCAAGATTATGCACGAGTATGACTAGTTATGCAAGATGTGTTTCCGGGCTAGTGAAGCGGGGCAGGGTTGGCACCCCAAAGGATCTTAAATACGTCCAACGGACGCACTCGGGGGCGCGTCCGACACGGGGAGCCGGCGTCGGAGGGCCACTGGGCTAGGGCATGATGAGGGGCGCGAAAGGAGCCCCCTCATGCGCCGTTCCATCCGGCCCGCCGGCGCGGCTTTCCCCGCCGTGCTGGCCTTGGCCATGCTCACCGGATGCGGCGCACACGGGCCGGCGGCATCCGCACCCAGCTCGCCTACGGGCGGGGCCGCGTCGCCCATGCCCAGCGGCCGCCCCTGCGGCATGGGCAAAACCGCCGCCAGCGTCCCGGTCCGGGTGCAAGTGGTGCGGGGGACGGTGGGCTGCGCGGCCGCGCTGAAGGTGGAACGCAGCTATGCGGCCGTGCTGGCCTCCGGCAAGGCGCCCGGCAATGGCGGCGGCGGGCCGGTCACGGTCAGCGGCTGGGTGTGCGTGGGGTTCGACACGCCCGAGATCCTGCGGACCGGCGACACCTCGAAGTGCACCAGGGCCGGTGCGGAAATCGCCGAGGTGCTGCCGAGCCCCTCGGCGTCGCCGTCCTCCTGACCGCCCGCCAGCCAGGCCCACCGACCCGGGGAACGAGCGTGTGCATCCTGGTGGTACGCACTCACAACGCCAGGTTGGCCTGATCTCCCGGTGCGCCCACGGTGGCCGTGTCGGTGACCATCCACACCCGGTTGCGGCCCGCGTGCTTGGCCCGGTACAGCGCGCTGTCCGCGGCAGCCAGCAGATCGGTGAACTGGCTGCCGGTCGTCCTTGCCCAGCTCACACCTAGTGCGGCCACCCCAACGGAGACAGTAACCTGTAGTGGCTCGGTGGCAGGGTCGTTATCCACGCTGATCGGCGTGGCCGCGATGTGCTTCCGCACCCGCTCAGCGATCTGACGGGCGTCGGCTGCGCTGGTCTGCGGCAGCAGCAGCGCGAACTCCTCGCCGCCGAACCGGCCGACCAGGTCATAGCCGCGCAGGAAAATCTTGAAAGTGTGCGCTATGGCCCGGAGCGCCTTATCCCCGGCTAGGTGGCCGTGCAGGTCGTTGACCAGCTTGAAGTGATCGATATCGATCAGGACGAGGGCGAGGGGGGTACGTGTACGAACAGCACGCGCCACCTCGGACGCGGCTTCGCGTTCCCAGGTTCCCGCGTTCAGCAGCCCTGTCTTGGAGTCGATACGGGACGCGTTCACCAGCTGAGCGTGCCGGACGGAACGCTGGAGCAGCGTCACGAAGGGCAGCGAGAAAACGATGGTGAGAGGGCTGATGGCTATGCCGAGCGTTACGAGCACGGCGACACACGACTCCGCGACGTCGTTCTGGATGCGCTCTCGCGCGAAGATCATGTCGCGGATCCGCATGGCCGGGTCGGACGCCTTGATCGCGGGCAGCACCAGCAGCTCATTGAGCGCCCAGCGGAGCAGCGCGGCCACCGCAACCGCCAGAAGCCAGCCCGTGACATGAGCCTGAGAGCCGAACGCCGCTCCAGCCGGCTGCTGGGCCGCCCAGTGGAAGAGCACCGAGACGGCGCCGTAGGACAGTCCGACGGCCGCGATGGAGAAGGCACGCCGGTGCGGGGGTATCCGCCGGATCCGCAGCTGCACCAGGCCGTACTGGATCAGCGGCGCGAGCATCGCGAAGACCGGCGGGAGCAGGATGGCGATGGGCAGGTCCCACACCGCGTAGACGTCCTTGATGACGCCGGCGTTCTCACCTGCTCGCTTGGTGAGTTCGACGGTGGCGGCGATACAGACCAGCAGGCCGCCGAACAGGCCCAGGTCAGCCAGGCTGGCCTGGGCTACTACCGCCGCGGCGGTCATGGCGCCCAGGTACACCGCCATGACCGAAACGATGAAGACGACGGCCCAGCGCGGCAGTTCCCACACCGGCCAGGCCCGGACGGCTTGCAGCCCAAAACGCACACGTGCGTAGACGCGGCGCTGCATCCGGTCCTCCTCGGTGGGCACGCAAGCTCTCAGGCACGGCCGGCCACTGCGACGGGTGAGAGCGTTGTCCCGCATTGTCACAGAGGCGGTGTGCCCCCTGTCAACCCCCCATTACGCGCTGATACCGCTTTCCCGGGCAAGACCGGACCATCGTCGCTCTAGGTTATCTGCTGATTGCAGGTCTGCGGCACCGCCGCACCGGATTGCCTACAGCACCAACAGTGGCCATGGAACCGTAATGCGTGCTATGTACCTTTGCGTCCGGCCTTCCATCCCCACGTCAGGCGCTTTTCGAGGGACTATCCGGTGTGGAGCACCAGATCCGTAATAAAAGCGGACAGACAGCCTATCGCCAGCCAGCCGGGCCGGCCGCCCGGAAGAGAGGGAATCTGATGCGCAACACCACCTGGGGCTGACCAGCCGACCACGGCAGCACGACCACCGACCGGGAAGGAGGAATCCCCCGATGCGCAACACCACCTGGGGCTGACCAGCAGGCCACGGCAGCACGGCCACTGACCCGGAAGGGAGGAATCCCCCGATGCGCAACACCACCTGGGGCTGACCAGCAGGCCACGGCAGCACGACCACCGACCCGGAAGGAGGAACCCCCCGATGCGCAACACCACCTGGGGCTAATGACTCACCTGGGCAGGCGAGCCTGAGCCCCCAACTACCCAGCCCGGCCGGGCGGCTGCCCGCCGCCAGCTACCACAGGCCAGGTTCGGCGCGGCTGATCCGGCTGAGCAGGACAACCAAAACCGCGGCGATGGCGCCGAGGAGACCCGCTGCAGCTATGACATCGCTGGCCGCGAAATGCTGTGCTGCGGCACCCGCAATGATCATGGCGGTGCCCTGGCCGAGACTCATTCCCCCCTGAGCAATGCCGAATGCCTGGCTGCGCTGCCGGTGCGGGACCGCCCGGACGAAGGCGGCGTTGGCCGCGAGCTGGTAGCAGTCGAAGAGACCGCTGGTCATCAGCAGCAGCAGGGCCACCGGCAAGGGCGGCTGGAAGACGAAGAGCATGAGCACCGCGCAGCTCATCGTGGCTAGTGTGCCCATCCAGCGCAGCCGCTGCCGCGGCTGGACCAGGCGGCCGAACAGCACGGCCCCCACGGAGGCGCCGAACGCCCCGGCCGCCAGGATCAGGCCGACGGCTACGTCCCCGCCGCCAAGGGCATGCCCCAGTGGCGCGGCGATCCCTTCCGGGACGTTGTAGAACGTGGACAGCCAGCCGAAGAGCATGGGGACCAGCAGCGCAGGCGTGCCGAAAACCAGCCGCAGGCCTGCCCGCAGCCCGCTGGCCGGCCCCCCACCAGGGGCCAGGCCAGCCGTAGTGCCCCGGGGCGGCCGGCCGGGGTCCGCAGGCCGCGGGCGGACCCAGAGCTGGATTATCGCCGCGGACAGGAGGAACGTGGCCGCGTCGGCCAGCAGCGAGGCCCGGACACCGAAGAAACCGACCAGGGCACCACCCACGGCGAAGCCGAGGACCTGGGCGAACTGCAGCGTGGTGAGGGTCACGGCGGTGCCGAGAACGTACCGGTCCCCGTGCAGGATGTCTGGGTACAGGGCCGCCCGGGCCGAGGTGAACGGCGCGCTGACCATGGTCACCAGGAACAGCAGGCCGACCCGGATCCCGATGGGCATCCAGGGCAGCGCCATCACGCCGACCATGAACGCCCGGCTCAGGTCGCAGGTGATCATCACCTGCCGCCGCGGCCACCGGTCGGCCAGGCCGGACAGGGTGAGCCCGCCTACGAACGTCGGCACCACGCTGGCCGCGAAGGCGATCGCGGCCAGGAACGCGGAGCGGGTCTGGTTGAACACCAGCAGCGTGATCGCGACCCGGGCCAGCTGGTCACCGGCGACGGACACGACCTGCGCGACCCACAGCGCCCTGAACTCACCGATCCCGAAGACCGCGGCGAAGGTGGACCGCGGCTCCGCGGCGGCGATCTCGAACGGCTCCTGCCCATCCCGCGAGATCCCCGATTCCCGGCTAGTGATCTGCGCCTCCTCCGGAGTCCCGGCCGCCAGCAGCGGCAATGTCCCCCCGGTCACAGTTCGTGATCACTTGCCAACCTCCTGTATGAAGGCTACCGATATCAGAATCCGGTTCGTAAGTGCCTCCCGGATATCCGGCACAACGGTCGTTCGCCGCGGCCGGCCCGGCCACGGCCGCCCAGCCAGCGGGCTGGCACGATGATGGCCGTGTCCGGCACTGGGGTGATATCTGCTGATCCGCGGGTCCGCGG
>Ga0335069_10017159_pt1 | contig 10091 bp, 7 predicted proteins | sample Lox_Sample_11_FD_206714 | JGI IMG/M metagenome (GOLD analysis project Ga0335069, IMG submission 206714) | Soil microbial communities from Loxahatchee National Wildlife Refuge, Florida, United States - Lox_Sample_1.1 | ecosystem: Environmental > Terrestrial > Soil > Wetlands | place: USA: Florida...
TGGCTCGACCGCGCGGCCGCGCGGGGAGAGGTCCCGCCGGGCTGGACCGGGAGCGACCACCTCGACCTCGAGCGGATCCTCGCGATCCGCCGCGCCACGGGCCTCGGCCCCGCCGACGGCGTCATCGGCCCGGTCGAGCCCTTCCCGCCCGTGCCCGGCCTCGGGCCGGACCGTCCCATCTCCGCATCGGCCCTCGAGGCGCTCGTCGCCTGCCCGCTGCGGTTCTTGTACCGGAGGGTCCTCCACTGGGACGAGCCGGCCGGCGCCCCGCCCATGCGGGAGCTCGACGCGCTCACCTACGGCGGGCTGTTCCACGAGGTGATGGAGGCCTTCTACGCGGCCCACGGCGAGGCGTTCGTCGAGGGGAAGCGGCCGGTCACCCACTGGAAGAAGGCCGCCTTGGCGATCGCGTCCCGGGTGTTCGACGCGAACCTGGCGAGCTACCCGCTCGCGGGGCACGGAATCGTGGAGAAGGAGCGCGCCCGCCTGGAGCACGACGTCCTTCGGTTCCTCCGCTACGACCGCCACTTGCCGCTCAGTCGCTTCGTGGGGGTGGAGATCCCGTTCCGCACGACGCTCGAGGCCGGCGGCCGGACCCTCCACGTCCGCGGCTACGTGGACCGGGTCGACGTGGAGGCCGACCACACCCTGCTGCGCGACCTCAAGACCGGGTCGGCCCATCCGCGCGCGCGCGGCGAGGGCCCGAGCCCGGCGCGCGACGTCCAGATCGGCCTCTACGCCATCGTGGCGCGGAAGCTCGCCGAGTCCTGGAAGGTCCCGCGCACGTTGCAGGCCGCGTACGCCTACGCGCGCAGCGGCGTCGAGCGCGCCTTCCGCGAGGACTACGGGGAGCTCGAGAAGGCGGCCCGCTCCTGGCTCGCGTTCGCCGCGCACGCCCTGTCCGAGCGGTCCTTCCCCCCCACGCCGCTCAAGGGCGATTGCGCCTTCTGCCCGTTCCGCCCGGTCTGCGGGTCCGAGGTACCCGGGCGCTCCGCGGCCGCTGCGGCCGCGGGCGGCGCGGAGGGCGCCCTGGCCGAGTACTTCCGGCTGAAGGGGATCGTCGAGTGAGCGCGGCGCGCGAGCCCCCGGACAGGGCCCACCGCGAGGAGGCGGTGCGGGCGCGCGGCGTGAACGTGCTCGTGGACGCGGGCGCCGGGACGGGGAAGACCACGCTGCTCGTCCGGCGGCTGCTCGAGATGGTCGCGCCCGAGGACGACCGCGAGCCGGCGCTGCCCCTCGAGAGGATCGCCGCGGTGACGTTCACCCGGAAGGCCGCCGGGGAGCTCCGCCTCCGCGTCCGCGAGGGGCTGCTCCGGTCGCTCGCCGGCGCGCTCTCCCCGGGCCGCCGCCTCCGTCTCGCGCGGGCGCTCGCGGCCGCCGACACGGCCTTCATCGGGACCATCCACGGCTTCGCCGACCGCCTGCTCCGGCGCTGGCCCGTGGAGGCGGGGCTGAGCCCCTCCTACGAGGTCGTCGAGGACACCGACGCCCTCTGCCGGGAGACCTTCGACGCGCTGCTCCACGCAGCGGGGTCGGGCGGGCTGGCCGACGAGCTCGCGGGGAGCGCCTCCTGCAGCCCGGAGCGCGCCGAGGAGGCCGAGGCTGCCATCCGGGCGGCGCTCGAGGCCGAGGTCCCCGCGGAGTCCCGGGAGGGGCCGTGGTCGACGCGGAACGGCCTCGATTCCCTGTTCGAGGCCTTCATCCTGAACCGCGACGTCCCGCCCCCGGACCGGAAGGCGGCTCCCTTCCAGCGCGCCCGGCTCGGGGAGCAGGTCGACCGGTTCCTCGTCCTCGCCGCGGAATCGGGGGGGACCGGGGCCGGGTCCGTCTGGATGGCCGAGACGGCGGAGGCGCTGCGCGCCCTGGCGGGGGAGACGGACCCGGTCCGCCTCTACCGCGAGATCGGGCGGATCGTGCGCTACGCGCCGCGGGGCAACCAGGCGTTCCAGAAGAAGCGCGACTTCCCCGAAGACCCGGGCGGCTGGACCGCGTGGAAGGCGTGGTGCGGGGACGGCGAGGGCGAGGCGATCCGGGACGCGCTCACGCGGCCGCTCCGGCGCTTCATGGCGACGCGCCTCGCCCGGACCTTCCCGGCGGTGGTGGCGCTCTACGAGATCGTGAAGGCCCGCCACCGGGTCGTCGACCAGCTCGACCTGCTGCTGAAGCTCCGGGACCTCCTGCGCGGAAACCTCCGCGCGCGCGCCGAGCTCCAGGCCCAGTTCGACCACGTGTTCGTCGACGAGTTCCAGGACACGGATCCCCTGCAGGCCGAGGTCGTCCTCTACCTGTGCGAGGACGAGGCGCGGGCGACGGACTGGCGGCAGGTGCGCCTCGCGCCGGGCAAGCTCACGATCGTCGGCGACCCCAAGCAGTCCATCTACCGCTTCCGGCGCGCCGACATCGCCGTCTACGAGGAGGTCCGCCGGATCGTCACCGCCGGCCGATGCCTGCACGTCCCGCTCACCGCGAACTTCCGCTCGGAGCCGGCGCTCGTCGCCCACCTGAACGACCGCTACGACGAGATCCTGGGCACGGGCCGCCCGGAGTTCGACCGCGACGCCGGCACCGTCGCGAACCGCCGCCTCGACGCCTTCCGCGAGAAGGGGCGGGAGGCCTGCGTCGTGGTCCTGCCGCTCGCGAGCGGCGAGCGCAAGGCGGCTGCCGACCGCGCGCTCGAGGCGAAGGCCCTCGCCACCTGGATCCGGGCCGCCGTCCGGGACGGGACGGAGGCGATCGCCGACCCCGCCACCGGCGACCGGCGCCCGATCCGGTACGGGGACGTGGCCGTGCTCGCCCACTCCACCTGGAACGTCGGCCTGCTCGTCGGCGAGCTCGACCGGCTCGGCGTCCCCTGGTCGGCGCGGGGCGGCACGCTCTTCCTCGACGACCCCCTGCACCGCCAGTTCCTGCTCGGCCTGCGAGCGGTCGCCAACCGGGAGGACGGAGTGGCGCAGGCGGCGCTCTTCCGCGCGCCCTTCTTCGCGCTGGACCTCGCCGACCTGACGCGCGCGCGGGCCCCGGGGGACCAAGCGGCCCGGGGAGGCGCGCAGAGGGCGCGCGCGGCGGAGGCGTTCGTGGCCGAGCTGCGGCGCCGGAGGCTGTCGCGCTCCCCCGGGGACACGGCGCGCGACCTGCTCGAGCGCACCGGATTCGCGCGCGCGGCGGCGTTCGGCCCGAACGGCGCCCAGCGGCTCGACCGGCTTCGGGAGCTGTGCTTCGAGGTCGAGCGCCTGGCCGCGGCGGACGGCCTCGACTACGACGGGGTGACCGCGCGGACGCGGCAGTGGGCGCTCCAGCCGGTGGGGCTCGACCCGCCGCGCCCGGTCGGCGGCGACGCGGTCCAGATCCTCACCATCCACCAGGCGAAGGGCCTCGAGTTCCCGGTCGTCGTCTGGTGGGACGCCCGGGCCGAGATGACGCCGCGGGAGCGGACCTTCCCCTGGTTCGTCGACCGGACCGGATCGGCGTGGGCGCTCTCCCTCGACGGCCTCGAGTGGCAGGAGCCGGAGGAGAGCGGCATCCTCGACCGCGAGCGGGCCTACCGGGCGGCCGAGCGTCTCCGGCTCGTGTACGTGGCCGGCACCCGCGCGCGCGACCTGCTCGTCCTCCCGCTCGCCGACGACGGCCGGAACGTCACCGCCGCGCTCGCCGGGACGCCGCCGTCCGAGGCGGCGTCCGTCCTCGAGGCCTGGACCGCGGACCGGGTGCCGCGGTGGGCACGAGGCGTCGCACCCCCTCCGGAGCGGGAGCCGGAGGCGGCCGGGCCGGCGCTCCTGGAGGCGCAGGCGCGATACGCGGAGGCGGCCGCGGAGGCCGGGCGGGCGCGCCTCGTCCCGCGGGGAATCGCGGCGGAGGCCCACCGCGCGGTGGAGGTCGAGCCGGAGGGGGAGGCCGGCGCTCCCGCCAAGCCCCGCGAGGGCCGGCACGGCCGCGTCTTCGGCGAGACCGTCCACGCCGCCATCGGGCTCTCGCTCCGCGAGCCGGGGCTCGAGCCCGGGGTCGCCGTGGCACGGGCCGCCCGCACCACGGGCCTCGCGGCCGACCTGGAGGCTGCGGCCGCGGACGTGCGGCGCGCGCTCGGGGCGCTCGACGGCGCCGGCCTCCGGCGCATGCCAGGTCCCGACCTCCGGCTCGAGTACCCGGTCGCCTCGGTGCGGGCGGAGCTCCTCCTCTCGGGCTACATCGACCTCGTCTCCTCCCGCGACGGCGAGGTCTCCGTCGTCGACTTCAAGACCGACGCGCCCCCGCGCGGCGACGTTCGCGCGTCCTATCCCGCCTACGCGGAGCAGGTGCGCGGGTACGGCCGGGCCCTCGTCGACCTCGGCCTCGCCGCGGAGGGGCACGTGCGCTGCGGACTGCTCTTCACGGCGGACGGAACGCTGCGCTGGGTGTAGCCTGGCCGCTCACACCGCCACCGTCGGGTAGAGGCGGGCCGCGAGCGCGACGAGGGCCACGAGCACGCCCACCTGCACGGCGAGGTCGACGCCGAGGCCGAAGGCGCTGCCCGCCCCCTGGATCATGAGGGCTCGCAGCCCGTCGACCAGGTAGGTGAGCGGGTTCAGGCGGGCGACGACGCGCAGCCAGGCCGGCATGAGTTCGATGGGGTAGATGGCGTTGCTCGCGAAGAAGAGTGGCATGGTGAGCACCTGCCCGATCCCCATGAACCGCTCCCGGGTCTTCACGAGACAGGCGACGACGAGGGAGAAGGTCGAGAACGCCGCGGCCCCCACGAGGACCGCGACCAGCACGCCGGCCCACCGCAGCGGCTCGGCCCGGAGCCGGACGCCGAGGGCGAGGGCGACCACGACCACGAGGCTCGACTGCGCGAGCGCGCGAGCCCCCGCCGAGAGCCCCTTCCCGAGCACGAGCGCGCCGCGGTAGGCGGGGCTCACGAGCGTCTTCTGCAGGATGCCCAGGTCCCGCTCCCAGATGATGGCGATTCCGAAGAAGATCGAGGTGAAGAGGATGCTCTGCGCCAGGACCCCGGGCGCCATGAAGTCGAGGTAGTCGAGCCCGCCCGTGGGGATGGCGCGGGTGCGGGAGAACACCTGCCCGAAGACGAGCAGCCAGAGGATGGGCTGCACCGACCGGGTGAAGAGCTCGGTCGGATCCCGGAAGAGCTTGTGCAGCTCGGCGTCGGCGACCGCGAGCGCCTGCCCCGAGAAGGCGGCCAGGGCGTCAGCCCAGCCGGTGGGCGGTGCGTCGCGTCCGCGCGACCTCACGGTAGCCTCCTCCCTGCTCGACGGCTCCGCCCGTGTACTTCACGAAGACGTCGGCGAGCGTCGCCTCGGGGCCGATCCCCGCCACCAGCTCCGCCGGGGCGCCCTGCACGGCGAGGCGCCCCCGGTGCAGGAGCGCGACCGTCTCGCAGAGCTCCCGGGCCTCCTCCATGTCGTGGGTGGAGAGGAGCACCGTCGTCGAGCCCCGGGCGCGCATGTCGAGGAGCCGCTCCCAGACCGCCTCGCGCGCCAGCGGATCGAGCCCCACCGTCGGCTCGTCGAGGAAGACGACCTCGGGACCGTGCAGGAGCGCCTGGGCGATCTCGAGGCGCCGGATCATTCCCCCGGAGTACTTGCGGACGAGCACGTCCGCCACGTCGAGGAGGCTCATGAACCGCAGCGCCTCGGCCACCCGCACCGCCCCCGCGGCCCTGCCGATCCCGTAGAGCCGCGCCGAGAGGATCAGGTTCTCCCGGCCGGTGAGCGCGGAGTCCGCGGAGACGAGCTGCGGCACGTAGCCGACGCGCCGGCGCACCTCGCGCGACTGGTGCCTCACGTCGAAGCCCGCCACGGTCGCCTCGCCTCCCGAGGGCGGTAGCAGGGTGGTGAGCATCTTGATGACCGTGCTCTTGCCGGCGCCGTTCGCCCCGAGCAGCCCGAAGATCGCGCCCCGCGGGACCTCCAGGTCGAGCCGGTCGACGGCCAAGAGCGCCCCGAACCTCCGGGTGAGACCCCTGGCCGAGATCGCCGCGGGTGGGGGGCCCGGCCCGTCCCTTCCGGCGGGCTCCCGGCTCATCGGCCTCCGGCAGCGCCGCGGACGGTGAGGACCGGCACGGGGGAGGCGCGGACGACCCTCTCCGCGACGCTCCCGAGCGCCACGTGGGCGAGCCCGCGCCGCCCGTGGGTCCCCATGACCACGAGGTCGTGGCCGCCGGCGGCGATCTGCGCCAGGACCTCCTCGGCGGGCGTCCCCACCCGGAAGGCGCCGACGGCGCCCGGGAACCGTCCCTGGACGTCCCGGACGAGGTCCTTCAGGCGCGCCTCCCCGGCCTCGGCGATGGGCGTCAGCAGGTCGGCCGGGGACATGTCGATCCCCACGTAGGCGTAGACGGGGATCTCGCACACGTGGAGGAGCGTCAGCCGCGCGCCGTGGACGTTCGCGAGCCCGATGGCGACGTCCAGCGCCCGCTCGGAGGCGGGCCCGAAGTCGAAGGGGACGAGGATGTTCCGGAACACGTTCACCTCCAGGCGAGCACGTCCGGCGGCTTGCGGCCGACCGGCGGCGTGGTTCCCCGCGGGAAGCCGACGACGATGGGCGCGACGGCGCGCTGCTCGGGCGGGATGCCGAGCTCGGCCTTCACGTCGGGGGCGTTGAGCACCGGGATCGCGAACCCGATCGGACAGGTGCCGAGCCCCATGGCGCACGCCATGAGCATGAGGTTCTCCGCGGCGAGCCAGCAGTCCGCCTCCACGAACGGCCCCGCCGGACGAGCGCAGATCGCGACGAGGGTGCCCGCGTCGTAGAAGATGTTGAAGTCCGGGTCCGCAAGCAACTCGGAGAGCTGGCGCGCGCGGGCGCGTGCCGCCGCGTCGAGGGCCCGCTCGTGCGCGACCGCCTCCTCGGCCCGGAGCGCCTTCGCCCGGTCCGAGAGGCGGCGGAGGAGCGCGCGGTCCTGCACCACGGCGAAGGTCCACGGCTCCTCGTGAACCGCCGTGGGCGCCTGCACCGCCGCCTCGAGCAGCACCCTCACGGTCCCGCGGTCGAGCGGGGCCGGCGCGTAGGAGCGGACGGCGCGCCGCCGGTAGATGGCCTCCTCGACCGTCATCGTCGACCCGGGTCTCCTGTCCATCGCGAGCTCCTCGTCGAAGGACCCCACCCGCCGCGAGGCGCCGGACCGGGGCATCCGCGCGCCCCGGCTAGAAGCATCCCGAGCACCCCGTCGTCCCCCCGTTCACGAGCCCGCAGACGTCGAGGCCGACGGTGCAGCCGACGACCTCGAACGGGCCCGAGAAGCCCCCACCGGTCCAGGTGAGGTCGAGGCTCCCCTTCACGTCGGCCGCGCTCGCGGAGGTGATGGTGATCGTCCCGCCGACGGGATTGGTGTCCGGGTTGGGGCCCGTGTCGTTGCAGGTCGCGTCGTTGACGGTCACGCTGGCCCCGGTCATGACGTACTCGGCGCCGACGCTGACGATGGTGTTCACGTCGTAGGTCCCCGCTCCCACCGACGTCACCGACGCGAGCCCCGCCTTCAGGATCTCGAAGCCCACGAAGGTGGAGCTGCCCTTGGACTCCGCGCAGTCGATGCCGTGGCTGCGGACGAAACCGCAGAAGTTCGGGTAGCCGGAGAAGCCGACGAGGAGCCCGCTGAAGTGCGCGGTGACCGTCCCGGACGTGCAGGCGATCGGCCCGACGACCAGCGCGGCACCATCCGTTGGCGTGAACGAGAACCCGTTCGAGCCGGAGGGCGGCGTGCCGACGATGCCGCCGTCGTAGACCGGGCTCGAGGACTTGCCGCAGCCCAGGAGGGCCGCGGCGGCGGATACGGCGATCCAGCGCTTCATGATGGACCTCCCTGGGCGGGGTTTCCGCCCTCGCTCTCCGCCTGGAATGTCGGCACGCGCGGGGGGGCTTTCACCTACCCCGACGGGTGGAGACGCGCCCCGGGGAGCTCCTCGGTTCGCGCCGTCACGGTGCGGGACCCCGCACCACGAGCACCGCGCAGTGGGCCTCGCGGACCACCCTCTCGGCGACGGACCCCAGCACCAGCCTGCGGATCCCCCTCCGGCCGTGGGTGCCGATCACGACGAGGTCCGCCCCGACCTCGGCCGCGAAGCGCACGATCTCCGCGGCTGGAGGCCCGGCGAGCGTCCTCGCGCGCACGGGCGGCGGGGCGGACGACTCGGCCTCCCTCCTCCAGGCCTCGAGCTTCCCCTCCGCCTCGGCGGCCATGCTCTCGAAGAGCTCCGGGGGAGCGACGACCGTGCTCGCGCTCGGGCCCGGGCCCTCGGGGACGTGCACGAGCGTGAGCTCCGCGCCCGACATCCGCGCCAGCGCGGCGGCCTCCTCCATCGCCAGGCGCGAGGTCTCCGAGAAGTCGACCGCGCAGCAGATCCTTCGCCAGCTCCCCATGCGCCCTCCTTCCGCCTGCCGACGGCTCCTCCCACAAGGTAGGCACCCGGCGCGGGCCTTCTCGGACCCAAAGGGGGCGCCTTGCCGCCGAGCCCCCTTCGGATGACCCCCGAGTGGCGCCGCGCGCCCGCCGGCGGAAGGCCTACGTTTTTGGCCGGGAGGCCACTTGGAGAACGCAGACGTCGCCCGGGTGCTCGCCGAGATCGCGGACATCCTGGAGCTCACCGGCGGCAACGCCTTCAAGGTGCGCGCCTACCGGCAGGCGGCGCAGGTCGTCGACACCTACCCGGGCCGGATCGCCGACGCGTGGCGCGAGCACAAGCTCACCGAGCTCCCCGCCATCGGGACCGGGATCGCCGGGAAGATCGGCGAGCTCGTCGACACCGGCGAGTGCAAGGAGCACGCTCGCCTCGCGGCCGACGTGCCCCACGGCGTCCTGGAGATGTTGCGGCTCGAGGGCGTCGGCCCGAAAACTGTCCAGGCGGTCTGGAAGCAGCTCGGCGTCGAGGACGTCGGCGCCCTGGAGGAGGCCTGCCGCGCCGGGCGAATCCTCGAGGTGCCCCGCATGGGAAAGGCGCGCGCCCAGGCCATCCTGGACGCCATCGAGCGCCACCGAAGGCGGGGGGGGCGCACGCCGCTCCACCGGGCGCTCGAGTACGCAGAGTCCCTCGTCGAGCGGCTGCGCCGCGTCCCGGGAGTGGCCCGCGCCGAGGCCGCCGGGAGCGTGAGACGCAGGAAGGAGACCGTCGGCGACGTCGACCTGCTCGTCTGCGCGTCGGACGCTCCCGCGGTGATGCGCGCCTTCACGGGATTCCCCGAGGTCTCCCGCGTCCTCGCCGAGGGGCCGACGAAGGTGTCGGTGCGCCTGCGCGGCGGCATGCAGTCCGACCTCCGGGTGCTCCCGCCCGAGTCCTTCGGCGCGGCGCTCCACTACTTCACCGGGTCGAAGGCCCACAACATCGCGTTGCGCACGCGCGCCGTGAAGATGGGGCTGAAGCTCTCCGAGTACGGCGTCTTCGACCGCAGGGGCAAGCGGCTCGGCGGCGCGACCGAGGAGGAGGTCTTCCGCGCGGTCGGGCTGCCCTTCATCCCCCCCGAGCTCCGGGAGGCCTCCGGCGAGATCGAGGCAGCCGAGGCCGGGCGGCTGCCGCGACTCGTCGAGGAGAAGGACGTGATCGGCGACCTGCACGTCCACTCCGACGTTTCGAGCGACGCCCGCTCCAGCCTCGAGGAGCTCGCGGAGGAGGCGCGCCGCCTCGGCCGCCGCTACCTCGCGATCACCGATCACTCGCGCTCCCGCCCGCTCGGCCTCACCGCCGAGCGCCTCGCCGAGGTCGCCGCCGCCGTGAGGAAGCTCGACGGGCGGCTCGGCGGACGGCCGCGTCTGCTCGCCGGCATCGAGGTGGACATCCTGCAGTCGGGCACGCTCGACCTGCCGGACGCGTCGCTCTCCGCCCTGGACGTGGTCGTCGGCGCCGTCCACTCCCGGTTGCGGGACCCCGAGGAGAAGATGACCGACCGCGTGGTCCGGGCGCTGCGGTCGGGCCGCGTGCAGGTGCTCGCGCACCCGACCGGGCGCGTGATCGGCACGCGCGAGCCCTGCGCCCTGGACATGCCCCGCGTCCTCGAGGCGGCGCGGGAGGAAGGCGTGGCCCTCGAGGTGAACGCCATGCCCGAGCGGCTCGACCTCACCGACGTCGGATGCCGGATGGCCCGGGAGGCCGGGGTGCCGGTGGTCATCT
>Ga0335069_10017160_pt1 | contig 10091 bp, 6 predicted proteins | sample Lox_Sample_11_FD_206714 | JGI IMG/M metagenome (GOLD analysis project Ga0335069, IMG submission 206714) | Soil microbial communities from Loxahatchee National Wildlife Refuge, Florida, United States - Lox_Sample_1.1 | ecosystem: Environmental > Terrestrial > Soil > Wetlands | place: USA: Florida...
GGTTTGCTGGTCGCCATCATGATTCTTTTCCTGAAGCCGCCACTCTACAGCTCGGAAGCAGAACTGATGATCCGTTACGTTGAGGAAAGCAGGCTGCCCCAAGGGCCCGGGAATGCTTCACAAATCAAGGTGCCCGACCTCCGGGGGGACAATATCATGAACTCCGAAGTTGAAATACTGACGAGTTTGGACCTTGCGAAAAATGTGGTGAATGCCATCGGGCCGGAAAGAATTCTGGCAAAAGCTGGAGGGGGAAACAGTGCTACGCGGGCCGCCGGGCTTATCAAAAACAGCGTTGTCGTCGAGCCGGTCAGACACAGCGATATCATTCGGGTCGGTTTTCGGCATCCGGACAAGGAGGTCGTGCGGCCGGTGTTGACCCAACTCATCGCCAGTTACTTGAAACGACACGCCGAGATTCACCGCGATTTGGGTGTCTCGGACGACTTTTTGACCCAGCGGACACTCACTCTCAGCAATCAGCTCGCACGTACGGAGGAGCAACTCAGAGACGCCAAGTTAAAAGCTGGGGTGGTATCTCTGGACAATTCGAGAAAGGAAATTGCTGAGGAACTCACCAAGTTGCATAACGACATCCTCGATGCCGAGGTTCAACTGGCAGAGCACCAGGCGGCTTTGAAAGCAAATGCCGCGACAACGCCTGCAGACTCAGGGACAACGAACTCGGTGATCGATGTCCCGCTGGATCGCGTCAACGAATACAGACAAATCTCGGTACAACTCCTCCTATTGGCGAAGAAAGAGCAGGAGTTGCGCACCCAGTATACTCAGACGAGCATGCCGGTGAACGAGGTGCGCCAACAAATCGCGGAGGCCGAACGACTGAAAAGAGACCTTGAAGAAAAGTACCCAGCCTTGGCCAATCTAATCATTTCTGCACCGAATCCGCCTGGACAAACCACAGCGAATGTGCTTAACGGGCCCAGCGAAGCGGTCCAAGTACGGGTGCTCACCTCAAAAATCGAAATTCTCAATTCACAATTAACGGAGGCTCAGGCCCGGGCCGACAAGGTCGAGAAGATGGAGGGGACGATTGTCGAATTGCAGCGACAACGGGATCTTCAGGAAGCCGAGTACCGATATTTTTCATCCAGCCTCGAGCAAGCCCGTTTTAATGAGGCTTTGAATGCCGGAAAACTTTCCAATATAAGTATTACTCAGGAACCCACCCCGCCTTTCCGGGATCTTGTCAGTCTTTTAAAGCAGTTGGTGTTAATCGTCGTTGTGGGAGTGATCGGCGGACTGGGAGTCGCATTCCTGTTCGAATTTTACCTCGATCAGACCCTTAAACGTCCTGTCGAAGTTGAGACGAAATTGCATCTTCCGCTGTTTTTATCCATTCCCGATAGCGTTCAAAACGGCGCCCGGATCCCAGAGACGGGAGGTAGGGAAACGCGTCTTTTGCAGGCACCGCCAGGTCCCGGCGCAAAGGAAAAGGCAGAGCAAGGGGGGGAGGCAAACACCAAAATTGTTGTTTGGGATGCAGGCCACCAGCTGCGGGTGTTCTTTGAGGCGTTAACAATCTCCATCATAAGCCCAAACTGATTGCGGTGACGGCATGCGCCAAAGGGGCCGGGGTTTCCACCATCGCGACGGGTCTGGCATCAACGCTTTCGGAGACAGGTGATGGAAACGTACTGCTGGTTGATATGAACTCGGCGCAGAGTGCCGTGCATCCGTTTTACAGAGGAAAGCCGACATGTCGTCTGACTGATGCAATCGAAGGTCAAAAGAGAGACGACGCCATGGCGCATGAAAACCTTTATATTGTTTCGGAAAAGGCAAATGGCGGCGAATTGCTCAATGTCCCCAAGTATGTTACCCAACTGATTCCCAAACTGCGGGCAAGTGACTACGATTACATCATTTTTGACATGCCCCCAGTCAGTCAGACCAGCGTGACCACCAAGCTATCCAGGCTGATGGATGTAAATTTGCTGGTGGTCGAAGCTGAAAAAACCAATCGAGATGTGGTCAAACAAGCCAGCACCATGCTGTCCGGATCGAAGGGCAATGTAGGCGTCGTCCTGAACAAAACCCAGACCTACGTGCCTGAATGGTTGTTGCAGGAACTTTGAATGGTGTTTGAACCCGCACCCTGACCGAAGCTTGAAAGTTTCAGGCAAGCGGTCAATGGGAACTCTGGAGTGAAAAGATGCTCCCGGTCAGGGGCAAAAGCGCCTTTGCTTTTTTCGGAGAAGGCCGGGATGATCCGCGAAGAAGCAGCGACCGAACCAGGGAATCCTGCCTTTTTTTAAATCATAACATTTCTCCCCCAGCCACCGGGATTTCTTGGCCCACGGATGATTGCCAACACCTTGCCTAAAAGAATGATTCAGCAAATCAGTCAACGATCACAGACTTTCGGACATGCAGTCGGCCCCGCGGCTGATGTCGAAGACGCGAACCTGCAGGTAGTAACAGCTGGTCTGGCACAGGAACCGGTCGCCGTTGATCCACTACAATACCCCGGTTGGGACTCCCTGCTGGCTGCCAATCCCGACGGTTCATTTTTCCACGGAACCGCTTGGGCGCGTGTTCTCCATGAAACCTACAAACACCGGCCCGTCTATTTTGCCAAGATCGCCGATGGCCGCCTGCATGGGCTTTTAGCTGTCATGGAAGTATCGAGTCCGTGGACCGGTCGTAGAGGGGTTTCACTCCCGTTCACCGACTTGTGCACGTTTCTCCAAATCGGCGACGCAGACCGGACAGCATTTTACCGCGTGGCTATGGAACATGGTCGGAAGCGTGGCTGGAAGTATCTTGAGTGCAGAACTAACGACTCACGTTGGCCAGGGTCCTCGCCGTCGCTGTCGTTCTGGGATCATATCATTAATCTTGGATGCGGGCCAAAAGCTCTTTTCAACGGGCTCGAGGGAGCGGTCCGGCGTGGAATTCGCAAGGCAGAAGCGACTCAATTGCAAATACATATCAGCAACAATCCCGAAGCGATACAAAGCTTTTACTCCCTCCACTGTAGAACCCGCCGGCGACACGGCGTGCCACCGCAGCCGTTTCGGTTCTTCGAGAATATCGGACGCCACATATTGGGTCCAGGACATGGGATTGTGTCCATGGCATGTCTGGGCGAAAAGCCGGTGGCGGCGTCGGTGTTTTTTCAGTTCGGCCGTAACGCCATTTATAAATTCGGTGCGTCTGATTACTCGTTTCAGCAACTGCGTCCCAACAACCTCGTGATGTGGCACACGATGAAATACTACGCGGAGCGAGGAGTGACGCAGCTGCATTTGGGCAGGACATCCTTGGGGAACGAAGGCTTGCGGCGGTTCAAGCTGGGATTTGGGGCGCGTGAGGAAAAAGTCAACTACTACAGGTACGATTTTAACCGGTGTCATTTTGTGACCACGGTTGATCAGGCCGATGGGTGGATTAACAACATTTTCCGCCGTTTTCCGCCGCCACTTTTCAGGCTGGCCGGTCAAATACTTTATCCTCATCTTTCTTAATTGGTCCGATGTCGCGTGTTGGGCCGATATGAGTCAAACATCCCATTCCGAATCATCACGCGGACGCGGCGTTTATTCAACGGACCAGCTGGTTCAGTGGGTACGACACGTACGTCCCGAGCCGAAGATGGATTTTGCTTATTTTATGGGATTCCAACGCTGATTCCTCACAACCTGTGATTGCCAGAGGTCTTTATTACTCCGTCAAGCCACTGCTGCCTTTGTCCACGCGGCGAGCGGTTCGCCGTTGGTTTGCAGTTCGAAAACGGAAACGGGTGTCCGAGGTTTGGCCCGTTCTGCCCGGTTCAGAACGGCCGCCGCAAGGGTGGTCGGGATGGCCTGAAGGGAAACAATTTGCGCTCGTCCTCACACACGATGTTGAAGGTCAGTCCGGGCTGGACAAGTGCCGGCAACTGGCTCAACTCGAAAGGCAGTATGGGTTCTGCTCAGCATTCAATTTCATTCCCGAAGGACAATACCGGGTCCCACCGGAGTTGCGTGCGGAACTTCGCCATACCGGATTTGAGATCGGGGTGCATGATCTGCATCACGACGGGAAGCTGTACAGCAGTCGGAGTGGATTCACCAGCAAGGCCGCACGGATCAACGAATATTTAAAGGAGTGGGGTGCGGTTGGTTTCCGGTCCGGTTTCATGCTTCACAATCTGGAATGGCTCGGAGACTTGGATGCCCTGTATGACGCTTCCACTTTTGACACCGACCCTTTCGAGCCGCAGCCCGACAGTGCGGGAACGATCTTTCCGTTCTGGGTGCCGCGCGCTTCGCACAACGGAACGGCGAACGCGGAAAGATCATCCCACAATGGCGGGAGCGGTTATGTCGAGCTGCCCTATACCCTCCCTCAGGATTCCACGCTTTTCTTGATCCTGGGCGAACAGCAAGCCGAGATCTGGTTCCGAAAGTTAGACTGGATTGCCGAGCATGGCGGCATGGCGCTCCTGAACGTGCATCCGGACTACCTTCGCTTCGAAGGTGAAAGGACTTCCTCGCGGACGTTTCCGGCTGAGTTCTACGGTCAGTTTCTGGAATATGCCCGCCGGAAATATGGTGGCTCATTTTGGCAGCCGCTGCCGCGAGAAGTGGCAGCCTTTGCCGCGCGACATAGGTGGCAGCGCCCGCCAAAACCAAGACGGATTTGCATGGTCACCTATTCCCATTTTCTTTCTGACACTCGCGTCATGCGATATGCTCAAGCCTTGGCCGAGCGCGGCGACCAAGTCGATGTGATCGCGCTTCAGGGGGCAGGGGAAACCGCTGCGCGCGAAAGGATGGGGAATATCAACTTGATCCGCCTCCAGCGGCGAGTTGGCAGAAGGGGAAAATCGCGACTTTCCTACCTTTTCCCCGTTCTTCGCTTCCTGTGTGTGTCTGCACTTTGGATTGCCCGCGAGCACAGTCGTAAACGCTACGATTTGCTCCATGTCCACAACCTGCCCGATTTTTTGGTTTTTACCGCTGCTTATCCCAGGTTGACGGGAGCAAAAGTGATCCTAGACATCCACGATATCCTCCCCGAATTCTATGGGAGCAAGTTTGGGGCGAGCGCGAATTCCCCGGGCCAAAGAATGCTGAGGTGGCTGGAAAGGGTGTCTGCCAAGGGTGCTGATCATGTTATCATCTCAAATGATCTCTGGCTTGACCGATACAAAGCCCGGACTGGGGCCAACGGCAACTGTTCTGTCTTTGTCAACAACGTTGATGCAAAAATCTTTCACCCCCGTGCTCGCACAAGAAACGACGGCAAACTGATCATTATCTTTCCAGGCGGACTTTACTGGCACCAGGGCTTGGACATAGCCATCCACGCCTTTCAGAAGATCGTTGCCCAGTTGCCACAGGCTGAATTTCACCTTTACGGCGACGGCAACATGAAAGAAAACTTGGTGGCTCTTGCCAAGGACCTTGGATTGCATGACCGAGTCCGATTCTTTGATTGGATTCCGGTGCAGCAGATGGCGGAAATCATGGCTAATGCCGATCTCGGGGTGGTGCCGAAGCGGGCGGACTCCTTTGGTAACGAAGCCTACAGTACAAAAATAATGGAATTCATGTCGTTAGGGGTTCCGGTGGTGGTTTCGAGTACGAAGATAGACCGTCACTATTTTAATGGTTCACTCGTACGCTTTTTTGAATCAGGCAACGATGCGGCACTCGCTGAGGCGATGTTTGAGATGCTCTGCGACCGGAATTTGCGTGACCGGCTGGCGAAGAATGCCCTGGAGTACGCCTCGCGGAACAGTTGGGAATCCCGCAAGGGCGAGTACCTGAATCTGGTTGGCTCTTTAATTCCAGCCACACAAGACCAGCCGGGCGCCCGGCCCGAAAGGTTTGCAGACCGGTCAGATATCTTGGTGCGTGACAGCGTAAAGCAGACTGAGACGACGGGGAACAAGATGGCTTCTTAATCATGCGAATGGATCGCTTTATAACCTTGAGGCTGGTTCATCCCCTTCGGGGTGCTTTGAACCGTTTCTGTACCGTCGGCGGCCAGGTACGGGACCGCGGCAAGGCGCTTCCAATCTTGATGTATCACAGCGTTTCGAATGAACAGGAACCGAAGGTACATCCCTACTATCGGCTAGCAACCACACCGCACCGTTTTGCGGAGCAGATGCAAACCCTGGCAGATCTGGGCTACACGGGGGTTTCGTTGGAAGAGGCCCTGACGCTGGTCGCATCAGGAGCTGGTGGGATCCGTCCCGCGGCGATTACCTTCGATGACGGGTTCCGCGATTTTTATACGGCGGCGTGGCCGGTGCTGCGGCGCCACCGCTTCACGGCTACGGTTTATCTTTCCACAGCTTATATCGCAGAGCAGCGAAAGACATTCCACGGGAAGGAATGCCTGACGTGGACAGAAGTGGGAGAGTTGCACCGGCAGCGTGTCCGATTCGGTTCGCACACAGTGAATCACCCGGAGCTATACAAGTTGTCGTGGGATGAAATTGAACGCGAGTTGGCGCTCTCCAAGACTCAGATTGAAGCAGAGCTCGACGAAGAAATAACGAGCTTCGCCTATCCGTACGCCTTTCCGCAGGAAGCCGGAGCATTCACAAAAAGATTCAAGCAGTTGCTCCGCGAGCGAGGTTACCAGAACTGTGTCACGACAATCATTGGAACAATGCACAAGGGAGACGATGCGTTTGCCCTGAAACGGCTGCCGATGAATTCGTGCGATGACTCTGCTCTGTTTGCCGCCAAATTGGGCGGGGCGTATGACTGGTTGTCGGTCGTGCAGTACCTGTTTCGGAACGGAAAGACGTGGATTAAGCCACCGCCTCAGAACGTGGATTTGACCGCATCCGGTGCACTCGTCGGACTTGAAAAATAACCGGACACGACCTTCGGCCCATGAGCAAATACGTCATCATCACGCCGGCGCACAACGAAGCCGCATTCATCGAAAAGACAATCCAATCGATGATTTCCCAGACTGTTTTACCTGAGCGGTGGGTGGTGGTTAATGATGGATCGGCCGATCAAACCGCCGAAATTGTCAAACGTTACGCAGATCAACACGGGTTTATGCGGCTTGTCAACCAGGCACGCGATCCCGAGAGAAACTTTGCGCGCAAGGCCATTGCTTTTGACCGAGGTCTCAAAGAAATCCAGGACCTTGATTTCGATTTTATTGGGAATGTGGATGCCGACATGTCGTTCGAGCCGGATTACTTTGAAAACATTCTGCGTGAATTCGAGGCCGATCCCCGACTCGGCATTGGTGGGGGTATTGTTTATACGAAGTATACTGACAACTTTGCCACCTATGACACAACACTCGATAGCGTCGGCGGAAAGGTGCAACTTTTTCGACGGAAATGTTTTGAGGACATCGGCGGCTACCGACCGCTCAGGTATGGCGGCATTGATGCGACCGCGGAAATTATGGCGAGAATGAAGGGATGGAGGGTAAGAAAGTCGCTGGCGAACAAAACTTTTGAGCATCGGCCAACCGGTTTTGCCTATGGCAATGCAGTCACCGCGATGAGATGCGAAGGCCGCCGGTTCCATTCCTTGGGATATGATCCGGTTTTTTTCATGTTGCGTTGCATTTACCGGCTCCGGGATTATCCCTATGTCATCGGCAGCGCGGCGGCTCTGTTCGGGTACTTTTGGAGCAAGGTCTGCGGTCAGCCGATTGTATTGCCGGCGGATGTTGTCAGCTACTTGAGGATGGAACAGCGGGCGAAGCTGAAGAACCTGTTTCTCTTCCGCCCAAGCGAACCCCAGCGGCAGTAAGCTACAGATTATGTGTGGTATCTGCGGGATCTTTGACTTATCTGGAAAGCCCATCAGTCGGGAGGTGCTTGCCAAGATGGGTAATGCCCTTCGACACCGTGGCCCCGATGGCGAAGGTGAGTTTGTGGACGGGGAGATCGGCCTTGGGCATCGACGTCTTAGTATTATCGACGTGGACGGAGGAGGGCAACCGATTGGAAATGAGGACGGCGATATCCAGGTGGTGTTCAATGGGGAAATTTATAATTTCGTTGAATTGCGTGCCGGGTTGGAGAAGGCAGGCCACCGATTCAAGACGCGCTCTGACACGGAGGTTATTGTTCATGCCTATGAGCAATGGGGCTGTGCCTGTGTCAAACATTTTAACGGCATGTTTGCCTTTGCCCTTTGGGACTCGCGCAGACGGGAACTGTTCTTGGCTCGCGACCACCTCGGTATTAAGCCGCTTTACTATGTGGCGAAGGGCAATCAATTCCTGTTTGCATCGGAAATCAAAGCGCTGCTGCAACACCCGGATTGCCCGCGCGAAACAGATCTGGAAGCGCTGGCCGAACTCTTCACCTTCCGTTACGTCCCATCGTCAAAAACCCTGTTCAAGGGCATCGCCAAACTGCCACCCGCTCATTTTATGATCGCCTCGCGAACTGGCCTGCGCACCGAGCGTTTTTGGAATTGGGTGCCGCGCCCGCACAAAAAATGCGACGAAAGAGAGCTGGTGGAGGAATATCAGGATTTGCTGGTGAACGCGGTGCGGCTGCAATTGCGCAGTGATGTGCCCCTTGGCCTGTTTCTCAGTTCCGGCATCGACTCTGGCGTCTTGCTCGCCATCATGAGCCAGCACTCGAAGGGTCCGGTCCAGACCTTTACCATCGGTTTCGAGGGGGGTGAGAAGACCAACGAAGTAGCGGACGCCCAATCGCTGGCCCATATGTTCGGAGCAGAACATCATTTTCAGATGCTCGGCCCGCAGGATTACGAGGAATATTACAGCCGCTACATGTGGGATCTCGAAGAACCGGTTGGGAATGAGACCGCCGCCGCCTTTTACTTCGTTTCCCGGATTACCAGTCAAAAAGTGAAAGTGGCGCTCTCCGGCCAAGGCGCTGATGAACCTTGGGCTGGCTATGATCGCTACAAAGGGGTGAAGCTTTCAACAATTTACAGCCGGATGCCGGGCGTGATTACCAACGGCCTCGCGCCGCTCATTGCCAAATTGCCGGGCCGCATGGAGCGGCTCAAGCGCGGTGTAGCTTCGTTAAGCGAGCCGGATATGTTAACGCGCTTCACCAAGGTTTATTCATTCTTCAGTCAGGACATGAAAGCCCAGCTCTTCAAGGGGCCGCTCAAACAAAGTAATGAGAGCGATCCTTACGGAACTCGCGCGGCGTTGCGCCGGCTACAGACGGATGTCCAGGATGCGGATCCGCTGACGCAAATGCTTTATATCGACACGCGCGCAAATTTACCGGATGACTTGCTGATGGTCGGTGACAAAACTTCCATGGCAAATTCACTTGAAGCAAGAGTGCCTTTTCTTGATTACCGGTTGGTGGAATTCATCGAGAGCCTGCCGCCCAAGCTGAAACTGAACGGTTGGACCGGCAAATATCTGCATAAACAGGCCGTCCGGAAATGGCTTCCCCGGGAAATCGTGTTCCGGAAAAAAAAGGGTTTTGAGAACCCGATCGACAACTGGTTTCGAATCGGGATGAAATCATTTGTTGAAGACTGCCTGTTGGGCCCCAATTCGTCGATGGCTCGTTACTTTGACCAGGGGTATATCCGGCGGATCCTCGAACTGGACCGGTCAGGGAAGGAACCCTATCAACGGCACATTTACCTGCTGGTGTCGCTGGAGCTTTGGCACCGGGCCTTTCAACCGAATTGATCAACGACATCTCTCGAACCGGAAAGCATTCGATGGATTTGTCCATTATCATCGTCAACTGGAATTCTGCGGGTTATTTGCGAAAATGCATCGCTTCGATTCTGGCGGAAACGCAAGAACTGCAATACGAGGTCGTCGTGATCGATGCCGGATCCTATGACGGTTGCGACCAGATGATTCGGGAACATTACCCTCAAGTCCGGTTTATCCAAAACCCAAGCAATCCAGGTTTTGCGCGCGCCAACAATAAGGCGTTCAAAGCCTCAACCGGGAATTGCCTGCTGTTCTTGAACCCGGATACCGAGCTCGTGGGTCCGGCCGTCAATGTCCTCTACGGCCGATGGCAGGCGCTACCGCGAGCGGGCATTGTCGGTTGCCGCCTGCTCAATACCGATCGAACCCTGCAGACCTCCTGCGTTCAATCATTTCCAACAATCGCCAATCAGGTTTTA
>Ga0335069_10017162_pt1 | contig 10090 bp, 10 predicted proteins | sample Lox_Sample_11_FD_206714 | JGI IMG/M metagenome (GOLD analysis project Ga0335069, IMG submission 206714) | Soil microbial communities from Loxahatchee National Wildlife Refuge, Florida, United States - Lox_Sample_1.1 | ecosystem: Environmental > Terrestrial > Soil > Wetlands | place: USA...
CGCTCCGTCGAGCTGCCCGGAGCGCATCTTCTGCACCATGAGCACTTCGTCGCCCGCCTGGCCGTTCCACTGGAAGTCGAGCACCAGCTCGCCGCCCGTGTCGTTGGCGACGTCCTTCGCCCACCTCTTGAACTCCTTGCCCCACGCCGAGTCGCCCGGAGCGAGCGTCCCGATCTTGAGCGTGGTGGTGGCATCGGCTTCATGGGTGGCGAAGACAGCGACTGCGGCGACGGCGAATGCGGCGAGGAGCTTCCGGACCATGGTGCCTCTTCCTATCACTTGGCCTGGGTCAGGTCGATTCCGCACGCGTCCTTCACCCGCTTCTTGCCCATCCAGCGCTTGGCGCGCCGCTTGGCGATGGCGTTCGTGAGGCGCTGGTACGGGTCGGGATCCGGGGCCTGCAGGACCTTGTTCAGCATGTCCTGGTAGAGCGCCCCGTCGCCCTTCATGCAGGCGTACTTGGTCCCGTAATTGAGCAGGACCATGAGGTTCTTGCCCTCGGTCTTGGCCAGGGCGGTGTCGAACAGCTGCTTCGCCTGGTCCATCTCCGCCATCCCCGTGCGCGCGTGGTACGCGGCGAGGGCGACGAGGCCCGAGTAGTGCTCGAGCGACGGGTCGATGGCCATCGCGCGCTCGACCATGGAGACGCCGACGTAGAGCTCCGCGATGAACGCGGGGCCCTCGGTGTCGTCGCCCTTCATCAGGTTCACGCGCGCCATCCAGCCGTAGCCGGTCCAGAAGAGGTTCTCGGCGTCGTCCTTGCTGCTGAAGTTGTCCGAGAGCCACTTCACGAGGTTCTGCTCGGTCTTCTTCGCCTGCTCGAAGCCGTCGGCGTTCTGCGCGAGCAGCTGCAGCCCGTAGAAGACGGCGCGGTCGTACGCCATGCGGGCGCGCTTGCGGTGGTAGTCGGCGAGATCGTCGTCGCCCGCGTCCTCGGCGGCCTCCATCTCGTCCTCGACGAAGCCGAAGCCGTAGCCGACCCACCCCTTGGTCAGCATGAAGAGCGCATCCGAGTTGCTCGGGGCGAGCACGTGCATGCCCTCGAACTGGACGAGCCCGGCGCGCGCGGCGCCTCCCGCCATCTCGTAGTCCCCGATGGTGTCGAGGGCGGACGACGCTTCGCGCGTCGCCGAGATCTGGCCGTTGGTGAGGGCAGACTTGATGCAACCGGTGCTGCCGAGAGAGAGGGCGGCACCGAGACCCAGCGTGAGGAGGAGGGGGCGCATTTCGCCCGCCAGTCGTAGAAGAACGGGGTCAGCTGGTCAACGACGGCCTCCGGCAGGGCTCGGACCCCGATTCCGCCGCGGACGCCGCCCCGGACGCCGACGCCGCCCCCGACGCGGACGCCGACGCTGCCGCCGGCGCCCGCGCTGGCGCACGTGACGTCACGTCACGTCACATGACGACCCTGGCCAGGATGGCCCGCACCCGATCGAGCTTGCCGAGCAACTCCGGCTCGATCTGCTCCACGTAGCCGAGCGCCAGCGCCACATCGAGACAAGCGCCCGTCTCCCGCGCAGATCCCAGGGCCGTACGATACCGGGACGTGCGCGTCCCCCCGCTGGAGCCGCTCCCCTCCGCCACGTTCAGCGACACACTGGCCGCCGCCCTACGCAGCTGATTCCCCAGATCGCGATCATGCCGCTCGATCTGCACCAGCACCGGCCGCAGCCACTGCAACACCTCGAGCATCAACGGGTAAGCCTTGAGCTCCTTGAGCATCTTCCTCTCTCCTTGCCCTCGCACCTCGCGAAGGCCCCCGCCGCCCTCCGCCGCGCGCAGGGCGAGTCAACCCTGCGGAGCGGCCGCGAGGCCGCGGAGCACCGCCGCGCCCCGCGCGGCGGCGCGCGCAGCGCGGGGTTGACGCGCCCGAGCACGGCGGCACGATGGGAAACGCCGAGCGAGCGACTCTCCCCTCCCCTCATCACCGGCGCGCCGGCCGGAGCTGAGCCCCCATCGGGACCCCACGCGGCTCCCGCGCCGCTTCGACCCCCGCGCCCTCGCGCCGACCGGCGATCGGCAGCTCGAACCAGAAGATGGCGCCCCCCGACGGCCCGTTGCGAACGCCCACGGCGCCGCCGTGCGCTGCCACGAGCCGCTTGACCGTGGCGAGCCCCAGGCCGAGCCCCATCTGGGGCGTCCTGCACCCCCGCTTGTACGCGTCGAAGATCGCGTCCCTCATCCCCTCCGGGACACCCGGCCCCGTGTCCTCGACCTCCACGCGCACGCGTTCGCCGTCGTCCCGCCGCGCGCGCAACGTCACGTGCCGCACCGGCGCTCCGACCGTGTACTTCGCCGCGTTGCACAGCAAGTTCGAGAGAACCACGTCCAGCATTCCGCGATCCATCCGCACCTGAACCTCCTCGAAGCCCTCCACGTCGATCGCCGGGCAAGCCTCCCCCTCGGCGGCCTGCAACGTGCTCACCGCCTCCCGAACCGCCACACGCAGAGGCGAGCGGCAGTCGGGCGAAGGCTCGGCATGCGACGCTTGGGCGAACGCATAGATGCCCTCCAGCATGCGGCGTGACCGTCCCAGCACGCGCTCCGCCCGCTCCAGCGCACGCGGCGTGTCCTTGTCGTCGGGCTTGAGCTTCGCGCGCGTGACCGAGAGCGAAGCCGCCGCCAGAGGGCTCATGAGGTCGTGAGCGACGCGTTGCGCGAAGAGGTCGAGCTCCTCGGCCCGCTCGCTCTCGAGCTCCAGCTTCCTGCGCATGATCTTCGCTGCGTGCCAGGTGAACCAGATGGCGAGGGCCCCCGCGATCGCGGCCAGGATGGTCGCGCCGATGTCGAGGTAGAACGACACGCGCGCGGCCTCCTGCCGGTTGTGCACGATCTTCTGGGCGGCGGCGAAAGCCTCGTTGTGGTTCAGGTCCAGCAGGTCCGCCACGGCGGCGTCGGCCTGGCTCTCTGCGTCGAGCAAGCGTCTCGTCGCGGCGTGGAGCGCCGCATCGCCGGGCGGCGCATCCGCAACGTGCTGGAAGTCGTTCAGGGCGACGCGGAGCTGCACGACCGCGGGGTCGACCTCACGCGCGTACAGCTCGTGCTCTCCGGGGTAGAAGGGCGTCCCCAGCTCGTGGGCGAGCGAGGCGTCGAGCTCTGACCATCGCGCGTCGAGCGCGTCCGTCTCCCTCGGCGGCGGCGCGAGCGCGAGCTCGGTCGCCGAGTCGCGGAGCTGCCGCAGCTCCGTTCGTGCTCGCGTGAGGTCTTGCACGCTCGGCAGAGCGTTGTCGAGCAGGCTCGAGGTCTGCCGCTCGATGTCCGACGTGATGGCGGACGACGCGACCGACGCTCCGAGGAATGCGAGAGCCGTAGCGATGAACGCGCAGGCAATGATGACGAGGACTTTGAGTTGCGGTTGGCGCACAAACGTACCCGAGGTTGCGACCGAGCAATCCGCGGGCCGGTATGGGCCAGCCGTGGTGCGTCACGCGCCACTGCGTCCTCCGGTGCTCGAGGTTTGCGCGACGAGTCACCTGAGCGTGATTGGCGTCCGAAATCGGTGACAGTCAGCCGCGGTCGTCGTACGTGCCGCCCAGGTCGTCGGGCAGGTCCGGCAGGCCCCGGAAGCGCGCCTTCCACCCCACGCTGGGGCGGTACGGCTCGAACGGCGACTGGTCGAGCCCGAAGATCGCCTTCAGCTTCTTGCGAAGGCGGCTGAGCATCGTCTTCGTCGCCCGCGCGCCGCTGAAGCGCCGCGTCTTGAAGTAGCCGTTGCCGTCGCAGAACTCGACCAGCGCCTCCCAGAGCTGCGTCGGCTCGCGGTTGCGCGCGTCGGCCATGCCGAGATCGACATGCGTGACGCGAAGCGATCTGCCCGGGATGTCGATGCGGATCGTGGTCTGGCTCACGAGACACATGCGCACCTGATTCCAGCGCTCGACGCCGGTTATCCGCACGACCGACGCGCGCGGTGCGTGGGGTGCGCGGACGCGCGCAGGGCTCTCGGGCAGCACCATGCCGCGGCGGGCGAGCCGCCCGCCCTTCGTCGTCAGGGCCTCCTCGAGCGCCTCGATCTCGACCTGCCTGCCGGATCCGTGTCGCTCGCGGAGCTTCTTCGTCAGAGCGCGCGCGGTCGGCACAAGGACGAGGGCGCGCTGCGGGTAGTGCAGCGCGATCTTCAGCCCGCGCGCCGGGTTCGCGACGAGCACCACGGCCACGTCGCCGTCGTCTCCGCGGATCCACCCGATCGTCTGGAAGCTCCGGTCGAACACGCCGGCCACGGGCAATCCGCGCCCCTCGATGCGGTAGAGGGCGCGCAGGGCGCGCACGAAGTCGGACGGCGAGATCTCCTCGTGATTCGCATAGTCCGTCGGACGCAGGATGGCCGCGCTGCGCAGCGCGGCGAGCGAGTCGGCATCGACCTTCGCCTCGAGGTCCTTGGTCGGCGCCATGAGCGCTCCGGTCTCGACGAGCTCCAGCAGTGCCAGCATGGCCGGGGAGCGAGGATACCCGGGACGGGGAAAAAAACCGGCCCCCGGCTCCGTCCGCGTGATGCGCGAAGAAGCCGAGGGCCGGCAGCGTGTCAGGGCGATCGATTCAGTGCGAGCGCGGCTTCACTTGACGATGAGCTGCACCGTCTGGCTCCAGTCGCCTTCGCCGGCCTCCGTGACCGGCCGGTACCGGAACTCGACGGACGCTCCCGGCGTGAAGCCGGAGACGGTCGTCCGGGCGTGAACCGTGGTGGGAGCCACGAGCCAGGTCTTCCCGCCGTCGGTGCTGTACTGCCACTCGTAAGAGGTGCGACGCCCGGCCGACGGAGCGACGAGCTTCGCCGAGCCGGACACCGCGCCTTGATTCGCCGCGAAGGTGCTCGGCCTGCGAGGCGGCACCTTCTTCACGGCGATTCCCGCGCTCCGGATCACCGTGGCCGCCGTCTCGACGTCGGCGTCGGCCACGGCCTGGACGTAGCCCCGGAGCTGCTGCATCAGGTTCACGAGCGTGGCCCGCTTGTCGTTGCGGACCTCGGCCATGCCCTTGGTGCGCGTCAGCACCGCCGATTCGGCGGAGTGGAGCGCCGCGATTGCCGCCGCGACCGCCGTCAGTGCTGGCACTGGCGAGGGAAACGACGGGTTGCCGGTCATCGCCGTCACGACGCTCTGGGCGTACGTGACGAGAGCCGGCACGTTGTCGGGGAGGAGGAGAACTGCGAGAGAACGATGGGGTTTGGGGTTCATGGTCATGAGAGACTCCTTTCGGTTCCAGGAAGTGCGTTCGTCGTTCGGTGATGCGTCATCGCGGTTCGGCGACGCGTCGTCGTCGTTCGGTCACGACACATCTCGAGTCGGTGATGCGTCATCCGGGGTCGGCGATGCGTCATCGCCTGTCCCCGATGTGTCGTCGGCTATCGGTGATGCGCGATCGGCGGAGGGTGATGTGTCGTCGGCGAACGATGCTGCGTCATCGCCGAACGTCGATGTGTCATCGCCGAGCGTCGATGCATCATTGCCCGACCCCGATGTGTCGTGGTCGAGCGACGATGCGTCTTCGTCGCTGGCCGGCGCGGAGAGACCGTCCCGCCGGGTTGCGGGGGGCACCGGTCGTGCGTCTCCCTCGTGCGCCTCTCGCCCCTTAATGGTTACAAGTCACCCGTGTAACTCGGATCGAGAGCCGATCGCGCTCCGTTTTTGGCGCGACGCGAGACGAATCCTCAGCGTTTTCGTGCACCAGGCGCACTCCGAAGAAAAATGCATCGGACGTACGATTTTCTCGGCGCGAGCGGGTTCGTGTAACGACCGCAGCGCGTCAATCCCGACGACCGCTCGGGCCGAGCATCGTCAGTACGTCACGTAGACGCCCGTGGAGTCGGAGCACACCTGCAGCGACGCGAGGGGCGTGCTCGTGCGGCCGCCCGACGTCGGCTTGCCCGTGAAGTCGAAGTTCTGGCCGTGGCACGGGCAGTGGAGCTCCGACCCGGACAGCGACACGTCGCAGCACGCGTGCGTGCACGCCGTGGAGAGGGCCGAGTAGCCGCTGCCCGTGTTGATCACGATGATCCTGTTCGAGCCGCAGTTCGGATCGCTGTAGCCGCTCACGGTCTTCGACGCCGAGCCGCCGGACGTCATCAGCGCCGGATACTGGCTGAAGGGCAGGGCGAGCACGTTGCCGCTCATGCTGCAGGTCGGTCCGGTGCCGCCGGAGCTGCTGCCGCTGCTGCTGCTGGTCGACCCGCCGCTGCTGGTCGACCCGCCGCTACTGGTCGATCCGCCGCTGCTCGTCGAGCCTCCGCTGCTGGTGGAACCGCCGCTGCTGGTCGATCCACCGCTGCTGGTGGAGCCACCGCTGCTGGTCGATCCTCCGCTGCTGCTGCTCCCGCCACTGCTGCCGGAGCCACCGCTGCTCGCGCTGCCGCTCGAGGTGCCACCACTCGAGCTGCCCGCCGTCGATCCGCCCGTCGGCCCCGGAACGGAGCCCGTTCCGCCGTAGGGCCCACCGAGAGGGGATCCGTCACCGCCGCACGCGGGGATCACCGCGGCTGCGGCGCCCAGAACGAACAATCGCCTGCGACCAACGACATGCTCCGAAGACATCGGTTCCTCCACGACCGACCGATCCCGCGCCTCTTGTCTGCAGGACGTGCCGGCAGAGGTCCAGGTTCGTCGAGTCGTGAGACGCAAAATGCGACGGATCGACTGGAAAAATCCGCGCTAGCGCATCAACCGCGCGGCCTCGACGACCACCTTCATCTTGCGGAAGGCCACGTCCGTGGCGTTCACCGGCCGGTTCGAGAAGGTGCCGAAGCCGCAATCGGGGTTCAGGAAGACGGTGTCGGCCGGGCGGTCGCGCACCGCGCGCTCGATCGCGGCCCGCACCTGGGGCACCGTCTCGACGTCGCTCGTGCGCGGGTTGACCACGCCGAGCCCCAGCTCCTTCGCGCGGAACGGCACGAGGTCGCCAGCGCGCTCGGTCGCGTACTCGAGGACGAGCTGCCGCACAGGGATGCGATCGAACACCGGCTGCAGCGGGTGGTAGCTCCCGCGCAGGAGCGTCGACTCGTCGCGACTCCAGTTGCCGCGGCACACGTGGAGGCCCGTGCGCACCCCGTCGAATCCCTCGAGCACGCGGTTCAGGAGCGACACGGCGAGCTCGAGCTCCGCCGTCGGGTCCTTCGTCGCCGCAAGCGCGGCGCACATGAAGGTGCGCGTCTGGCCCTGCGTGAACACGAGCTCCGTCAGCACCGGCTCGTCGAGCTGGATGAAGTCGGCGCCCGCGTCGACGAGCTCGCGGATCTCGTCGCGCAGGAGCCTCACGACGTCCTCGGCGAGGTCCTCCTTCGTCTCGTAAGCGGCGGCCGTCGCTTCGCGCACGAACATCGCGCGCGTCAGCAGGTAGGGCCCTGGCAGCGGGACCTTCACCGGCTTGTCGGTGTGCTTCTTGACGAAGCCAAGCTCGTCGACCGCCAGCGGCTTGCGACGCGAGATGCGCCCCACCGCCGTCGGGTTCTTGATCGCGTACGCCGGGACGTCGAGCGTCTGCAGGATGCGTTCGAAGGACACCTTGTCCTCGACGATGTCGAGCATCTCGGCGAGCGTCATGAGCCGTACGCCCGAGAGCTTGTCGGCCACGAACGAGTAGAAGTTGTCGCGCCGCTGTTCGCCGTCGGTGACGATGTCGACGCCCGCTTCGTCCTGCAGGCGCAGGAGGTCGATCACGGCACGGTCGGCGAGCTTCTCGAACTCCTCCTCCGAGAGCCGGCCCGCGTGCTTGTCGCGCTGCGCGCGCAGGAGCTCCGGCGGGCGTGGCCAGCTGCCGACCGTCGTGACGGGCAGCGGCGGAAGCCTCACGACGCGCTCGCGAAGTAGCGCTGGTGGTCGCACGCCGCGGAGAGAAGCTCGTAACCGCTCGTGCGCCCGGGCTCCCAGGCCTTGAGGCCCTCGAGGTCCATCATCTCGCGGTGCGACGGGTCGGAGTACGTCATCGAGAAGAGCGCCTCCTCGAAGCGCTTCTGGCGGTCGGCCGCGAAGTCATCGCGCACCGTGAAGTTGCAGTGGTCGAAGCGCCCGGTCGACCCGACGATGCGGTACTCGTTCGCGTTGATCGTGCCGTCGCGCGTCCAGGTGTCCCAGTTGAGGTCGAGCATCACGCTGGCCGCCGCGTCCCCGCGCATCATGCAGGCGAGCGCGTCGCGCTCTCCGCCGACGTGGTCGCCGTGCAGGCCCACCTTCACGTCGAAGCGGCGCACCTCGAAGTCCTTGCCCGCCTCGAGGCCCGTGCGCAAGAGCTGCTCGATGGGGATGAGCGTCGCCTGAGGCGAATCCTTGGCGCCGAACGCCACGGTCTTGCCGCGCAGGTCCGCGAGCGACGCCGGCCCGCGCTTCGCGTGCGCCACGAAGTGCGACACCCGGTCGCGATCGGTGTCGCGCATGGCGATCGCGCGGCACTTGCCCCCGAGGATCCGCTGCGCATCGATCCACGCGAGCGGCGAGTTCCACGCGACGTCGAGGTGACCCTTGGCCAGACCGTCCACCTGCAGCTCGTAGGTCGAGTAGTAAACGAGCTCGATGGGGCACTTCTTCGACGCGAAGAAGTCGCCGATGATCTTCCAGATGACCGTGACCTTGGGGTCGTAGATGACGGCGCCGACGATGATGGGCATCTCCATGGTCTCTATCCTCCTTTGGCAGGTCTGAGTCTGGTGTTCGAGTCCGCTCCGCCTGCTCAACCGTGCGCGTGCGGACTCAGGGTGCCATCTCGAGCACGAGCTCGAGGCGAACGACGCGCTCCAAGGTACGCACCAGCGGAGATCTCTCCAGCACCCCTTTCCAGAGGGCGCGGAGTGTTTCCTCATCGGCAACGCTGCTCGCGTACACCTTCACCTGCAGGCGAGCGAGACCGGAGTGCCCGGTAGCGCCGACGACGCCGACGGCAGCGAGCTCGTCGTCGAGCTCGCCTCGGACCAGCGCCTCGGCGTGATCCACCTCGATGTGACGGGCGCGTGCCGCTGCAAGCAGGCCCGTCACGAGATCGGCACCGAAGGCGCCGAGCAGGTACTCGACGGCCGAGAGATGCGGGTCCTGCTCGTCGAACGTGACGGGCGACCCGACGACGAAGCGGTGCTTGCGGACGAACGCCGTCGCCGTCCCGTCCGGCGACCCACTCACCCGAACCGAGAAACCCGCCGGCCGGTCGGTCACCGGGCGAGGCTTACCATCGGCCCAGGCCGGGCGTACAGTCGGCGCCCCCAAGACGAGGAGGAAGCCATGCAGACGGCCGATGCGATCCAGAGGGCCAAGGATGTCGCGGAGAGGACGCTCGCTCCGGCGGCGGCGAAGAACGACAAGGACGGGAGCTTCTCGAAGGAAGCCGTCGCGGCCCTCGGGAGCGCCGGGCTGCTCGGGCTCGTCGTGCCGGTCGAGTCGGGAGGCGCGGGGCTCGGGCCGCGCGCGTTTGCCGAGGTGACCGCGACGTTGGCGGAAACCGACGCGTCGGTCGCGATGGTTTACATGATGCACGTCAGCGGCACGATGTGCTTCGTCACGGGCGCCAAGTCGCCGGCGGCGAAGGCGGTGCTGCGCGACATCGGCGCCGGCAAGCACCTGACGACGCTCGCCTTCAGCGAGAAGGGGTCGCGCAGCCACTTCTGGGCGCCCATCTCGAAGGCGCAGCGCACGGGCTCGGGCGTGCGCATCAGCGCGCTCAAGTCATGGGTGACGAGCGCCGACCACGCCGACACCTACGTGGTCTCGGCGCTGCAGCCGGACTCGAAGGGGCCGACGGACACGACGCTGTATGCCGTCAAGAAGGGCGCGCCGGGCGTGAAGGTGTCCGGACCGTGGGATGGCATGGGGCTGCGCGCGAACGCGTCGGCGCCCATGACGCTCGAGGCGACCGAGGTGGGAGACGACATGCGCCTCACGCCGGACGGCGAGGGCTTCAAGGCGATGCTCGAGGTGGTGCTGCCCTGGTTCAACCTGGGGCAGGCGGCCGTGGGGCTCGGGATCTGCCGCGCGGCGGTGGGCGCGACGGTGTCGCACCTCAAGACGAGCCACTTCGAGCACATGAACAAGGTCTCGCTGGGTGAGGCGCTGCCGAACCTGCGGGCGCAGCTCGCGCAGATGCAGATCGACACGGACGGCCTGGCGGCGCGCGTGTC
>Ga0335069_10017163_pt1 | contig 10090 bp, 7 predicted proteins | sample Lox_Sample_11_FD_206714 | JGI IMG/M metagenome (GOLD analysis project Ga0335069, IMG submission 206714) | Soil microbial communities from Loxahatchee National Wildlife Refuge, Florida, United States - Lox_Sample_1.1 | ecosystem: Environmental > Terrestrial > Soil > Wetlands | place: USA: Florida...
TTGGGCTATCTGAAAAAATTCGGATCGGTCACGGTTCTGAACGGGCATATTCATCAGACCATGCAAAAAGTGGAAGGAAACATGACCTTCCACACCGCGATGTCGACCGCCTTTCCGCAACCGAAACCCGGCTCGGCGCCGTCGCCCGGTCCGATGAAGGTTCCTGAAGATCAGCTTCGTTCCATGCTGGGATTAACCAGCGTTCGCTACGTACAGGGAGCGCATTCGCTCGCCATCGTTGACTCTGCGCTCGCGCAGAATGGCATTTCAACCGAAGTACACATCGACAACTTCACTTTCGCGCCAGGAGTCCTCACCGTAGCGGCCGGAACCAGGGTTACCTGGACCAACCGGGACGACATGCCCCACACGGTCACCAGCACGAAGAAAGCGTTCGCGTCGCCCGCGCTCGATACCGGAGAAAAGTTCACCCATTCGTTTACGACCCCGGGCGAGTATTCGTACTACTGCACGATTCATCCGAGCATGACCGGTAAGGTCATGGTGGGCTGAACTACGCCGGCTCGACGAGCAGCTTCAAACCGGCGATCGCCTTCACTCGGACGCGTGCGCCGATGGCGATATTCTGCTCGGCCACGGCGTCCCAGTATTCTCCACGCACGAGCACTTGGCCCTCGGGGGCCAGTGCCGTGCGCGCAACACCCATTTCGCCGATCATGCCCGATGGCCCAGTCAGCACCTTGTTGCGACGCGCCTGAATGACGATCGATACCAGGAACATCGTGATCAGGGCGAACGGTACCGCGACGCTGATCGCTGTCCCTAAGTGAATGCGCATCTCAGGCGGACCATTCACCAGCAGCAGCGCACCGAGAATCATGGATACCGTTGCGCCGATCCCCAACACGCCGTGCGAAGTGAACTTGGCTTCGAGAACAAAAAGCGCTACGGCTAGCACCAGCAGAGCGACACCGACCCAATTGATCGGAAGGATCGACAAACCGGATAGCCCAAGCAGCGCAAGGATTCCCCCCACGACGCCGGGAAAGATCAGTCCAGGGGAGGAGAACTCTACATAAATGCCAAGTGCGCCCAGTACCAGGAGAATGAAGGCGATATTTGGATCCGCGATGGACGAAATCAGTTTCTCGCGTATCGTGGTATGAGTCTCCGCCACCTCGACACCCGCGACATGAAGAACCTGTTTGCCTCCGTCCCAGCGCGTGATTTCGCGGCCGTCGAGCTGCTTGAAAAGCTGCTGCTCATCGGCAGCGACCAGATCGATCAGTTTATTGTCCAGCGCTTCCTTTTCCGTGAACGCCTTCGCATCGCGCACCGCCTGTTCGGCGAGTTGGCTGTTGCGGCCGCGCCGGGTGGTCATGCTGCGCAACAGCGCGGCTGCGTCATTTTCCACCTTCTTCCGCATGGTCTCTTCCATCTGCTGGCCGAGCAGGACAGGAGAGGCGGCGCCGGTGTTCGTGCCCGGAGCCATGGCGGCGATATCGCCGGCTTCCAGCAGGAAAAATCCAGCCGAAGCGGCGCGCGCTCCACTCGGCGTGACGTAAGTCACCACGGGTACCGGCGAAGCCGATAAAGATTGAATAATCTGCCGCGTGGCTTCCAGCAATCCGCCAGGCGTATTGAGGCGGATCAAGAGAAACGCGGCATGCTCAGTGCGCGCCTGTTCGATCGCGTGATGGACGATTTCCACGGTGATCGGATGAACCACCCCATCGACGGAGACAGCTAGAACCCGAGGCGCAGGCTGCTGGCCTGCGGCAGCAAGTCCGAACATCGCCAGCAGGGCGAAAAGTGGAAATGTCCGCAAGCAACTTAAATATAGCAAGGAGCTGATCGCTTAGCGATCAGCTCCTTGCGGCTATTGGCGGTTGGCTATTAGCTTGGCTGTTAGCCGAAAGCCAAAAGCCAAAAGCCTTTCCCAACTCAAAAGATCGACCCTTTGACCGATGAGCACTACATGAGTGCACGGCTATTCACAACCTTGACCCTGGTGGCGGCTGGTGTCTGCTCGGCGCAACGGGTCGGTGCGCCGACCGACGATCTCAGCAACTTGAGCGTGGAAGATCTTTTCCGGCTCGAGGTTACCTCCGTAGGGAAGAAGGCGCAACAACTCTCGAAGGCGCCGGCCGCAGTGTATGTACTGACTGCCGATGACATTCGACGGTCGGGCGCGACCTCAATCCCTGAGGCGCTGCAGTATGTTCCGGGGCTCACCGTGTTGCGCGTGGGCGGACAGATGTGGGCGATCTCCGCCCGCGGATCGACGCGCTTGTACTCCGACAAGATGCTCGTGATGATCGACGGCCGCTCGCTCTACACGCCGTTATTTTCTGGCGTGCTGTGGGACTTGCTTGATGTGCCGCTGGAAAACGTGGAACGCATTGAGATTGTACGCGGACCTGGCGCGGTCATGTGGGGCCTGAATGCAGTGAACGGTGTGATCAACATTATCACCAAGAAAGCGCAAAAGGGCGGAGAGACCAGCGTTGCTTCCGGCAACGAACTGCATGGCTCAGTCTTTGCACGCGGGGGCGATGCGCCGAACGAGAAGCTCTCTTACGAGAGTTGGGTGAAGTTGGAAGACCGCAATCCGGCTCATGGCTCGCTTGGATCTTACAATTTCTTCGGCCAAGGCGCTTACCAGCAGCCCACTCCTGTGGACGATCTGCATTCCCAATCGGTGCGCGGAGGATTTCGCCTGGACGCTCAGCCGTCGCTAAGGGATCAACTCACTTTCGAGGGCGATCTCTACAAGTTGGGCCGACAGGACCAGGTGGGATATGTAGTGATGATCCCGGATACTGCCGATTACCTGCAGAAGCATACCGGCAGCGATGGAGGATTCCTGCAGTCGAAGTGGACGCGGACCAATTCCGATGGCGGAGAGTCGAGCCTTCAGTTTACCTATAGCAAGGATGTGGTGAACTATCCGTTCGTCGATGGAGATCTGGAGAACCTCACGGTCGATTTCCAGCGGCGCATAGAGACTTCGGACCGTAACGAGGTCTATTGGGGAGCTGGATATCAACAATACTGGGACCATACCGAAGGCATCCGCTTCGTCTCCTTCCATCCGGCGGCCGCCGTTTATCGGGACGGCAACGTAGTCGTACGTGATGAGCTTCAACTGGTCCCGAACCGGTTTCTGGTTTCTGCGGGACTGCGGGTGGATTACAACTCATCGGTTCGATTCCAACTGCAGCCGAGCCTACGGTTTCTCTACACTCCCAACAATCGCCAGTCGGCGTGGTTTGCGTTCTCTCGCGCGGCGCGCGTTCCCAGCCGCGTGGAACGGGATGTGCACACGGACTACGGTACGGAGACAGTTGCAGGCCTTCCGATCCACCTGCAACTTTGGGGCTCCACTTCCTTAAGGGCGGAAGTCGAAAACAGCGTAGAAGCTGGTTATCGGATTCAATCCGGACAGAAATGGTCTGCGGACGCATCGCTGTTTTGGAGCTACTACGATCATCTGGTCGAAGTTGCGCCGCCGCAGCAGATACAAATGCAAGTCATCGATGGCGCGCCCAGTTTCTGGATGTATGGAATCCCCCAGAGCGCGGGCACTGGGCGGTCCTACGGCGGCGAGATTTCAGCCAAATGGCAATTGACGCACCGCTGGAGATTGATTCCGTCCTATTCCTATTTGCACGAAACACGCTGGATGCCCCCCAGGTACGTGGATTTCTTGGTGGGTCCCAGTCCCCGCCACCAGGGATTCATCCGGTCGGAATTCGATCTTTCCAGAAAATGGCAGTTCGACCTGATGTCTCGAGCACGCACCGAAAGCATCCAAATCGATACGCCCGGAGCTCTGTTACTTGATGCCCGTCTTGCGTGGCGGCCCACTCGAGACTCGGAATTCTCCTTCTCAGTTCAAAACCTCACCGGGCGAGACATTTTGGAGGCGTACGCCCAAAGCCCCTTCGTCGCCATCCCAATCCAGCGGACATTCGTCTTTCGATGGGTGCAGAAATTCTAGCGCGGTGAAACGGAATGCCGCGAAATTTCCCAATGCGGCTGGTTGCGCTACTCGCTCTGGCGGTCTCGATACTTCCGCGTGCAGGCGCCGCGGGAGATCCGGAAGATGAGCTAAAAGCAGCAATCGTCCTCAGTTTTCTGCGATACGGGGAGTGGCCCAAGCAAGCCGGGACGAGTTCTCCGCTCACCGTCGGGGTGTATGGGCGGCCATCCTTTGCCGACGTGTTGCGCCAGACCTTTGCCGGCAAGGCCGTCGAGGACCGCCCGGTTCGGCTCATCGAGTTGAAGAATCCTGCAGACGGGGCTGCTTGCCAAATCGTCTACTTCGCCACCATCGCGAGGGACGCGGAAATCAAATCGGTTGTACAAAGCCAGCAATATTCACACGTTCTCACCATTGGCGAAGACAAGGATTTCCTGAATATCGGTGGCGCGGTGAACCTGCTGGTCGTCGACGGGCGTATGACGTTCGAAGTAAGTTTGAGCGCGCTCGAACGGAATGGCGTAAACATCAGTTCGCGCCTGCTTCGTTTCGGACAGATCCGCAATACGAAGAAGGGAGCCCGGTCGTGAGGCGCGCCTCATCTTTACGCCGCAAATTGATCGTTATCATCGTGGTTGGCAGCGCCTTTACCAGCGTGATCGCCGCGGCGGGGTTCACCTGGTGGGACTATGTGCGCTCCTCGGAAAGAATCGGCGCCGAAGTCACCACGTTGGCGAACATCGTCGGGGATCAAGTATCTCCTGCCGTCACGCTCGCCGATAAAAAGGCCGCCGAGGAGATACTCTCTTCGTTGCGGTCAGATGTCCGGATTCGAGATGCAGTTCTGTATACGAACGAAGGCCGCTGCTTTGCTTCTTTTCATCGTGGCAATATCGACAATTGTCCACCGCCGGGAAAAGACGGTATTCAACGACAGGCGGGCCTGATGCTGGTCTCCGTTCCTGTAAGGTCCAAGGACGATCGGGTAGGCGCTTTACTCCTTGCGGTGAACCTGCCTTCCATCGCCGCAGTGCTGGAGCAGTACGTTCGAGGTGCGGCTTTGATCGTCGTCCTTACGCTCATCGTGGCTGCTGTCCTCGTGATCGTGCTCCAATTTCGCGTTACCTCACCGATCCTCACCATCGCCAGGGTTGCGCAGGAAATGGCGGAAACGCACCACTTCGGTGCGCGCGTCAGCTTGTGGTCGAACGACGAAATCGGCGTACTGGCGAACTCGTTCAATACGATGTTGGACCAGATCGAAGCGCGCGACGGCGAATTGGCGCGGCAGCGGCAACGGCTGGAGCAGGAAGTGGCGGAACGTAGCCGCGTGAATGGAGAGCTCCAGCTTGCCAAAGAAAAAGCAGAAGAAGCGGCACGTCTCAAGAGTGAGTTCCTCGCCAACATGAGCCACGAGATCCGCACACCGCTCAATGGCGTGACCGGAATGATCAGTCTGGCTGTCGAGACGTGTACCCAGCCAGAGCAACGCGAACAGCTACTGGTGGCAAAAAACGCCGCGACCTCTTTAACCGCAATCCTGAACGACATCTTGGATCTCTCCCGGATGGAGGCTGGAAAGCTGAGGATCGAAACGGTTGCTTTCGATCTGCGAAGCACGCTTCAGGACTGCGTGCGAATCTTCTCGGAAGCGGTTCAGGAAAAGAAACTGGCCTTGACCTTGGAGATTCCGCCAGCCTGCCCTCACCGTGTGCTCGGCGATCCCGTCCGATTGCGCCAGATCCTGATCAATCTCATCGGAAATGCCGTAAAGTTTACTCTTCAAGGATCGGTCCACGTTAGAGTGTCGGCCCCAACTTCGGGACTCCTCCGCTTCGATGTTCAAGACACAGGCATCGGGATTCCTTCAGACAAGTTTGCGTCAATCTTCGAAGCATTCACACAAGCGGATGGATCCCACACCCGCCGGTTCGGCGGCAGCGGGTTGGGACTGACTATTACGAAGCATCTGGTCACCCTCATTGGTGGAGAGATCACGGTACAAAGCGAGCCTGGCCGCGGCAGCCAGTTTACGGTGCAGCTTCCGCTACAAACTACCAGGGCAGAAGCGCCGAGTTCGGAACTGAACAAGTTGTCTCTTGAGGACCTGCCTCGAATGCACGTGCTTGTGGCCGAAGATAATGTCGTCAATCAAAAAGTCGCCACGAGCATTCTGCGGCGGCAGGGCTGGACCGCGAAAGTTGCTAGCACTGGCAAGCAGGCTTACGAAATGTTCCTGAACGAGCACTTTGATCTCGTGTTGATGGATGTCCAAATGCCGGAGCTCGATGGACTCGAGGCCACGTTGCTGATTCGTCAAGAAGAAGAGCGTCGCGGCCTTTCCCGAATACCAATTGTTGCCCTAACCGCGCACGCCGCACCTGCACAACATGAGCAATGCGTCGCGCACGGAATGGATGCCATCGTCACCAAACCCATCGACATTCCCGCACTGTTTGACGCGATTCGTGAGGTAGTTGCCCCAAATCCTTTCGAGTACGCGCTGGAAAACTAGAACGACAAGCAATTCGCGATTCACATAGTTGACCTCGCACGGGTGTACCATCGGACGAACGGTCTGGCGTCCAGGGAACCGGGTTTTCGGTGGTGGCACTGCTCGTTTTCAGCCGGGGCGAGATTTTCAATTGCCTTCGATTGGCCGAAACTTGACGCTAAATCCTGGGTTTCAAAGACATTTATCGCCTGGCACCGTGGTTGCATAGTTCCTGGCGTCGCCCTGAGACGACAAGGAGGAAACGATGAACTACTTAAAGCAAATCACTTTGAAGCCGGTGGCGGCACTGAGTGTTGTTTTGGTAATGCTGGCCGTGAGCCCCGTTGTCGCTCAAGACCAGCCGCCACTTCTGGCGCCGGCCCAACTGGATAGCCTGGTTTCGCGGATCGCCTTGTATCCGGATCCTTTGCTGAGCCAGGTGTTGGCCGCCGCGACATTCACGGATCAGATACCGGACGCAGCCGGCTGGTCGAACGATCACGCTAATTTGGCCGGAGATCAATTGGCCGACGCGATCTCGCAAGCGAATCTGCCCTGGGATCCCAGCGTGCAATCGTTGCTGCCCTTTCCCAACGTTCTGAACATGATGGCCAGCGACATGAATTGGACGGGTGAACTCGGCAATGCCGTCTTAGGGCAACGCCCCGATGTCATGGACGCCGTTCAAAGGATGCGCCTCGAGGCGCAACGTTACGGCTACCTGCAAACGAATCCGCAAGAAAGAGTGATCGTTGATTCCGGCTACGTTCAGATTCTGCCGGTGAATCCGGCATTCGTATACGTTCCCGTCTACGATCCATTCGTGGTCTTCGCGCCTCCGCGTCCTGGTTTCTTCGTTGGCGGGGCGATCACTTTCGGCCGTGGCTTTGTGATCGGTGGCTCCTTTGTGAATTGGGGTTGGGGCGGATATTTCGACTGGCGCGCTCACAACTTCTTCTTCAATCACGTGGTTTGGAATCGCACTTGGGTGAACCGTGGCGTGTACGTTCACAACTGGGGCGGATGGAATGGCGGACGCTATCCGCACTACGCTCCGACGCGGATCGTCAATAACGTCAACATCAACCGCAACGTGACCGTCAACCGGAACGTGGACGTCAATCGAAATGCGTTTGTGAATCGAAATACCACGGTGAACAATCAGTTCAACACTCAGAACCGGAACGTCTATCACGGAAATCAACCCTATTCGGTGACGCCGAATCGTGGCTACGAAAGTCATGAACAGGAACATAGCGGCGCTTTCCATGGAACCGAAAATGGGAATCGCGAGCATGCCGCGGCACAGTGGGGACGGGATAGCCGCGGCGGCGGTGGCGGACAGCGCCGCCGCTAGGGGAGACGAGGAGATAGCACATGACCAGAACTCATTCGAATCGATTCGCAACGATGCTTCTGATCTCGTTTGCGGGGGGGCCGGGTTTTCTCGCGGCCGCCCCGCAGAAGACTTTTCCCACACCCGATGCTGCCGTTCAAGCCCTGATTGCGGCAGCGAAATCCAATGATGCAAACGAAATGGCAGCGGTCCTCGGCGAGGAGATGAAGGATCAATTTGGAACCGGCGAGGCTTCTCTGAGAGATCTCGATCGCGCGCTATTCATCCAGTCGGCTGAAACGGTGGTCGCATTTCAGAATGATGGCTCGCCCGACAAGCTGATAGTCACTGTCGGCGAGCAAGCGTGGCCTTTTCCTGCTCCGCTGGTCAAAGAAGGCTCGGTATGGCGTTTTGACGGAAAAGAAGGCAAGCAGGAAATTCTCGATCGACGGATCGGCCGTAACGAAATGCATGCAGTCGAGACCTGCCTCGGCTACGTTGAGGCACAGCTCGACTACATCCGCGAAGATCATCACGGCGATGGTGTGCTGCAGTTCGCGCAGCGCTTGCTGAGCACGACCGGCAAGCAGGACGGTCTGTATTGGGAGAGCGGTGAAGGAGGCCCGGTGAGCCCGTTGGGTCCTGCATTTGTTCGCAGCAGTGCCGACACTTCTTCGCGTCCGGCGATCCGTCACCATGGGTATCACTTCCGGGTTCTGACCGCCCAAGGACCCAATGCGCCAGGCGGCGCCAAGAACTTTCTGACCGAAGGCCGGTTGCTCGGCGGATTCGCTTTGGTCGCCTGGCCCACGGAATACGGCGTCACCGGCATTCAAACCTTCATCGTGAATCAGCTGGGTGTCGTCTACGAGAAAGACCTGGGATCGCAGACAGCCACCGCCGCGGCCGCAATCCAATCCTTCGACCCTGACGCGACTTGGAAAAAAATGCGCTAGGTTAAATGAGGTAAATGAGGTAGCCGCTTACTCGTTTACCTCATTTCTATCGTGCCCGGTAAAACCATTAGCGAGAAGATTCTCTCGGCAAAATCAGGACGCGATGCCAGGGCGGGAGACGTAGTCGTCTGCCACGTCGATTGTGCGCTGGGTACGGACGCGTCCACCCCCATGGCGCTCGATTATTTCGTTGCCATGGGCGGCGCCAAAGTCATCGATCCGCAGCGTATTGTCTTTGCCCTGGACCACTACGCACCCGCCCCGAGCCGCGCCAGCACCCAGCTTCAACAACGCATACGCGCCTTCGCGGCGCAGCACAGGATCAAGCTTTACGAAATTGGCGAAGGCATCGGACATCAGATCATGGTGGAATCCGGTCGCGCAAAGCCGGGATCTCTCGCCGTCGCCGCCGATAGCCATGCGGTCACATACGGCGCGCTCAATGCCTTTGGCACCGGTATCGGTTCGTCCGATCTTGCCGCAATCCTGATCAGCGGCCGCATGTGGCTTCGCGTGCCTGATTCGATTCGGGTCGCCCTCACCGGGACCCTGCTCCCTGGTGTTTACGCGAAAGACATAGCGCTCACCCTGGCAAGAACGCTGAGAGCAGACGGCGCGACCTACCAGACCATCGAGTTCGGCGGGCCTGGCGTCGCCGCGCTCGAACTCGAAGACCGTATTGTGCTGGCCAACATGACCGTTGAAGTGGGCGCGAAGAACGGCGTGTTCCCGGCAGATCAGAAGACCTTCGCGTATTTGAAGGAGTGCCCGGACGCTCGCGCGACCGAGCCGGATCCAGATGCGCGTTATTCGCGCGAGATCCTGATCGAACTCGACCGGCTAGCGCCGCAAATCGCGAAGCCGCACCAAGTGGACCAGGTATCGCCGATCGAGGAGACGATCGGAACGCCAGTTCAAATGGTTTATCTAGGAACCTGTACCGGCGGGCGCGTGCGCGATTTTCATCAAGCTCTAGCCGTTCTGAAGGCCGGTGGAGGTGTGGCCCCCGGCGTCCAGTTGGTTGTGACCCCGGCTTCTCGTGCCGTGCTCGAAACCTTAACGCGCGACGGCACGCTCGCGGAGTTCGTTAGTATGGGTGCGATCATCGTCACCCCGGGATGTGGTTCCTGCTGTGGTACCTGCGGTGCGATTCCTGGCGACCGCGTGACCGTGATCTCCACTGCGAACCGCAACTTCAAGGGACGCATGGGCAACAGCAATGCGCAGATCTACCTCGCTTCGCCCGCGAGCTGCGCAGCCGCCGCCGTCCGCGGCGCAATTCACGACCCCCGGGAAATCATCGGATGACCGGCCGGGCACGCGTCTTCGGTGACGACATCAATACCGACTACATCATC
>Ga0335069_10017164_pt1 | contig 10090 bp, 11 predicted proteins | sample Lox_Sample_11_FD_206714 | JGI IMG/M metagenome (GOLD analysis project Ga0335069, IMG submission 206714) | Soil microbial communities from Loxahatchee National Wildlife Refuge, Florida, United States - Lox_Sample_1.1 | ecosystem: Environmental > Terrestrial > Soil > Wetlands | place: USA...
CGACGCGCGACGTCGCGTCGAACCGACACGCCATACCCCTCACTCGCGGGATCACGGATCCTTTCATCCATCGACGACGTCGTCTGACGCATCTCGCCGCGGTTGACGACTTCAGCTTGCCACGCGAGTGCGGCAGACTGCGATCGTGGCCACGAGCACGCCTCCGTCCAGCACGACCGTCGCGGTCGGCGCGCGCAGCGCGTGGCTGGCCACGGCGCTGACGCTGCTCGGCCGCCGACGTGGCGTCGTCGGTCTCGGTGCCATCGCCGCGACCGCGCTATCGGTGGGCTATGCGAGCCTGCAGACGCAGCAGCGCCGCTGGATCTTCCAGGCGACACCCACGCCGGCCCCGCTGCGCGAGGATGCGTCCGACGGCTCGTCCCGCGACGGGCGCATGGAGAACGTCTGGATCGACCACGTGTCGGCGTTCAGCGGCCGCCCGATCCGCCTGCATGCGCTGTGGGTGCCCCATGCCGACGCGCAGGCGCCGATCCTGCTCTACCTGCACGGCGCGCGCCGCGACGTCGCCGGCCGCGTGTTTCGCTTCGAGCAGCTGCGCGGTTTCGGCTTCTCGGTTCTCGCCATCGACTACCGCGGGTTCGGCTACAGCACCGACGAGTTGCCGTCCGAGGCGGGCGTCCTCGAGGACGCCGCGGCCGCGTGGCGGTGGCTCGGCCAGCACCATGCCGACCGTCCGCGCTATCTCTACGGCCACTCGCTCGGCGGGGCCATCGGCGTGCAGCTCGCGGCCCGGCTCGCCGAAGCACCGGCGCGCGACGCACCGAGCGGCGTGATCCTCGAGAACACCTTCACCTCGATCGGCGAGCTGTTCTCGACGTTCAAGTGGGGCTGGCTGCCGATCTCGATGGTGCTCACGCAGCGCTTCGATTCGCTCTCGACGGTGCCCCGCATCAAGGCGCCCCTGCTCATCGTGCACGGCAGCGCCGACGGTCTCGTGCCCTATCGCTTCGGTCAGGCGCTGTACGAGAAGGCCACCGTGGCCAAGCGCTTCCTGCTCGTCGAAGGCGGCAATCACTCGAACACGACGTGGCGCGGCCGCGAGCAGGTGCGCGCCGCACTGCGCGAGTTCTTCGGCGTCGGCTCGACCGCGACGCCGACGGCCTGACTCGGCGCTAGGCGTCCCCGCGCACGTAGTCGTAGAAGGTCGTGCCCCACATGGCCTGCGTGCGCTGGATGAAGCGCCGCAAGGCATCGGGTCCTTGCGCGGCTGCAGCGCAGCCCTTGCTGTCGACGAGGCCCGTCGGGCCGTCGCACTTGTAGGCGGCGAACGCCGGTGCGGCGGCCACCGCGGCGACCGCGAGCAGCGGTGCCGAGATCGCGAGACGGTGTGTGCGGTGCTTCATGCAACCCCCTCCATGCGGCGCGCAGCCGGCGCCCCACGAGCACAAGCTAGGCGAGCGCCCGATGCGGCGCAACCCAGCGAAACCCGCGGCGCTCAGCCGGCCGCCCGACCGGCTGCCGCCTCGACCTCCGCCGCGAGCGCGGCTTCGGCGCCGCGATACCGCGGCGAGAAGTGGAACGGCACGACGCGCCTCGCGCGCAGACGGCGCGCGATCTCGCCGGCCTGGCCCGCGGTCAGGTGGTTCTTGCGCGCGGCCTGCTCCCGGTCCGCGTCGCTGAACACCGCCTCGATGAAGATCAGGTCCGCGTCGCCCAGCAGTCGCCCGAGCCGCTCGACGTTGCCCGCCGTGCCGCGCAGGTCGGTGACATAGCCGATCCGCCGTCCCGGCACGGTGTCGAGCACGAGGTGGCGCAGATCGCCGACGGAGCGGCGCTCCGAACGCTCGCCCGTGCGGTCGCGCCACGCGAGGTCGATCGGCGTGTCGTCGGGGGCGCCTTCGAGCACGGCGCGCTTGAGCGTGCGCAGCCACGCGCCGGTGGCGAGCCCCGCCGCAGCGATGCGGTCGACGGCGACCCGCACCTGCGCCTTCTCTTCGATCGCGAACGCGAGCACCGGCATCTCGTGGTCGACGATGGTTGCCCGCACGCGAAACAGCGGCTCGTCGTACAGCACGTCGGCATCACCGCTCGCTCGCTCGCGCTCGATGCCGCTCCCCACGAAGCCGCGAATGCTGTCGAAGCGCGCGTGCGCGCGCGCGCCGTCCTCCTCGAACGCATGCGCCTCGATCGTCATCGGCACGGCATAGCGATGCACGACGTTCCACGTGTACGCGTGCAGCTTGTGCGCGACCTGCTCGCAGAAGCCCGGGCCGCCCCAGAGCACGAGCCGCGGCATGCGGCCGAGTCCGAGCGCGAGCAGGTGGTCGAAGCCGGCCCAGTGGTCCATGTGCGTGTGCGTCACGAAGGCGTGCGTCGCGCGCAGCAGCATCCGTGGCGCGAGGCTCGCGATGTTCGGCCCGAGGTCGACCAGGAACGCGCGCCGCTCGTCGCGCACGTCGACGACGAGGCCCGGCTCGAACGCGGTCGGATCGACGAGGCGCGGGTCCAGCGTCGTTCGCATGAACGACATTCTCGGCGCGCTACAGTCGGGCGCATGTCCAGGGTCCGCGTCGCCGGCTTTTCCATCTCGCTCGAAGGCTTCGGCGCCGGCCCGAACCAGAGCCTCGAGAACCCGCTCGGCGAAGGCGGCATGGCGATGCACCAGTGGGCGTTCGGCACCCGCACCTTCCAGGCGATGCACGGCGGTGGCGGCGGCGCGGCGGGGATCGACGACGACTTCGCGGCGGCGAGCTTCGCGAACGTCGGTGCGTGGATCCTCGGCCGCAACATGTTCGGACCCGTGCGCGGCGACTGGGGCGACAGGTCGTGGCGCGGCTGGTGGGGCGACAGCCCGCCGTATCACGTGCCCGTGTTCGTGCTCACGCACCACCCGCGCCTCCCGCTCGAGATGAAAGGCGGCACGACGTTCCACTTCGTCACCGACGGCATCGAGCCCGCGCTCGCACGGGCCCGCGAGGCCGCGGCGGGACGCGACGTGCGCATTGGGGGCGGCGTCTCGACCATCCGCCAGTACCTGCGCGCGGGCCTCGTCGACGAGCTGCATCTCGTGCAGACCGCGGTGCTGCTCGGACGCGGGGAAGCGCTGCTCGAAGGCATCGACCTGCCGGCGCTCGGATTCGAGACGGTCCGGCGCGTGCCGACCGAGGCGGGCACGCACGTCGTGCTGGCGAGGCGCGCACGATGACCGACGACACGCCCACCCCTGCGCCGTCGCTGCCGGACCGCCTGTCGAGCGATCCGGCAAGCCCCCATCACGTTGCCGACGTGTTTGCGCGCGGCATTGGCATCCGCTTCAACGGCCGCGAGCGCCATGACGTCGAGGAGTACTGCATCAGCGAGGGCTGGATCAAGGTGCCGGCCGGCAAGACGCGCGACCGCAAGGGGCGCCCGCTGCTGCTCACGCTGAAGGGACGCGTCGAGGCGTTCTATCGATAGGCCGCGGGCCTACTGCGCGAGCGCAGCGGCGAATCGTGCGACGGTCGCCGCAGCATGCGCGGGGTCGAGCCAGCGCAGCACCACGACGGCGTCGAGCTGCGGATCGATCCACGTGTAGTGCCCGCCCGCGCCGATCATGAAGACTGCGCCCGTCGAGGCTCCGGGAAACGCACGCCCGTCGCGGTTCAGCCAGACGAGGCGCCCGTACCAGGGCGCGACGGCGCACGGCTCCTGCATGCTCGCGACCCATTCGGCAGGCACCCGCCGTCGCGTGCCGCCGCGGCCCTCTTCGAGCACCATCTGTCCGATGCGAGCCTGGTCGTGCGCACCGATCGAGACGCCGCCGCCCCAATGCGTGCCGCCCGGCACCGAGGGCACGCGACCGATGCCCGGCAGATCGACCCAGGCGTCGTCGTAGCCCTCCCAACGATAGCGATCGCCGCAGCCGAGCGGCTTCAGGATGCGCTCGAGGAACACGCGCTCGAGCGGCTCGCGGAACAGGTGGAGCAGGGCCAGCGAGAGCTGGTTGATGCGGACGTCGTTGTATTCCCAGTAGGTGCCCGGCGACTGCAGCGGACGCTGGCCGCCCTTGGGTCCTCCGGCGGGTCGCGGGTCCTGCGCGACCTGCCGCCAGCGATCGACCGTGTCGGGCAGCCCGAAGCAGGTGCCCTCCCATTCGCTCGTCTGCGTGAGCAGGTGGTACCACGTGATCGCGCGGTTGTGCGCGCTGTCGAAGCCGATGCCGGGCAGCCGCGAGACGACCGGCTCGTGCTCGTCGGGCAGCAGGCCTTCCGCCTGCGCAACACCGGCGAGCAACGCGAGGTAGGTCTTCGCCACGCTGAACGTGACGTCCGCGCGTGCGGGCTCGCCCCATGCCGCGATCTCGCGGCCGTGCTGCAGCACCACGCCCGACTGGGGACCGCGCGCGTGCACCGGTCCGCGCAGGCGGTTCCAGGGCGGCGGATCGTTGGCATGCACACCCCACGGCTGCTGCCCCGGCGCGGGCGGGGCATGCGGGTCGCGCGGCCACGGCGTCTCGTGCGACTGCGCCTCGCGCACCGCGGCATCGAGCCGCGCGGCGTTCACTCGACCTTCGCGCCGGACTGGATCACGACCTTCTCCCACTTCGCGGTTTCGTCGACGATGGTCTTGCCGAAGTCCTCGGGCGTGCCGGGGATCGGCCGACCGCCGAGCTCCGCGAGGCGCGCGCGGATCTTCGGATCGGCGAGCGCGCGGTTCACCTCGACGTTGATGCGGTCGATGAACTCGCGCGGCGTGTTCTTCGGCATGCCGATGCCGAACCAGGCGGTCGCCTCGTAGCCGGGCACCGTCTCGGCGACGGTCGGCACGTCGGGCAGCGAGGGCTCGCGCTGGGCCGACGTCACCGCGAGCGCGCGCAGCTTGCCGCTCTTGATGTGACCGGCCGAGGACGGCAGGTTATCGAAGATGACCTGCACCTGGCCGCCGATCAGGTCGAGCAGCGCGGGGCCCGCACCCTTGTACGGCACGTGCACCATGTTGCAGCCGGTCATGGTCTTGAACAGTTCGCCCGACAGGTGCACCGAGGTGCCGCTCCCGGACGACGCCATGTTGATCTTGCCCGGGTTGGCCTTGCAGTACGCGATGAACTCGGCCACGGTCTTGACCGGAAGCGACGGTGTCACCTCCATCACGTTCGGCGTGCGCACGATGCCGGCCACCGGCGCGATGTCGCGGATGAAGTTGAAGCTGAGGTTCTTGTACAGCGTCGCGTTGATGCCGTTCGCCGGGTTGACGAGCAGCATCGTGTAGCCGTCGGGCGGCGAGTTCACCACGAACTCCACGCCGAGGTTGTTGCCGGCGCCCGGCTTGTTCTCGACGTACACCGTCTGGCCGAGGCGCTCGGTCAGCCACTGCCCGATGATGCGCGCGAGCACGTCGGTCGTGCCCGCCGGCGGGTACGGGACGACGAACTTGATCGGCCGCACGGGGTAGTCGGCGGCCTGGACGGCTCGGCCGCACAGCGCGGCGAGGCCGAGGCACGCGAAGGCGAGCAGGCGGGCCGGTCGGATCACGATGTCTCCTCTCGAGGTGGTCGTGGAACGACGATAGCGCAGGCCTCGACGGCGCGAACCCCGAGGCAGCCCGATCGGGACGATCCCGTATCGCCGCGCTCAACGCGACGCCCAGAGCCACGCCGCGCCACGCACGCCGGATGAGTCGCCGTGCCGGTTTCTCACGATCGGCGTGACGCAGCGATCCGAGAACACGTGCTCCGCGAGCCGTTGCGTCAGGTCGGCATCCACGCCCTCGAGGTTCGAGAGGCCTCCGCCGAGCACGATCACGTCCGGGTCGACGACGTTCACGACCATCGAGAGCGCACTCGCCACGCGATGCGCCCAGCGATCGAGCGTGGCGCGTGCATCGGCGTTGCCGGTGCGTGCGAGCGCGGCGATCCTCCCGGCGTCGAGGCCGTCGTCGCGTCCGGTCGCGCGCGCGTGGTCGGCAGCCAGCGCCGGTCCGGAGATGTAGGTCTCGATGCAGCGCCGCCGCCCGCAGTAGCAGCGCGTGTCGGGCAGCGCCGCTTCGGCGCGCGCGGGCATTTCGTTGTGTCCCCATTCGCCCGCGATCGCGTTCGGTCCGATCCGCAGCTGGCGGTCGAACACGAGGCCGCCGCCCACGCCCGTGCCGAGGATCACGCCGAAGACCAACTGGTGGCCCGCACCCGCGCCGTCGATTGCTTCCGACAGCGCGAAGCAGTTGGCGTCGTTCTCGATGCGCAGGTCGCGGTCGAGTGCGCGTGCGGCGTCGGCGGCGAACGGCCGGCCGTTGAGCTGCGTGGAGTTCGCGTTCTTGATGAGGCCGGTCGCGGCCGAGACGGCGCCGGGCGTGCCGATGCCCACGCGCGCGTCGCGCACGCCGAGTTCGTGTTCGATCCCGGTCACCAGCCCCACGACGGCGTCGAGCATTTGCGCGTAGTCGTGCGACGGAGACGCGATGCGTCGGCGCGCGAGCTCGCGGCCATCCGGGTCGATGGCGAGCGCCTCGATCTTCGTCCCGCCGAGGTCGACGCCGATACGCACCCGGCTCACGACAGCGGGCCCGTCCGCGCACGCGTGCGCAGCTCGCGCTCGACCGCGTCGGGAAGGATCTCTCGCCGCGTGAGCGCTGCGAGCTCCCAGGCCTGCGACGCGAGGTCGTGGCGCAGCACGTACAGCTGGCCGTCGTCGGCGTCGATGCGGTACCAGCGCTGCATCGGCGCGAACCAGCGGTCCTCGATCGCCCGCACGCCCACGCGCCGCGCCCCGAACCAGACGACCGCGGGCTCGGGCTCGCCACGCAGGCCGGGCGTGGATTCGACGGTGAGCGCCATCGCGCGACGATAACGCCGCACGCTGCGCGCGTGCGGGCGCAGGTTGACCCGACGGCGCACGAGGCGGGCGCCGAGGTCAGGGGCAGGTGAGCAGGCCGCCCTGCTGCACGCAGAGCCCGCGACTGCCGGCCGAGAGGTTCGGCCCGACGCGATTCAGCCGCGAGCCGTCGTTCGCCCAGCAGCCGCCCGCGTCGCACGACGTGATGAACTGGGGTCGCGGACCGGCCTGCGGCGACAGCGGCACGATGGGCGCCGGCGGCATCGCACGAGGCAGCGTGGTGGCGCCTGGCGCCCCGAGCGTGACGGGAGGAACGGCGAGCGGTGCCTGGGCGAAACGCGACGGCGGAGCCTGGGGCTGCGCACGCGTCTCGGGGTCGCGCCGGTTGGCGAGGCACGCGATGGCCGCGTCGCGTCGCCTCGCTTCGAGCTGAAGATCGGGCGCCCGCGGCGCGCGCGCGTCACGACGAACGCGCGTGTCGTCGTGCGGACTTGCACGGCCCGAAGGTCCCGACGCGCCCGAGGATCGATCCGATGCCTCGCGCGCTTGCAGTGCATCGAGCGCGCGCAGGCAGGCATCCGACTGGAGCGGGTCGCCGGATGCGGATGCTGCGCTGGTCGCGGCCCGCGCAGACATCTGAGCCGAGGCCGGGAGTGCCACCACCGGCGAGATGAGGACAAGCGCCAGCCACGTTCGTGCCATGACGCTTGGAGCGCGGGACGTACGGCGCGTTCCATGAGAGCCCACGGCGACGAGCCCATCGGGCGGGGCATGGGTGACGCCGTCCGCCCGGTGCGCGCCGGACGTGCGGCGCGCATTCATGCGGCCTCCGCAGGCGTCGAGGCTGCCTGCGCCGGCCGACGCAGCCGCTGGACGACGCGCTGCAACGTCAGGTTCAACACGTCGCGCTGCGCATGGCTGCCCCCGATGCGGTGCGCCACCGGCGGGAGGCTCGCCAGCAACGTGAGCGCCCGGGCGTCGTCTCCGCGGGCGAAGGCGCGTATCGCGCGGCATGCGGGCAGCCCGATCTGGCGTGTGGTGTCTCCGTGGCGCGATCGTTGCGCGGCAGCCGCGCGCAGCGTGCGTTCGAGACGATCGGCGCGCCGGTGGTCGCCGGCGCCGACGAACGCCAGCATCGCGTGCACGTCGTTGAAGGTGCAGAAGCGATCGTCGATGTGCGGCGACCAGGCGTCGGCCAGCTCGTGCCAGCGTGCGCGCGCATCGACGTCCGCGAGCTGCAGGCGCCACAGCAGCGCCGAGCCGTCGAGCAGGTCGGAGACGGGCGCGTGCGGCGCGGGGCGCACGCGGGCGTCGTACGTGGCCAGGGCTGCGCCCGGGCGCTGCTGCTCGAGCTGGAAGAGTGCCACGTGCCACCACGCGTGCGTGGCGACGACGGTGCCCTCGGCCCACGCACCGGCGTGTGTGCGCAGCCAGCGCTCGCCGGCGGCGGCGCGACCCGTCGCCTCGTGCACGTGCGCGATCACGTGATGTGCGCGCGCGTCGCGGCGGTCGAGGCGCAGGGCCTCGTGCGCGAGCCGCTCGGCGGCGGCGGGGTCGCCCCGCTCCTCGAGGCCGAACGCGTGCATCGCGAGCACGGCGTGGAAGCCGGGCAGCGAGGGTGACCAGTGGGGCCGCACGAGCGCCGGGCGCGCGGCGAGCGCATCGACATCTCCGGTCACGTAGTCGAGGCCGTGCGCGACATGGAGGGCCAGCACGTCGCGAGGCTGCGCGCGCAGCAGCGCTGTGAGGCCGGCCTTCGCGCGCTCGTAGTCGTCGTCGAGCATCGCACCGATCGCGGCGAGATGGGCGCGCTCGCGCGCGTTCGCGCGCAACCGCCGCGCGTGCTCGAGCACCGGCCGCGCGCTGCGCGCGCGCGCCGGGTCGCGGCCCGCGAGCAGCAGCCAGGCCTGCAGCACGCACGCCATGACGAAGTCGGGCGCCTCGGCGACGGCGGCCTCGAGGCGCGCGTCCGCGCCGACGCGCCATGCGAGCACGTCGCCGAGCGCGAGCTCCCAGGCGTCGAGGGCGTTCGCCGTCGCGCAGCTGACCGCGCATCCGCGTGCGTCGAAGCGTCTCATCCCGACCCGTCTTCCGGCTGCGTCGCCGGCGTGATGTTGAGGTTCAGGCGGAAGAGGTTCGTCGGGTCGTAGCGGCGCTTGAGCAACTGCAGGCGCGGGTGGTTCACGCCGTAGCTCGCGGGCACGCGCTCGCCTTCGTCCTCGACGAGGAAGTTGACGTAGCCGCCGCCGATCGCATGCGGCGACGCATCGGCGTGCGCCTGGCGCGCCCACGCGCGTCCGCGCGCGTCGAGCGCGGGATCGCTCCAGCGGCCATGGACGTTCACGACATAGCGTGCATCGCGCGCCGCATAGGCCGTCGCGCTGGCGGGCACGCGCTGGATCGCGCCGCCGAGATGCACGAGCACGACGTCCGACTGCGGATCCGGCAGGTGGGCGGCCGCGTCGATGAAGACGTCGAGCGCCCCGTCGCTCATGGTCGCGAAATTGTGCGTCTTCCAGTAGTTGCGCGCGCCGGCGCCGGACGCGCCGTCGAACGCGGTCTGGAAACCCGCATACGGCGCGGGCCCGAGCGCGACCGCGATCGGATCTCCGAACGTCGCCACCGCCGCCGTCGCGCGCCGGCCTTCGTCGACGCTGCCTGCGTAGACGAGCGGCAGCAGGACGACATCGGTGCCGTGCACCTCGGGCGCGAGGAACGGCAGCGGTGGCGCCTTGCGCAGCACGGCCCATACGCTCAGCGCGTCGGGCGCATCGAGCGTGAAGTCGCGCCACGCGCGCAGCACGCGCCGCGCCTGTGCATGCGGATAGACGACGAGTCCGGACCACACGTCGGGTCCGAGCGCATGCAGCGCGAACTCGAAGGACGTGACGACGCCGAAGTTGCCGCCGCCGCCGCGCAGCGCCCAGAACAGGTCGGGCTCCGATGTCGGCGATGCGGTGCGCGCGACGCCGTCGGCCGTGACGATGCGGACGCTGCGCAGGTTGTCGATCGTGAGGCCGAGGCTGCGCGAGAGCCAGCCGAAGCCGCCGCCCAGCGTGAGCCCGGTGACGCCCGTCGTCGAGTTGATGCCGAGCGGCGTGACGAGCCCGTGCGCCTGCGTCGCACGATCGACGTCGGCGAGCAGCGCGCCTGCGTCGACGCGGGCGATGCGTCGCGCGCTGTCGACTTCCACCGCACGCATGCCGGAGAGATCGATCATCAGGCCGCCATCGGCCACGGCGTTGCCGGCGATATGATGGCCGCCCCCGCGCACGCTGGTGAGGATGCGATGCTCCGAGGCGAAGCGCACCGCCACCTGGACG
>Ga0335069_10017165_pt1 | contig 10089 bp, 8 predicted proteins | sample Lox_Sample_11_FD_206714 | JGI IMG/M metagenome (GOLD analysis project Ga0335069, IMG submission 206714) | Soil microbial communities from Loxahatchee National Wildlife Refuge, Florida, United States - Lox_Sample_1.1 | ecosystem: Environmental > Terrestrial > Soil > Wetlands | place: USA: Florida...
CTCACCGATCGGCATGCTGCTGCTGTTCCTCTGGTCGGTGGCCTTCTTCTATCACCTGTGCAGCGGGATCCGGCATCTCGCCTGGGACGGTGGCTATGGCTTCGAGCTTCGGGATGCCTACCGCAGCGGCTACGCCGTCCTGGCAGCGACCGTGCTGCTGACCGCACTCACCTGGCTCTATGTATTTCTGGGCTAGAGAAATCGCTCATCAAGTGAGGAGACTGCGATGGCAAACGTGGAGGTTGCGGCGGAGCACACCCGGTCCTTGGCGAACTCGACTGCGCTGCGCGATGGAAGTGTTCTGCGGCGGGTTGGGCATCTTGGTAGCGCGCGCGATGGCCTGCAGGAATGGCGCCTGCAGCGTCTGACTGCGCTCGCCCTCATCCCGCTCGGCCTCTACTTCGCCGCCTCGATGTTGCGCCTGGCCACCTCGAGCCAGCTGACCGCGGCGGCCTGGCTCGCCTCGCCGGTAGCGGCCCTGCTCGTCATCCTCTTCCTGCTGGCAGGGCTCGCACACATGCTGGTCGGCGTGCGCTCGGTGTTCCTCGACTACGTCCACACCCGCGCGCGGCTGCTGTTCGCGGAACTGCTGCTGCGCGCGGCCACTGCGATTCTCGCAGGCGCAAGCGTGCTCGCCGTCCTCAAGCTCTTCTTTGGCCGCTAGAGGGACCACTCATGGCTAACAGTTACGACATCATCGACCACTCTTTCGACGTGATCGTTCTCGGTGCCGGCGGCGCCGGACTGCGCTCCACGCTCGGCATGGTCGCGGCCGGCTTGAACACGGCCTGCATCACCAAGGTCTTCCCCACCCGCAGTCATACCGTCGCCGCGCAGGGCGGAATCAGCGCCGCCCTCGGCAACGTCGAGAAGGACGACTGGCGCTGGCACATGTTCGATACGGTCCGGGGGTCCGACTGGCTCGGGGATCAGGATGCCATCGCTTACATGTGCCGCGAAGCGATCGCCGCCGTCGTCGAGCTCGAACATTTTGGCGTGCCGTTCAGCCGCACCGACGCCGGCAAGATCTACCAGCGGCGCTTCGGTGGACACACGACGGAGTATGCGAAGGGCGACATGGCTTATCGCGCCTGCGCCGCAGCCGATCGTACCGGCCACGCCATCCTGCACACCCTTTACCAGCAGTGCCTCAAGCACGGCGCGCGGTTCTTCATCGAATATTTCGCCATCGATCTGCTGATGGACGAGGACGGTGCCTGCCGCGGGCTGCTCGCCTGGTGCCTGGAGGACGGCTCGATCCACCGCTTTCGCGCCAACATGACGGTCATTGCGACGGGCGGATGCGGGCGCGTCTATGAATCCTGCACCTCCGCCCACACCTGCACCGGGGACGGCAGCGGCATGGTGCTGCGTGCCGGGCTGCCGCTGCAGGATATGGAGTTCATTCAGTTTCATCCCACCGGAGTTTACGGCGCGGGCGTTCTGATTACGGAAGGCGCGCGCGGCGAGGGTGGCTATTTGACCAACAGCGCGGGCGAGCGCTTCATGCCGAAGTACGCGCCGCACGAGAAGGATCTCTCCTCGCGCGATGTCGTGAGCCGCGCCGAAGCGATCGAGATCCGCGAGGGCCGCGGCGTCGGCGAGAAGAAGGATCACATCCATCTGCATCTCGAGCACCTGCCCGCGGATGTGCTCGATCAGCGGCTCCCTGGCATCGTCCAGAGCGCACGCACCTTCGCCGGCGTCGATGCGCACAAGGAGCCTATTCCGGTCATTCCGACCGTGCACTACGTCATGGGTGGCATACCCACCAATATCCGGACCGAGGTCGTCTGTCCGACGAAGGACAACCCCGACGCGGTCGTGCCGGGCCTGATGGCCATTGGCGAGGCGGCGTGCGTCTCGGTACATGGCGCCAACCGCCTCGGCACGAACAGCCTGCTCGACTTGATCGTGTTCGGACGGGCAGCGGCGCAGCGCGCCGCCGAGCTCATCAAGCCGGGATCACACGTGCGCCAGGCGAACGGGCACTCGGAGGAGCGTGTGCTGACACGCTTCGACCGCATCCGCCACAGCAAGGGCGGCCACAAGCCCGGTGAGGTGCGCCCTCAGATGCAGGAGGTGATGCAGTCGGGTTTCAGCGTGTTCCGACGCGGTGACACCTTGAAGGAGGGCCTGGACAAGCTCGTTGCGCTGCGCGATCCGCTCGCTCGCGTCACCGTTGATGACGAATCCCTGCTGTGGAACGTCGCTTTGGTATCGGCGCTGGAGCTCGCCAATCTCGCCGATCAAGCGGTCGTCATCGCGCACTCGGCCTGCGCACGCACCGAATCCCGCGGCGCGCACGCGCGCGAGGACTATCACCAGCGCGATGACAAGAATTGGCTCAAGCACACCGTCGCCTGGAAGGACGAAGACTGGAACGTCCGCTTCGCCTATCGGCCGGTGCGGCTCGACACGCTCTCCGACGACGTGCAGAGCTTCCCGCCGGCGGAGCGGACGCACTAGGCCAGCGAACGCACCAACCGCCGGTATTCTGAGCAAGGAGTAGTCGCGATGTCCGAGTTCACACTTCCCGCGAATTCCAGGGTTGGGGAAGGCAAACACTGGCCGGCGCCGCAGAAGGGTGCCCGTATCAAGAGCTTCCGCATCTATCGCTGGGATCCGGCCAAGAGCGCGACGCCGACGCTCGACACGTTCGAAATCGATCGCGATCAGTGCGGACCGATGGTCCTCGACGCCCTGGTCAAGATCAACGATCAGATCGACCCGACGCTCTCGTTCCGGCGCTCCTGCCGGGAAGGCGTGTGCGGCTCCTGCGCCATGAATATCGATGGAACCAACACACTGGCGTGCCTGACGCCCATGGACAGCCTCAAGCCGACCACCACCCGGATCACACCGCTTCCGCATCTGCCGGTGCTCAAGGATCTCGTGGCCGACCTCACGGGACTCTACGCCCAGTACGAGTTGATTCAGCCGTGGCTGCAGGCCGACACGCCGCCCCCGGATCGCGAGCGCCGCCAATCCCCGGAGGATCGGGCCAAGCTCGATGGCTCATGGGAGTGCATCCTGTGCTTCTGCTGCTCGACCTCGTGCCCGAGCTACTGGTGGAATCAGGACCGCTATCTCGGCCCCTCCATTCTGCTGCAGTCGTATCGCTGGCTCGCCGACAGCCGCGATCAGCACACCGGCGAGCGCCTCGACCGGCTCGAGGACCCCTTCCGGCTCTATCGCTGCCACACGATCATGAACTGCACCCGCACCTGCCCGAAGGGGCTCAACCCTGCCCGCGCGATCTCCCACACCAAGCAGATGATGTCAGATCGCGACTGAGGCCCAGTTGCACCCTACCTCGGCGCGCAAACTAACGCGCTTCGAACCTAAAGGATGAGATGCCATGACGAGCAAGACCACCACACCGATCCGCACCGGATACGAGCTATTGCACGATCCACGCCTGAACAAAGGGACGGCTTTTAGCGCCGCAGAGCGCCGCGAGCTGGGTCTCGAAGGGCTGCTGCCGCCTGCCATCAGTACCATTGAGCTGCAGGTGGCGCGTCGGCACGAGGAGATCGCGAAACTGCCTGATGATTTGCTGAAATATCTCGTGCTGTCGGATCTGCAGGCGCGCAACGAGACGCTGTTTTATGCGGTGCTGATGTCTGACCCAGCGACTTACATGCCGCTCGTCTATACGCCGACCGTCGGTGAGGCGTGTCAGAAGTTTGGACACCTCTTCCGCCAGCCACGCGGCATGTATATCCCTATCAGCGCGCGCGGACGCATCAACGAGCTACTGGGAAACTGGCCGCAGAGGAACGTGCGTTTCATCGTCGTGACGGACGGAGAGCGCATCCTGGGTCTTGGCGATCTCGGCGCCGGCGGCATGGGCATCCCACTCGGGAAGCTCGCACTCTATACAGCCTGCGCCGGTGTTCCGCCGCAGTACTGCCTGCCGATAGTGCTCGACGTTGGCACCAACAATGCGCAATTGGTCGAGGATCCGCTCTATCTGGGTCTTCGTCAGCCCCGCGTACGCGGTGACGAGTACGTGGAGTTCGTCGGCGAGTTCGTCGAAGCGGTGCAGCAGCTCTATCCCAAGTGCTGTATCCAGTGGGAGGACTTCGCCAATTTCAACGCCGTCCCGATACTGGCGGCCTACAAAGACGTGATCTGCACATTCAACGACGACATCCAGGGCACTGCCGGGGTCGCGCTGGCCGGCATCCTCGGCGCCCTGCGGCTCACCGGGCAGAAGCTCGTGGATCAGCGTTTTCTCTTTCTCGGCGCCGGGTCCGCCGCCACCGGGATCGCCGAACTGATCAGTCTCGCGATGACGCAGGAAGGGCTGGACATTGCTGCCGCGCGGCGGCGCAATGCCTTGTTCGACGTCAATGGCCTCCTGGTGTCCGGGCGCACCGACCTTGCCGAGTTTCAAAAGCCCTTCGTGCTGGAGCGGCCGGCGATCGCGACATTCGTCGAGGCCATCAAGGCTCTGAGGCCGACCGGCATCATCGGCGTCAGCGCGGTACCCAAGCTCTTTACCCGCGAAGTGATCGAGACGATGGCCGCGATCAACGAACGGCCGATCGTCTTTCCCTATTCGAATCCCACCTCCCGATCCGAGGCCACCGCAGAAGAGGTTTATCGCTGGTCGGCCGGCCGGGCCATTTTTGCAAGTGGCAGCCCGTTTCCGCCGGTCGAGATCGCCGGGCGGCGCTTCGTCCCGGGACAGGGCAACAACGTCTACATCTTTCCTGCCATGGGCCTGGCGATATACGCGACCGAGGCGACACGGGTGACCGAGGAGCTGTTCATCATCGCAGCGCGGGCGCTGGCGGAACAGGTTAGCGAGGAGAATTTGGCGAGCGGGCTCATCTATCCGCCCCAGAGCGACATTCTCCGCGCGTCTCTCCATGTCGCCGAACGGATCGCTGCTGGCATCTTCGATCAGGGACTGGCGCGGGTTCCAAGACCCGCTGACATCCGGAGCTGGATCGAAAGACTTGTGTACAAGCCACAGTACGAGCCGCTGTAATGCATGGCAGGCTCCACTGCCCCGTGCACTACAAGATCGGGTTCTCGTCAAGGACCCGATCGATTACTTGCACATTCTCGGTGCCTCATAAACCAGACGCGAGCGGCGCTGCATCGAACATCACCCGTGCCGGCTCAGCCGAAGCACGCAGATCCAACACGAGAGCGGTATCGATCAAGGTGGGCTCACGGACGCGAGGCTCTCGAGCCGGCGCGGGTACGGGAGCCGGTTCAGGCGGGCTCGCCGCAGGCGGTGTGAGGATGAGCAGCGCAGCCGGAATGGCGGCCCCGACGAGCATCAAGCATGGAATGGCGGCCCATACCATTTCCGCGGCCAACGATTGCCGCAACTGCAGTCGCGCCTCGCGTCGGCGGCCGGTGCTCCAGATTGAAAGGAACATCGTCACAAAGACGCCCAGGACGAACAGGGCGCATAAACCAAAGATGATGACGCGCATGGCTTAGTCTCCATCCGGCACAAGCATGCGCTTGCCGCTCACGTCGAAGGCAATTCGGGTACCTTCCATCAACGGTGTCAGCACGGTCTCGGATGAGCTCATCGCCGACTTATCGAAGGTCAGGGTGTGACCGAGCTTCTCCTTCTTGGTCCGCAGATACCCAAAAGAATGGGGCGTGGGTGCCACTTCGCACGGCACCTTTTCGACCACTACAATCCCCGCGTCCGACAGCGCGCGGAACTTGTCCGGGTTGTTCGAGAGGAGGCGAACGCGGCGTACCCGAAGCTCGTGCAGAATCGCCGCCGGCAGGCTGAAGTCCCGATAGTCCGGGGCGAAGCCCAGTGCGCGATTGGCGTCAACCGTATCGAGGCCTGCATCCTGAAGAGCGTACGCCTGCAGCTTCGCGATCAGCCCGATGCCGCGGCCCTCCTGATGCTCATAGATCAGGAGCCCGCGCCCGGCGCGCGCGATCGCGCGCATCGCGAGGTCGAGCTGGTCGGCACAGTCACAGCGCAGCGACTTGAACGTCTCGCCGGTGAGGCACTGCGCGTGGATGCGCAGGAGCGGAGCAGCGCCACCTGAATCCAGATCGCCGAGGACGAGCGCGAGCGCCGTCTCGAGACGCCGGCTGCCGTTCGAGAGGTCACGTTCGAACGCCAGGGCGTTGAATACGCCCCACCGGGTGGGTAATCGGGCAGAGGCCACCCGGCGCACCGCACCGATTTGTATGGCACCCATGGCGTTCTCCTCGGGCGGTGGCCCCTCATACGACCCCCCGCGTGCGGGCGGTCGCGATTTCACAGGTTCGGCGGGAGGATGGGCTCGCCAGGCTCTCAGGAGACTCACCGCTGCGCATCGGCTATGTCCGTGTCCGAGCCACCGCCGCGTGCGCTCATCAGTGAGTCCGCCGTGAGCCGCCAACTACCAGCCTCGTATCGCAGACTCCCCTTCCTCTGGCATCGGGCCGTCACTACGAGGTAGCCAATGAACGACCAAGCCCATTCGCTGCGCTCCGACCTGCCGATCGGCATCGCTGCGAGTGGTCATCGCCGCGAGACCGATTCCATGGGCGAAATCGAGGTGCCTGCCGACCGCTACTGGGGCGCCCAGACCCAGCGCAGCCTCGTTCATTTCTCCATCGGCGACGACCGCATGCCGAAGCCGCTGTATCACGCCTACGGGTATGTCAAAAAGGCAGCCGCGTTGGTGAACGCCACCGCCGGCCGCCTGCCGCAATGGAAAGCCCAGGCCATCGTGCATGCAGCCGATGAGGCGATCCGCGGCGATCTGGATGAGCACTTTCCGCTGTATGTCTGGCAGACCGGATCCGGTACGCAATCCAACATGAACGTGAACGAGGTACTGGCCAATCGAGCGAGCCAGCTCCTCGGCGGCAGCATCGGCAGCAAGAAGCCGGTGCACCCGAATGACGATGTGAACATGGCGCAATCCTCCAACGATACGTTTCCGACGGCGATGCACATCGCTGCCGTGCTCGAGCTGGAGCGCCATCTGCTGCCGAACGCGGAAGCGCTGACTGCTGCGATCGAGAGCAAAGCGCAGGAGTGGATGACGGTAGTCAAGACGGGTCGGACGCACTTGATGGATGCCGTGCCGCTCACGGTAGGCCAGGAGTGGTCCGGCTGGGCGCAGCAGATCCGTGACGCAACGGCCCGCATCCGCTCATCGGAAGCATCGCTGCTGCAGCTTGCCGCAGGAGGAACGGCCGTCGGCACGGGGCTCAACGCACCAGCGCACTTCGGCCGTGACATTGCGGCGATGATCGCAACGCTGACCGGCCATCCATTCGTCACCGCGCCGAACAAGTTCGCGGCTCTGGGCTCGCTCGATGCCATGGTGGCCGCCATGGCCGCGGTACGCGGACTCGCCGTCGCCCTCCTGAAGGTCGCCAACGACATGCGCTGGCTCGCCTCAGGTCCGCGCTGCGGCCTCGGCGAGCTCCTGCTCCCCGAGAACGAGCCCGGCTCCTCGATCATGCCGGGGAAGGTAAACCCGACGCAGCAGGAGGCCATGGTGATGGTGTGCATTCAAGTGATCGCGGAAGACAACGCGGTCGCGTTTGCGGGCAGCCAGGGCAACTTCGAGCTCAACACCATGCGCCCGATCATCATCAACAACTTCCTGCACTCCGCGCGGGTTCTCGGCGATGCATGCGAGAAGTTGCGGCGATTTTCGGTCGAGGGGACGCGCCTCAATCGCAGGCGCATCGACGAGATGGTGGGCCGCTCGCTCATGCTGGTGACGGCGTTGAGCCCTGTCATTGGCTACGACAAGGCCTCTGCCATCGCCCACGCGGCGAACGATCGCAATCTCTCACTCAGGGAGGCTGCAATCGCCTCGGGCGCCATCGATGCGAGCCGCTTCGATGAAATCGTGGACCCGGGCAAGCTGGTGGGCCATGGCGCTGGAGGCAGTTGAGCCGCAATCAGTGACGCCATCGCATCTGTGCGCTGGCCTTGGAGGCGGCTGGGAATAGAGGAAATCAGGGTGCAACACGCACCCGTTCCCGCATCCGTGAGCCTGCTGCGAGCGGCCATCCGTCATGTTGAACCCACGGGACTGACCTGATCGGCTGGTTTCAACTGAAATCGCACGCCGCCGGATTGAGATCCTGTGGCCGGCGCTCGCATGAGAGCGGCGGCCTGGCTCGAATCGATCGCTTGCTGATACCCGTCACGGAGCTGAAACCCATGAAGACCGTTGCAGATCAGTTCGCAGAAACCCTCGCAGCCGCCGGTGTGAAACGCATCTACGGTATCGTCGGCGACAGCCTAAACGGACTCACGGATTCCATTCGCCGCCAGGACAAAATCGAGTGGGTCCACGTGCGGCATGAAGAAGTCGCCGCATTCGCCGCGGGTGCCGAGGCGCATCTCACCGGCGAGATTGCGGTATGCGCAGGAAGCTGCGGACCGGGGAACCTCCACCTCATTAACGGGCTCTTCGATTGCCATCGCTCGCGCGTACCGGTGCTCGCGATCGCGGCGCACATTCCTTCGGCGGAGATCGGCTCGGGCTATTTCCAGGAAACGCATCCGCAGTCGCTGTTTCAGGAATGCAGCCACTACTGCGAATTGATTTCCGCCCCGAACGAGATGCCACGCACGCTCGAGATCGCGATTCGCGAGGCTGTCGGGAAGCGCGGCGTATCAGTGGTCGTGATACCCGGCGACGTGGCGCTGAAACCCGCGAGCGATGCGCCGACCCCTGCTACCGAGAGCCTCCTGCCGCCTGCGCCCGTGGTGATCCCCGCGCGCCGAGAGCTCGATCGGCTTGCGGCGTTGCTCAACGGAGAGAAGCGCGTGACGATTCTGTGCGGCTCGGGCTGTGCGGGCGCGCACCAAGAGCTTCTCGCGCTCGGCGCGCAGCTCCAGGCGCCGATGGTGCATGCGATGCGCGGCAAAGAGTACGTCGAGTGGGACAACCCCTACGATGTCGGCATGACAGGGCTCATCGGCTTTTCCTCCGGTTATTACGCGATGCTCGACTGCGACGTGCTGCTGATGCTCGGCACCGACTTTCCGTACCGTCAGTTCTATCCACGCGGCTCGGGTGTGCAGATCGTGCAGATCGACATCCGCCCCGAGAACATCGGTCGGCGTGCGTCGGTCGATATCGGTATCGTAGGTGACGTGCGCGCGACGCTTCAGGCGCTGCTGCCACTGCTCGAACCGAAGAGCGACGACAGGCACCTGGAGCAGGCCCGCAGCCACTACAGGAAGGCGCGCCAGGCGCTCGATGACCTGGCGGTGCCCTCACATCGCACGCTCATCCATCCGCAGCAAATCGCGAAGACCCTGAGCGACCGCGCCGCAGAAGATGCGATCTTCACCTGTGATGTGGGGCTCCCGACCGTGTGGGCCGCGCGCTACCTGGCAATGAACGGCAAGCGGCGGCTGCTCGGCTCGTTCTGGCACGGCTCGATGGCGAATGCGATGGCCCAGTCGCTCGGGGCCCAGAAAACCTTTCCAGGCCGGCAGGTGATCTCGCTTTCCGGCGACGGTGGATTCTCGATGCTCATGGGCGATCTGCTGAGCTTGAGGCAGCTCGAGCTCCCAGTGAAGGTGGTCATCTTCAATAACAGCGCGCTGGGCTTCATCGAGCTCGAGCAGAAATCGACCGGCTTCATCGATTTCGGCACCGGGTTCAAGAACCCGAACTTCGCGGCAATGGCCGAAGGCGCGGGCATTCGTGGCATTCGGCTCGAGGACCCGGGCCAGGTCGACGCAGTCATTTGCGCTGCGCTCGCGCACGACGGTCCGGTGGTGATCGATGCCGTCGTCAACCGCACCGAACTCGCCATGCCGCCATCCATCACGACGGAGATGGCAGAGGGGTTCACGCTGTACATGGTGAAGGCGATCATGAACGGCAAGGGCGACGAGGTCATCGACCTCGCGAAGTCGAATCTCTGGCGCTGAGGCGTACCCATCAGCGTTGAGGTGTCTTCATGTCGACGCAAACCCTGGCCATCTCTGTAGCGACGACGAGCCACCGGCGGTGAGGGGCTTCCGCACGGCTTTTGCTATCCCCTGGCTCTTCTGCCTGCTGTTCTACTTCATGGAGTACGCGGTGCGCTCCGCACCCAGCGTAATGCTGTCGGAGCTCA
>Ga0335069_10017166_pt1 | contig 10089 bp, 7 predicted proteins | sample Lox_Sample_11_FD_206714 | JGI IMG/M metagenome (GOLD analysis project Ga0335069, IMG submission 206714) | Soil microbial communities from Loxahatchee National Wildlife Refuge, Florida, United States - Lox_Sample_1.1 | ecosystem: Environmental > Terrestrial > Soil > Wetlands | place: USA: Florida...
CTGCTGCTGCTCGACGAGCCGCTGGCCAACCTGGACATCTCCAGCGAGCAGGGGATCGTCTCGGTGCTGGCCCGGCTGGCCCGTGCGGAGGGGATCGCCGTGCTGCTCTCGGCGCACGACATGAACCCGCTGATGCCGGTGATGGACCGGATCGTCTACGTGGCCGCGGGCCGGGTGGCGGTGGGCCGCGCCGACGAGGTGGTCCAGCCGGAGGTCCTGTCCCGCCTGTACGGCCAGCACGTCGACGTGATCCGGGTGCACGGGCGGGTCCTCGTGGTGGCCGCCCGGGAAGGGGCCGGCCCGGCCTTCGAGCATGCCGCGGAGACCGCCGCCGAGGACGCGAGCGTGGTGGGGTGAGCGTGCTCAGGTACCTCGTCGAGCCCGGCTTCTTCGGCAGCGGGCCGGTGCACATCGCGCTGGCCGTCGGGACCGTCATCGCGATCACCTCCGCCGTGGCGGGCGTGTTCACGGTGACCCGCGGCCAGTCCTTCGCCGGCCACTCGCTGGCCGACATCGCCACCACCGGGGGGTCCGGCGCCTTCCTGATCGGCGTCAACCAGTTCTGGGGCTATCTGGCCTTCGGCGCGGGCGCGGCGGCGTTCATGGAGATGATCGGCATCCAGCGCCGCCGCGGCCGGGACGTGGCCACCGGCGTGGTGCTCGGCGCCGCCCTCGGCCTGGCCGCGCTCTTCCTGTACCTGGGCACCCAGTACAGCACCACGACCGGCGCGTCGTTCACCATCTTGTTCGGCTCGATGTTCGTGATCACCCCGTCCACCGTCCCGGCCCTGATCACCTCCGCGCTGCTCGCGCTGGGCACGGTGGTGGTGCTGGCCCGGGTGCTGCTGCTGAGCTCGCTCAGCCCGGACATCGCCGCCGCCCGCGGCGTGCCGGTGCGCGCCGTGGGCGCGGCCTTCCTGATGGCGCTCGCCGTGTCGGTGGCACTGTCCGCGGTGATCATCGGCGCCGTGCTGAGCACCGCGCTGCTGATCGGCCCGGCCGCGACCGCGCTGCGCGTCACCAGGGGCCCGGTCCGGGCGGCGGACGTGGCGGCGGGCATCGGGGGTGGCGGCCACCTGGCTCGGCATCCTGCTCGCCTACGACAGCTACTACTGGCCGCCCGCGGGCCGCGGCTGGCCGGTCAGCTTCTTCGTGGTGACGCTGATCACCGGCGGCTACCTGGTCAGCTACCTGCGCCCGCGCCAGCACCGGGCGGTGGCGGCGCGGCCCCCGGACGCGGAGCAGGTATGTTCGGCAGCCTGATGGTGAACACCTGGATCGCGGCCACGGCGGTGGCGGTGATCGCCGGGGTGACGGGGTTCTTCGCGGTGCTGCGCGGGTCGACGTTCGCGGCGCACGCCATCCCCAACGGCGCGTTCGCCGGAGCGGCCGGGGCCAGCCTGCTCGGGCTCAACCCGTTCGTCGGCCTGGCCGTGTTCTCGGTCGGCGGGGCGCTCGGCATCGCCGGGCTGAGCCGCCGCTCCCGTCCTGACGTGGCCACCGCGCTGACGTTCGTGATGATGCTCGGCGTCGGCGCGCTGTTCGTCAGCTGGAGCAGCCAGTACTCGCAGGAGGCGTACTCGCTGCTGTTCGGCGAGGTGTTCGGGGTCAGCGCGGAGGAGGTACTGCCCATCCTGACGCTCGGCGCGGTGGCGGTGGCCGTGGTCGTGGTCATGTTCCGGCCGCTGATGCTGTCCTCGGCGCTGCCGGAGGTGGCCGAGGCCCGCGGGGTGCCGCCGCGCCGGATGGAACTCGGCTTCCTGCTCGTGATGGCCCTGGCCACCAGCATGACCGTGCCCGTGGTCGGCGCGCTGCTGATGTTCAGCCTGATGGTCGGCCCGGCCGCCGCGGCCAGGTCGCTGACCGCCCGCCCGGTACGCGCGATGACCCTCTCCGTGGCCATCGCCCTAGTCACGGTCTGGGCCGGCATCGCCCTGTCGTATCAGTCCGACTGGCCGCTCGGCTTCTTCGTCGGCATCCTGGGCGCAGCGTTCTACCTGCTCGGCCGCTGCTACGCGGCGGCCCGGCGCCGGATGGCCGTCGGTATCCCCGCCACGCCCTGAGCCTGTCCGCCACCTCCCCGCCCCCTTGAGTTCCCTCGCCCTGCCGCACGTAGCGTGGGTACATGAACCGGCTGAAGGATTCGACGAGTCCCTACCTGCTCCAGCATGCGGACAACCCGGTGGACTGGTGGCCGTGGTGCGACCAGGCCTTCGCCGAGGCGGCCGGACGCGACGTCCCCGTCCTGCTCTCCGTGGGCTACGCCGCCTGCCACTGGTGTCACGTGATGGCCCACGAGTCGTTCGAGGACCCCGAGACGGCGGCGCTGCTCAACGAGCACGTGGTCGCGGTCAAGGTGGACCGGGAGGAGCGGCCCGACGTGGACGCGGTCTACATGACCGCGACCCAGGCGATGACCGGGCAGGGCGGCTGGCCGATGACGGTGTTCATGACGCCGGACAAGGAGCCGTTCTTCTGCGGCACCTACTACCCCAGGGACTACTTCCGGCAGCTGGTGCTCAGCATCTCGCGGGCCTGGCGCAGCCAGCGCGGCGACGTGACCGGCCGGGCCGGGCAGATCGCCGCCGCCCTGGCCGAGAACGCGGCGTCCACCGCCCGCGCGCTGCGCAGCCAGTCCGGCGTGCAGTTCCGCCAGGTCACCGACGCAGCGGTGGGAGGGCTCGAGCGCGACTACGACGCGACGCTGGGCGGGTTCGGCGGCGCGCCGAAGTTCCCGCCGTCGATGGTGCTGGAATTCCTGCTCCGTCACCACCAGCGGACCGGGTCCGCGGCCGCGCTGCGGATGGCCGAGGGCACCTGCGAGGCGATGGCCCGCGGCGGCATGTACGACCAGCTCGGCGGCGGGTTCGCCCGGTATTCGACCGACGCGGGCTGGGTGGTCCCGCATTTCGAGAAGATGCTCTACGACAACGCGCTGCTGGCTCGCGTCTACCTGAACCTGTGGCGCCGCACCGGCTCTGCGCTGGCCCGCCGGGTGGCGGAAGAGACCTGCGACTGGATGCTGCGCGAGCTGCGGACCGGCGACGGCGGGCTCGCGGCGTCGCTGGACGCCGACAGCGAGGGCGCGGAAGGCAAGTTCTACGTCTGGCGGCCCGCCGAGCTGAGCGCGGTCCTCGGACCGGAAGACGGCGCGTTCGCGGCCGAGGTGTTCGGCGTGACCGAGGCCGGCACGTTCGAGCACGGCACGTCGGTGCTGCAGCTGCGGGCCGATCCGCAGGACGCTGGCCGGCTCGCCCGGATCCGGGGCGCGCTGCTCGCCGCGCGGGCCGCCCGGGTCCGGCCGGGCCGGGACGACAAGGTGGTCGCGGCGTGGAACGGGCTGGCCATCTCCGCGCTGGCCGAAGCCGGCCTGCTGCTCGGCCGGCCGGACTTCACCGCCGCCGCGCGGGACGCGGCCGGCCTGCTGGCCACTGTGCACGTGGCAGACGGGCACCCGGCAGACCGGCATCGGGCCGCTGTGCATCAGGCGGACGGGCACCCGGCAGGCGGGCGGCGGCTCGTCCGCACCTCGCGGGACGGGACGGCCGGGAACACCGCGGGGGCGCTCGACGATTACGCCTGCACCGCCGAGGGATTCCTCACGCTGTCCGGCATGACGGGCGAGGCCCGCTGGATGGAGCTGGCCGGCCAGCTCCTCGAGGTGGCGCTCGGCTCCTTCGGCGACGGCCACGGCGGCTTCTTCGACGCGGCCGACGACGACGAACAGCTGATCTTCCGTCCGGCCGACCCGGCCGACAACGCCACGCCGTCCGGCGCGTTCGCCGTGGCGGGAGCGCTGCTCAGCTACTCCGCGCTGGCCGGCTCGGCCCGGCACCGGGAGGCCGCCGAGGCGGCCCTCGGCGTGCTCCCCGGCATCGCGGCCCGCTATCCGCGGGCGGCGGGCACGGGCCTGGCGGTGGCCGAGGCCTGGCTGGCCGGGCCGTCCGAGATCGCCGTGGTGGGCCGCCCCGGGGACGAGCGAACCCGCGCGCTGCACCAGACGGCGCTGCACGCGGCGCCGCCCGGCGCGGTGCTCGCCCTGGGTGACGGCAGCCAGGCCGCCGGCTCCGCGGGCGGCGTGCCGCTGCTCGACGGGCGGGGCCTGGTCGACGGCGCCCCGGCCGCGTACGTCTGCCGCCAGTTCGCCTGCCTGGCCCCGGTCACCACCCCGGAACAGCTCAGGGAGGCGCTCGCCCGCCCGGCGTGAAGCCCGCGGGGGATACGGCACGCCCGGCCCGTTCGGCCGGTTCTGCCATGGTGGCCACCTGGCGGGCCCGGCCCGCTGCCGGTACCGTGTCTGGGGGGGTCATGTTGGGGACGATGCATTCGCTCGCGGACGCCGTACGCCGTCTTTGGCGACGGGTCGCGCACGATGGCGCGGGGCCGTCTCCGAGGCGGCTGGTTCCGGTCCTGGTCGTCGTGGTCGCACTGGCCGGGACGGCGACCGGTGTGGTGCTGGCCACGGCGGACGGCAAGCCAGCGGGACTGAGCAGGCTCTCTTCCGGGATTCCCAGCACCAGGCCCGCCCCGGGGAAGAGCGACGGGCCGGTCGTGCCGATGCTCGGCGGGACCGCCGACGCCAGCGGGAAGCCCATCCCGGTGCCGGTCGTCCGGGCCTCCGCGGCGAGCAAGAACACCCGGTCCGAACTGGGTGACTGGCCCGTCCCGGTCGCCCCGCTGCGGGACCTGAAGCAGGCGGACCTGCTGGTCGTCGCGCCGTTCTCGCTGTCCCGTCACGTGCTGGCCGCGGTGGCCGGGCAGTCCGGGGTGACCGGCACCGAGCCGATCGAGGCGGCCAAGATCAAGATCAACGGCACGTACACGGCGGTGCTCGGCGTCAACCCGTCCACCTTCCGCGGCTACGCCGCGCGGTCCATGGCGGCCTCCAACCCGCTGTGGCAGGGCGTGTCCGGCGGCGGGATCGCGGTGTCCTACACCATGGGCACCCTGGACCGGCTGTCCCTCGGCGGTCAGGTCACCGTGTCCGGCCGGCGGCTGGAGCGGCTGCCGGTGGTGGCGTTCGGCACCGTCGGGATCGGCGGGGTCGACGCCGTGGTCTCGGACGCGACCGCCAGGTCGCTCGGGGTGCCCGCGGGGAACGCGATCGTCGTCAGCGCGCCGCCGGCCAGCGTGGCCTCGCTGACCACGCAGATCAAGGCCGTCCTGCCGCGGGGAGCGGCCGTCGAGCCGCTGGTCACGGTGGTGACGCGGGCCGGCGGGACATCGACGTCCCCGGTGGGAGCCGCCCCGTCGGCCGCCGCGTCCAGCGGCGCCATGACCGCGGCCGAGCTGACCGCGGCGCTGCGGGCCGCGGAGAGCAGGCGCGGCCTGCCGTACGTGTGGGGCGCCGCCGGGCCGGGCGCGTTCGACTGCTCCGGCCTGGTCCAGTGGTCGTTCGCCCAGGCCGGCGTCAGCATGCCCCGGGTGGCGGCCGACCAGGCCCGGGCCGGGCTCGCCGTCCCGGTCAGCCAGCTGCAGCCCGGTGACCTGCTCTTCTATCACACCGACCCCACCGACCCCGGCTACATCTCACACGTCGCCATCTACCTGGGCAACGGATGGATGATCCAGGCGCCCCAGCCGGGCATGGACGTCGAGGTGGTGCCGGCCAGCTTCGATTCCCAGTTCGCCGGCGCGATCCGCGTCTACCCGCGGATCGCCGCCGCGCTCGCGGGCGGCCTGGCCTGAGGTCCGGCCCGCGCGGTCCCGGCCCGGCCCCGGCCTTCCGCTGGCAGCGGCCTCCTTGTGCCGGTCGGCGTTTGACCAGCCCGTTCTGACCTGTAATCATGATTACATGAGTAGCGGGCAAGGGAACTCCGCGGCCACGGACGATGCGGCTGGGACGAACGCTACCAGTGAGACGGCCTCCGGTCACGGCCAGCCGGGCGGAGCGGCCCGCGGCAGCGCCGCAGAAGAGGTGCGCGGCTGGTTCAGCGGCCGGCTGCCCGGTGACTGGTTCACGGCCGCCCCGGAGATCCAGGTGGACCGCGAGGAGATCACCATCGTGGGGTGCCTGCCCGCCCCCGAGACGGCCGGGACGTCGGATGCCGAGCGGGCCGCGGCGGCCGGGGGCCGGATCCGCAGGTTCCGCGAGGAGACCAGGAGCCGCCGGATCGAGATCGCGCGGGAGGCCGAGCACAAGTTCCGGCGCAAGGTGTCATGGGGAGTCACCTGCGCGGACGCGACTGAGATGTTCACCACACTCTCGGTCCCGGTGATGACCAGGCTGCGCCAGCCCGAGCGCCGGGTCCTCGACACGCTCGTCGACGCGGGCGTGGCGCGCAGTCGCAGCGACGCGCTGGCGTGGTGCGTGCGGCTGACCGGAGAGAACGCGGATTCCTGGTTGTCCCGGCTGCGTGCGGCCCTGCGGTACGTCGAGGAAGTGCGGGACCAGGGCCCGGGCAGCGCCTGATTTCCCGGGCTATTGGTCCAGGCCATTGGTCTAAACCAGGTTACCGGCGCATAAAAGGCGATTAGGAATGCCGTAAGGTCTATACCATATAGCCCTGACTCCGGCGTGCCCGGCGTGAAACCGGGCGCAATAGCCGTGCCGATTCCGGGTACACTCCACAAAATCGTGCTGGTCCGGATGCGCGCGTCCCGGCGCGCCGGCCAGCATGCCCGTTCGGGCGTGGAGCGGGCGTGAAGTGCACGCCCAGCAGGAGGAGGAACGACCAGTGGCGCACCAGGTGAACGGCTCGCGGGTGGAGTGGAATCCCACCGCGGCGCGGTTGCGCGAACTGACCGAGCAAATGCCGAACGCCGCGGTAACCGAGTTCGGAAACGTCGCGGTTAAGGCTCGCGTTGACTCCCGAAGCACCCGGTCCACCTGCCTGGTCGAAGACTTCGCCAACTCCCGCGGGCAGACCATTACCCGGGCCGGATACGATCGCGTGGCCGCGATACCGGGCGTGGACGACATCGAGATCCTGCAGCCGCGGCGGCTTTACGCCAGGCAGGGCCGGATGGACGAGCACGAGGCGATGGCGGCCAGGCTCAAGCGGGAACGCCGGGAGTTCCTCAACTCGTTCCCAGGGCTTGACGAGTCCCTGGTCAAGTCACTGGGCTGATCCGTGCTGTGCGGCCCAGGAACCTCAGGCGTTTACCGTAGCGTTTCCATCGTTGGGTACGTTTCTGGCAGATCATCGCGGTGATGAGGAAGGCCGCCAGCATGGGACTTCGTGACCTGGTCTACCGGCTGTACGAGCGCAGGCTCCAGGCTTCGCTTTCGCCGGACGCCATCCCGCGCCACGTCGGGGTGATGTGCGACGGGAACCGCCGGTGGGCCAGGTCGGCGGGGTTCCGTGACGTCAGCAGTGGCCACCGCAAGGGCGCGGACAAGATATTCGAGCTGCTCGAATGGTGCCGCGAGAGCGGCGTCGAGGTGGTCACCCTGTGGCTGCTGTCCACCGACAACCTCAGCCGGCCGGCCAGCGAGCTCGTGCCGCTGCTGAAGATCATCGAAGACACCGTGCAGGTCCTGGTGGCGGAGCGGTGGCACGTGAACCCGGTCGGCGCGCTCGACCTGCTGCCCGGCGAGACGGCCCGGGTGCTGAAGGACGCGGCCGAGGTGACGGCGGACTATCCGGGCCTGCTGGTTAACGTGGCGGTCGGGTACGGCGGGCGGCGGGAGATCGCCGACGCGGTCCGCTCCCTGCTGCAGGACCAGGCGACCAGGGGCACCACCATCGAGGAACTGGCCGAGGTGCTCGACGTCGAGCACATCGCCGAGCACCTCTACACGGCGGGCCAGCCGGATCCGGATCTCGTCATCCGCACCTCCGGTGAGCAGCGGCTCGGCGGCTTCCTGCTCTGGCAGAGCACCCACTCGGAGTTCTACTTCTGCGACGCCTACTGGCCCGCTTTCCGCAAGGTGGACTTCTTGCGGGCGCTGCGCTCCTATGCCGCGCGCAGCCGCAGGTTCGGTACGTTACCGCAGGTTAAGCGCAGAATTGCCGCTTAGTAACCTGGCGGTGCTTTTGCCGAAACACGATCGCGGGTACCTTCGATAGTGGTGGACGGCACGGCGCCGTTCCCGGGAGGGCCCTCGGATCTTCGTGCTTCGCGCTTTGCGTGCAGGCGAGATGACAGAAGGGCCGGCGCGGCCCTTTGGAGGGCCAGGCCCGGTCCATCCGACACGTCTGTGTCCTGTCTTGGCGCCGGGCCTGTCTTGGCGCCCAGGGGAGTCTGCGTGGCCAATCCTCAAGGTCGCCGTACGTATGTACTCGACACCAGTGTCCTGCTCGCCGACCCGGCAGCCATCGCCCGCTTCGATGAGCACCAGGTGGTTCTGCCGGTCGTCGTCATCACCGAGCTGGAGGCCAAACGGCATCATCCCGAATTGGGCTACTTTGCCCGCCAGGCCCTGCGTCACCTCGACGACCTGCGCGTCGAGCACGGCAGGCTGGACGCGGAACTGCCGGTCGGCACGCTCGGCGGCACCGTCAGGGTGGAACTCAACCATTCCGACCTGCAGGTGCTGCCCGCCGGGTTCCGGCTAGGGGACAACGACTCCCGCATCCTGTCGGTGGCGTGCAGCCTCGCGGCCGAGGGCGAAGATGTCATCCTGGTCAGCAAGGACCTGCCGCTGCGGGTCAAGGCCGCCGCGATCGGGCTGGCGGCGCAGGAGTACCGCGCCGAGCTGCCGGTGGACTCAGGCTGGACCGGGATGACCGAGCTGGACATCGGCGCTGGTGAAATCGAGCAGCTGTACGAGACAGGCGCCTTGGAGTGCGAAGTGGCCCGCGAGCTTCCCTGCCATACCGGCCTGGTCCTCACCTCCTCCAACGGCAGCGCGCTCGGCCGGGTCAAGCCGGACAAATCCGTCCAGCTGGTCCGCGGTGACCGGGAGGCGTTCGGCCTGCGGGGCCGGAGCGCCGAGCAGCGCGTCGCGCTGGACCTGCTGCTCGACCCGGAGATCGGCATCGTGTCGCTCGGCGGCCGGGCGGGCACCGGCAAGTCCGCGCTGGCCCTGTGCGCCGGGCTGGAGGCCGTGATGGAGCGGCGGCAGCACCGCAAGGTCATCGTGTTCCGCCCGCTCTACGCGGTCGGCGGCCAGGAACTCGGCTACCTGCCCGGCTCCGAGGCCGACAAGATGAGCCCGTGGGCCCAGGCCGTCTACGACACCCTGGGCGCGGTCACCACCCAGGACGTCATCGACGAGGTGCTGGCCAGGGACATGTTCGAGGTCCTGCCGCTGACCCACATCAGGGGCCGGTCGCTGCACGACGCGTTCGTGATCGTGGACGAGGCGCAGTCCCTGGAGCGCGGCGTGCTGCTCACCGTGCTGTCCAGGATCGGCTCCGGCTCCCGGGTGGTGCTCACCCACGACATCGCGCAGCGGGACAACCTGCGGGTCGGCAGGCACGACGGCGTGATCGCGGTGATCGAGAAGCTCAAGGGCCACCCGCTGTTCGCGCACGTGACCCTGGTCAGGTCCGAGCGCTCGCAGATCGCCGCCCTGGTCACCGAGATGCTGGAGGACTCCGGGCTCTGAGCTGACTCAACCTGCCGGACAGGAGTAACCCGGGCGCTGGCTGCGGTACGGTGACCAGCGTCATGGAATATCCACCTGTGTCCGTCGTGATGCCGGTCAGGAACGAGGAGCGGCACCTCGCGGAGTCTGTGCGGCACGTGCTCGGCCAGGACTACCCGGGCGAGCTCGAGCTGGTGCTCGCGGTCGGGCCGTCGTCCGACCGGACCGGGCAGATCGCGCGGGAGCTGTCCGCCGCCGAGCCGCGGCTCACCGTGGTCGCCAACCCCACCGGGAAGATCCCGGCGGCGCTCAACGCCGCCCTCCGCGCCGCGCGGCACGACGTGATCGCCCGGGTGGACGGGCATGCCCTGCTGCCGCCCGGTTACCTGCGGACCGCGGTGGCGGTCCTGGCCGAGACCGGCGCGGCCGACGTCGGCGGCGTGATGGCCGCCGAGGGCGTGACCACCTTCGGCCGGGCCGTGGCCTGGGCGATGACCTCCAAGGCGGGGGTCGGCTCGGCGGCGTTCCACACCGGCGGCGGGGCCGGGCCGGCGGACAGCGTCTACCTCGGCGTCTATCGCCGGGAGGCGATCGAGCAGGCCGGCGGCTGGGAC
>Ga0335069_10017168_pt1 | contig 10087 bp, 6 predicted proteins | sample Lox_Sample_11_FD_206714 | JGI IMG/M metagenome (GOLD analysis project Ga0335069, IMG submission 206714) | Soil microbial communities from Loxahatchee National Wildlife Refuge, Florida, United States - Lox_Sample_1.1 | ecosystem: Environmental > Terrestrial > Soil > Wetlands | place: USA: Florida...
TGACCGACGTCGACGTGCCGGTGGACGTGGGCGACTTCAGGCTCGTCGACCGGCGCGCCCTCGACGCGTTCCTGCTGTTGCGCGAGAACAACCGGTACGTCCGCGGCATGTTCAGCTGGGTCGGCTTCCGACAGACCGGCGTCCGGTACCGTCGCGACCCGCGCGCCGCCGGGACGACGAAGTACCCGCTCCGCAAGATGCTGAGGTTCGCCACCAATGGGGTCGTCAGCTTTTCGAACACCCCGCTGCGGCTCGCGCTCAACGCCGGTTTCGTGGTCTCCGGCATGGCCTTCCTGTTCGGGCTCGCGGCGCTGATCGTAAAGGTCGCCGGCCTCTACCAGGTCCCCGGCCTCGCATCGCTCGTCGTGCTGACGGCATTCCTCGGCGGCGTCCAGTTGATCGTGCTCGGGGTCATGGGCGAGTACATCGCGCACATCAACGACGAGGTCAAGCACCGGCCCCTGTACCTCGTGAGCGAGGTGCGCGGGTTCGCGCCGAGCCCCGAGACGGTCGACTCGAGCCACGCCGGACCGTCCGCGCCGCCGGCATGAGCGCGCCGTTCGACGAGTACCGCGACAGCTACCGGGACGAGGTGGAGAAGTCCATCTCGTTCGTCGGACAGGATCTCGACTTCTTCACCGAGGCGAAGGCGGAGGCGCTGCTCCGCCTCGCACGGGACCGGCTCGGCGACCCGGCCACGGTACGTGCGCTCGACGTCGGCTGCGGGCCGGGCGAGACCGACGCCCTGCTCGGCGCCTTCCGCGAGCTTCACGGCGTTGACGTGTCGGCGGAGCTGGTCGCGCGGGCGGCCGAGCGGAACCCCGGCGCCGTATACGAACACTACGACGGGCGGACGCTCCCGTACGCGGACGGGAGCTTCGACCTCGCTTTCACGATCTGCGTCGTCCATCACGTGCCGCCGGCGGACTGGTCCGCCTTCGTGGGAGAGCTCACCCGTGTTCTCCGCCCCGGTGGCGTCGCTGCGCTCGTCGAGCACAATCCCGTGAATCCGCTCACGCGCCTCGCGGTCGCGCGCTGCGCGTTCGACGACGGCGCCGTCCTGATCGACCGACGGCGGGCGGTCGCCCTGCTGCGGGCGGCGGGGCTCGAGCCGGCCGAGTCGCGCTACATCCTCTTCTTCCCATGGCGGAGTACGATGCTGCGTCGCCTCGAGCGACAGCTGGGGCCGATCCCTCTCGGTGCGCAGTACGTCGCAGCCGGCCGTCGGCCGTGAGCTTCGCTACCGTCGCCGCGTGACCGGCATCTCGGCACGGGTGGCCACTTCCGGCCCGACACTGCTCGCCCGACAGCGCCGGTGGCGCCGTGCCCTCGTGCTCGTGTGGGCTGTCCTGGTCGCGGTCGTCGCGTTCGGCTATTACGCGACGCGGCAGCCGCACACGTTCATGCAGATCCGGATGACAGACATCGCCGCCTCGATCGCCGTGCTCGACCGTGGCGGGCCTCCCCTTCTAGCGTCGAAGGTCCCTTACGGGCCGCATGTCCCCGCGTCCGAGCTGAGCCCAGTCGGGATCACGGACGACCAGGGGATCTACGTCGTCCTGCCGCTCCTCGGTCACCTCACAGGCGAGCGCGACCCGAGCGTCCTCATGCAGTGGTTCTTCGCAGGCTGCTTCGCGCTCCTGATCTTCGTCCTGCCGCTGATCGTGTTCGAGCTGTTCGAGTCGCTCGCGGTCGCCGCGGTGGCGCCTCTGTCGGTGTTCGTCGGCTTCGACTCGGCACCGGTCGATCTCTACTGGATCATGGCCTGGTGCATGTTGCTCTGCCTGCCCGGTCTGCTGCTCGCCTATCGGTGGTGGCACGACGGGCTTCGGCGCCGTGCGACCGCGCTGCTGGTCGCGCTGCTGGTCGCCGCGGGCTTCGCGACGTCGATCCGGGTGGACGCCGGACTGCCCGTCCTCATCGGCGGGCTCGGAATCGTGCTCTTCGCCGGCACCGACCGCTGGCGGCATCCGCGCTCGTGGAGCCTCCGCCTTTCCCGTGCCGCGCTCGCACGACCGCTGGCGGCGGTGCTGCTCGTGATCGCCTACCTCTCGCTGTCGTCGTTCGCGCTGACGGCGATCCGCGACTACCGGAACTCGGTGATCCATCAGCCGTCGTTCGGGTCGACCTGGCCGACGCAGCACCCGTTCTGGCACAACGCGTACATCGGCCTCGGCTACAGGCCGAACCGCTACGGCATCGCCTGGAGCGACGCCGTCGCCGCCGATGTGGTCGAGCGCGTCCACCCGGGGACGCAATACCTCTCACCTCTCTACGAGACGACGCTGCGGCACGCGTACCTCCACCTCCTTCGTCACGACCCGGGGTTCGTCCTGGGGACCTTGTGGACGAAGGCCCGCGTCCTGCTCGCGGACGCGCTGAGGCGATTCTGGCTGGCCCCGGCACTGCTCGCGCTCGGGCTCCTGATCGCCCGCCGTCGCCGCGAAGCGGCAGTAGCGGCCGCCGTCACGGTGCCGGCGCTCGTCATCGGCGCCTCGGCACCGATCCTCACGCTCCCGACCAGCGCCTATGCCATGGGCTGGCTCGGCGCCTGGGGCGCCCTGTGGCTGCTCGGGATCGGTTGGACGCTCGCCGAAGGCGGAAGCTGGATCCGTCAGCGACGCGGGCGGCGCATCGTGACCGACCTTCCGCTGCGTCCCGCGCTTCTCGTCGCGGGCATCGCCGTCCTCAGCGGCGTCGTCGCGGTGACGGTTCGACCGGCGCCGCCGCCGAGCGCCGTCGACTTCTACGAGCAGGGGCAATCCGCCCTCGCAGCGCGATCCTCTCTCGCTCGTCCTGCACCGGCACGCTGGAGGTTTGCGGGAAGCCTGCCGCAGGGCTGGCGACGTGCAGCGACCGGCGTCACGCTCGAGCGCGACGACGGTCAGACGGCCGAGGCGGGCTTGCACGTCACGACGCAGACCGCCCCGGACGCCGCTCAGCTGACGAGTCCGGCGCTGACGCTGCCTCCGGGACGGTACGAGCTCGTCGGGGAAGCGCGGATCCTCGTCGGCGGCATGGCCCTCCGCGTCAGCGACGCGCGCACCGGCGCGTTGCTCGCCTCGAGCCGCTACTGGGCCGGCGAGGGAGACTTCGCCGATGAGGCGATCGCGGCGAGCTTCGTGACCGCCCGCGCCCGGAAGGTTCGAATCGCGCTCGCGAACTGGACGCCGTTCCCCAACGCGTCGGCCTGGGTGCTGTGGCGCCTCGCGATCGAGCGCACCGGCGGCGGGCCGCCGCCGCCGGGGGCGTACTACCGGCCGCGTGCCGACGCGCTGATCGCGCCGGCCGCCGTCGGTGGCAGCACGTTGCACGACTGGATCTTCGCGAACGGCGTGCCGCGAGGCTGGAGCGCGTCCGGAAGTCCGGTCCTGTCGAACGCCGCACCAGGGCTACGGCTCGTGACGACCGCACCCGTGTCCGCGTACCAGCTCCAATCCGACACGCTTACCCTGCTGCCGGGTCGTTACACCGCCGAGGTGGCAGGGCGTGTCGCGGCCGGCGGCCTCGAGCTCGGCGTGCTGGACGTGAAGCGCAACGCGTGGATCGTGACCCGGCACTTCTGGCACGGACAGCAGTTCGACGGTCGCGCGATGACCGCGACGGTGACGCTCCCGCGGGCGACGGCGGTGCAGCTGATCCTCTCGAACTGGGCTCCGAGACCGGCGGCGTCGACCTGGATCGTCGACCGCGTCTCGTTCGTCCGCCTCCCCTGACGCCGCTGCGCAGTAGGCAAGGCACTAGGATCGATTCGCCGTGGTGACCACACAGAAAGACCTCGTACGGCGTTTCTGGGACGAGCGTCCGTGCGGCGACCGGCTGGCGTCGGCGGAACGCGGGACACCCGAGTACTTCGCCGCGATCGAGGCAGCCAAGGACGGGCTCGAGCCGTTCGTCTACGAGATCGCGGAGTTCGGGCGCTGGGCGGGGAAGGACGTGCTCGAGGTCGGCTGCGGCGTGGGCACCGACACGGCGCGATTCGCGCGCGCCGGCGCCCGGATCACCGCGATCGACCTGACCGAGACCGCCGTCGAGCTCGCCCGCCGATGGCTCGCCGCCGAGTCGCTGCCCGGGAACACGCTGCAGGCGGACGCCGAGCGGCTCCCGTTCGACGCGGCGTCGTTCGACCTCGTCTACTCGTGGGGCGTCCTGCACCACACGCCGGACACGCGTCGCGCGCTCGACGAGGTGCGCCGCGTCCTGCGCCCGGACGGCGAAGCCCGGATCATGCTCTACAACCGCCGTTCGTTCTTCGCCCTCGGCGTCTGGGCGCGGTACTCCCTTCTGCGCGGCCGCCCCGCCTCGGTGGCGACGGTGCTCGCCCGCCACCTGGAGAGTCCGGGTACGCGAGCGTACACTCGGAACGAGCTGCGCGCCCTGTTCGCCGCCTTCGCCCGCGTCGAGATCAGCACCCGTGCGACCGCATACGACCGGCGCCTCGTTGGCCCTCTCGCCGATCTCATGCCGAGCGCGGGATGGTTCCACTGCGTCAGGGCGAGCCGCTGAGCCGGCTTCGGCGAGCGCTGCGCAAGCCCTCGCGCGCGATCGCCCGGCGGGTGCTCGACGAGGCGGTGATCGAGCTGGAGCGAGTCCGTGCGCCGCGGCGCGGAATCGCGTTCGACAACCGTGCGCTGCTCCGCCAGCTCCGCGCCGCCTCGCTCGACGAAGCCTGGAAGCGACTGACCGCCCGAGCCCCGCTCGCCCACGGCGCGCCACCGGCCTTGCCGGAGGAGGAGCGCCGGCGCGTGCTCGCCGCCGCCGAGGACGCGGTCGCCCGCCGCGTCGACGTGCTCGGCTCCGGGCCGGTCGAGCTGGGCCGGCCGATCGACTGGCTCCGCGATCCGAAGACGGGCCACCGTTGGCCTCCCGGCTACGCGCCGCGTCTCGAGTACGCGAACCTCGACCGGCCGAGCGACGTCAAGCTGCCGTGGGAGCTCTCCCGGGTGCAATGGCTCCTGCCGGCCGGGCAGGCGTATCTGCTGACCGGCGAGGACCGCTACGCGCTCGCCACCCGTGACGTCCTGGACGAGTGGATAGCGGCGAACCCCTACGCCGGCACCGTCAACTGGTCGGTGACGATGGAGGTGGCGCTTCGGATCCTCTCCTGGTCGTGGCTGCTCGGCGCCTTCGGGCACAGCGAAGCCTGGCGCGACGACGGTTTCCGCAGCCGCTTCCTGCGGACGCTCTGGCTCCACGGCGACTACACCGCCCGCCACCTCGAGCGCTCCGACGTGAACGGGAACCACCTGACCGCCGACGCGGCCGGGCTCGTGTTCGCAGGGCTCCTGTTCGGGCAGGAGGCGTGGGCGACCGACGGCTGGCGGATGCTCGCCGAGGAGCTGCCGCGCCAGGTGCACGAGGACGGCGTCGACTTCGAGGCGTCCGCGGCCTACCACCGACTCGCCTGCGAGCTCTTCCTTCTCCCCACGCTCTACCGCGAGCAGCTCGGACTCGACGTGCCGGCGCCGTACCGTGCTCGTCTCGCGGCGATGGGGAGGTTCACGGCCGCGATCCTCCACCCGGACGGGCTCGCGCCGCTGTGGGGCGACGCCGACGACGCACGTGCGCTGCCGCTCGGTGGACAGCCGGTGAACGACCATCGCTATCTCCCGGGACTGCTCGGTCTCGGCGGCGACGTCTCCGAGGCGCGATGGGTGCTCGGGTCGACCGAGGAACGCCCTCTGCCGCCGCGAGGCTCTGCGTCGTTCCCGCACGGCGGCGTCTACGTGCTCGCGGGCGACCACGATCACGTCGTGATCGACTGCGGCCCGGTCGGGCTCGCCGGCCGCGGCGGACACGGGCACAACGACTGCCTCTCGTTCGAGGCCACCCTCGCCGGGGTGCGCGTCGTCACCGACTGCGGCTCGTTTGTCTACACCGCGTCGCCGACGGAGCGAAACCGCTTCCGTGCCACCGGCGCGCACAACACTCCGCGTGTCGACGCCGCCGAGCAGAACCGGATCCCCGACTCGCTCTGGCTGCTCGAGAACGACGCGCTCCCGGAGACCCTGCTCGTCGAGGAGCTGCGCTTCCGCGGTGCGCACAGCGGCTACCTGCGGCTGCCCGACCCGGTGCGGCCGGTGCGCACGATCGCTCTCGCCCCCGATCTGCACGGGCTGCTCGTCCACGACGTGTTCGAAGGCGCCGGCAGCCACGACATCGAGGTCCCCCTCCACCTCGCACCCGGGCTCGAGGTCGGCGTTCCAGCCGACGGCGCCTTGCGCGCGGGCGCGTTTGTGCTGCGCTGGGACGGTCCGTGGGACTGCTCGGTCGAGCCGGCCTGGGTCTCGCCGTCGTACGGCGTACGGGAGCCGACGCGGAAGGTCGTCTTCCGCCGCCGCGGACCCGTGGAGCCGCTGACCGTGGTGATCGCTCCCGCCGACGTGCCGGCCGACCTCCTGTGGGCGTGGGCGCGGGAGGCGACCGCGTGAGGACGTTCGTGCTCGCCGCGTACCCGCTCTCGGGCGCCTTGCGTGCACAGCTGGAGCGCGAGGCCGGTGCTCCCGTCGAGATCCTCGTGCTGCCCGAGCTTCGCCGCCTGAGCATCCCCGGGCTCGCGCGCCGGTTGCGGTCGCTCGAAGGGCGCTGTCTCGTGCCGCTCGAGGACCCTGCGAGTGAGGCCTTGCTGCCGATTCTCGAGGCGCTCGCCGCGGCCACCCGCGCGAGGACGATCGAGATCGTGCGCGCGGACGGCACGCACGTGCGAGGCTCGCGACTGCGCGGTCTCGGGCACCTGGGCGCATTGCTCGCCGCGAGCGCGGACTCCCAGGTCTCGCTTCGGGCGGCGCGGCGCGACCTCGACCGGCTGCTGCGCGAGCCGCGCGGCGACACCCCGCTCACCGGCGAGCGGGTCCTCTTCCTCAACGCGAACCTCTGGTTCGGCGTCAAGGCCGGCGGGTCGATCGCGCACGTCGCCGGCGTCGCGAACGCGCTCGTCGACCGTGGCTACGAGCTCGTGCTCGCCACTGCACCCGATCCAGTCGGCGTGACGGAGGCTGCGACGGTCCGCCCGCTCCGCCCGCCGCGGACGTACGGCCTGCCGGTCGAGAGCAACCTCTACCGCTTCGGCCGCACCGTCGACCGACAGCTCCGGGGTCTGCCGCGACCGTCGTTCGTCTACCAGCGGCACTCGATCGGCAGCTACGCCGGCGCGGTCGTCGCCCGTCGCACCGGCGTTCCCCTCGTGCTCGAGTACAACGGCTCCGAGGTCTGGGTGGCCCGACACTGGGGCCGGCCGCTCCGCTACGAACGGCTCGCGCTCGATGCGGAGGCGGCGAGCCTCCATCACGCGAGCCTCGTCGTGACCGTCTCGCGGACGCTCGCCGACGAGCTCGTCGAGCGGGGCGTCGAGCGGGACCGGGTGGTCTGGCATTCGAACGGCGTCGACGCCGATCGCTTCGACCCGGCCGGGTTCTCCGTGGAGGAGCGGCGTGCCCTGCGCGGCCGCTACGGGATCCCTGACGACGCCGTCCTCGTCACCTTCATCGGTACGTTCGGCCAGTGGCACGGCGTCGACGTGCTCGCGCGGACGATCCGGCGCGAGGCGGAGTGGGCCCGCAGGATCGGCGTCCGCTTTCTGCTGGTCGGCGACGGGTTGAAGATGCCCGAGGTCCGCGCCGAGCTGGAAGGTCTTGCCGACGTCGCCGTCCTCGCCGGTCTCGTCCCGCAGGACGACGCGCCCCTCTACCTGGCGGCGTCCGACGTGCTCGTCTCGCCGCACGTGCCGAACGCCGACGGCAGTCCCTTCTTCGGCTCGCCGACGAAGCTGTTCGAGTACATGGCGGCCGGCAAGGCGATCGTGGCGAGCGACCTCGACCAGATCGGGGATGTCCTGCGCGACGGGCTCGCCATCCTCGTCCGGCCCGGCGACGAGGCCGACCTCGCCCGCGGTCTCCACGAGGCCGCGGAGAGCCCGAGCCTGCGCGAGGAGCTCGGCGCTCGGGCCCGCGCACGTGTGCTCGAGCGGCACACCTGGGGCCACCATGTCGACGCGGTGCTCGAGGCGCTGGCCCGCGTGACCGGGAGCTAACGCCCGAGGAGCGCACGCGCGACGACGTGCTTCGTCCGCTGCACGAGCGTCGGCGGAGGCGGCGGCTCAGGCTCAAACTCCGGCTCGGGCTCCGGCTCGGGGGGCGGGTAGAAGCGCGTGGGATCCTCCTCGAACGCGGCGAGGTACTCGCGGTAGCTGACGGATTGCCCGTCGAGCGGCGGCGTCAACAGGTCGAGGAGGCGTTCGACGTCGACGAGCGGCGACAGCAGCTCGCGATGGGCGACGAGGAGCTCGGCCGCGCAGTCGGGAGCGAGAAAGAGCTCGGACAGGCAGGCCAGCTTGAGCAACTTCGTCGGCGAGAGCTCGCCGAAGCGCGCATAGTCCGGATGCGCCCCGTCGCGGAGGTAGACGAGGTCGCCCTGCATCGGCTGCCCCCAGACCGTCTGCGCCAGGATCGGGTAGACGAACGGCGCCGGCAACGCGGCGCGGGAGTAGCGGTTGACCGAGATCGACGTGAGCAGGAAGCCGTGCTTCTTCAGCAGCCGGTCGACGTTGTGGAAGGTGTGCACGGTGTCGGACGCGGAGCCGATGTACGGCGTCTCGACCATGAAGCCGAGCACGCCGGCGGGCCGGATCATGTCCTCGAGCGATCGGAGCACCTCCAGGTCGTCTCCGTCGGTGTCCGTCTTCACGAAGTCCACGCTCGCGACGCCGTGCCCGCGCAGGAAATCGGCGAGGCCCACCTTCTCGGTCGTGAGCTCCTGACCCGGCCAGTCGTTCGTCTCGTAGAACGGCGTCTGTCCGCCGGCCGTAGCGCGCGCGGCCGCCGCAACCGAACTCGTCCGGCCGAACGGATCGAAGTACGTGTCATCGAGTGGTGGAGGCGGGGCGCCGGGAAGCCCGACGAATGCGGCGTAGTAGTGGACGTTCGGGTTCTCCTCCTCGCCGGCGAGACGTGCGATCTCCTCGACCTGCGGGTCGAAGCCGTACGCATGGAGGGCCGCGCCAAACCTCCGCCATGCCGGGTCGAGGCCCAGCCCACAGCCGACGTCGACGAGCATGAACGGATCGCTCGCGAAGACGCCGCCGCTCGCCAGGTCGAGCAGCATCGGTGGGTCGTAGTTGGCGTTGTCCACGCCCGGCGAGCTTAGCGTGCGTCGCCTCCTGCTCCGACGACATCGAACAGCACCTGCTCGAGCCGCTCCGCCTGCGCCGACCGCAGCCGCCGCGCCGCGAACTGCCGCCCTCGCCGGCCCATCTCCGCCGCCTCGTCGGGGTGCGCGGCGAGCCAGCGGACCGCGCGCGCGAGCTCGTCCGGCGACTCGGGCGCGACGACGACACCGCCGCCCGAGCGCTCGAGAATACGAGCCGCCTCCCCGGCCGCCGAGAGGACGACCGGTCGGCCCGCGGCCATGCAGTCGATCATCTTCGACGGCACGAACTGCTCGAAGGTCGGGTGTGCGGAGAGCGGCACGAGCAGGGCGTCGCTGGCCGCAAGCACCGGCGGAATTTCCTCGAGCGGGAGCTGTTCGTGAAAGCGCACGTTCCGCAGCCCCTGCTCGCGCGCGAGATCGGTGACGATCGCCTTCATCGGGCCGTCGCCGACGAGGAGGAGCTCGGCAAAGTCGTCGAGCTGCGCCGCGGCCTCGAGTGCCGACGGCAGCGCCTGGGCGATGCCGAGGATGCCGGCGAAGGTGAGGAGGAAGCGGTCCGCGGGCACTCCCAGCCGTGAGTCCTGGTCGCGGCTGTCGCCGTTCACGAAGAACTGCGGCATCGTCCCGTTCGGGAGGAGCACCGTGCGCGGGCCGTGGCCGCGGATCGCGTCGACGTGCCGGCAGAACGGCCGGGTCACCGCGGTGACCGCGGCCGCAGAGCGATAGAGCCGGCGCTCCAGCTGCTCGGCCACGCCCGTCTCCCACCCCGGCGAGATCTGCTTCAAGCTCGTCGCCGCGACGGGCCAGAGGTCGCGGACGTCGAGAACGAAGGGCGCTCCGTTCATGCGTGCGATCGCGAGCCCGGCCAGCCCCGTGAAGAGGGGCGGAGTCGTCGCGACCACGACGTCGGCCCGACCGGCGAGCGGCGCGACGGCGGTCGCGA
>Ga0335069_10017169_pt1 | contig 10087 bp, 11 predicted proteins | sample Lox_Sample_11_FD_206714 | JGI IMG/M metagenome (GOLD analysis project Ga0335069, IMG submission 206714) | Soil microbial communities from Loxahatchee National Wildlife Refuge, Florida, United States - Lox_Sample_1.1 | ecosystem: Environmental > Terrestrial > Soil > Wetlands | place: USA...
CGGGCCGCGAGCGGTACGGCTCCTGCCTCGGGCGCCTGACCCCGGCGCAGCTCGCCGACGGCCACCTGCCGATCCTCGAGACCTCGTACGTCGACGGCGGAGGCGTCCGGTACACGCAGGAGTCCTTTGTCGGGCGCGTGTACGGCTCGAGCTCGCCCGTCAGCTTCGTCCACCTCACCGTCGACGCTCGGGACTCCCAGACGGGTGCCGTGGTGCGTCTCGCTCCCTCGCTTCACGGCCTGTCGCTCGTCGGCGACCGGCTCGTCGCGGGGGACGCGACGCGATTGCTGTTCAGCGCGGGCGGCACGTCCAACGGCTCCTCGGTCGCCTACTCCGTGGCTGCCGGAGGCTTCGCAGACGTGTACGCGGGCTGGCTGACCCCGGCCAGGCCGACCGTGCACCTGGAAGCGGACGCGCGAACCTACGAGTCGGCCCGAAACACCGTGGTCAAGTTCTGGGGCTCGCGCCTCGCGGGACCGACCCGGTACGTCGTCCCGGAGCCGCGTGTGCTCGACGCCGAGCTCGGCGTGCTCGTCCAGCAGATCGCGCTCGCGTGGCGCTACAGCGCCGGCAACCACTACGAGGAGCTCTCGTTCGCCGAGGCGCTCGACGCCGCCGAGGTGATGGCCGAGTACGGGTACGCCGACGTGGCGAAGGGGATCCTCCGCGTCACCCTGCGGGCGTTGCCGAAGCGGTACACGAACTGGAGGGCGGGAGAGCAGCTCGTCGCCAGCGCCCTGTACTTCCGGCTCTATCGCGACCGGCCCTTCCTCGAGGCGGAGACCCCGTCGCTGGCGCGGCTCGTGCGAGGGTTCGGCCCCCAGATCGAGCACGGGGGGAACCGGGGCCTACTCGAGCGCGAGCGCTACAGCACGGACATCGGGACGCAGGTGTACGGCGCGCACGAGCAGGCGGCCGTCCGGGAGGGGCTGTTCGCGATGGCGAGCGTGTGGGCGCAGACCGGCCACCCGCAGCTCGCTGCGCGGAGCAGCACGCTCGCGGTGCGGCTGGACGCGAGCCTCCGCCGCGCAGTTCGCCGGTCGACGAAGCGGCTCCCCGACGGGTCGCTCTTCGTGCCGGTCGCGCTCCTCGACAAGCGCGCGCCGTTCGGGCGCCTTGCCGCCTCCCGCGAGGGCAGCTACTGGAATCTGGTGATGCCCTACGCCCTCGCCTCGGGCTTCTTCGAGCCCCACGGGGCGCAGGCTGACGGCCTGCTCCGCTACCTGATGACCCACGGGTCCCGGCTGCTCGGCGTCGTCCGCGCAAAGGCCGAGTCACTGTACGGGAAGCGGAGGTACCCCGTATCGGGGATCGACCAGGTCTACGGGCTCAACGTCTCCAGGTTCCTCGCCGACAACGACAAGCCCGACCAGCTCGTGCTCAGCCTCTACGGGACGCTGACCGCCGGCATGACCCCGGACACCTACATCTCGGGCGAGAGCAGCAGCGTCGCGCCGCTTCGTGGGTCGGCGTACCGCTCGATGTATCTGCCGCCGAACCTGGGCGCCAACGCGACGTTCCTCGAGACGCTGCGGCTCATGCTCGTCCACGAGGCGCGTGGGCCGGAAGGCGCGCCGCGCGGCCTCGAGCTGGCCTTCTCGACTCCGCGCCCGTGGCTCGAGGATGGAAAGTCGATCGTCGTCGAGGACGCTCCCACGAGCTTCGGGCGGGTCTCGTACTCGATCGAGCGGCACGGGGAGCTCGTGCACGCCACGGTCGATGTGCCCGCGTCGCCCGCCGCGCAGTCGGTGCGCCTCCGCCTGCGTCTGCCCCACGGTGACCGGATCGAGTCGGTACGGGCCGCCGGACTTGCGATCCCGTTCGATCCGGCGAGCGGCACGATCGACCTCACCGGCTGGGCCGGCCGGCTCGACCTCGACGTCACCCTGCGAGCCGGCAAGTAGGCGCCGCTATCAGGTTCACGCGTCTATATCCGGGAACCCCACCTCCCTCCCCATGGGCGTCGAGCCTAGCCCGATCCCGCGCGCGCGTGTGTCACGCCTTCGTGCCGGATCTGTGACGGCACGAACGGGCCCGGGTCACGGTGCTCTAGGCCGGGGCCGCACCGGCCGCGGTGACTAGCACGTTCGCCGGCTGCGGCGCGGTCGGGAGCCCGGCGAGCGCCCGATTGCCGAGTCTCGCGGCGACGTTCCACGGCGCCCCCATGCGCACCCACAGCGGCGGGCGTCCAAGGCGGATCGAGGCGCCGCGCCGCAGGAGGCCTTGCCAGACGAGCGCACCGGCGGCGGAGCCCTGTCGAACCGCGAGCCAGCAGTCGCCGCGGATCGCGGTGAGGACGAGCCTCGAGGGAAGCGCCCGGCGAGTCGGCGTCTCGATCGGCGCGACCCGGCCCTGCGGCGGTGTCACCGCGGCGGGCAGCGGCTTCGGCACAAGTGGCGGCGCCGTCCGCCGGTCCATGTCGAGACCCAGCAGCGCGAGTCCCGCAAGGAACGCAACGAGGGTGCCCGCGACGACGAGCGTCCGTCGCGCCACCGGTAGGCGGCGGGCCGGGGGAGGCGGTGGAGGCGGTGGCTCGAGCTCGGCCAGCGCCGGGGCCAGCTCGCGGAGAAGAGGCTCGGGATCGACGCCGAGCAGCTCCGCGTACGAGCGCAGGAAGCCCCGCGCGTAGGCCGGCGCGGGCAGCAACCCGAACCGCTCCTGCTCGAGCGCCTCCAGATAGCGCGCACGGATCTTCGTCGCCTTCTGGGCGTCGGTCAGCGAGAGCCCCAGCCGCAAACGAGCCTCACGGAGCGTGTTGCCGATCTGACCCACGGTGCTCCGATCGCGCGGTTCTTCGTAACACGAATGATGCCTCGTTCCGAGCAGTCTGTGGGGTCGCGGCTACCATGCGCCACATGGCGACCGCGGAACCCCTCGAGACGCTCCTGCGGCGCGCCTTCCCGGACGCCACCGAGCTCGCGGTGATCGACCGGACGGGCGGCGGCGACCACTTTCAGGTGGTCGTCGCGGACGCGCGCTTCGACGGGCTCTCGCTCGTCGACCAGCACCGGCTCGTCTACGACGCCCTCGACGGGCCGTTGCGCGACGGCACCATCCACGAGCTGCGAATCAAGACGAAGGGAGCGGCATGAGCGAGCTGCAGGACCGGATCAAGACCGTCGTCGAGAACGAGCCGGTCGCCCTGTTCATGAAGGGCACGCCCCAGTTCATCATGTGCGGCAACTCGGACCGTGCCCTGCGCGCGCTCCGGGAGGCAGGCGCGCCCGTGACGGCGGTGGACGTCCTCGTCGACCCGGCGATCCGCCAAGAGCTGTCGCAGCTCTCGGGCTGGCCGACGATTCCGCAGGTGTTCATCAAGGGCGAGCTCGTGGGCGGCGCGGACATCGTCGAGGAGCTGGCGGAGACCGGCGAGCTCGAGCAGAGGCTCTCGTCGGCGCTCGGGCCCGAGTACCGGGAGCAGGCCGAGGAGCGCGTCGTCTCCGTCGTCTAGGAGGGGACGATCGAGAGGAGCCGGACGCCCGTCGCCCGCGGCTCCGTCGCCACGAGCCGGGGGATGTCGAGCGTGACGAGGTGCCACGTGCGCTTCGGGCCGAGCGGCAGCACGACCCGCACGGGGTCATGGACGACCCGCCGCGCCACCGCGTGCTCGTCGACGCCGAACGTGGTGCGGAGCGGCTCCGGCGCCATCACCCACAGCGCGAGCGTGCCCGCACCGTAGACCCAGAACGGCGCATGCTTCTCGCTCATCGGCACGCCGCCGCCGTCGGAGCCGTACCAGCCCTGGCACATGACGGGATGGTCACGCGGCGACTCGACACCGGCGCGGTAGTCCGTGCCACGGCCGTGCGTCCACAGGGTGATCACGCCTCCGCGTGCGACCTCGCGATAGCCGTGCCGCGCGAGCCCGAGCGACGCGAACCAGGCGCGGTTCGGCACCGCGGCGTTCAGCGTGTACTGCCCCTCGTGGAGCATCAGGAAGCGGACGCCCAGTCCGTCGAGGTCGACCCCGGTCCAGTCGCCGCAGTTCAACCGCTCGAGCTGCTGCGCCGTCGCCTCCGCCGCGACGGGCGCGATCGTCGAATAGCCGCCCGGCCGCTGCCTAGGCGCCTGCATCGCGTAGGAGTAGTAGACCGAGCCGTAATGGATGTCCGGGAGGAACACCGGCAGCTCGAGCAACCGGCCGGGCCCCGAGCTGCGGAGCGCGGCGTAGGCCGTGTTGCCGCGGTCGGCGGCCGAGGCACCGTAGGTCTGCACGTGCAGGTCGGCGGCGAGCAGAACGATCGCGACGGCGGCGATCACACCGGCGCGGCGGCGCGGAAGTGCGAACGCGACGAGCGCGGCGATCGAGAGACACGCGATCGGCATCAGCCGCTCGGGCACGCGCGGGTAGCGGAACGGGCCGACGTGCTGCCAGAGCCAGGAGTAGCTCGGCAGGTGCGTGCCGAGCGCGAGCAGGGACGGCACGACGACGCCGGCCGCCAGCACCGCCGCGAGCCCGTAGCGCCGCCCTCGAACCAGCAGCACCAGCCCGGCGAGCGCGACGAGCGGGGCGAGCCAGCCGAGGAAGACAAAGCTCTCGTTCCCGTGGCGGAAGCTTCGGACGACAAAGTCGGACCACCGCGCCGAGTAAAAGCCGACGGCCGCGAGCGAGCGCCCGCCCGCGCTGATCGAGCCGGCGATCGCCTCCCGCTGCACCAGGAGCCCGCCCGCGATCGCGGCGGCAGAGGCGATCACCGCGACACGCACGCGGCCGCGCACGACGGCGTAGGCCGCTACGAACGGGATCGCGCCGAGCGCGAGATGGACCTGCCCAGAGAGCGGTATCGACGCGAGCGCGACGACCGCGACCGCTCCCCAGCGCCGGCCTCCCTTCTCGACTCCGAGCAGCGCGAGCGGGATCAGCATCGAGATCGGGCCGAGCAGGTGGCCGACGCTCTGGCCGACCCGGTAGGGCGCGATCGCGAACACGAGCCCGCCGACGAGCGCCGCCCCGCGACCGAGCCCGAGCGCGCGCAGCCAGGCGCACGTGAAGCCGCCGGCGCCGACGTAGGAGCCGAGCACGAACAGGTTCCACGTGACGACGGGGCCGAATGGCCCGTAGAGCGGCCACAGCAGCAGCCCGAACGGCCAGCCGCCGAGATTGACGACGCCGCCCGACTCGGGGCGGAACGTGTAGGGGTCGTGCCAGGGTGCGCGCAGGTGCTCGAGCTGGTGCCCGACGAGCCAGAAGTGCCAGTTCGTCTGGAGGTAGTCGCCGGCCGACGCCTCGCCGTACCCGGGCGCGCCGCCGGCGAGGTAGGCCGTGCGCCAGTGCTCGACCGCCGGCCAGGCTGCGACGATCCCGGCCGCGAGATAGAGCAGGCAGGCGAGCGCTACAAAGCCCGCGCGGCCTGAAGCAGCTCGTCGAAGTCGGGAAGCTCCGATGTCTCGTAGCGCCATGCGCCCCGCACCGTACCGTCCGCGTCGACGAGAAACGCGCTGCGCTCGGCGACGCCCTTCAGGCCGCGGAACTCCTGCGTGACACCGAACGCGTCGACCGCCTCGGCGTTCCAGTCCGAGAGCAGCGGGAAGGTCAGGTCGAGTGTCTGCCGCCACGAGACGTGGGTCCACGGCGAGTCGCGCGAGATCCCGAACGGGCGGACGCCCGCCTCGATCAGCTCGTCGCTCCTGTCACGCAGGAGCTCCATCTCGTTCGTTCAGGTCGAGGACCAGTCGAACAGGTAGAAGAAGAGCAGGAACGGCCCCTCCGCCGCCAGCTCGTCGAGCGAAACGGTCTCGCTCGTGGTCAGCCACACCGTCGCGTGCGGCACGCGTTCGCCCACCCTCAGCACCGTCTCGAGCCTATCCCGCGGCCGGAGCCGCCGCGACCTCGGTGGCGTCGGCGATCTCGGACACCACCTCGTGGATGTCCCTGTTCGCGTTGAAGACGCGAAGCTGCCGGTCGGCGCCGTTGCCCCGCGCCATGATCTCGGTGATCCCCTCGAGCTCCCGCTCGCATCCGAGCTCGCGGGCGTGCGGCTCGAGCCCGCGCAGCGTCCGGCGGATCAGCTGGGCCACGGGGATGCGGTTCCGCCGTCCCGTCGCGAGGTCCATCACCGGCGCCTCGAGCCCGTAGCGGGCGGCGAGCCACTTGTTCTCGCTCGTGAGGATGCGGTGGTACGAGGGGATCTCGACGCCGCTCTCGTACTGCTCGCAGTAGCGCTTGACGAGCGACTGGCAGAACGCGGCGAGCGCGACCGCGTCCTCGACGCGGGTGACGGCGTCGCAGATCCGGATCTCGATCGTGCCGAGCCGCGGGTGCAGCCGCACGTCCCACCAGATGTGCGTGTAGTCGGCGATGCAGCCGGTCTTCTCGAGCTGCCCGATCACCTCGGCGTAGTCGGCGTAGTTGCGGAAGCGCGGCGGCGGGCCCGACCGGGGGAAGGCCGCGAAGACCATCTGCCTGCTCGACGCGAGCCCCGTCGTCTCACCGCGCCAGAACGGCGACGAGGCCGAGAGAGCGAGTAGCTGCGAGAGATGGGCGAGCAGTCCGTTCACGACCTGGATCGCCTTCTCCGGGTCGTCGACCGCGACGTGGATGTGCATCCCGAAGATCAGCTCGCGGCGGGCGACGTACTGGAGCTGGTCGACGAGCTGCCGGTACCGGTCCCGCGCCGTGATCTGCTGGCGCTCGAACAGGCTGAACGGGTGCGTCCCGGCCGAGCCGACCCGGAGGCCCTGCTCGCGCGCGATCTCGCAGACATAGCCGCGGAGCTTCTTCAGCTCGTAGTCGACCTCGGCGGCCGTCCTGCAGACCGGCGTCGCGATCTCGAGCACCGACTGCATCAGCTCGGCGTTCACCTGCGGCTCGTACTCGTGTCCGGCGGTCGCCGCGAGCACCGTGTCGACGTGCTGGACGAGGTCGAGTGTGTCGGGGTCGAGCAGCATGTACTCCTCCTCGACCCCGAGCGTGTACGGGTCACCCTTGCCGAAGCGGTGATCGAGCACGCTGCCGCCCTCCGCGAAGGTCTGCGCGGTGATCGACGACGGGTAGATCTGCTTCATCGCGTCACAAGTCTGCCCCGTTTCGGCCCCCGGCACTAGGTCTTCGGGGATTTCAGCGTCCCTTCAGCGCCGCCTCGTAGAACTCCACTGTCACCCGAGGCAGGAGGAAGAGAAGATGAAGAAGCAGCTCCACGTCATCGCCGCCGTCGTCACCACGTCAGCGCTCTTCGCTCCGGCCGCTCTCGCGGCCGATGTCCGCTCAGACGTCCGCTCGGACGTTCGGGCAGTCCCGCGGGTGGACGTTCGAGTCGACGTCCGCTCTGACGTGCGCGCCGTCCCCCACGCTGACGTGCGCGTCGACGTCCGCTCGGATGTAAGGCGGAGTAGCCACAGGTTCCATCGCGGCTACTAGATCCGCCTCTCCAACATGCCGTCAGTCCAGGGCGGGCCCTCCGGGGCCCGTTCCTGATTCTGCGGACAGAACGGCCTCGACCTCGATCTCGACGAGCCAGCGCGGGTCGAAGAGGCCCGCCACGAGGATCCCGGTCGTCGCAGGGCGCACGGTGCCGAAGACCTCGCCGTGGGCCCGCATCACCTCCTCGACGGCCTCGATGTCGGTGACGAAGACGCGCGAGCGCACCACGTTGGCCGGAGTCACGCCGGCTGCCCTGAGCGCCGAGACGATGATCTCGAGGCAGCGGCGCGCCTGGCCGTACGGCTCGGCCGGCGGGTCGGCGTCGTCCGGCATGATCGGCGCGGTCCCGGAGACGAAGACGTGGCGGCCGGCGACGACCGCGCGCGAGTAGCCCCAGCGCCTCTCGAGGCCGGAGCCGGACGAGATGAGCCGCCGCTCCATCGAGCTAGTATCGCCCGCCGTGGAGGCTCTGCGTCAGGTCGACGACTGGCCCGCGCCGCACGCGGCCGTCGCCGTCGTCGGGCGCAGCAGCGTGCTCGCCTCGCGAGGCGAGCGGGACCTGCAGTTCCGCTGGGCCTCGGTGACGAAGCTGCTGACCGCCGCCGCCGCGCTCGTCGCGCTCGAGGAGGGGATCGTCGACCTCGACGACCCGGCCGGGCCGCCGGGCTCGACGCTTCGCCACCTGCTCTCGCACGCCTCGGGCCTGCCGCTCAATCAGGGCCCGCCGATCGCGCGGCCCGGCCAGCGGCGCATCTACTCGAACAGCGGCATCGAGGCGGCGGCGGAGACGGTCTCGGAGGCTGCGGAGATGCCGTTCGCCGAGTACCTCCGCGCCGCCGTCACCGGCCCTCTGGGCCTCTCGGCCCACCTCCCGGGCTCGGCGGCGTGGAGCTACCGCGGCACGCTCGACGACCTCGCCGGCCTCGCGTCGGAGCTCCTCGTCCCGAGGCTCGTCGCACCGGAGACCCTCGCCGAGGCGACCAGGACGCAGTTCCCGGGCCTCACGGGCGTCCTGCCGGGGTTCGGGCGGCTCGAGCCGAACGACTGGGGCCTCGGTTTCGAGCTGCGGCACGAGAAGCGGCCGCACTGGACGGGCGCGCGCAACTCGCCGCGCACGTTCGGCCACTTCGGGGCGGCAGGCACGTTCCTGTGGGTCGACCCGGACGCGGGGATCGCACTTGCGTGCCTCACCGACCTCGAGTTCGGCGAGTGGGCCAGGAAGGCGTGGCCGCGCCTGTCGGACTCAGTCCTCGAGGAACTCGAGTAGGAGCCGGTCGAACGCCCCGGGGGTCTCGAGGTTCGGCAGGTGGCCGGCGCCGGGGATCGTGACGAGCCGCGCCCGAGGGATCTCGCGGGCGAGCCGGGCGCCGATCTCGTGGAAGTCCCGCACGTCGTGCTCGCCGACCGCGACCACGGTCGGGCAACGCACCGAGGCGGGCTCGATCGCCGGGCCCGGCCGCTCGTGGGTTTCGGGTGCGCCGACCTGCAGCTCGAGGGCTCTCCTCTGCATCGGGCGGACGGCGTCGCGGACGTGCGGCTGGGCCCAGAACTCGATGCAGACCTCGGTCGCGGCATCGAGGTCGCCGTGCTCGACCGCTGCCTCCTCGGCTTCCCAGACGGCGTGAACCTCGGGTGACCAGTCGTGGCCGGGCAGCCCGGGCGAGACAAGCAGCAGGCGCTCGACGAGATCCGGCCGCGCGAGTGCGAGCTGGAGCGCGACCCGTCCGCCGAGCGAGTTGCCCACGACCGCGGTCGGCCCGTCGAGCAGGGCCGCGAGGCCGTCGACGAACGAAAACTCACCCTCGGGCTCCGGCGAATCACCGAAACCGGGGAGGTCCGGTGCGATCGCTCCCGGCACCAGCTTCAGCTGGCGCGCCCACTGGCGCGAGTCGCAAACTCCGGCGTGAATCAGGAGCACCGTCATACACAGCGACAATAGTTCTTAACGGAGCCTTCCCCCGGGCTGAACCCGGCGGCCGCAAACTGGAACGGTGGAGCCGTCCGCTTACGGGAACGTGCCCGCGTGAGGACTGCACGGTTCGACGCGATGGGCTGTGCGATCGCGGTCGGCGGCGCGACCCCTCGGGAGCTCCAGGCGATCGTCGGGCTCTTCCGCCAACGCGATCACGTCTTCAGCCGCTCTCTCGCCGGCAGCGAGCTGAACGAGGTCAACGAGGCCGCGGGTTCCGTCGTCGGCGTCTCGCCGCTCTTCGCGCGCGCGATCGGCGCCGCGCTCGACGCGGCGCAGGACACGGGCGGGCTCGTCGACCCCACACCGGGACGCTGGAACGACGTGCGGCTGCTCGGCCGTCTCGTCCTCGTGCCCGCCGGGGTCCGGCTCGACCTCGACCGCGTCGCCAGGGCCGCCGCCGTGGACGACGCGCTCCAGCTGCTCTCGGGCGACGGCTTCGTCTCGGCCGGAGACGACGTCGCGGTTCGCGGCGACGTGGCCGTCGAGGTTCCCGGCGGTGGGTCGGTTCGTCTCGGGCGCGGCGGCCTGTCGACGAGCCACGGGGCCGAGACCGGGTCGCCGTGGCTGCAGGTAACCGCCGCCGCGGGCACCTGCCTCGACGCGGTCACCGCCGCCCGGGCTGCGTTGTTGCTCGGCGCGGACGGGCCCGGCTGGCTCGAGGAGCGCGGGGTTCCCGGGCGCTTCGTCGGCCTGGACGGGAACGTGCTCGTGAACCGCTCGTGGAGCACGCGGCTCGCCCGCGCCGCGGCCTAGTC
>Ga0335069_10017170_pt1 | contig 10087 bp, 4 predicted proteins | sample Lox_Sample_11_FD_206714 | JGI IMG/M metagenome (GOLD analysis project Ga0335069, IMG submission 206714) | Soil microbial communities from Loxahatchee National Wildlife Refuge, Florida, United States - Lox_Sample_1.1 | ecosystem: Environmental > Terrestrial > Soil > Wetlands | place: USA: Florida...
GACTGGAATGGCTGGGGGCCGCGCCTGGGCCTTGACTACGCGTTCACGTCGCACACCGTGCTGCACGCCGGAGGTTCGCTGGCTACGCGTCTGCAGAATCTGTGGCAGGAGAATTTCCTGACCGCGTCCGTTCCATTCAATTTCAATCCATACTTTACGGCCCAGCCTGGAATCCCGATTCCGTTCGTGAATGCCGTCGTTCCCGAGACTCTCCCCCCCGCCTACGACATACACGGCAATCTGATTTTCCCCAATAACCGCAGCACCGACGCCAGGCCGAACACCGTCATGGACCTGCAGCGCTACCAGGACGATGTGGCCGCTGGAGGCGAGGCGCAGTTGCCGGCGCTGAGCGCCATCGCCCGTAATTTTCGGAATGGAACCATTGCCAGCTGGACACTGGGCATCGACCACGACTTCCGCGATTTCAAAGCCAGCGCCTCTTACGTGGCCACCACCGGAATCCATCTTCCGTACATCTTCCATGCCAACAGCTACACGGGCGCCGATCCGGCCTTTGCGCCGTTCACAAAGTTCGACAGCGCGGGAAACCGCATCGGCGGCCCCAGTGACATTCTGGTGATTGCCAGCGACTCGCACTCGTCGTATCACGCGCTGCAACTCGGTCTAACCAAGAACTCGGCGCGGGCGGGTCTCGGCCTGCAGGCCAGCTACACCTACTCGAAGTCCATCGACGATACCAGCGCCGTCATCAGCAGTTCGATCGCCGGCGCCGGCGTTGTCCTGCAAACCGGGCCGCAGGACCCATGGAATCCGCGCGCGGAAAAGGGCGCGTCCACCTTCGACGTGACCCATGTCTTCACTCTGAGCTGGATCCAGCTGTTGCATCTCGAACGCGTGAACTTTCTGCGCCCAGTCCCAAAGGCGCTGACTTCCGGCTGGCAGTTCCTGAACATCACCACCCTGATGACGGGGTCTCCCTTCACCGTCTATTCAGGCGTGCAGCAGACCGGAGCCGGCGCCGGCGGCAGCGACCGTCCCGATCTCGTCGAGACGCCGCACTTCTCCACCAGCCGCGCCGTGCGCGCCGACTACTTCGGACGCGGCGACGACAATGCGACTTTCTTCAACATCCCTATCAACCTCCCCGACGGCACCGGCCCCAACCATGGCCGCTTCGGAACTCTTGGCCGCTCGACTTTCCGCGGGCCCGGTTTCCACAACTTCGACGTGGCGTTGATCAAGGACACGCCCTTCGGCCGCCGCGGTAACGCCGAATTCGGCACTCTCGAGTTCCGCGCCGAGTTCTTCAACGTCTTCAACATCGTGAATTTTGGATTGCCCTCGAATATCGTCCGGGGCAGCGGCTTCGGTCTGATCAGCAAGACGGCGGGATCGTCGCGCCAGATCCAGTTTTCGCTGAAGGTGATCTTCTAGATTGATCGCGATTGAGGACGCACGGCTCGCGGGTCAGACATTCAGGCTCCTTAGGTACGGCACGCTGGCCTTCATCATCTCCAGGTTCATTTCGACGAAATAATTCTTGATGCCACAAGTCTTCGCGGCGCTGAAGATCTCTTTCCAGTCCAGCGTGTCCTGCCCCACTGGCGCGACCTTTTTTGTCTCGGCCGACCACCCCTGCACGTGCATGGAAATGTACCGGCCGGGATATTTCTTGAAATATTCAACCGGATCGAATCCGCGTCCGACGGTGGAAACCTGGAACTGGAACTTGACCAGTTTCGGATCGAGAAGGTCCATCAACACATCGTAGGTCCCCTTACCGTCGACCGTTGAGAGCTCAAAGTCCTCGGTGTGAAGGCCTTGCTGAATCCCGGCTTTTGCCGCGCGCTCGGCCATCTTGTTGTACTCGTCGGCAGCGCGTTTCACGTCATCCATCGTTGGATTCTCCGGTCCGTCAAGCGTGGGCACGAGCATCTGGGTAAGGCCGATGTCTTTCGCCCAGGCAATACTGCGTTCTTGGTCTTCCCGAAGTTCGATGATCGTGAAGTGAGAACTCACGCATGTGACTCCGGTGTCGGCCAGAATTTTCCTCAACTCACTCCCTTTGTATTTCGCCATGCCGCCGAAGCCCAGATCGGAATAACCCACGGGGGAGCACAACTCGATCGCCTGAAATCCGGCATCGGCCAGTTGCTCGATCGTGCCGGGAAAATCTTTTCCGATCGTGTCGCGAACCGGCCAGGTTTGACATCCGATGGGCATGCCCAGCGGACTGGCATCAACTTCCATCACCGCCGCGCCAAGGAGGCCGGCCGCCGCCGTATATGACACCGCACTCTTGAAGAATTCTCTCCTTGAGATCCCCGTCATGGATGCCTCCCGAACTTCATCGGTAACCCTTTACAGTTCCCATCCGCTTCGACGCTCCGGACGAATGTACGTGTTCGCCACTTCCGATCCTTCCACCTTCAGTTCGTTGCGATTCCAATTCAGTTTTTGCCCTGTCCGCGCAGCCACATTCCCCAGCAGCAGCGTTTCCGTGACCATGCCTTCGAATTCAAAATTCCCTCCGGGCTTGGTCTTGCTTCCCTTGCAGGCATCGAGCCATTCACGCTCGTTTCCCGGCGAGCGTGGCAAGGTCTTCGGGGGCTGCTTGTAGCTGTCCATTTTCGATTGCGGAATCAGCTTCGGATGGCCGCCATTGAACGCGCAAAGGATTTTCCCGCGATCCCCGACAAAGAGCAGGCCTTCATCGCCCTCTTCGCCCTCACCCACAAAGCGACGGCCTTCCTCCAGTTCCTCCGGCCGCGGCGGCTTCAGGCCCCCGTCATACCAGGTGAATGTCACCGGAGGCATACCGGCGCGGGCTGCGAAGCTGTAGCGAACGAGCGAGGCCAGCGGATACGTCTCCTCGTAGCGTTCGGTGGTGCTCGCTTCCACGCTCACGGGTGCTTCGAGCTTCAGCACGCGAAAAATCGTGTCGAAACTGTACGAGCCCATGTCGCCCAGTGCGCCGCACCCGAAGTCGGTCCAGCCGCGCCAGGAAAACGGCGCATACACATGGTGGTACGGACGTTCCGGCGCTGGTCCGAGCCACAGGTCCCAGTTCAGGCCATCCGGTACCGGCTCCGCATCCTTCGGACGATCCATTCCCTGCACCCAGAACGGCCGGCTCGACCAGTTGTGAACTTCCCGCACCGGTCCGATCGCTCCGTCCCAGATCCATTCGCATAGCAGCCGTGTGTCTTCGGACGCCTGGTTCGCGACCGCAATCTGTGTAGCCACTCCGCTCTCCTTGGCAATCTCGGCGAGCCGGCGTGCCTCGTAGATCGTGTGCGTCAGCGGCTTTTGACAGAAGACGTGCTTGCGTTTCTTCATTGCCGCGACCGAGACACCGGCATGCAGATGATCGGGCGTGCAGACCACCACGGCATCGAGGCTCTTCTCTTTTTCGAGAAGTTCCCGGAAGTCGACGTATGCCTTGCAGCCACGGAACTCGCCGGATCGCTTTTGCGAGCCGTAGTAGGCCTCGACGATCTTCTGGGCGGTTTCGCGTCCAGCAACGCCCGCCGCAGCCTGCATCGAGTGCGTGAGCTGAATCGGAGTGTTGGGGCTCAGCCACTCCCAGCCCGAACTCACCCCCAACAACTTCTGAACGTTGTCACGGTATTCATTGGCATACCACTGCGGGTGGTTGGCGCCGCTCTTGTTCGCGTCGCAGACGGCGATGCCCTGCACGTCGCTCTCGCCGAGGAAATGCAGCATGACGCGCATGCCTTGCGAGCCCACCCCGATGAACGCCATGTTGATCTTGTCGCTGGGAGCCAAATGGCCCTCTCCGCCAAGGACGTATCGCGGAACCATCGTGAAGCCCAGCCCGGCGGCGCCCATTCGGGAGAGAAATCTACGTCGGGAAACTGCATTCTTGGATCGTGTGCGAGATAAAATCGGTTTTCTCATCGAGATACCTCACGGGCACGCGCGAGTATTTGCTCACGTTCTGATCATGTTGCTGAACGTGAATACTGTAAACGAACGCGCAGTCTTTGGCTCATGTTTTGCAGAGCTAGGACATGCGGAGGATTTCGCTTGGGTGGCGAGTGAGTCTTCGATTCGCCCCGAACGGGCGGGCCGTGTTTGGATAGATCGGCAGAGCCGCGGGATCGTCGCGCCGGATTCAGTTTTTGTTGAAGATGATTTTCCGAGGGCGGATGTCGCTGCGTACCGTCAGTCCCACTCCACAACGATCTCCGGAGCATTGTCGACGAGGAGAATTTTCTGCGGGAGTGTGGCTTCCTTCTCCCGCAGCGAGCGGAACAGGTTCTTATCGAAATACAGAGGCTCCAGGTCCGCGAGGGGATCGAGAATCCGTGAACTTTGCTGGCGTACCTCCACAACCCCTCCGTTAACCTTGAACCCGCTCCGTCCGTCGAAGCCGTGCAGCACTAGGGCAACTTTCTTGAATTGTGAAACGTAAGCCCCTCTCGGCTTGCTGAAGTGAATTGTCTTTGTGGCTGGCGCAAAGTCGATGTCGCGCTCATAAAACGCGCCGCGCCGATACTCGAGCGAACTGCCGTCGTCTTCGTAGTACACGAAACGGTTCGGGTCGGTGCCGTAATACACGTGCACGTATAGCGTGTCCGGCGGCTTCTCCTTCGTCGATTGCACGGTGTTCTGCAGTGGGAAAATCGACCCGGCTTTCAAGAAGATCGGGATTCGGTACATCGGATATTCAGCGCTGATCTCACGGCCGCCTTCGATTCGCTCGTCCGAGAACAGGTCATACCAGTTGCCCGCGGGCAGGTAAGTGGTCTTGCTCCTCTCCTTGCTCGTCATCGGATTCACGAGCAACGCATCGCCGAACATGAACTCGTACTGGTTCTTCGCCGCATAGACGTTCTCATCAAACGGGTCCTGGAGGCAAAGGCAGCGGCTGATGGGAATTCCAGTTTGGCTGCTCGCGTGGAACGTCGAATACAGGTACGGCATCATGCGGTAACGGAATTCGATATAGGTTTTCGCGATCGTCCCGGCTTCCTCGCCGTAGGCCCAGGGCTCGTTCGCCGCCCCGAACTGTTCGCGATGGTTGCGCAAATACGGAGAGAACACGCCAACCTCGAGCCACCGTTTGAAGAGATCTTTGTTGCCGTCGCCGATGTATCCGCCGAGGTCCGGCCCGGTAAAGGGTACGCCGGCCAAGCCCATCTGCGTGTTCAGGAGAGCGCCCAGCAGGATATGTTCATCCTTGGCCTGGTTGTCGCCGCTCCAGACCGCTGCATATCGCTGAATTCCCGCGAATCCCGCGCGGCTCAACACGAACGGACGCTTGTTCCCGCCGTACTTTTGGAACGATTCGAACGACGACCGCGCCATCAGCATGCCGTAATAGTTGTGCGCTTCTGGCGCCGCGCCACCCCGTCCGTCGAAATCGAAGACAACATTGTCCGGCATCGCCTGGCCATCGATCGCCGGTTCGTTCATGTCGTTCCAGTAGCCGTGGATTCCCACGTCCTGGTAGATCTTCATGTGGTCGATCCACCACGCGCGCCCTTTCGGATTCGTGAAGTCCGGAAAGAGGTCTGTGTTCGGATAGATATCGGCCACGAACCGCTCGCCGTCGGCAAACTTCAGGAAAATGTCCTGCTCGAGGCCGCTCTTGTAGGCCGAATATGTCTCATCGATCTTGATGCCGGGATTGACGGACGCCGTCAGTTCGATGTTTATCTCCCGCAGTCGCTCCGCCATGGCCCGCATGTCGGGAAAGCGCGCAGTGTCAATCCGGAACGGTTCATAGTCTTTCAGGTAGTCGGCGTCGAGCACGATGCCATCGAGGGGAATTTTCTTGTCGCGGAACGTCCGCGCAATGAACATGACCTCGCTCTCGGGATAGTAGCTGCAGCGCGACTGCTGGTATCCCAGGGCCCACAGCGGCGGCAACGGCATGCGTCCGGTGAGCGCCGTGTAGTGCTCAAGAATCCGGGCGACGGAATGATCATGGATGAAGAGCTCATCGCGCTCGCCGCCGTCGAAGCTGTAGGAAGCGAAGCGCTTGTTCGACGCGCCAAAATTGAACACCGACCGGTAGGAATTGTCGAAATAGATCCCGTAAACCTTCTGATGATGCAGTCCCATGAAGAACGGAATGCTCGCGTACATGGGGATGCGCGGGTCGTCGTACTTGTAGTTGTCGGTATTTCGCAGCGTGACCACGGTGCCGCGCCGGTCGAGGTTGCCCAGCTCCTCGCCTAATCCAACGAAGCGCTCACCGGGCTGAAGACTCTTGTAGATCGTGACCTTGTCGCCGGCGAAGGTTGTGCCGAGTCCCTTGCCCGCGATGTCCTCGTTCAAAACCTCGCCCTGCGCAGTCTTGAAAACAGCCCGGAAGCAAGGGGACTTTTCAATTTCTAACCTCAGGCTCGCCGTCCTGACGACAATCCTCTTGTTCGAGTCGTCGACCGAAAAGCCGGCGAAGTCCGGAGCGGATTTGTCGACGAGGGCATAGGAAAAGTCGTCCGGCCGTTCCTGTCTCGAGACCTGCAGCCGGATGACATGCTCCGAGTACACCGAGACGGCAAACGACGCCTGTGCGGCCTTGCCTTCAATTCCATGCGCCGTCCTCTTGTACGAGACGATTTCGCCAACGCTCTGCGCAAGACAGGGTGCCGGGAACGCTGCCGCTATGGCTATGATGAGCCACGAGCGCCATCGAAGCGTGAGTCTGAAGGAGCCGCAGGTCATGGGCAGCTTAGTATCTCGCAACGACGCTCACCTTCCCCGAAAATCCCGCAGGAATCGTGACAGTCTCCTCCTCAGGATCGGATTTGTCCCAGGGCTTGCCATTCAGCAACACGAACTTCAGCCGCCGGCCGTCCGGCACGCGCAGGCGGACTTTCGTCTCGGCCCCGAACTGTGTTGGCAGGCCGATTCCCACCTCGATCGTGCCACTACCCAGATGCGAAGCGATCGCAAACCCAACCCGTCCCCATCGGGTCGGTACTCCCGAAGCGGAAACCGTCTTTCCATCCTCCAGCCACTTCCGCGGAATCGACTTCCCCAACCACACTGTTTCCGACGTGGGATCTTCGAACACCAGCATCCACTTCGTCATCAGCGCCACCACCAGCTGCGCCGGCGTGCAGTAGGGAGCGGCGGGGCTGTCGTCGAACACCGGACGCGTCTCCGGCGCCATCCAAGTGCCACGGGTGTAGCCGTGTGCCATGACGGAATAGAGGGTCAGCAGGGCTTCGCGATTCTCATCGTGCTGGATCAATCCGTACCCGTGCCCGTACGACAGAAATGTTGCCATCGCTCCGGTCTTGTATCCATAGGCGGTCGGCACCCCGAGAATCGTGTCATGATGCTTCCAACGGTACCGCACGATCCGTTCCACCTGCTCTTGCGAAAGAACTCCCGAGTACATCATCTCCATGTAGGCGCGGTAAGAGCGAAACTGCGGATCCGTCGGATCGCGCGGGACAACCACATGGAACGGTTCTTTCACTCCTGCGATCGACGGCAGGATGGTCTCGCTGCCTTCCGTGAGCAATGACCGCGAAATCGCCGTCTGAATGTCGCTTCGCAGTTCCTTCGACTCGCGGACCAAGCTCTGGCCCCAGGCCGTCAATTCTGCATTTTTCCTTCGCGCTCCGATCTTCGCCCACACCTCGCCCAGATCGCGGAACCCGCGCGCTGCTTCCGTGCTGTTCGAGAAATACGGCTGCATGTAGCGCGGGGGATCTGGATCCAGACACGCATCCGCCTCGCTCCACCCCGCGATCATCCCGTAGGCAGGATTGTCCTTGGGCAAGTGCGTTGCCTTTTCGCGAAGATGGAGCAGCAGCTTGGTCACGCCGTCAATGCGCCTTCGGTTTCTGAGGAGCACCGCCGGATCGCCACCATAATTCACGAACTGCGCGACCACCGTCAGCATGCGTCCGTACTGCCCCGTTTCCGGCCCGCGATACAGGATTGAGCCATCGTCCCGGACGAATTTTCCGAAGTAGTTGTCGATGTAGCGTCCGGCGCGGTCGATCAGGCCCCATTCGAGCATCGCCGTGGTATCGACCGTGAATGTGTCGGGGAAGCCGTCGTGCTCGCTGCCGGCGTAGTCCTTGTCGACAGCGCCGTACTTCGGGAAGTCTCCGACGCGGGTCATGATTTCGCGCACCAGGCCGAACCGCGCCATATTCTCGACGCGGTCATCGGGCACATCGATCTTCATGCCCTCGGCCAGCAGCTTCTGCCAGCCGGTCTTCAAGTCAATGAGGTCCTGGTAGAAGACCTTGGCGTCGTACGCGGTTCGCGGCGGGAAGGGATGGTAGGAGTCGATGTATCGCGTCCACTTCACCGAGCCATTCTCAACGTGCACCAGCCGGTACCACACCGGTTGCACGCGATCGTTGCCGCTCGACATGCGTAGCGGAGCAAACGCGATCATCTCCGTCCACACGTCTGCAGATTCCGGATAGACGAAGCGCAGAATCGGCAGGTATCCTCCCACCAGCCCGTCGAGCACTTGCCCCTGCTCGCGAATCTTGCCGATCGGCGGGTAATACGGAGCAGGATCGAAGTCGGGTGTCCGGCCCCCGTACCCGAATCCCACCTTGTCCCAGGTCGCGTTCGTCCCGACAAAGCTGTAGGTACTGATTTTTCGAATCGGCGGAATCGCGGATGCAATCGTGTCATAGTCCGGATCGCCGGGCCGTGCCAGAATCTCGTCGGCCAGCAGGTCTGAATCGCTGTTGATGACCTCTTGAAGGCCGTGGCCGAGATACAGCTTGGCCGGATCCTCCGAGGTCCGTTCCAGCGACTTGGGCAGGTCGAGGCGGATGCCCTGGGTGTCGACCATCAAGAGATGCCCGGCGCGACTGCTGAAATCCTCCACGATGGCAACCGTCGGAGATCCCGAACCGTCGCCCGTCACTCCCATCAAGGTCCACCGGCCCAGTCGATCGCCCACGTGCACGACGGCGGTCTTGCCGTCGGCGGAAATCTCTGCCGAGGATGTGTCCACGAACCGCGTCACTTTGATTCGCTGATCATCCGATCCGGACGCGTTTCCACAAAACAGACACAGGCTCAGCAAGATCAACCACAGACACTGCTGTCTTCTCCCTGCCGCTTTTCTTGTCTCGAACAGATCCATGTCACCGCGACTCCACCTACAAGTTTTGCAAGCCGACCTGATAGGGTACGCCTGCAGACGTCTCTTCGGCGTCCCAAAGTCAGCGGCAACCCAGTAGTACCGAGGGCACTCGTCCTCCTCGCAAGAAGTAGCGCCGGCAATCCGATGCCTCACCTGGAGAAGCTCTGTACCAGGGCTGCCGGCGCGGCTTGCTCACCGGATCGCTCGCGCGACTCTGGGCCATCGAACGTTGTCGCCGAGACGGACGCCCTATCTATTTCTGCCGTCAACCCGTTTCTTAGTAGACGAGCTTCGGGAATAACTACTCAATGCAATAAGTTGGCGTAGGATGGTTGTGACTCGCCTGGGTAAGTGCAAAACAATGCTGCCTCATTCGACGAGTCCAGCACGCGCGTGCGCGAAGGGACGGCGATGGGCGTACTGGCAGCGTCAGGTTTGCCCCAGGCCCACGCTCATCGAAAGGTGAAATTATGCGCGCTCTCCGGCGACAGTACAGCGGTTACGTCCATCGATTGCTGTGGGTAGGCGTCGTGATGGCCCTGGTTCTGTCACCCGGGGCTGCGCAAGAGGCGCCCGTCGACCCGGGACAGAAGGCCGTTTTGGAAATGCAGGAGAAGTACCCCGGCCTGCTTGAAGAGTTCGGCCATCTTGCCGAGGCGATACAGCGCGACGTACAGACTCCGGAGCCGCGTTCGCAGAGTCATCTTCTGCCCTTATTGCCGGATTCGACCGTGTTCTACCTCGCGATTCCCAACTATGGTGACGCGTCTCATCAGGTACTGACCATCTTCCGGACAGGACTGAAAGAGAGCCGAGTTTTGCACGACTGGTGGCAGCAGGGAGAGATGGCCGCGCGTGGGCCGAAGATCGAGAATTCGCTCGAAGAGTTTTACAGGTTCTCGCAGTTCCTGGGGAACGAAATTGTCGTGTCGGCGTCTGTCGAAGGGAAAAAAGATCCGGATTTTCTCATCCTCGCCGAAGTGCAAAAGCCGGGCCTGAAAGTCTTTCTGCAGCAGA
>Ga0335069_10017172_pt1 | contig 10087 bp, 7 predicted proteins | sample Lox_Sample_11_FD_206714 | JGI IMG/M metagenome (GOLD analysis project Ga0335069, IMG submission 206714) | Soil microbial communities from Loxahatchee National Wildlife Refuge, Florida, United States - Lox_Sample_1.1 | ecosystem: Environmental > Terrestrial > Soil > Wetlands | place: USA: Florida...
AGCCCGTGGCGCAGTTGGTCAAGGTACGCGAGCCCGCCCCACACGATCAGCGCCAGCAGGCAGCCGACCCACAGCCAGTAGGCCTTGCCGCCGCGCAGGGCGAAGCGCGCGCTGGTTGCGATGAACGTCAAAGGTCCCATGGCTCCTCGCTAGATGCCGTAGAAGTAGTAGAACTTGGGCTCCGTCTTCAGCTCGGCCTTGAGCACGAAGACCCGCTTCTCGTGCAGGATGCGCGCGATCTCGCTCTCCGGATCGAGCAGGTTGCCGAACTTGCGGGCCCCGACCGGGCAGATCTCGACACAGGCCGGATAGCGTCCGGCGCGCGTGCGCTGGATGCAGAAGGTGCACTTCTCGACGACGCCGCGCGGCCGCGGCCGGTTGCCGAGGATGTGCAGGTTCGGGTTGAGCTCATTCGCCGGCACCTCGGGCTCGCCGAAGTTGAAGTGGCGGGCGCCGTACGGGCAGGCCGCCATGCAGCAGCGACAGCCGATGCACCAGTCATAGTCGATAACGACGATGCCGTCGGGCTCCTGCCAGGTCGCTCCGACCGGGCAGACCTTGGTGCATTGCGGGTTGCGGCATTGCTGGCAGGCCACCGGCAGATAGAAATGGTCGGGGTCGGGAACCTTGTCCGGATTGTAGTACGGATTCGCTTCCTCGAAGTCGATGCCCTTGTCCTTCTCCATTTCGAGGACGCGGATCCACTGGATCTGCGGGTCGCGGGACTGGTTGTTCTCCTTCACGCAGGCGTACACGCAGCGGCGGCAGCCGATGCAGCGCGACAAGTCGAGGGCGTAGCCAAAGACGACACCGGGCTGGGCGGGCTGCGCCGATATCGAGACCGCTTGGCCAAAGCGTCGGCTGCAGTCGGCGCGCAGGCGTGCCAAGCGCGCCTCGACTTCCTTCGGCGACAGCTCGAGAAAGTGCTTGGCGAAGTACGCCTCGCGCACCTCGGGCGTGCAGCCGGCGAGGAAGCCGGCGGCGGCGACGCCCACCGCCGTGAGGAAGTCGCGCCGGCTGAGCGTCAACGGCTCGGTCGCCTCGGCGTCGCGCTGCGGCTCGTCAGCGGGCATCTGCGGCATCGCCACCCTCCTGTGCGGCAGACCCACTGGCGCTGGCGGCGTGCCCCACCGCGGCCTCCGCAGGATGCAGGTATTGCGGCCGCACCGGCGGCGGCAGCGGCGCCAGCGCCGCGAAGCGCGGGTGGTGCGGGTTGTGGCAGTTGACGCACAACAGATAGCGCTTCGACCCGCTCCAGTAGCCCGTGCGTTTGCCGTGGATACCACTCTTCCAATCGCGGAACTGCGTGCCGTGACATTGCCCGCACAGGCGATACGACTCGGTGAACGGGAGCAGCGCACCGCTTGCCAGTCGCAGCTGGTTGCGGTCGTTCTGATCGTGGCAGTCCAAACACCAGCGATGCTCTTCGTCGTGATGCAGCACGATGTCACTGTGCATGCCCTCGAGCACGCGGCGCTCCGGATTCGGCGGAATGCCCTCGTGGCATTGCATGCACGGGAAGATCCCTTCACTGAACGGCGGGGCCGGTACCGGGAAGAGCACGGTCGGCGCCCCCGGGCTCGCCGCACTCCCGCCATCGGCGGCGCCCCCACCGGTGAGCGCTTCCGCGGCACCGAACACCGCCGGAAAGTCCGCCGGCCCGAACGCCTTGGTCGCCGGCGTCCCTTCCGGCGGCTCCACCGGCTTGGCGCGCACGATAACCGCGAGCACGCCAAAGACCGTCACGGCAAACAGGATGAGCAGGGGGATGAGCGCATTGGAGCGCGCGATCGAGAACTCCTGATCGGCCGCGCCGGTGTCGGTGCCGGGCGCGTCAGTCGATGGATCGGATGACATCGGGCTCATGCTCCGGCCTCACTGGCCACCGGCGCGCGCGTGCAGAAAGGCAACGAGGTCGCGCATCTCATCACCGGCGAAGCGCGGCCACGGCAGCTGCGCCTCGCGGACCTTCTGCGCAATCGCCGGGGCTTGGTTCCACATCGTCGCCGGCCAGTAGAAGGGGGTTTGCGGCGCCGCCGCGGTAACCAGATTGGGACCGTTCGGCGTGCCGTCTCCCGTAGCGCCGTGACACTGGGCGCAGGACTTCTCGCGGAACAGCTCGCGGCCGCGCGACGCATCGCCGCGGCTGCGGACGTATTGGACGAAGTGGATGTACGCCAGCAGGTCGGCCATCTCGCGGTCCGTCACCCGCGGGAACGGTACGCCGAGCTCGCGCATCTTGGCCCACATCGTCGGCCCATGGTTCCACAGTGCCCCGGCCATCTCACCGAGGTGGCGCCGCGGCGGTCCGGCGCTGAGGTCCGGACCGACGCTGCCGCCCACGCCGCCGATCGCGTGACATTTGATGCAGCCCTTCTGCCGAAACAGGTCCTGGCCGGCGCGCGGGCTGCCGGCTTGTGCGGTGGCTTGGGCGAGCGAAGGCGGCGGCGCATCGCCGCGCAGATAGGCGACGAGATCGGCGACGTCGTCGCCGTCGAGACGCGGCCGATCAAGCTTGAGTTCCGCCGTCTTCGCGGCCATCTCCGCACCGTGGTTCCATAACGCCTGCGCCACGAACAGCGACGAGGCGACGCCTTTCAGCTCGTCGAGCCGCGGTCCGACGGTGCCGCCTTGTCCACCGAGCTGATGACAACGTGCGCAGGAACGTTCCTCGAAGAGCGTCTGCCCGCGGCGCGCGTCACCGGTTTCCGCGACGAAGTTCAGATAGAGAAGGTACGCCGCCAACGTGCCCATCTCGTCGGGCGACATCGTGGGGCGGACGATATGCCGCGCGTTCATCTCTTCGAGCATCGCCGGGGCGTGGTTCCACAGACTGCCGGCGAGCTGCATGACGTCGTGCCACGACGCGTTCTGTCCGAGGTCGGGGCCAACCTGCGCCTCGCCGGTGCCCCATATCTGATGGCAGTGGACACAGCCTTTGGCCTCGAAGAGGCTGCGGCCATCGACGAGAGGTTGTGCGGGCGGCGTCCCATGGGGATTCCCGTCGGCACTGCGAGCGGGTGGTGCAACCGTCAGCACGAGAAGCAGAGCCAACGGCACACCGCTCGCCCGCAGGACTCGGGGGTGGGGGAGGGGAGGCTGGCGCCGGGTGCCGCGGCGAGGCACCGACCGTCCGATCCACTTGCACTGCCAGGGTGTGATGGCGCTTCCTCCTCGTTCTGCCCAGGCCGCCAGAGCAAGGAACCTGCCGTCCGGGTTCCACGACGCAGCGTGTCATGATCATTGTGCGATGGCGCTTCGATCATTCGCACTCATGCGTTGCGGCGCCCGCTGCATTTCGATTCATAGGAATCGCCGCTTATCGGCACCCGGTGCGCCAAGGGGTGGCGCCAACTGCGACGCCGTTGGCGTCAGAAGCAATGGTTCTCGATCGCTTTCAATTAACTGATAGGGCCGCACCAGGGAGCATCTCGGGCTGACGGCGAGTTGGCGAGTGGCCGGCGTTCCCCTTCCGGTTACGGTGCCGCGAGGGCGTCGCAGCCGTGCACCGCGACCGCCGCGTCGCGAAGGCGCAGCACGACCTCGAGGTCGCCGGTGGCCCGAAAGGCATCGACCTGCCGCTGTAACGCCGCGCAGATGTCCCGATGCACGATCGGACAATCGTGGTTGAACCGGTACTGGCCGGCGGCCTGCACGAAAGCGCACCCGCCCGGGTCAACCTGCTGGTAGAGCGCGTACAGTCGTGGCCAGACGTCTTGGCGGCTCTTGTCGCACAGGAAGGTCTCCAGCAGGCTGAGAATCGCGTTCTCGTTATCTCCGGCGGCGGCGTACGCCGCGGCCAAGGCGGAATGCACCGCGGCCGTCCCTGGAACCAAGCGCCGGGCGTATGCCAACGCGTCGATCGCTTTGCGCGGCTCGCCCAACTGCAGATAGCCCTGGCCGAGGGTCTGGTAGACCAGCGCCAAGTTCGGGGTACCGATGGTCGGAATGTCTTCGGCACGCCGGCCACGTCGTCGCTCGCTGTCGATGAACGCCGCGCTCACGCGGTCCTGCGCGGCCACGGCACGTTCCAGTGCACGGACGCTCTTCACATCCCAAGGACCGCGCTCCGCTGCCGGAACCAGACCCGCCTTGGTTGCGTAGTATTGGCCGAGGTTCTCGAGCACGGTGCCGGGAACCGCATCGGGGGTTGGGGCGGTGCGCTCGAGGATGGCGAGCGCGGTTTCCGCTTCGCTGATGGCCGCGTCGATGTTGGCGCGCCGGTCGCTGAAGTACAGCTGCGTCGCCACGCAGGTGTGCAGCCGAAAGCTGTTCGGACAGCTGCGCGCGTCGTGCGCGCACAACGTCGCCTGGTCCTGCCAGTCGCGATTGCGGACGTGGCTGCGCACGCCCAGGGACACTACGGCGGCCGCGACGAGCCCAACCGCAGCCCACGTCGGCCACCGTGGTCGCGCACCGAAGCGGCGCGCCCACCACCGGCCTACGCCCGCGGCGCCGGCGCTCGCCGCCAACGCCGCGCAGGCCGCGGCACCGGAAGAAGGCAGATAGAGAAATCGGTCGGCCCGCGTCGCGTACACGAGGACGACGAGGTTCGACGTCGGCAGCAGGGTCACGACGAAGAAGCCGGCGAAGAACACCGCCGCCGGCGCGCGGCGCCAGCGCGCCAGGCTGGCCACGGCGATCGCGCCCAGCACCAGCAGCGCGAGAATCGCCTGCTGATCGGGCCAGCGGCTCAGGCTCCAGCCGAACAGCGGAATCTCATCGACCGAATAGTCCCAGCACAACCGCGCCGGCCACAGCAACTGCCACAGCTGCTGGCCGATGACCTTGATCGCCGTGAAGCGTCCGGTCAGGAAGTCCGCCGCGACCAGCACGTTATCGTGGAAGCTGTTGGGCAGCGGACCCGGGGCGCGGGCCAGCCACGCGTCCATCACGACGCGCAGCGCCAACGCCGGCAGGACGAGCACCCACCCGTCGCCGGCGCACCGCGCCAGCCGCCGCAACGAAGCGGCGTCGGCGGCATCGAGGCGGAAGAGCACATCGTAGAGCATCACCACGCCGAGTAGCGTCGCGCCGTTCTCCTTTGAGAAGATGCCGGCGATCGCGGCCAGCACGAACGCGATCCGCCACCACAACTTCCGCGGCGCCACCTGGCAGCGGATGTAGAGCAGCACGCCACCAAGCACCGCCGCCGTCGCCAGCAGGTCGGAGCGCCCGACGAGATAGGTGACCGCTTCGGTAGCGATCGGATGAACCACGAAGAGGGCGCCGGCGAAGCAGGCCGTGAGACGGGTGCCACCGAGTTGCAGCACGAGCAGGTAGAGCAGCAGCCCGTTCGCCCAATGCAACCCGAGGTTCACCCAATGATACCCGGCGGGCCGCTGGCCGTTGCCCAGCACGGCGTAGTTGACCAGGAACGAGAGGGTGGTGAGAGGCCGGTAGACTCGACTCAGCACCGTTGGCCACCAGTAGCTCTGCGTCAAGATCAGCTTGAGGTTCTCGGCCGTGACAGCATGGACGCGGGCGGAATCGCCGATGGTCGCGGTGCTGTCGAGGGTGAAAGCGGCGTCGAACGCGTTCGAGTAGGTCGCCAGCGCGAGGACGGCGAGGAGGAGGCCGACCGATACGTGCATGGCGCCGGACCGCCATGATCGTCGGCGCGGCGTTGACGGGCGCGGGCTCACCACCGAACGCCAGGCGGTAGTCCAGAACCCGAACGATTGCAACCGGCGGCGCGCCGGTGGTTGCGTGTGCGTTGCTCGGCGGGCTAAGGGTGAGGCGCAGCGGAACCGAACACTTGGAGAGGCAATGATTCTCGATCGCTTTCGACTGACTGACAAGGTTGCCATCGTCACCGGTGCCAGCGCCGGTATCGGCCGCGCCAGCGCGCTCGCCTTCGCCGACGCCGGGGCGCACGTCGTGTGCGCCGCGCGCACGCCGGAGCGGCTCGACGCGGTGGCGGCAGAGGTGCGTCGCCGCGGCCGGCGGGCGCTGGCGCTCCCGTGCGACGTCAACGACGGAGCGCAACTGGAAGCCGTGGTGGGGCGTGCGATGGAAGCGTTCGGGCACATCGACATCGTCGTCAACAACGCCGGCGGGACGCCACCCACGGCCGCCCTCGACCTCAGCGTCCGCGACTTCGAGGCGGCCTTCCATTTCAACGTCAGCTCGGCGTTCCTGCTGACGCGCCTGGCCGTGCCGCACATGGTAAAGAGCGGCCTCGGCTCGGTCATCAACATCTCCAGCGCCTTGTCGTACATGGTCGAAGTCGGCTTCGTCGCCTACGGCACCGCCAAGGCGGCGCTGTCGCACATGACCCGGCTCCTGGCGCACGAGTTTGCGCCGCACGTGCGCGTCAACGCGCTCGCCGTCGGCGCCACCGAGACCGACGCGCTGTCGCCGTTTCTCAACGCCGCCGAAGGCCTGCGCGAGCAGATGATCGCCATGACCCCGATGGGGCGCCTCGGCACGCCCGAGGACATCGCCTGCGCGGCTCTCTACCTCGCCTCGCCCGCCGCCAGTTGGGTGACCGGCAAGGTGTTCGCCGTCGACGGCGGCACCATTGCCTCGAACTGGCCGTTCAAGATGCCGACGGGACTGTAGGCGAAGAGAGGAGCCGCGCGCCATGGCCTATCGTGTCATTCAGTGGGGCACCGGCAACGTCGGGACGTTCTCGCTACGTTGCATCATCGATCACCCCGATCTGCGGCTGGTGGGCGTCTGCGTGCACGGCGCCAGCAAGGCGGGCAAGGACGCTGGCGAGCTGTGCGGTACGCGGCCGGTGGGCGTGCGCGCCAGCAACGACGTCGACGCCATCCTCGCCCTCGACGCCGACTGCGTCTGCTACACCGCGACCGCCGATCTCCGGCCGTTCGAGGCGGTGCAGGACATCTGCCGCATCCTCGCCGCGGGCAAGAACGTGGTCTCCAGCTCCGTCGTCCCGCTGGTGCATCCGCCGTCGTTCGTGCCGGAGCTGCGCGATCAGCTGGCGGCGGCCTGCCGGCAAGGCGGCACGTCGTTCTTCACCTCGGGCATCGATCCGGGCTTCGCCAACGATCTCTTGCCGCTGACGCTCACCGGCTTGTGCGGGCGCTGGCAGGAGGTGCGGGTCCTCGAGATCATCAACTACGCCACCTACAACCAGCCCACCGTGCTGTTCGACACCATGGGGTTTGGCAAGCCGCTCGATGACACGCCGCTGCTGCTGACGCCCGGGACGCTGGAGTTCGCCTGGGGCGGCACGGTGAACCTGCTCGCTGACGGCCTCGGCGTGCAGCTCGACGCGATTACCTCGTGGTACGAGAAGCGTCCCGCCGTCAAGCCGATCCGCATCGGCGCGCACACCGTGGCGCCCGGCACGATGGCGGGGTTGCGGTTCGAAGTGCGCGGCATGGTGGATGGCCGGGCGGCGATCGTTGTCGAGCACGTGACACGGCTCGACGACGACCTGGCGCCGGAATGGCCGACCGGCAACGGCAGCTACCGCGTCATCGTCAGCGGCTTCCCGAAGATCCGTTGCGAGCTCGAGTTCGAAGACGAGCACGGCGACCATGCCGTCGGCGGGGTCATCCTCACCGCGACGCGCATCGTCAATGCCATCCCGGCGGTGTGCGCGGCGCCGCCCGGCTTGCTATCGATGCTCGACCTGCCGCTGGTGACCGGGCGCGGGCTGTATCAGTCGTGAGGCTGGCGTCGGGGGCGCGGTGGCTTACGCCGCGCTCAACAGCTCGTCGCCGATCGCTCTGCCCTTGAGGTCGCCGAGCAAGGTTATGGCGGTGGCGTCGGGGCGCAGGATGGCCTCGGCGAGCGCCACGATCTCCTCGTTCGTGGTCGCGTCGATACGCGCCGCGACCTCCTGCGGCGAGATGTCTTCGCCGAAGTAGATCTCGTTCTTGGCGATGCGGCTCATGCGGTTGTCGCTGGTCTCGAGCCCGAGCAGGATGTTACCCTTCAGCTGATTCTTCACCCGCGCCAGCTCGTCGGCGCGCAGGCCGTCGCGTTTGAGCCCCTTGAGCTCGTTGAGGATGATGGTGACCACCTCCTCGATCCACTCGGCGCTGGTGCCGACGTAGATGCCGAGGTAGCCGGCGTCCAGGTACGACGACAGGAACGAGTAGACCGAGTAGGCGCGCCCGCGTTTCTCGCGCACTTCCTGAAACAGGCGCGAGCTCATGCCGCCGCCGAGCGCGGTGTTGAGGAGATAGGCGGCAAAGCGCGCCTCCGCCGACTGCGAGATGCCGGGCGTGCCCAGGCACACATGCACCTGTTCCAGGGACTTCTCGACGTACGACACCCCGCGATGCGCGGTCGGTGGGTCACCATCGACGCTCGCGGCCTGCCCTTGCAGGCCGCCGAACTCGCGCGCCGCCCATTCGACGATGCGCTCGTGCTCCAGGTTGCCGGCGGCGCCGATGATCAGGCGATCGGGCCGGTAGCGCGCTGCGATGAACGCGAGGAAGTCCGGCTGCGTGAAGCGTTGCACCGTCTCGACCCGGCCGCACACCGGCAGACTCAGCGGATGCCGCGGCCAGAAGTGCAGGTTGAAAAGATCATGAACGTAGTCGTCCGGCGTATCCTCGACCTGGGAGATCTCCTGCAGCACCACCGTGCGCTCGCGCTCGATCTCCTCCGGATCGAACTTCGAGTTCCGGAAGATGTCGGCGAGAATGTCTTCGGCCACCGGCAAGTGCTCGGAGAGGACTTTGCCGTAGTAGCAGGTGTACTCTTTGCCGGTGAAGGCATTCAGCACGCCGCCGACGGCATCGAACTCCTCGGCGATCTGGGCGGCGCTGCGGCGTGCCGTGCCTTTGAAGAAGAGGTGCTCGAGGTAGTGCGAGATGCCGGCTTGCTCGGCGGTCTCGTACCGCGACCCGTTTTCGACCCAGATCCCCAGGGTCACCGAGGCCACGCCGGGCATGGACTCGGTGATCACGCGCACGCCGTTGTCCAGGCGTGTGCGTGATACCGGCGCACGGTCGCTGTGCATGCGGGTCCTACTGCTGCTGTTGCGTCTGCGTCCGCGCTTCGCCGCCCTGCTCGCCCAACAGCTCCTTGCGGCTCAAGCGGATCTTGCCCTGCTTGTCGACTTCCAGCACCTTCACCGTTACCTCGTCGCCCTCTTTCAGGACGTCGGAGACCTTGTTGACGCGGCCGGGGCCGATCTGCGAGATGTGCAACAGGCCGTCGGTGCCCGGGAGAATCTCCACAAAGGCGCCGAAGTCGACGATCTTGCGGACCGTCCCCTTGTAGATCTTGCCGACCTGGGCTTCCGCGGTGATGCCTTGGACCAGATCGATGGCGCGCTGCATGGCCACGCCGTCGCTGGAGGCGATCAACACCGTCCCGTCATCCTCGACGTCGATCTTCACACCGGTCTCTTCGATGATGCCGCGGATCACCTTGCCGCCGGGGCCGATGACGTCGCGGATCTTGTCCGGCTTGATTTTCAGCGTCACGATGCGCGGCGCGTGCGCCGACATCTCCGCACGCGGCCGTTCCATCGTCTTGGTCATCACGCTGAGGATGTGCAGCCGCCCTTCGCGGGCTTGATACAACGCCTCCTGCATGATGTCGCGGGTGACGCGGCCGATCTTGATGTCCATCTGCAGCGCGGTGATGCCGTCGGCGGTGCCGGCGACCTTGAAGTCCATGTCGCCGAGGTGATCCTCGTCACCGAGGATGTCGGAGAGGATGCGGATTTCTTCGCCTTCCTTGATCAATCCCATGGCGATGCCCGCCACCGGGGCTTTGATCGGCACGCCGGCGTCCATCAGCGACAACGTGCCGCCGCACACCGTGGCCATCGACGACGAACCGTTCGATTCCAGGATCTCCGACACCACGCGAATGGTGTAGGGGAATTCGGCTTCGTTGGGCAGGACGGCGAGCAGCGAGCGTTCGGCCAAGGCGCCGTGGCCGATCTCGCGACGGCCGGGGCTGCGCAGGAACTTCACCTCGCCGACGCTGAACGGCGGGAAGTTGTAGTGCAGCATGAACTTCTTGTAGGTCTCGCCGATCAGCGCATCGATCTTCTGCTCGTCCGACGACGTGCCCAGCGTGGCCACGGCCAGCGCTTGCGTCTCGCCGCGGGTGAACAGCGCCGAGCCATGGGCGCGTGGCAACAGAC
>Ga0335069_10017173_pt1 | contig 10086 bp, 7 predicted proteins | sample Lox_Sample_11_FD_206714 | JGI IMG/M metagenome (GOLD analysis project Ga0335069, IMG submission 206714) | Soil microbial communities from Loxahatchee National Wildlife Refuge, Florida, United States - Lox_Sample_1.1 | ecosystem: Environmental > Terrestrial > Soil > Wetlands | place: USA: Florida...
CCGATCCCGGGTGGGGTCGGGCCCCGGTTTTTGGTGTCGAGAATCTGCGTTGCGCGACTTGGTTGACGGCCTGCGGCCACAACGTGGTACGGTAGTGCAAAATATACCAACCTTTGAGACAAATGCTCTCTGAGGCAGGGGTGGTTCTACGCAAAATCAGGTCTTGTCACAAAGAGTTTTGTTTTCAGCGGATTAGATGAAGGTCTTCCGCAAAAAAAAATTCTTTCTGCGGGCATTGCCAGGGAGCCAGGAGCAGGGTATTCGCTGCTATAGTGTTTTCTCAGGATCGCGTCCGTATAAAATGGTCACGCAATCCTAACCCACTTTTGAACACCACGTATGTGACCGTCAGCACAACGGCGCATGCGAAAGTACCCAAACCCCGGTCCTTCCAGGAAATCCAGCGCAGCAGAGTAGGAACGTATTCATGGCGCAAATATTCGACCGCAGCTCCAACGCCTTGGCTCGCATGGGCCTGGTGTTGTCGGGGCTGATCATCATTGCCCTGGGGGTCACGCTGGATCAACTGCAGCGTTCCCCGTGGGTGACTCGCCAGGGGCAGCGCCCGGACCAGCCGGTGCCGTTCAGCCACAAGCACCACGTGCAGGGACTGGGTTTGCAGTGTCAGTACTGCCATACCACTGTTGAGAGGTCGAGCTACGCGGGCATTCCGCCCACCAAGACCTGCATCAACTGCCACGCGCAGATCTGGACCAATGCGCAACTCCTCGAGCCGGTGCGGCACAGTTGGGCGACCAATCAATCGATCGCGTGGACCAAGGTGCACGATCTGCCCGATTTCGTGTTCTTCAATCACTCGGTCCATGTGAACAAGGGTCTGGGCTGCTCCAGTTGCCATGGCCGCGTCGACCAGATGCCGCTGATGTACATGCAGAACACGCTGCAGATGGAGTGGTGCCTGGACTGCCATCGCAACCCGGCCAAGAACCTGCGTCCCACCAGCCAGATCTACAACATGGCATGGGAGTCGCCCAGCGAAGATCGCCCGGTGTGGTGTGCGGTGGCCGATATGAAGGCGGGGGTGCCCACGGCGCAATCCGTGGATTGCGTGACCAAAGTCCCGCAGGGACCAAGTGTGGCTGCGATGCAGATGCCGGCAGCCGGCGACAGCAAGCCCATGGCCGGAGATACGCAGGCCGCCGCCATGACGATGCCTGCCAGCTATCAGAAGTTCACTAGCCAGGATGAACTGGGGCGCTTTTTGCTGAACCACTACAAGATCCGCACTCCGCGCGAGTTGACGAGCTGCGAGGTTTGCCATCGATGAGCAATGAGCGTGAGCGGGAGATGATGCCGGATACACAGCCGGGCGCGAATCCGAAGACGAATCAGGCGGGGAACGGCGTGGAAAACGAGAGATCCGAAGTGCAGGCCGACAAGGGCCTGACCCTGGCCCAGGTGCGCCAGGAACTGCAAGGCATGAAGGGCAAGAAGTACTGGCGCAGCGTGGATGAGCTGGCGGGGACGCCGGAGTTTCAGGCGGCTTTGGAGCAGGAGTTTCCGTCTGCGGCGCAGGAGTGGGTCGATCCCGTCTCGCGGCGCGGCTTCATGAAGCTAATGGGCGCGTCGATGGCGCTGGCCGGCCTGGCCGGTTGCACCAAGCAGCCCGACGAGCCGATCTATCCCTACGTCAAGCAGCCCGAGGATCTGGTCCTGGGCAAGCCGACCTACTTTGCCACGGCGCACCCGTTCGTGACGGGCGCCATTCCGGTGCTGGTCAAGAGCGACGAGTACCGCCCCATCAAAGTCGACGGCAACCCCGAGCATCCTTATAACCTGGGCTCGTCCGACGTGTTCACTCAGGGCACGCTGCTCGATCTGTACGATCCGGACCGTTCGCAGCACGTGACGTATCGTGGCGAGAACCGTTCCTGGGGCGACTTTGCCCAGGCCTTCCGCGACGCCGTAAGCGCGACCAGGGATGGAAGCGGCGTCTACTTCCTCAGTACCACCCTCTCCTCGCCCACGCTGGCGCGGCAGTGGAGCGAGGTGCAGAAGGCCTACCCGAAGGCGAAGCTGGTGCAGTACGAGCCCGCGCTTGCCGGAACCGCCTTCGCCGGCGGTCCCACGGCGCAGTATGCTCTTGCCGAAGTCGACGTGATCGTCGCGCTCGACGCGGATTTTCTCTCCGGCGCGGCGTATCCGGGCTTCCACAAGCTGGTGCGCGAGTACGCGCAGCGCCGCAAGACTCCCAGCAACCTGAACCGCCTGTATGCCGTCGAGAGCACGCCGACCACCACCGGCATGAAGGCCGAGCATCGCCTGGGGTTGCGCGCGAGTGAAGTGCCTGCCTTTGCAGCGGCCCTGGCCGCAGCCGTAGGCGTGCCGGGCGCGCAGGCGCCGAGCTATGCGTGGACCGTTGAGCAGACCAGGTTCCTGAATGCGCTGGCGAAGGATTTGAAAGCGCATGCAGGAAAGTGCGTGGTGATTCCGGGGCTGTATCAGGATCCGACTGTCGCGTCGTTTGCGCTTGAGATCAACTATGCACTCGGCAATGTTGGCAAGACCGTACTGATGTCGAAACAGTCCCTGAATCCTCTGCCGAGCGATCAGATCGCCGACTTCAAGACGCTTGTAGCGGATCTGAACGCGGGCAAGGTGGAGTGGCTGGTTCTGCTGAATTCGAACCCCATCTACAACGCGCCCGCCGATCTCAACTTTGCCGATGCGTTCAACAAGGCGAAGACGGTTGTGCATCTTGGCTCGCACCTCGATGAGACCGGGTTGATTTCGCACTGGCACATTCCCGCGGCGCATGCGCTGGAGTCGTGGTCGGATGCTCGCAGCTACGACGGCACGGTGAGCATCGTGCAGCCGATGATTGAGCCGCTCTACGGCGGCAGGAGCGCGCACCATGTGCTGCAGACGCTGCTGAACGAGCCGATGCTGAGCCCGTATGAGGCGGTGAGGGAGACATGGAAGTCGGCGATCAAGGGCGATTTCGAGCAGGGTTGGCGCAAGGCGCTGCACGATGGATGGATTGCCGATACGGCATTTAGTACGACGACGGACGTTTCCGTCGCGATTCGTGGCCCAATTCCAACGCCATCGCCGAAGGATGCGTTCGAAGTCATTTTCCGGCCCGATCCGAATGTCTACGACGGTCGCTTTGCGAACGTGGGCTGGCTGCAGGAACTGCCCAAGCCGGTGACGAACCTGAGCTGGGATAACGCGGCGATCATGTCGGGCGCGACGCTGACCAGGCTGGGGCTCGGAGAAGAAGACATCGTCGAAATCACTGTCGGAAACAGCAAGGTCAAGGCGCCAGTGATCTGGGGCGCCGGCCATCCCGACAACTCGGTCACGGTGTATCTCGGCTATGGGCGCCAGGTGGGCCGCGTGGCGGGCGGCGCCGGCTTCAACGCGTACCTGATCCGTCCGACGTGGGCGCCATTCCATGCGACAGGATCCATCCGGAAGGTCGACGGCAAGTGGGGCGTGGCCATCACCAAGAGCCACTACCAGGACCATCGCGGCAAAGCGGCCGGCGGCGAAGGCAACGGCAATAACTCGCTCGAAGCCAACGAGGCTTTGGGCGAGCGCGGCATCATCCGTTACGCCACCCTCGATGAGTACCGGAAGAATCCGGGGTTTGCGAACGAGGGCGAAGGTCACGAAAAAACCGACATGGGGACGTCTCTGTTCCCCAACTGGACATACAAAGACAACGCCTGGGGCCTGTCCATCGACATGAACAGCTGCACGGGCTGCAATGCCTGCATCGTGAGCTGCTATGCCGAGAACAATATTCCCGTGGTCGGCAAACAGCAGGTACGCATCGGGCGCAACATGCAGTGGCTGCGCGTCGATACCTACTTCGAAGGCGACCTGGCCGCGCCGCGGGCGCACTTCCAGCCGATGATGTGTCAGCACTGCGAGAACGCCCCGTGCGAGCAGGTGTGCCCGGTGGGGGCGACGGTGCACACGCCTGAAGGCCTGAACATGATGGTCTACAACCGCTGCGTTGGGACCCGCTACTGCTCCAACAACTGCCCGTACAAGGTGCGCCGCTTCAACTTCCTGCTCTACTCCGATTACGAGACCGAGAGCCTCAAGCTGATGCGCAATCCGGATGTCAGCGTGCGCAGCCGCGGCGTGATGGAGAAGTGCAGCTACTGCGTGCAGCGCATCCAGGAAGCCAAGATCGCCGCCGACAAGGAGAACCGCGACATTCGCGACGGCGAGATCAAGACGGCCTGCCAGCAGGCGTGCCCGGCCCAGGTGATCACCTTCGGCAATCTCAACGACAAGAACAGCCGGGCAGCGAAGCTGCGCAACGATGAGCGCACCTACCAGGTGCTTGCCGATCTCAATACTCGTCCGCGGACGACCTACGTGGCCGCCGTGATCAATCCGAACAGTGAACTCGAACAGTCGCCGGTGGAACACGCGCCGGCCAAGGGTTAGGCCACGATGGCAACGAGCGACCTGAAACCGAGTAGCCCCGAGTACGAGCGGTGGGTAGACCCTGCCACGGGGGAATTCCGGGTAATTGAGCCGGGGCAGACGTTCAGGTCTGTCACCGACAAGATCACGCGCATTGTGCTCACGCCGCACACGCCGCTGGGCTGGTTTGCGCTGTTCGGCATCTTCGGCGCCATCGCCACGCTTCTGCTGGTGGCCGTGACCTGGCTGTTCCTGGTGGGCGTCGGCATCTGGGCCATCACCCAGCCGGTGGCGTGGGGTTTCGCAATCATCAACTTCGTCTGGTGGATCGGTATCGGCCACGCCGGCACGCTGATCTCGGCCATCCTGCTCCTGTTCAAGCAGGGCTGGCGCAACTCCATCAACCGCTTCGCCGAAGCCATGACCATCTTCGCGGTGGTCTGCGCAGGCATGTTCCCGCTGATCCACGTAGGCCGTCCGTGGCTTGGATACTGGCTGTTCCCGTATCCGAACACGATGACGGTGTGGCCGCAGTTCCGCTCGCCGCTGCTGTGGGACGTGTTCGCGGTGTCAACCTACGCGACGATCTCGGTGGTGTTCTGGTACATCGGCATGGTTCCCGACTTCGGCACCATGAGAGACCGCGCCAAGACGAGGCTCGCGCAGTACATCTACGGATTGATCTCGCTGGGCTGGCGCGGTTCGGTGCGCCACTGGATGCGGTACGAGACGGCCTCGCTCCTGCTCGCCGGCCTGGCCACGCCGCTGGTGCTCAGCGTGCACACCGTCATCAGCTTCGACTTTGCCGTGGCCGTGTTGCCCGGCTGGCACACCACCATCTTCCCGCCATACTTCGTCGCTGGCGCCATCTATTCCGGCTTTGCCATGGTGCTCACGCTGGCCATCCCGCTGCGCAAGTTCTACCACCTTGAAGGGCTGGTGACGGAGCGGCACATCGACAATATGGGCAAGGTCATGCTGGCCACCGGATTCATCGTGGCCTACGGCTACGGCATGGAAGCCTTCATGGCCTGGTACTCGGCGTCGCACTGGGAATGGTTCATGTTCTGGAATCGCGTGTTCGGGCCGATGGGCTGGTCGTACTGGGTGCTGATCACCTGCAACCTGGCCATTCCCCTCACCACGCTGTGGTCGCGCAAGCTCCGCACCAATATCGGCTTCATGTTCTTCATCTCCATCGTGGTGAATACGGGCATGTGGTTCGAGCGCTTCGTCATCGTCGTGACCAGCCTCTACCGCGACTTCCTGCCGTCTTCGTGGGGCACGTATCGCGCCACCAAGTGGGACTACATGACCTACGTCGGAACCCTGGGCCTGTTCACAACGCTGTTCCTTTTGTTTGTGCGCTTCCTGCCCATGATTCCCATGTCCGAGATCCGCATGATGCTGCCCGGAGCGAAGGTCAAAGCCAAAGCCGCAGCCGGGAGTGGTGAATAACTATGCCTCCTCGTGAAGGAACTTACGGCCTTCTGGCCGAATTCGAAACGCCCTCCGACCTGGTCCATGCCGCACGCCAGGCACGCCAGGATGGCTGGCGCAGGCTCGATTGCTACACTCCCTACCCGGTCGAAGAAGCGGCCGAGGCGATCGGCTTCCATCGCAACAAGGTGCCGCTGCTCACGCTCACCGGCGGACTCATGGGCCTCTGCGCCATGTTCCTGCTGGAGACCTGGATATCGACGCTCGCCTATCCGCTCAACATCGGCGGGCGTCCAACGTATTCGTGGCCCGCGTTCATCGTGCCCGCCTACGAGTGGACCATTCTGTGGGCCGGGCTTTCCGCCGCGTTCGGCATGCTGGCGCTCAACGGCCTGCCGTCTCTCTATCACCCGCTCTTTAACGCGCCCAACTTCCGTGACGGCGCCACGACCGACAAGTTCTTCCTTTGCCTCGAAGCGCTGGACCCCAAGTTCGAAGCGATCGAAGCCAGAAAGTACCTGGAGAGCTTCAACCCGGTCTCGGTGGTGGAGGTGGAGTACTGATGAACAGTGGTCAGTTGTCAGTTATCAGTGGTCGGTTTTCCGCCGGCCCCGACTCCAATGCTGTCATCCTGAGCGGAGTGGATTGCGCGAAGAGCGATCCACGGAGGCGAAGGATCTGCGGTTGCTCTTCCCATGCAAGGCCGCGAAAGCTCGCAGCCCTCTTCGGGCTCTCCGTGCTGTTCTTGTTGGCCGGCTGCCGCCAGGACATGCAGAACCAGCCTAAGATGATTCCCCAGCGCGGGTCGGAGTTCTTCGCCGACGGCCGCGGCGCCCGCCCCCAGGTGGTGAACACCGTGGCGCGCGGCCAGCTCAACGAAGACAGTTACTACTACACCGGCGTGGTGCAGGGAGCGAACGGCTATCGCGAAGAGAAAAATGAGATGCCCTTCCCAGTGACCGTGGAAGTGCTCAAGCGCGGACAGGAACGCTTCAACATCTACTGCACTCCGTGCCACTCGCGGGTGGGGAACGGGCTGGGTGAAATCGTGCAGCGCGGCTACAAGCCCGCGGCCAATCTGCACGACCAGGTGCGCAGGGCGCAGCCGCTCTCGCACTACTTTTATGTCATGACGCATGGTTACGGCGCCATGCCGGACTACTCCGCGCAGCTTCCACCGGAGGATCGCTGGGCAGTGGCCGCGTACATTCGAGCGCTGCAACTCAGCCAGGCCGCCAGCATGAGCGATGTGCCCGCCGGCGTTCAAGTGCAGAGCCTCAAGGATGTGGCCGACGCCGAAATACTGCCCCAGTCGTTCGCCACGCCGTGGACTCTGCCCCAAACCGCGTTGCAGGCCTATCCGCACGTGGAGAAGGAAGGAACTCCGGGCATGGCTCCGGCCAATCCGGCGGATCCGGTGCAGATCAACAGGAGCAAGACCGCCGCAGGCGCCACGAAGTAAGGAACGGAACGAGAAGGAACGGGAATGGCTCACACATTACACGCCAAGACGCTGCCGGCTGACCTCAGCGCTCCACCCATGGTGAGCGCATGGCAGTCGCGCGCGCTCATTGTCGGCATTGTCTTTTCGATCGTCGCCGTGATCCTGGCCTTTCTCGGCCAGGCCCAGGATCAACTGGGATGGGATCATCTTCTGCGCGCCTGCGACCTCGGCCTCATGATCACCTTCGGCTTCTGCGTGGGCGGCCTGGCGCTGCTCATGGTGCAGTACTGCTCCGGCGGCAAGTGGGGCCTGCTGTTGCGCCGGCCGCTCGAAGCCATGAGCCGCACGCTGCCGCTGGTCTTCGTCTACTGGCTGCCCATCGCCTTCTTCCAGAAGCGCCTCTTCATGTGGGCCAACCATGACCTGGTCGACAAGGCGTTCCAGCTCGGGCAAATCACCAAAGAGCAGGTCGAGACCATCGATCATGCCATCGCCTGGAAGCAGCCCATGCTCAACGAACGCATGTTCATCATGGTGAGTGTGCTCTGCTTCCTCATCTGGGGCTACTACACGTGGCGTCTGAACACGCTGGCCCTCAAGCGCGATTCTGAATCCCCCGACACCACGCCCCACTGGATCAAGAAATTCGAGAACATCAGCGGCCCCGGCATCGTGGTCTATTCGCTCACCATGACCGCCGCCGCCATCTACTGGGTCATGTCGCTGGATGTCACCTGGTACTCATCCGTTTACGGCCTGCTGTTCCTCGTGGGCCAGGGATACGCGGTGCTGGCGCTCTCCATCATCACCGCCATCAGCCTCTCCAAGGCAGAGCCCTACACCACCATCCTGCGCCAGACCGAGCAGCACGACCTGGGCAAAATGACGTTTGCCTTCGTGATGCTCAATATCTATCTCGCCTTCGGCCAGTGGCTCATTATCTGGTCGGGCAACCTGCCGGAAGAGATCAACTGGTATCTCGATCGCATTCGCGGCCACTGGGGCATCATTATCACCCTGGACTTCATCTTCCACTGGGTGATCCCCTTCACCATGCTGCTTTCGCGCGACCTGAAGCGCAACAAGAAGCGCCTAATCCGACTCTGCCAGTGGATGATCTTCGCCCGCTGCTTCGACATGTTCTGGCTCATCGAGCCGAACTTCAAGGATGCCGCGCGCAACCTGCACTTCAGCTGGGGAGTTCTGGAGTACATTGCCGTTCCGGCGGCCATGATCGGCTTCTGGGCCGCGTTCTACTGCATGCAACTGAAGTCCCGCCCGCTGGTGCAAGTCAACGATCCGCATCTGGCGGAGATTCTGGAGCCTGAACATGCCATTGGCTGATGACAACCAACTTCCGCCGCACGGCCCCGAAGAGATCGACGCGTCGCACGGCTACGAGCGTTCTGACATCCGCGTCACCGGCATCGTGGTCTTCCTCACCGCGCTGGGCATCTTCGTCGCGGTGACGGCAGTGCTCTGCTACGGCATCGGCAAAGTGTTGAACTCGGCGATGAACAAGGAAGACGGTCCAACCAATCACTGGGTGAATCCCAAGGCCGCCGACGTGCGGCAACTCGGCAATCTTCCCAACAATCCCGATCTGCAGAACAAGGTGGCCGAGCTCACCCAGGCGTTCCCCACGCCACGCGTGCAGACCGATGACGGCAACCAGGACGTGACCGATCTCCATGCTCGCGAAGACTTGCTGCTCGATCACTACTCGCGCATCGACGGACAGCCCGGACAGGTGCGCATCCCCATAGACAGGGCGATGGAATTGATCGCGCAGCGCGGCTTGCCGGTGGCTCCCGCGGCCGAGAGCGGTCCCCTGATGGCCGGCGATCGAAAGCCGGAGGTGCAGGCGCCCCTGACCATCGGGTTCGCACGCACGGCATACGAACTGGAGCAGGTACGCGGTGAAGGCGCGCACGCGGAGCGTCCGCCAAACCAGAAGTAGGTTTGTTGTTCCCACCCTCGCGACAGAAAGAAATCGCAAGGATGGAGCACGGAGCACTAAGGAGTAGCAGCACATGCAGTGCACGAACACAATCCGGAAGACGTTGCGCACAGCGGCTCTGACTGCCGCTGCCGCGATTGTGTTGGCGCCCGCTCTCACGGCGCAGGTCTCCAGCTATGGCGACAAACAGATCGGCCCGCTGAACGAGAAATCGCCAATTCTGAATAAGGTCGGCATCGCGCAGCACCTCAATCAGCAGTTGCCCCTGCATCTGACGTTCACCGACGATGCCGGCAGGCCGGTGCAACTGGCAAGCTACTTCGGTGGCAAGCCCGCCATCCTCGCCCTGGTCTACTACCAGTGCCCCATGCTGTGTTCCGAAGAGCTGAACGGCCTGGTGAGCGCGTTGCTGATGGTCGACGAGGTTCCCGGGCGCGACTTCGACATCATCGTGGTGAGCATCGATCCCAGCGAGGGCACGGATCTCGCCGCCGCCAAGAAGCGCAGCTACGTCAAGCGTTACGGCAAGCCGGAAACCGCCGGCGGCTGGCACTTTCTCACCGGCACGCAGCCCAATATCGACGCACTCACCCAGGCCGTGGGCTTCGGCTATACCAGGATCCCAGGCCCCGACGGCAAGCTTACCCAGTTCGCGCATGCCAGTTCCATCCAGATCGTGACTCCGGAAGGCAGGCTGGCGCAGTACTACATGGGCGTGGAGTATTCCCCCAGGGATCTGCGGCTCGGCCTTGCCGAAGCCTCGCACAATCGCATCGGCTCGCCGGTGGACAACATCCTGACCTACTGCTACCACTACGATCCCGGCACGAACAAA
>Ga0335069_10017174_pt1 | contig 10086 bp, 8 predicted proteins | sample Lox_Sample_11_FD_206714 | JGI IMG/M metagenome (GOLD analysis project Ga0335069, IMG submission 206714) | Soil microbial communities from Loxahatchee National Wildlife Refuge, Florida, United States - Lox_Sample_1.1 | ecosystem: Environmental > Terrestrial > Soil > Wetlands | place: USA: Florida...
GCTCGAGCTCCTCGGTGAGCTTTGCGTTGGACTGCTGCAGCGCCCGGGTTCGAAGGGCGATGCGCTGTTCCAGGAGCAGGTTGACCTGGCGCAGCTCTTCCTCTGCCGAGATGCGCCCGGTGACGTCGAAAAGAGTCACTACCGATCCGATGAGCCGCTCGCCGCGCAGGATCGTGCCGGTGCGCACCTCGTAGCGATGTTCCCCGTGGGAAAGCAGGGGCTCGCGTCGGGACGGATCCCGGGGGCTCGAACACGCCTCCGCGAGGCCCGCGCACCGCGTCTCGATTTCCGAGAGCAGCCTGCCGATGTCGGTTACACCGAGGGAGAAGGCGCTGGTGGCGGCGTAGTTGGCGTAGGCCAGCCTCCCGTTGCGGTCCAGCACGAGCACCGGGTCGCGGAGCTGCTCGATCGCGGTGCTGCGGGCCGCCGTGACGAGCGAGAGAAACCGCAACCGGGTGAGGTTGAACACCAGCATCACGCCGGTGATGGAGAAGGCAAGCGGCGTGGGATCCACGCTTCCCGAAGGGATGATGCGCGAGAGGTAAAGCACGTTGACCAGCGCCGGCAGGACCGACCCCACGATGAGAATCACGTGCTGGGCACGGCGAATGCCCCGGCCGACGGCCTGCGCCAGGATCAACAGAACCGTGCCGGCTGCAACCAGCAGGTAGGAGTACGCCGAGTGGACCCAGAACCAGGGGCCGAACACCTTCACTATCGATGTGAAGCCGTATGCCTCTTCCAGCCGGAAACCTCGGCGCACCAGCCCCAGGACCGGGTCCGTCCATACCAGGAACCCGGTGATTGCCGGCACGATCCAGAACACGGGCGACAACCTGCCGGGCTTGCCCGTGCGTTCTTCGCGGTACAGGGACCATCCCAGCGCAAACCACAACACGGGGAGGCTCGCAATGGCCAGGTACTCGAGGTTGGCGAACACCAGCTTGGCCGCAAGCCCGTCCACGAGGTCTTCCACGGCGTTGCCGCCCGCCCACCAGGCCGTTGCAGCCATGGTGGACGCCATCAGCACCGCGGTTCGAGACCCGTGACTGCGAAGTCCTACGTAGAGCGCGAGCTGGAAGGAAAGAAACGCGGTCAGCGCGAGGACGGAGACGACGAGGATCATGCGATCACCCGCGTCCGTTCGGCGCGCTGCGTGCTCGATCCAAGGCCTTTCGCATTCGAAACCCCTCCCGGCTCCCGAGTAGCGTCACGTTTCTTCGGAACGTCGACCAAGGAGTCAATACAGGTATCATGCCAAGTCGGACGTGAGCCGCGAATTACAAAGTCTTTCAGGCTAAACACTTGCGTCCCTGGACTACGGTCAGCCTGACAGAGCCTCGGTAGGGTGTTCCAAAATGGAGGCCCGGAAACCCTGCCGTGGAACACCCCCTGCTGATCAATTTGCCGGGACCTGGTCCACCCTGAACCGTGCCACCATGTCCTGGAGCTGCCGGGCTCGCGCGGCTTCGTGCCAGGTTCCTCGAACGCGACGACAGCCATGGATGGTTGGACAGTATCAAGCGGCGCGGCCCGGCGCAACGGGGATTCGCTGCATCGTGTCATCCGGGGCGGCGCGGAGAGGATCAGCCTCCGCGGGGCCCCGGTTCGGACAGGATGGGCCCTAGAGCCGGATCTCTTTCCGCAATGCGGACGACTCGTAGACCGCGTCGATCACGCGCTGCACGGCCAGGGCCTGCTCGTGAGTTACGCACAACGGCTCTTCACCCCGGATGGCCTTCACGAAGTTGACGAACCGGTCGGCCGCCGGGTATCGCAGCGGTGTCCCGAGCCCGCTGATGTTCACCGCTGCGTCGAGGGTCGAATCGTGGCGGTAGATCTCGCCGGGGTACACCCTCGCTCCCGCCTCGGAGCCGAAGAGCTCTAGGTTGTACACGTCGCCCTCCAGTTGGTGCGCCGCCCACGTGATCTCCACCTGGAGGACCGCGCCGTTCTTCATGCGGATGAACGCGGAGGCACCGTCGTCCACGTCGAACGGCAGCCCCTCGGGGTCGGAGTTCCCCCATGTCCCCCGGCCAAGGCCCCGGTTGCCAAACCTCGTCGTGACGGCTCCGCTGACGCTTTCCACGTCGAAGTTGTCCGCGGTCCACATCGCGAGGTCCACCATGTGGACGCCGAGATCGAGGAAGCAGCCGCCGCCGGCGAGCCTGCGGTTGCCGAACCACGTACCGAGGGACGGGATTCCCGAGCGGCGGCGCCAGAATGCCCGCAGCCGATAGATGTCACCGAAGTAGCCCTTCTCCGTCAGCGCCCGAATACGCTGGGCCCCCGGCGTGAAGCGCTGGTTCATGCCAAGGGAGAAGAGTCTCTTTGCCTTCGACGCGGCCTCGATCACTTCTCTTGCCTCCGCGTAGCTCGTTGCGAAAGGTTTTTCCAATATGACGTGCTTGCCGGCCTCCAGCGCCGCCACGGCCAGTGGGGCGTGCAGCGCGTTGGGTACGGCGATATAGACCGCGTCCAGGTCCTTCTCTCGGAACAGGCTCGCGGCATCCGCGAAGATGCGCGGGACCTTGTTGCGGGCCGCGTACGCCTCGCGCCGCTTCTGGCTGATATCCGCGATTGCGATCACCTCGGCGGCTCCGCTCATCGTGATCCCGTCGAACCCGGTCTGGGCGATTGCGCCCGCACCCACCATGCCGAACTTCAACACGCTTTCCTCCTGTGCGGCGCGGCCTTCCCGGTCCTGGAACGCCGGACCGGACGCCGAGTCCGCCACTCGCACTGCCTCGGCGTTGCGGACATCCGACGATTTTACGGCCATTTCATCAAGGGGCCTTGGAAGCACGGCTTCCGATCCGGGAACGGAGGAGGCGGCCCACCCCGCCGGAGCGCTGGTCAAGGTGATCCTGGAGAACGCGTACCTTTCCGACCCGCAGAAAACGCAGGCCTGCCGCATCTGCGAGGCTGCCGGCGCGGACTTCGTGAAGACCTCGACGGGATTCGCGAAATCGGGAGCAACCATTCCAGACCTTCGTCTCATGAGGGCGGCCTGCTCGGCGCGTATCAGGGTGAAGGCCGCGGGAGGAGTACGGACCCTGGACGACGCCCTGGCGGTGCGGGCAGCCGGGGCATCCCGCTTCGGCGCGACGCAGACCGAGGCCATCCTGGCCGAGGCCCGGCGGCGTGCGGCCGCCGGCCGGCTGGCGGAGCTCGCCGCCGGCTGAACGACTTGGAGCGGCGGTGACCTGAACGGCGCTCGATCATCCGCCCCGGCGGCCGGCTACGATCATGGCTGCTCCCAGGAGGCATCCGGCGAGGATCACCCCTCCGATCACGACCATCGGGAGGACGTCCGCCGATACCAGCGGTGCCCGTTCCGGGGCGGCACGAGGCGCGGGCGCAGGCGGCTTGCGGGCCGGCGCCGGCTTGATGCTGAAAAGAGCGGCTACCCGGTGAATCAGCCCGCCGATGGTAGTGGACACGCCCGTACCCAGCTTCCTGAGCTGGCCTGTCGCTGTGGTCCCGATCGCGGGCCGCCTGCCGGACGATGCCTGCGGCTGAACGCCCTGCCGGGCCCCCTGCGCCGCGGGAGCCACATTCGCGGTGGATTGCCCTCCCTGCGGGCTGGCCTCAGGCTCTTGCGCCCCGAGCTGCGCCGCGGGCTGCGAAGCCGTGGCCGCTCCGGCCGCCCTGGACTGCTGCGATGCCGGTGGCGCGGATGGGGACTGGGACTTGGGAGGCGTGGTCTGGCACCCGGCCACTGCCAGGCAGGCAATCGCGAGCGCGACGAAGGGCGAGATCGTCTTCCTCATATACCACCCCGACATGGCTCTTGAAAGAGGCGTGATGACCCTATCATACCCCATTCGCCCGCGACAAACAGCTACCGCTGAAGCTCAGGTAGGGGTTCGTGCCATCGAGAAATCGATCATCGTGACCTGGGGTTGCACGCACTGTGCACGCGCACTGTGCAATAGAGAACAGACGGGGCAGGAGGCCGGGGCTACGCTCGGGCCGTGAGGATGATGACGCGAGCTGGCGCCCTTGGCGTGTACTTCTCCCTGCTTGTCGCGGCCCCCACTCCGGCGCAGGTGATCCTGGTTTACGGGCAGTCCGCGGGAAGCCGAGTCGACCGGATCGACGTCAGCGAAGAAGTCCTGCCGGATCGGGCGATACAGGTCATCTCGGTGACGAGCGGAGAGACTTACCGGATCGAGAGCGACGACGCCTGGCGCGTGAACGCCTGTGAGTTCGAGTATCCGTCGGGAGACACATCCTGGGCTGCGAGGAGGGACCGCAACTCGCTTCGGCTCGATGGCATCGTGCAGGGTCGCGCCGTGCACCGCACGTTCGCAATCGACGAGCACCCATGGTACGAGTCCGTCGAGCAGTCACTTCAGGCCTACGCGCTTTCGGGGTCCCCGCGGCCCCGGCTGTTCTGGATCGTCGAGCCCTATGGAGGCAACGCGTATCTCATGACGGGCCGCATCGAGGGCCGCGAGGTCATCGAGGTGAACGGCTCACCCGTGGATGCGGTGCGGCTCGTCGTGCGGCCGGCGGGAGTCTTGTCGTTCATCTGGAGCAGCACCAACTGGTTCTCCGCCCGCGACGGGACCTTTCTCAAGTCCGAGAGCGTCAGGGGGGTCCTCCCGTTCACCCCGACGACCGTTGTCGAGCTGCAGGAGGATCGCCGAGGGCAGTAGCGCGGAAGGGCCTGGGCCGCGTCGATCCCCTCGCTCCCGAAGATTCGACCAGCAGTTCCTTTCTCTCGCCGACGATAGAGGTTATCTTCGGTTCATGAAGAACATTTATGAAATCATGGCAAAGGACGTCGATGGACAAGAGCGATCTATCTCGGAGTTCGCCGGGAAGGTCCTGCTTGTCGTGAACGTGGCCAGCAAGTCCAGTTTCACACCCCAGTACAGGACTCTCCAGGCGCTGTACAAACGCTTCAACGAGCGGGGCTTCGAGATCCTGGCATTCCCGGCAAACAACTTCGGGCGGGAGGAGCCTGGAACCGAGGCGGAGATCAAGAGCTTCTGCAGCCTTACTTACGGAGTCACGTTTCCCATGTTCTCCAAGATCTCCGTGAAGGGCAAGGACATGCATCCTCTCTTCGAGTTCCTCACCGACAAGGCCTCCAATCCGGAGTTCCCGGGCAAGATCACCCGGAGCTTCAACAAGTTCCTGCTGGATCGCAAGGGCAAAGTCGTTGCGCGTTTCGACTCCAGGGACGATCCGTTGGGCGACAAGATCCCCCGCGTCGTGTCCAGCATGCTCGATCACTGAACAGCAGCGCGGTTCGTTCAAATAGATGTCCTTGGCCTGAAAGTGCGCGGTAACCCCTCCGCTTGCCGGCCCTGCTCCGAGCTTCGGAGGTAGCCCGCGTGTGTGCCGCGGAGTATAATGGAAAAACTCGGCAACAGGCGGCGTAATCATGGCAGGATCTGCTCCCGAACCCCCGTCATCTACCGAACACAAGCTCCGCGAGCGGGTCAAGGAGCTGGAGTGCCTGTTCGAGGTATCCCGCGCGCTGCGCAGGGTGGATTCAGGCCTGGAGCCTGCCCTCGCGCGGATCGTGGAGGTCATCACGGGCGGGTTCCAATACCCCGAGCACGCCGCGGCCCGGATACGGCTCGGCACGGCCTGCCGCCAGACCGCGGGGTTCGTGGAGACCGCCTTCCGACTATCCTCCCCGATCAACCTCCCCAACGGGCCCGGCTCCGTGGACGTGTGCTACCCGGCGGAAATATCCAACATCGATCCCGACCCGTTCCTTCCCGAAGAGGTGCCGCTGCTGGAGAAGATCGCCGGGGAGATCGCGCTGGCGGCCGCCTCCCTGCGCTCCGCGGAACAGAACGCCCGGCTCGAGGCGCAGCTTCGGCACGCCGACCGCCTGGCTACCATCGGGGTGCTCGCGGCCGGCGTCGCCCACGAGCTGAACGAGCCGCTTTCGCGGGTGCTCGGTTTCGCCCAGCTGGCGCAGAAAACGCCCGACCTGCCCCCGGGCGCGGCGCGCGACATCGGGCGGATCGTGGACGCATCCCTGCACGCACGGGAAATCGTGCAGAAGCTCCTGGCGTTCGGGCGCAGAGCTCCCGCCCAGTCGGTGGACTGCGATATGGACCAGCTCGCCGCCGGCGCCCTGGACTTCCTCGAGCCCCGGTGCCGGGCGGCCGGTGTGGAGGTGCGCCGCGAGCTGGCCCGCCGGCGCCTCACGGTGCGCGCGGACCCCACCGAGCTGCGACAGGTCATCGTCAACCTCGTGGTGAACGCCGTGCACGCCATGCCGGGCGGCGGAAGACTCACCGTGCGGGTCCAGGAGGAGGAGGAGTCCTGCCTTCTCGTCGTGGAGGACACCGGCGTCGGCATGACCCCCGAGGTCCTTGACCGGATCTTCATCCCGTTCTTCACCACCAAGGACGGCGGGCGTGGGACCGGTCTTGGGCTCCCGCTGGTGCACGGGATCGTCACGTCCCTCGGGGGTACCGTTTCGGTGCAGAGCACGGTTGGAGCGGGATCCCGGTTCACGGTGCGGCTTCCCCTGGATCCCGCGCAGGGCGAGGAGCCCCGGCGGTGACCAAGCCCACCGGCATGGAACGCATCCTCGTGGTGGACGACTCTCCCGAGACCCTGGAGGTGGTCGCCCGCACGCTGGGGGGACAGGGCTACCAAGTGATCACCGCCCGGGACGCACGGGAGGCCATCACGCTGCTCGGGGCCGGACCTGTGGACCTCCTGGTCACGGATTTCCGGATGCCCGGCGTGGACGGAATCGACCTCACGCGCCACGTCCGCGAGAACCACCGCGACACGGAAGTGGTCATGATCACCGGCTACGGCTCGATCGACAACGCCGTTCGGGCGATGAAATCGGGGGCCGGCGAGTACCTCGCCAAGCCCTTTACCGAGGAGGAGCTTGCGGCCGCCGTCCGGCGCTGCCTGCAGCGGCGGTCCGATCGACGGCTGGACACCGGCCGGGGCCCGGGGGTGCCGAGGTCCCCGCAGGGGATCATCGGTGACTCGGCGGCCATGCGCTCCGTGTTCGCGCTCGTGGAGAAAGCCGCGGCGGTGGATGCGCCGGTGATCATCACGGGGGAAAGCGGGACCGGCAAGGAGATGGTTGCCCGCGCCATCCACTATTCCGGCCCGCGGGCATCCGCGCCGTTCGTGGCCGTGAACTGCGGCGCCATTCCCGAGCAGCTGATCGAGAGCGAGCTGTTTGGCTACGTGAAGGGTTCGTTCACGGGCGCCGACCAGTCGCGGGCGGGATACTTCCAGACCGCGGAACGCGGAACGATCTTCCTGGACGAGGTGGCGGAAACCAGCCCGGCGATGCAGGTGAAGCTCCTGCGCGTCGTGCAGGACCGGGAGATTGCCATGATCGGCTCGCGGAAGACCATCACGGTGGACGTGCGCATCATCGCGGCGACCAACAAGGAGCTCCCCTCCCTCGTGCAGCGCGGCATGTTCCGCGAGGACCTCTACTACCGGCTCGCCGTTCTCCAGGTCGCTCTGCCGCCGCTTCGTGCGCGGGGAGACGACCTGTTCCTCCTGGCGAGCCATTTCGCCGCACGCTATGCCCGCGAGTACGGCAAACCCCAGCCGCGGCTCTCGGACCGCGCGGTGGAGGCGCTGCGACGGTACTCGTGGCCGGGCAATGTCCGGGAGCTCGAGAACACGGTGCAGCGACTCGTGCTGATGAACGACCACCCCGTCATCGACGCCGTCGACCTGCCCGAGCTCATGCGCTTCAGCGCATCGCCCGCGCGTGCGCTCGACCGGTCCCTGGCCGCGGTGGAAGCCGAGCACATTTCCGCGGTGCTCGCTTCCGTCGGCGGCAACCGGTCGAGGGCCGCGAAAATACTCGGCATCGATCGCAAGACGCTCACCTCCCGGCTGGCCCGCCCCGACGCGGAATGAGGAGAATCTCCCCACTGGGGAGATTCTCCTCGGCGGTCCGGGCCGCGAAGCGGACGGTGCTCGAAAAAGTGCGCGAAATGCGCGGTAAACGCCGAGGTTGCTCAGCCCTTCACTGGCATGCACCTTGCAGGGGGCACGGCAGGAGGGAAGCAATGCAGAGAACCTCGATGCGTGAGAACCTGTATCCCGTCGGGCTGTGTGCGACGTGCCGCAATGCGGCGACGTGCACCTACCCGCGAAGGGCGGACCGTCCGGTGAGAGAATGCCTGGAGTTCGATGGCGAGCTTCGGGCAGAACCCCGCGCCGCGGCTGGATCCCCGCGCAGGCCACGGACAGAGGTGGAGCGGGTCGAGCCGGGCCTGTGCGGCACCTGCGACCTGCGGACCGCCTGCACGTTTCCCAGGAGCGCGGGTGGAGTGTGGTTCTGCGAGGAGTACCAGTGAGCGCGAAAGAAGACGGCGTGTTTACCGCGGAGCAGCAGGCGCAGATCGACCGCTGCCTTTCGGAGCTGGACGGGAAGCTTCCAGTCGGACGAGCCGAGCTCGAGCGCGCACTGCGCGGGGCCGGGGCGGCCGGCGGTATGGACTTCCGGGTGCTCGTATCCCGGTTCCTCTGGCTGGTGGACCCGGGCCGTCCCGGCACCGAAGGCATCCGCCTGCTGGAGCAGGAGCCGGGCATGCGGGCGCCGGAGCTTGCTCAGGCGATCCTGCACCCGCGGCAGGCGGTACTCGAGGCGCTGCACAAGCGCACCGGCCTGGGGCGCCCGTTCCTGGCGGCCATCTACGATGCCATCTCGTGCAAGGGCAGCCCCGACGATTTCAGCCAGATCTGCGACCTCAGCGAGGAGCGGATCCTGCAGGAGATGAAGTGGTGGCTCACCGACCTGCGCTTCCCCGAGTACTACCTGCGCAACACGCCGCCGGAGCTCATGGCCCGCCAGATCATGCTCAACCGCTTCTACGAGCTGCCGGGCCTGGACTCCGAGGCCTACTCGCAGATGAAGGTCTCCTCGGTCTCCCCGGACGGTTCTTCGCTGCACTGGGTTCACCGGCGGCGCGGCCTGGAGGTGGAGGAGGAGATCGAGCGCGAGTACTACTCCGGCGGGCACCTGCTGAACGTGGCCGCCTACGCGCCCCTCGCCAACCTCCTGCTCTACGTCGTCTACCGGGGCCCAGGCACGCCGAGCGGCACCGCGGTTTCCGACACCGCCCCGGAAAGCTTCGTGCGGCTCACCGACCCGGCGGCCCGCCAGCGATACCAGTCCGTGCTCGATCGGGTGCGGTCGACCGGCCGCATCGTGATCGAACACACGCGCAAGGAGGAGACCTCCGAGCACCGCGTGATGATCGGGTTCCGGCGGGGGACGATCAACCACTTCCAGTCCAACATCAGCCGGGTCATGGACCGACACGGCATCGACCTGACGCGCAAGTACACCGTGACGTTCGGGGGGGCCGACCCCGTCATCGTCGCCACCCTCTACTCTCGTACCCCGTATCCACGGGACCTGCTGCGCGAGCTGGTGGAGGTCAGCCTCTACCCGCCGGGCTCAATCGGGGCCCTGGTGGAAGGCGGCAAGCTCAGCCCCGGGCAGGCCAACTTCGTCAACGCGGCGGTGCCGTTCGTGCACCAGTTCATCTCCGTACCGGATCCGGACATCGAGCTTCTCTCCGAGCGCTTCCACGGGGACCGCGACCTGGCCGCGATCCTGGCGTCCATCCAGACCCGCGTGGACCGCGACACGTTCACCCTGGCATCCATCGAGCAGGTCTACCGTGACCGGCCGGATGTCGTCACGGAGCTGTACCGAATGTTCTGCGCGCGCCTGCACCCGGCGGACCGCAACCCGGATGCGGAGCACGCCGCGCGCGCCCGGCTGAACGAGGTGCTGGCATCCGCGGCGCTGACGGCAGAGGAAGCGGAGGTGGTGCGCTGCTCCGTCCGTTTCGTGGACTCGGTTCAGCGCACGAACTTCTTTCTCGAAGTGAAAGCGGCTCTCGCCTTCCGCATGGCCCCCGGCTTTCCCGCGCGCGGGGCGTCGGACAGCACGCCGTTCGGGGTGTTCTACGTGGTGGGCCGCGACTTCCACGGCTTTCACGTGCGGTTCAAGGACATCGCGCGGGGCGGGATCCGTCTCCTTCACTCCGCCACGTGGGACGAGTACCGCCGGAACGAGGACTCGCTGTACGAGGAGTGCCACGC
>Ga0335069_10017176_pt1 | contig 10086 bp, 7 predicted proteins | sample Lox_Sample_11_FD_206714 | JGI IMG/M metagenome (GOLD analysis project Ga0335069, IMG submission 206714) | Soil microbial communities from Loxahatchee National Wildlife Refuge, Florida, United States - Lox_Sample_1.1 | ecosystem: Environmental > Terrestrial > Soil > Wetlands | place: USA: Florida...
AATTCCAGACCTCGCAACCCTCGTCAGCCCCGCCCCAACTTAACCAACACCAAACCCGCCCGGGGATCTGCCCCGGTTACTCATTTTCTGTCCCTTTGGTCCCTTTGTCACTTTCTCGGAGCTTGCATCGACTACACGCTGTCGCTCTCGCCTGACGGATTCCGCGCGCAGCCACGAGCCCGCTCAGCCACGAGCCCCTTAGGGCGGGACAGGCGCCAGGTTGGGGCTTGGGCCGCGAGGATTCCGTTCATTGAAACTATTGTATCCGTGATTTGTGAAAAACGCAACATATTTGCTGGCGCTCCTTCCCCGCGCCCGACAACGCCGCCCGGTTCGTCGCGCGGACGCTGATCTTCCCGATGCCGGAATGACTTGCCCGAGGCAGGAATGACTTGCGCGCTTCCACGGGAAGCCCGTGCGCTCGCGAGACAGTTTCACCCGATCGCCCTTCTTTCGGTACAAGTGATTGAATCGCAAATGGATCTTCAGGAAATGGCCCCGAGGAATAGCGATAGAGCGCTGGGATTGATCATAGGATTCGAGGCCTTACCCTTGCTCGGTCGACGGGAGGCCGTCTGCATCTTCCAGATTCGTCCGACTTGCTGCGAACACGTCCGCCGCCGCGCCGATCGTGGGAAAGAACGCGGACTCGCCGCCCAGCGCCTCGAAAATGCCGAATCGCCTCAGCTTGTCTTTCACCGGGTCCTTGACCTCGGCGAAGCGAAGTTCCGTCTCCCTCTCGGCCAGCGCCGCCTTCAACTCCATGAGCGCGTCCGCGGCCGTGACGTCCACGCTGGTCACGGGCTCCGCCGCGACCACGAGCCACCGGACCCGCGAGGGCGCATCGGCGACCGCCCGTAGCGCCCGCTCGCGGAAGAATTCGGCGTTGGCGAAAAAGAGCGGGGCGTCCCAGCGGAAGAGGACGAGGCCGGGAGTCCGTAGGGCCCCCGGGTGCCGGGTGACGTCGTGATAGCCGCGCAGGCCCTCCACTTTGCCCAGCACTGCATGGTAGGGCCGCCAGGCGTCCCAGAGGAACTCGATGATCGCGATCACGATCGCGAGTGCAATGCCCGGAATGGCCCCCAACGCGACCACTCCAGCGAAACAGGCGATCGACAGCCAGAATTCCCACTGCTGAATGCGAAAGATCCGGACGAGATCGGAGACCTCAAAAAGCCCGATCGCCGAGGCGATGACGACCGCCGCCAGCGCTGCGGTCGGCAGGTCTTCGAGCAGGCGCGGAAAAAACAAAAGCAGCCCCGCGACTGCAAGCGCGCCGACGACGCCGGTGAGCTGGGTCCGCGCGCCTGCGGCTTCGGCAACGGGCGTCCGTGACGAACTCGAGCTGATCGGAATCCCCTGAAAGAACCCGGCCGCCAGATTGGCCGCGCCGAGCCCGACCATTTCCTGGTTGGGGTCAACCCTCTGCTTCATCCGAGCGGCGAATGTGCGGGAGAGCACGCTCGTGTCCGCGAAGGAGACGAGAGCCAACGCTACGCCGCCGATGACTACTGTCGGGAGATCGTCGTATTCCACCAAAGGAATTTTGAAACTAGGCAAGCCCTCGGGCAGCGGTCCGAGCACCGAAATCCCGGCGCGCCCGGAGAGATCGAGCAGGGCGACGGCGGTCGTTGCGGCTGCAACGGCGATCAGGACGCCGGGGATGCGCCGGAAGGGCCTCATGAGGAGAATGGTTGCAAGCGCCGCGGCGCCGATCGCGAAGGCGACCCAGTTCGCCCCTCCCGCAAGGATGGCGTCGCCGAGCGCCCAGAGGTCCCGGACGGGGCCGGCGAACAGTTTCGGAAGCTGGCTTGCGAGCACCGTCAGCGCGATGCCGTTCATGTAGCCGTAGCGGATCGGCTTCGAAATGAGTTCGGTGACAAAGCCGAGCCGCGCGAGGCCTGCGAGAACGCACAGCGCTCCCGACACCAGCGCCATCAGCCCCGCCATCGCCGTGGCGCGACCCGGGTCACCCGCCGCCGAGGCAGCGACTACACCGAGCACGATGGCCGCGAGCGAGGAATCTGGACCGACAACCAGGATCCGGCTCGGCCCAAACAGCGCATAGGCAAGGAGAGCTGCGATCGTTGCATAGAGGCCCAGTATTCCAGGAACGCCGGATGCTACGGCATAGCCGATCCCGACGGGCACGAGCACGGAGGTAAGCACCATGCCGGCAAGGAGATCGTTGGCCAGCCACTGGACCCTGTAGCCGCGGAGGACAGCGAGCCCCGGCAGCCAGTCCGCGACAGTGGCGGCGCCGGATCGTCCGTTCCACGGCGCGGTCACGCGTCGGATTCTAGCCGTAAACCGCTGCGATCGCCAGAAAATCCACGGCCTTCAGACTGGCGCCGCCGACAAGCGCCCCATCGACATTGTCGAGCGTAAGCAACTCCCCGGCGTTGTTCGGCTTTACCGACCCGCCGTAAAGAATGCGCATTTTTTCGCCTGCCTCCCCATAAACGTCCGCGAGCAGTTTCCGGATATGACGGTGCATCTCCGTGACGACCATTGGCGTGGGGGTCAACCCGGTGCCAATCGCCCAGATCGGTTCATAGGCGACGACGACCGACTCTGGCGCGCCGGAGGGCGGCAGCGAACCGCGCAACTCCCGGCTTACGACCGCAAAGGCCTCGCTCTCCACATGTTGTTCGTGGGTTTCCCCCACGCAGATGATCGACTTGAGCCCCGCCCTGACAGCGGCTTCAGCCTTGGTCTGGACCATTGCGCTCGTCTCATAGTGATAGGCGCGCCGCTCGGAATGGCCGACGATTACGTAGGTCGCGCCGGCGTCCTTCAGCATTTCCGTCGAAATATCGCCCGTATAGGCCCCGCTAGGCTCCGCGTGGCAATCCTGCCCACCGAGCGCGAGCTTGCCGCCCCTGACCTTCCAGGCCGCGTGGGCGAGTAGCGTCGCCGGGGGGCAGACCAGAAGCTCGGCGGGTCCGGCGGTCCCAGCGTCGGCAGCCTTGCCCATCGCCTCGATTTCGCCAAGCGAGGCCGTCAGGCCGTTCATCTTCCAGTTGCCGGCGACGAGCGGGCGCACCCCAGGGGTCATTTGGGCGTCTCTCCGGTTATGTTTGGCCGCGCGTGTTATCAAATGGTCCCCGCCTATGCAAAGCGCGCCAGCGAGGCTAGAAGGCGCGGTTCGAAAGGGACTTTAAGGTAATATTGCATGCTCGAATCCATGCGCAACGCGGCTCAGGGGATCGTTGGCCGGGCGATCATGACCGTGGTCATGGGTCTCATCATCGTGAGCTTCGTGATCTGGGGCGTAGGCGACATGCTGCGCGGCTTCACCTCGACGACGGTCGCGTCGGTCGGAATCACGAAGATCACCCAGCAGGAGTTCCGCGACTCCTACCAGCGCACGCTGCAGCAGTATCAGCGCCGCCTGCGCCAGCCATTCACCAATGAGCAGGCGCGCGCCATCGGTCTCGACCGCGAGGTGCTGCAGCGGCTCCTGAGCCAGGCCGCGCTCGACGACACCACCCACAGGCTGGGCCTAGGCGTCTCCGACAACGCCGTCCGGTCGATGATCACGACGAATCCCGCCTTCCACAACAAGGAGGGCCAGTTCGACCCGCAGATGTTCGCCAGCGTCCTGCGCGACAACGACCTCAATGAGCGCATGTTCGTCGGCGACCTGCGCAAGACGGCGCTCCGGCAGTTTATCGTCGCGGCGCTGACCGCCGGCGTCACCGCGCCGAAGGCGGAGATCGCCGCCGAAGCCAACTATGACGGGCAGACGCGTTCGGCGGATTATTTCGTCCTGCCCGTGGCCGCCGCGGGCGAGATCCAGCCTCCCACCGACGAGGCGCTGAAGGCCTTCTTCAACGATCGCAAGGGCGCCTACCGGGCGCCGGAATTCCGCTCAGCCGAGGTTGTCAGCCTCTCGCCCGAGGACCTCGCGACTCCCGCCGACGTTTCGGACGCGGACGCGGAGGCTGCTTACGCGAAACTCGCCGGCAAGGATCCGCGCTACGGCGCGCCGGAGAAACGCACGCTTCAGCAGATCCTCTTTCCGAACGAGGCGGACGCCGAGGCCGCGGCCGCGAAACTGAAAACGGGCGCGCGCTTCGAGGACATCCTCAAGGACCGCAGCATGAAAGCAGAAGACGCCGACATCGGCGAAACCACCAAGGACGCGATGCCCGACACGGCCGAGGCGGACGCCGTCTTCGCCCTGCCGGAAGGCGGCGTCAGCGGCGTCCTCAAGACGCCTTTCGGGTCCGCGATCATCCGGGTGAAGGCAATTACCGCCTCGACCGTGAAGCCGTATGCGGAGGTCGCCGGGGAGATCAAGCGTCAGGTCTCCGCCTCGCATGCGGGCGACAAGGTTCAGGCGCTGCATGACAAGATCGAGGACCTGCGCGTCTCCGGCAAATCCTTGCCCGACGCGGCGAAGGCCGTCGGACTCCACGTGCTGGATGTCCCCGCCGTCGATGCGAAGGGATTCGACCCGAGCGGCAATCCGGTGAACCTGCCGGACAAGACCGAGCTTCTGCGCGCGATCTTTGCCTCCGACGTAGGGCTCGATGAGGCGGCGCTTCAGACCAAGGACGGCGGCTTTATCTGGTTCGCGGTGACGAAGATCGATCCCGCGCACGACCGCACCTTCGAAGAGGCGAAAGCGGAAGTCGAGAAACAGTGGCGGGCAGAGCAGGTCGACAAGGCGCTCGCCGCCAAGGCCGGCGACCTCGTCAAGCAGATAGCCGCCGGCGGTTCCATCGCGGAGGGGGCGAAGAGCGCCGGGTCGCAGGCGCGGACCCTGACCGACCTCCATCGCGACGACAAGAGCGCGCCGGAATCGCTCGTCGCCGCCATCTTCCGCGAACCCGCGGACGGCGTGGGCTCCGCTGCGGTTCCCGATGGGCGCGCCATCTTCAAGGTCACAGCCGACCATACGCCCAATGTCGATTTCGCGGACCTGCGCGTGAAGCAGATGGCCGAGCGCCTCGACGCCTCGACGCGCGACTCGATCCTTGAACAGTATGTCGAAGCGCTGCGCCGTTCGCTCGGCGTCGTCGTGCACGACAACGTGATGCAATCCGCCGAGGGCGGCTGATGAACGCCATCCCCGAATACGAGGCTTTCGCCCGCGCCTATCAGGCGGGCGGGGCGACGGTGGCGGCGACGTCTCTGGTCGCCGATCTCGAAACGCCGGTCTCGGCCTATCTCAAGCTTGCGCGCGGGCGGCCGGGCAACATGTTCTTACTCGAGTCGGTGGAAGGCGGCGCCCAGCGCGGCCGCTATTCGATGATCGGGCTCGATCCGGACGTGATCTTCCGCTCGACCGGCGAAAAGGCGGAGATCAACCGCAAGGCGCTGACCGATCCGAACGCCTTCACGCCTTGCGAAGATGACCCGCTGAAGGCCCTGCGCGCGCTCCTCAAGGAGTCCGAGATTGCGCTGCCGCCCGGCCTGCCGCCGATGTCGGCGGGAGTGTTCGGCTATCTTGGCTACGACATGGTGCGGCGGATGGAAAAGCTCGCGCCCGCCAAGCCCGATTCGATCGGCGCGCCCGACGCGCTGCTCATCCGCCCGACGGTGATGATCGTATTTGACGCCGCGCGCGACGAGATGGTGCTCGTCACGCCGATCCGTCCGACGCCCGGCGTTTCCGCGCGCGCTGCGCACGAAGCGGCTGTGACGCGCCTCGACGCCGTGGTCGCCGCGCTCGAGGCGCCGCTCGACCACACGGCGGGCATAGACGCCGATCCGCTCATGACCGCCGAGCCGCCGGTCTCAAACACGACCGAGGCCGAGTACATGGCGATGGTCGCCAGCGCGAAGGCCTATATCGCGGCAGGCGACGCTTTCCAGATCGTCCTGTCGCAGCGCTTCACGAGCCGGTTCGACCTGCCCGCCTTCTCGCTCTATCGCGCGCTCAGGCGCGTCAATCCCTCGCCCTATCTCTGCTTCCTCGATTTCGGCCAATTCCAGATCGTTGTGTCGAGCCCGGAAATTCTGGTGCGGGTGCGCGACGGGAAAGTGGTGATCCGGCCGATCGCCGGCACGCGCCCGCGCGGCGAAGGTCCAAGCGAGGACGCCGCGCTGGCCGCCGAACTGCTCGCCGATCCGAAGGAGCGCGCGGAGCACCTTATGCTGCTCGACCTCGGCCGCAATGACGTCGGCCGCGTCGCCAGCATCGGCACGGTGCGCGTGACCGATTCTTTCTTCATCGAGCGATACAGCCATGTCATGCACATCGTCTCGAACGTCGAGGGCGAATTGCGGGACGATGTCGATCCGGTGACGGCGCTCGCCGCAGGCTTTCCCGCAGGCACGGTGTCGGGCGCGCCAAAAGTGCGAGCGATGGAGATCATCGACGAATTGGAGAAGGACAAGCGGGGGATCTACGCCGGCTGCATCGGCTACTTCGGCGCGGGCGGCGAGATGGACACCTGCATCGTGCTACGCGCCTCCGTGGTGAAGGACGGAAAGATGCATGTGCAGGCGGGCGCGGGCATCGTCTACGATTCCTCGCCGGCTTTCGAGCAGGCCGAATGCGTCAACAAGGCCCGCGCGCTTTTTCGCGCGGCGGAAGAGGCGGTGCGTTTTGCCTCCCGCGGCAAGCGCGGGCAGTAGGACGTCGCCCATCGCGGGGTGCTCCTTGCCTCGCCCCGAAGCGCCGCGGCCTCACGCGTCAATAGTAGCGCGGGATCGGCCCGTTGTGCGGCGTCATCCGGTCGGAGAGGTCGAGCACTGCCTCATCGACATAGCACCAGCCCCACCCTTCAGGCGGATCGTAGCCCTCGATGATCGGATGGCCGGTGTTGTGGAAATGTTTCGTCGCGTGTTTGCCGAGCGAGGAATCGCAGCAGCCGACATGGCCGCAGGTCCGGCAGATGCGGAGATGCACCCATTCCTGGCCGGTCTTCAGGCATTCCTCGCAGCCGAGCGCGCTCGGGGTCACGTCCCGGATGTCCGAGATATGCGCGCAGCGTTTGACCATGTGCCCTTGTCTCCGTCAGCAAGCCTGTCCGGCGAGATGAGCGGGTCGCTCGCTTGCCAGATAGGCGTGGATCGCCGCCACTACCTGGGCGCCCTCGCCGATCGCCGCGCCGACGCGCTTGACCGAGCCGGACCGGACGTCGCCGATCGCGAAGACGCCGCGTGCGCTGGACTCCAGAGCCGCGGGGACCGGACCGGAGGTCTGCCGCACGTCAGATCCTGTAACGACGAAGCCGCCCTTGTCGAGTTCCACCCCGCAGTTTCTGAGCCATTCCGTCGCGGGGTCGGCGCCGATGAACAGGAACATGTTGCGGATCGCCTTCTCCGTCTCGACGCCGGTGCGGCGGTTGCGCCAGCGCACTTTTTCCAGGGCGCCCCCCGGCGGCCCATGGAGCGCGACGACCTCCGTCTCGGTCATGAGCTCGATATTAGGCGCCGCCGCAATCCGGTCGATGAGATAGCGGGACATGCTTTCGGCAAGGCCAGGCCCGCGCACCATCATCAGAACCTTCGAGACATGGGCAGAGAGGAACACCGCGGCCTGCCCGGCCGAGTTCCCGCCGCCAACCAGCACGACCTCCGAACCCGCGCACAAGCCCGCCTCGATCCGCGACGCCCAGTACCAGATCCCCTTGCCCTCGAAGCGCGCGATTTCCAGCAGCGCCGGCCGGCGATAGCGGGCGCCGCTGGCGACGACCGCGACACGCGCCCGCACGAGACTATCCGCCTCGTCAAGATGGAGCGAAAGCGCCCCGTCCGTCCTCCGGCAATCAAGCATCCGGACGGAGGAAGGGATGAAGACGTCAGCGCCGAATTTCTGCGCCTGCAGAAAGGCGCGGGCGGTCAGCGCCTGCCCGGTGATGCCGGTCGGAAAACCGAAATAGTTCTCAATCCGGGCGCTTGCCCCGGCCTGCCCGCCGTAGGCGCGCGCGTCGAGCACCGCGACCGTAAGGCCCTCGGAGGCCGCGTAGACCGCGGTTGAAAGGCCGGCCGGGCCCGCCCCGACGACGGCGACATCATAGACGAAATCCGGCCGCGCCTCTATCGTCATTCCGATCCGACGCGCGAGCGCGCTTTCGGAGGGATTGCCGAGCACCGACCCGTCCGGACAGACCACAAGGGGAAGGCCGCCGGCAACTTTCGCGTAATGGCCGATCACCTCCTTGGGCTCCGGCTCGGTCGCGGGATCGAGCACGCGATAGGGAAAGCCGTTTCGAATCAGGAAATTTTGCAGACGGATCACGTCGGGAGAGGCCGGCGGCCCGATTAACACCGCGCCGACCCCCTCCTCGATGAGGGCGACCCGGCGAAGAATAAAGGCGCGCATGATTTTTTCGCCAAGCTCGGCTTCGCCGATGAGCGCTGCGCGGATCTGATCCGGCGGAATCAGCAAAGCTTCGACCTCATCCTCGGCCGTCGCGTCGACGAGCGCCGCCCGGCGGGAAAGCTGACCGGCTTCGCCGATGAACTGGCCCGGGCCCTGCTCGGCTATGGGCGTCACATGGCCGAGCCCGTCGTGCTCGGTGATCGCCACGGTCCCCGAAAGGATGACGAACATGCCGGAGCCGATCTGGCCGGTTTTGAACAATGTCTCGCCGCGGGCAAATCTACGCGGCGTTCCGTAGCGCCGAAGACGGTCGATTTCCTGAGCGGTCAGCGTCGGAAAAGTTTCGTCGTAGCGGGGCCCATGCGCGGGATAGACGAAACCGGTCATCGCAAATCCTTTCCAAGGCGCAGTTTACGCCCTTGACAAGCGCACCGCGAAGACAAAACGGGCTCGACTTGCGGCCGGGATTAAGCTATGAGCCCCGCCTCAACTCACAACAGCGCGCCGAAGCGCTCGCCGGGCCGGAGGCGGCTGCGGCGTCACGGCAGGAGTTTTAACCATGGATATCATTGCGAGGCTCGAAGCCGAACAAGCTGCGAAGCTGCCCGGCGCGAAAATGCCGATTTTCAGCCCCGGCGACACGGTGATCGTCAATGTGAAGGTCGCCGAAGGCGAGCGCACCCGCATCCAGGCCTACGAGGGAGTCTGCATCGCGCGCAGCGGCGGCGGCCTCAACGAGAGCTTCACGGTGCGCAAGATTTCCTACGGCGAGGGCGTCGAGCGCGTCTTCCCCATCTATTCGCCGATGATCGACTCGGTGAAGGTCGTGCGCCGTGGCAAGGTCCGCCGCGCAAAACTCTATTATCTGCGGGATCGCCGCGGCAAATCAGCCCGCATCGCCGAGCGTACCGACAACACGGCCGCGAAGGAAGCGGCGCGCGAAGCCGCCAAGGCCGGCGAAGCCGAAGACGCATGAGCTGCTTCCCTTTGCCGTTGGCTAGCGTCTTGCTCAACTTCGCCTATCCGTAGACGAGCGCCCCATCCTCGAGATCGATGGCCGGAAAGATGGTCTTGTCGGCCCAGTAGTCTTGCGAGTGGCGCCACTCGGGCCGCTCGCCTCCCCTGGGCATCCGATCCAGGCCGCGCATAACATAACCCGGATTGAAGTCCTCAAGATCGATCCAGGGCGAAAGTCCCATGTCGCTTTCGTTTGGGCGCAGGCGAGGCACAACAGCTTTCACGCCCTTAGCTTTCATGTGATTGAGAAGCCGGCAGACAAAGTCCGCGACCAGATCGACCCGCAGCGTCCAGCTGGCGCGGAAATAGCCGAACACCCATACCATGTTGGGAACGCCGCTGAACATCATGCCGCGCCAGGTGACCGTCTCCGAAAAGTTCAGCGGCTCGTCGTCGATCGCAATGGCGACGTCGCCGAGCACGCTGAGGTCGAAGCCCGTGGCGGTGACGACGATGTCGGCTTGAAGCGTCTTGCCCGATTTGGTCAGTATCCCTGACGGCGTGAAACGCGCGATCTCATCGGTGACTACGGAAGCCTGACCCGCCCTGATCGCGCGGAAAAGATCGCCGTCCGGGATGAAAGCGATGCGCTGGCGCCACGGCCGGTATTTCGGCGTGAAGTGGGATTCGATGTCGTAGTCCTCGCCCAGATAGGCGCGGACCGCCCCGAGCAGCTCCTTTTTGACCGCCTCGGGCTCCTCGAAGCAGCGACGGGTGAAAGCAGCCTGATCGTAAAGGATTTTTCGACGCGTGATCTCGTGTATCCATCCCTCGTCCACCTCCAG
>Ga0335069_10017177_pt1 | contig 10085 bp, 9 predicted proteins | sample Lox_Sample_11_FD_206714 | JGI IMG/M metagenome (GOLD analysis project Ga0335069, IMG submission 206714) | Soil microbial communities from Loxahatchee National Wildlife Refuge, Florida, United States - Lox_Sample_1.1 | ecosystem: Environmental > Terrestrial > Soil > Wetlands | place: USA: Florida...
CGGTCCATGCGATGGGCGCGGACGGAGTGAACGTGTTACGCGGGGTGGAGGACAGCAAGGCGTTTGAAAAGGGACTGAACAACACGACGACGGCGCACGGGCTGGAAGTGCTGATGACGGCGATCGCTGACGGCAAAGCGGTCGATGAGGAATCGTCCAAAAAAATGATCGCCATTCTGGAGCGACAACATTTCAACGAGGGAATTCCGGCCGGAGTTCCCGCGGGAACAGCCGTAGCACACAAGACCGGGGAGATCACGAAGATTCATCACGACGCGGCGATTGTGTACGCGCCGCGACCGTTCGTACTGGTGATTCTGGTGCGGGGAATGGCGGAGCAGAAGGACAGCGCGGCGCTGATGGCGGAAATCACGAAGCTGCTGTACGCGGCGACGCAACCGCCACAATAGCCTGGTAAATCAATGAGTTCGGGTGGGTAACCGTTTGGCAACCGACAAACGGCGATTCCCCCTTGCCAGTCCTACTGTTAGCCACTAAGCTAACGTTAGCATTGGGGGAAACCGTGCCTAAAGAGAAACCACAAGTGAACATCGGCGAAGTCATTAAAACGTACCGCAGCCAGCGGGGATTGTCGCAAGGCGACATCGAGCGCCGCACCGGATTGCTGCGCTGCTATCTGTCGCGCGTGGAGAACGGCCACACCGTGCCTTCGCTGGAGACCCTGGCGAAGATCGCGGAAGCCATGGAAATTTCTCTCGCAGATTTCTTTCCGGGGACCGAGACGCCGCGGGACAAAGAGACGCAAAAGATGCTCGGCGAGCTTTCGCAGGACGAGATTCGCTTCCTGGCGGAGATCAAGAAATACAGCTCGACGCTGTCCGACGGCGACAAGCGGCTGGTGCTGGCGATGATCCGCAAAATGGCGACGTTGATTCCGACGCAGGCGGCGCAGGTCAAGAAGCCAGTGCTGCGGCGGCCTTCGCTGTAAAACGGTCCGAGCTCTCTACCACCCACAGAAGCAAAAGCAGATTCCTCACTCCGCAGACTCCGTTCGGAATGGCACATAGCTGTATGGGGTGCAGCCCTTCGACGCTCAGGGTAAACCGTGCTGCGAGCCGACGAAGAGGGCGCGGATCACGAGTTGCGGGAGCGAATCAAGCGGATGGCGTCCGGGAGGGCGCCAGCGGAGTTTGAACTTGCTCCGGCGCCGTTGGAATCGTCATCGGGCTTGTCCCCTTCACCTTCCGCAAGAAAGAGATTCGATTCGACGGCGTGCTGCTTGTCGTACAGCTCCCGATAGCGTCCGGCGGCGGCATAGAGGGAATCGTGGGTGCCGCGCTCGAGAATGCGTCCATCCTGCACGACGAGGATCTGGTCGGCGCGACGAATGGTGGAGAGGCGGTGAGCGATGACGAAAGTCGTACGGCCGCGCATCAGGTAGCGCAAGCCCTGTTGAATGAGCGCCTCGGATTCGGAATCGAGGCTGGAGGTGGCCTCGTCGAGAATCAGGAGGCGCGGATCGGCGAGGATGGCGCGGGCGATGGAGACACGCTGCTTCTGGCCGCCGGACAGCTTGACGCCGCGCTCGCCGACAACGGTGTCGTACTTGTGGTCGAAATTCTCGGCGAACTCATCGACACGCGCGATGCGACAGGCGGCCAGGATTTCCTCTTCGGTGGCGTCCGGGCGGGCATACGCGACGTTCTCGCGAATGGTGCCGTCGAAGAGAAAGGTGTCCTGGAGGACAACGCCGAGCTGGGTGCGATAGGAATCGAGACGCACGGTGGAAAGATCGAAGGAGTCGACGAGGATTTTGCCGGAGCTGGGCGTGTAGAAGGCGCTGATCAGGCCGATGATGGTGGATTTTCCGGAGCCGGAGGGGCCGACGAGAGCGGTGACGGAGCCGGGCTGGGAATCGAAGCTGATGCCGTGAAGGACCTCTTTGTTGGTCTCGTAGGAGAAGCGGACATCGTGGAATTCAACACGCCCGTCGATGCGGGCAATGGAGACGGTGCGGCGGGGGTCCTGATCCTCTTTTGATTCATTGAGGATTTCGCGCGTGCGTTCGAGGCCGGTGACAGCTTCGGTGATCTGTGTGCCGATATTCACGATCTGGAAAACAGGCGCGACCATGAGCACGAGGTAAGCGGAGTAGGCGATGAGTTCGCCCTTGGTCATGGTGCCGGCAAGGACCTGGCGCGCGCCGAAGTACATGATGACGGCGCTGACGCAGCCCATCAGGGCAGCACCGGAGAGACTCATGAGGGAAGTGGTGGTGAGGGTCTTGAGAACGTTGTCGAGGAGGCGCTGGGCTCCAGCAGCGAAGATGTTTTCTTCACGGGCTTCGGCGTGATAGCCCTTTACGACGCGGACGCCGCCGAGAGACTCGGTCAGGCGGCCAGTGACTTCGGCATTAATTTTCGGGCGGGCGCGGAAGATGGGGCGAATGGCGGCAAAAGCTTTATTGAGAAAGAGGGCGAACGCGACGAGGACGGCGAAGGCGACCAGGGTCATGAAGGCGCTGGTGCGGAGAAGGATGATCAGCGCCAGGACCGCGGTAAGTACGCCGCCGACGAACTCCACAAGGCCGGTGCCGATGAGATTCCGTATGCCTTCGACGTCGCTCATGATACGGGAGACCAGGACGCCGGTTTTGTTGGCGTCGTAATAGCTGACAGGAAGGCGGCCGATGTGGGCCTGCACCTGCTTGCGCATGTCCGTAATCATGCGCTGAGCGGATTTGGAGAGGAGTTGTGTGAGGGTGAAGGAGGTGATTCCTTGTACGAGAGTAGCGCCGATGACGATGAGGACAATGGGGAGGAGAAGGTTGACCTGGTGATGGTCGATCACATTGTCGAAGAGGTATTTACTGGAACCGGGAAGGACGAGACCGGCGACACGGTTGATGGCGACGAGAATCAAGCCGAGGAAGAGCATGCCACGGCGCGGACGGATCAGCGCCCAGATGTCGGGCAGGGAACTCCAGTTCACCTTTTTCTTGGCGGGCTTGGCGCCGGCGGAACCGGCGGCAGCAGGGGCAGTGGTGGCAGTCGTGGCCATAAGAGCTAGGGCACCTTGAGAGTCAGGATAACAAGTTCGATGAAGGAGGAAGAAGGAAGTAATAGGGTTCCGAAATGGGACGATGCGTCACCCCCCTACCCCCCCCTGTTTCTGCAGTACGGCCGGCAATTCGATGAAAAGCAAGGAGATGGCAGAAAAGGCGTACCGTACGGTTCCGTACGATTCCATGTGAGTGAGCTGGCGGCAGAGTGTCAGTGGTGTGGGGAGAAGGCTGAGAGGCAAACGTTCCCGAGGATTACTATACTACTATCTAGCTATCTTGTCAACAGAAAATGAAATCCGGCCCCGCGGGCCGGGTTGTTGGGGACGGCGAATTGGCCCCCGATTTAACAGAGGACGAATGGCCTCTCAAATACGTATCGGCACCCAAGTCTTCGGTAAGCGGACCAACCAGGAGTTGGCAACGTCAAAACACTCAAGAGCTGGCGCTTAACCTCCCCGTTCCTATATTCGTCATTTCCTGGCAAGAGATGTGCGTTGCAGTTTTGTGGACCCTACGCAGAAATCAATACCCCTGCTTTTCACCAAAAAAGATACCCCTTTGGCTCGCTCCTGAATCAAAGGCTTCGCAGCCCCAAGTCAGGTACTCGACCGGCACTTTCGAATCAAGGAGGCAAACATGAAAATCGTAGTGATCGGCGGCAGTGGGCTCATTGGATCGAAGCTTGTCCCCAAGCTGCGCAACCACGGGCAGGAGGTGATTGCCGCATCACCCAATTCCGGTGTCAATTCTGTTACCGGCGAGGGGCTTGCCGAAGCGATGAAAGGTGCTTCGGTGGTCGTCGATGTATCGAACGCTCCTTCGTGGGAAGACGCGGCGGTAATGAATTTCTTCGAGACGGCAACCCGCAATCTCGTTTCCTGTGAGGCAGCGGCGGGAGTGGGACATCACGTTGCGTTGTCAGTCGTAGGATCAGACCGCATGCTCGAAAGTGGCTATTTCCGAGCAAAAATGGCTCAGGAGAATTTGATCAAGAGTTCCTCCATCCCCTATTCAATTGTTCGCGCGACGCAGTTTTTCGAGTTCGTCAAGGGCATCGCCGATTTTTCAACTGATGGCAATAAAGTGCGCCTGCCATCTGTGCTCATCCAGCCCATGGCGGCCGACGACGTCGCCAGTGCGGTGGGCCGGATCGCTCTGGGCTCACCAGTGAACGGCACCATTGAAATAGGTGGGCCAGAAAAGTTTCGCCTCGATGAACTCGTCCGGCAAGGTCTAGCGGCGTGGAAGGATTCGCGCGAGGTTGTTGCTGACCCGCACGCGCGTTACTACGGGATCGAGCTAAGTGAGACGACGCTGGTTCCAGCCGACGACGCACGGCTCGGCGAGATGCGTTTCGAAGCTTGGCTCGCTCAGTCCGCAGGGAAAGCGGCGGCGGCCCCTCACTAGTGCAGCTGTCAAGGAGAGGTGGTTTGGGTGAACCCTCTTCATTCAAACGAAAGGTCTGGTTATGACGATCGCGAAGCTAGGCTTGATGCTGGTTTGTCTGATGTCCCTCACACCGGAAACCAAAGAGGCGACGGTGACGCCGCTGCTATCGAAAGACCTGGCGGGCTTCCCTGGCAAGGAAGGTCTGATGATTACGGTAGAGTATCCTCCGGGCAGTTCGGACCCTATACATCGCCACAATGCACATGCGTTTGTTTATGTGCTTGAGGGCTCAATCGTGATGCAGGTGAGGGGCGAAAAGGAAGTGACTCTCACACCGGGCCAGACCTTTTATGAAGGTCCCTCTGATGTTCACGTTGTCGGGCGAAACGCCAGCCAAACCAAACCAGCGAAATTCGTAGTGTTCCTGGTTAAGGACAAAGGCGCTCCCGTATTAGTGCCGGCGAACTAAATCAGCGGCTGCAGGTACCCACTAGTTTGGCTGCCGAGGGTTGACTGCGATCGGAGTTGCGATGAACACGTTCAAGAAACCGATGACGGAGCACCTCATGGGAACGGAAGGTCAGGGATCGCAAGAGAACTTCAGAGCGCGTCGCCGGTCTTTCCGCACTCTGCATGAGGAAGCCTGTTTCGTGATTCCGAATCCGTGGGACCTCGGCTCTGCACGGTACCTGCAGCAGCTCGGATTCCCCGCGCTGGCGACGACCAGCGCGGGCTTCGCGTTCTCGCGGGGGCTGCCTGACTCCGAAGTTGGGCTCACTTGTGAGCGTAACCTGGCATACATAGCGGAAATCGTGGGCGGAGTCGATGTTCCGGTCAATGCGGACTTTGCGTCTGGCTATGGAGAGTCACCGCGAGACGTTGCCGATAATGTCACACGCTGCATCGCTACTGGCGTCGCGGGACTGTCGATTGAAGATGCAACTGGCGATTCATCGTCGCCACTTTACGAGTTGCCGCTCGCCGTCGAGCGTGTGCGCGCTGTGCGCGAGGCGATCGATCAGTCTCGTGCCGACGTCCTGCTGACGGCCAGGACAGAATGTTTCCTTGTCGGCCATCGTGATGCGCTTCGTGAGTCGGTCCGGCGTCTGCAGGCATTCTCTGAGGCGGGGGCGGACGTGCTATTCGCACCCGGCCCCCACGATCCCACGGCGATCAAAGCGCTCGTTGACGCGGTTCGGCCGAAGCCGATCAACGTCCTAGTGGTTCGGGATAGTGGCCTGAGCGTCTCCGACATCGCAGCACTTGGCGTACGACGTATCAGTGTCGGCGGCGCGTTGGCTCTCGCTGCATGGACCGGTTTCACGCGCGCAGCGCAGAAGTTGAAGTCGGAGGGGAGTTTCGCAGGCTTCGCGAGCCTGGTGCCGTACGCCGATATCCACGGGTTCTTCGTGACCGACTATCGCATGCGGCAGTCTGGCGGACGGCAATCGGCGGGGTCACCAAGCTGAGTATTCAAGGAGGTGACAGATGAGAAGAATGGATTACACGAAAGTGAGGCCCGGTCGACGGCAGAGTTGGGCGCGCCCGTGTTCCCCTCGCAATTGCTGTCCAAAGCGAGTGGCGTGTGACTGAGACCGCACGCTCGACGCTGCTCTCAAGCGCCGCAAATGCAGCGGTCATGTTTCCGGTGTTGAGTTCTGCGCAGATTGCCCGGATTGCTTCACACGGAGCGATTCGTCCAATCGCCCGCGGCGAAGTGTTGATCGAAGGCGGCCAAACCAATGTACCGTTCTTTGTACTGAAGGCTGGCGAGATCGAGGTCATTCGGCCATCGGCACTGGAGGAAATTCTGATCGCGGTTGTCGGGCCGGCTCAGTTCACCGGTGACATCAGCATGATCCTCGGTCGCCCCGCGCAGATGCGGCTGCGTGTGAGTGTCTCTGGCGAAGTCGTCCAACTGACGCGCGACCAGATGCACGCTCTTATTCAAACCGACGCCGAAATCAGCGAAGTGCTGATGAGAGCGTTGATCCATCGGCGGGCCGCGATGGTTGCGCAGGGGATTGGCGACGTGCTGCTCATCGGTTCCGTCGGGTCCGCGGCAACGCTACGAATCAAACAATTCCTAACGCGCAATGGCCACCCCTTCAAGTTCCTTGACCTCGACCGGGACGCGGATGTACGGCAATTGCTCGCCCATTTTCACCTAGAGTCGGCCGAGATGCCTGTTGTGATCTGCCGCGGCGAGGCGGCGCTGAAAACTCCCAGCAATCAGGAAATCGCCGACTATCTCGGCTTCAATAAGGTGATCGATCACACCCACCTGCGGGATGTCGTCATCGTTGGCGCCGGGCCAGCGGGCCTTGCGGCCGCCGTTTACGCGGCTTCCGAGGGACTCGATGCGCTGGTTATCGAGGCGAGCTCGCCCGGAGGGCAAGCGGGCTCGAGCTCGAGAATCGAGAACTACCTTGGATTTCCAACCGGGGTTTCGGGTCGAGAGCTGGCCGAACGCGCCTACGCCCAGGCACAGAAGTTTGGCGCCGAGGTCATGATCGCAAAAGGCGCGGCGGAGCTGGCCTGCGAACACAACGCCTACGGAGTGAGACTCGACGACGGCGTGACCATCCCGGCTCGTACAGTGGTCATTGCCACTGGGGCTCGCTACCGTATGCCGTCGCTCGCGAATCTCGGGCAGTTCGAGGGTGCGGGTGTCTACTACAGCGCGACCTTCATGGAAGCGCAGCTCTGCGGCGGCGATGAGGTCATCGTCGTGGGCGGGGGGAACTCAGCCGGCCAGGCCGCGGTGTTCCTGGCGCAGGCGGCGAGGCATGTTCATCTGCTGGTCCGCTCCAGCAGTCTTTCGGCCAGCATGTCGAGATACCTGATTCGACGCATCGAGGAGACCCCAACAATCAAGATCAAGACGAGAACTGAGATTGTGGCTCTAGAGGGAAACGGACATCTGGAGCGTGTGCGGTGGCGCGACGGAGCGGGCGCGGTAACGAGTCGGGATATTAAGCACGTATTCCTGATGACAGGGGCCGAAGCCAACACCGGTTGGCTGAATGGCCGGGTCGCGCTCGATGCGAAGGGTTTCATCAAGACCGGATGGGACCTGACGCAGGACGATCTCGCCGCTGCCCGATGGCCGCTCGACCGCTCACCGTATCTGCTGGAAACCTCTCTTCCGGGGGTGTTCGCCGTTGGTGACGTTCGGTGCGGCAACGTCAAACGCGTGGCATCGGCAGTCGGCGAAGGATCGATCGCGGTTTCATTTGTCCATCGCACTCTAGCCGAGTTCGGAGGGCAAAACCATTGAGGATGCGAATGTCATGGCAGGAAATGTCGTGCTCAAGTCCCGATTAACGGGGTCACCGTCGATTGAGGTATCAGGACCTTAGTTGCCGGTTTGTCGACACACTGGGGCCCACGACAGAGTGGTGCGAAGTCCGGTTACTCTATACTTTCTTTTGCGCAGCGACGCACAATTTCTGAGACTTCTTCGCCACTCAGCCGTACGCATCGCAACAAGGCGTTTGCCACAGCTTCAATCGCTACGCTGTTATTATTAACGAAGTCGCCGGAACTCGCCATTGCCTTGTGCAAGGCCTCGGTTCTTTCAGTGTCGGTTAGCTTTAGGGAATTGCATAGGCCAACTGCAATCTGCAAGTCGTCTTGGCCGTACATTTTGCTCTCGTTCACTTGCTCGTTAACTGTCATGACGGCGTATTCAGCCACTGGGCCAGCAAACGCCACTACCAACTCGGTGTGCAGGGCCTGAAGGCTGGTTAGTAGTGGCCGTTCATGATTACGTGGCTGACTAAAGCCTGAATAAATGTACTTCGTGTCGCCGACAATTTTGATTTCTTCCTGAATTGTTACAAACTCGACGCCTCGCAGAAGAAGCTCCGCAGCCACAGCATGCCCAGCTTCGTGAAATGCTGAACGAACCCTTAACCGAAATTCTGCTTCATCAGTGCGATACTCTTGCAAACGAATCTCCTATTCATCTCGGCCCCGCCTGAACTCTTAGTACAGTCAGAAGAACGGACTATGTCCTTCGATGCGCCTTCCACCAGCTCAAATAATGAGAATTACAGCAAAAGCTCCGGGTTCCCTCAGTATCCATGTCGATTTGAATTCCCTTTGTTATGACCCTGCCGCAAATAGCGCATTCCCCCTGAACATTACCTTTGAGGGGTTCGTGGTCACCGTGCCAAGGAATGCGAACATATCCGTTTTCGTATATACCCGAGGCGAGAATTGGGCCTTCTGGCACCGCCTGCCTTGTGTGCATATTTGCGCAATATGTCCACAACGGATTTGAAATGTTGACATCACGAATCGTGCAGTAGGCAAGTTCCGCCAGGTCGTGGTAACCGTGCCACTGGCCACTGTTTGCCCGATTGAAACCGCACGCCCAGCAATTGTCCCCTCCACCGTTGGGCATCTGTTTACCCCTTGGAAGAGCTCTCCGCGGTGATGTTAAGGTTCGAGCGATTGCCAAGTCAACGAACAGAAGTTGCCGACAACGCCTGATTAACGGGGAAACCTTCCATTGAAGTATCAAGACCGAAGTTGACGGCTTCCCGACTTCCCGGGAGTTAACTCTTCGTATGGACGCCTGAATCACACGCTGAGGCAAACTTGTGCCCGAACCTTGACCCAAGAGTCTCTACGCGGTACTCCCAACCAGAGAAACTAATACAGTTAACTTCGCCCTCCATCGAATCTAGTTGCGTTCCGGTCGGGAATGTCTGCTCCCGATGCAAGTGGGACTATTTCTTGGCTGCATTAGCTGCCATTCGGGCGCGGAAGTCTTTTTCCTGCTGAATTTCTTCAGGGCTGAAGGCGGATGCGAAGTCTTCGAGCTCCGCTATCTGGCGGATCTCTATGTCACCTTCGCCTTCTTGGGTGTTGGGGCATCGCTTGACCCACTCGATGGCCTCTTCGAGAGACTTGACCTGCCAGAACCAGAAGCCGGCAATGAGTTCCTTGGTTTCAGCGAAGGGGCCGTCAATGACGGTGCGGTTCTTGCCGGAGAAGTGGACGCGGGCACCTTTGCTAGGCGGGTGAAGACCATCGTAGCCTAACAAGACTCCGGCTTCCAAGAGCTCGTGATTGAATTTGTTCATTTCGGCCATGAGCTGGGGATCGGGAGGTGCGTTTTCGGCTTGCATACCTTTGACGATCACCATGAATCGCATTTTGCTTGTCCTTTCGGGTTGAGTTGGTCTGACGTTCAAGTTCATAGCTTAATTGCTGCTCTACCCATACGTCGAACGAGAAGGTGCAGGATCGACACGGGTGACGGCTTTTATTGGGGTGGTGAAGGCATCCTTCGGGGGCTGAAGCCCCGCTAGTTGCGTTTCTGTAATGATCAGGGCAGTCGCTTCATCAGCGTCCGAGGCCGATTGGCCTTGGACAGCCCAACGGTCCTGGTCCACGGGGAAATCGGAAAGGTCGGCCCGAGTCTGTGGACACGGCGGGTGGCTACGCGGTATCTGCGCGAGGGCTTGCGGTTCAGAGGCGGCGGGCGGTTGCGTCACCGAAGGCTCTTGTATCGTGCCACGATATAGTCTAGGATAAGTGGCAATCCTTCATTAAGACGTATGGCGGGCGGCGAGCCCTACTCCGCAGGGCAGCCGCCCTTTCTCATTTGGTAAGCAAGGGGAAGAGAGTATGCTGTCCGCGACGCCGCCGACATGAG
>Ga0335069_10017178_pt1 | contig 10085 bp, 9 predicted proteins | sample Lox_Sample_11_FD_206714 | JGI IMG/M metagenome (GOLD analysis project Ga0335069, IMG submission 206714) | Soil microbial communities from Loxahatchee National Wildlife Refuge, Florida, United States - Lox_Sample_1.1 | ecosystem: Environmental > Terrestrial > Soil > Wetlands | place: USA: Florida...
CGGCGGCAGCGACGCCCAGTCGGGCACGTCGGGATCGTGCCGCGACAACTCGGCGTCCGCCGGAGCGATGCCGAGTTCCTTCTGCCGCGCGAACACCTTCTCCCGGTAGGCATCCCAGCCGTCGTCAAATTGGCCCGCGTACCGGTCCGCCCATTCCTTCGGAACATGATGCGGGGCGTGCGTCGCACCGAAGCACAGATGCAGGTAGAACGGCTTAGCCGGGTCGACCTGCCTGACGTCGGCGATGAACTCGATCGCCTTGTCCACGAGGTCCTCGCTGAGGTGGTAACCCTCCTCGGGCGTACGCGGCGGCTCCACCTGGTGGTTGTCGTACACCAGATCCGGATACCACTGGCTGGTGTCACCGCCCAGGAAGCCATAGAAACGCTGGAAACCGCGGCCCAGCGGCCACCGGTCATACGGGCCCGCGGCCGTCTCCTGGTTGCTCGGCGTCAGGTGGTACTTCCCGACCATGAACGTGCTGTAGCCGTGCTCCAGGAGCATCTCGGACAAGAAGCCGTTCTCGAACGGCACCACGCCGTTGTAGCCGGGGTAGCCGCTGGCCAGCTCGGTGATGGCGGCCATCGCGTTGCTGTGGTGGTTGCGGCCGGTCAAGATGCACGACCGGCTCGGCGAGCACAACGCGGTCGTGTGCATGTTGTTGTAGCGCAGGCCGTCCGCCGCGAGCGCGTCGAAGCTGGGCGTCGCGATCGGGCTGCCGTAACAGCCCAGCTGGCCGAACCCGGTGTCATCCAGCACGATGAACAGCACATTGGGCGCGCCCTCGCGGGCCCGCACCGGGGCCGGCCACGCCGGGGTGGACTCATCCGCGGTCCGCCCGATCACGCCAGGGAACGCCGTACCCGGCTCATACTCTGTAACTGGCACTCAGACCCCTCCCGCGGTTCCCCCCGAGCCCCTTCTGATGCCGCCATCTTGCGGCGCCATGACGGAGCGCACATCACCCAGCAGGGATGATTCCTGCTCCGGCGCCGCCTCGGCGCAAGCAAGACATCACCGGCGCGCAAGTACCGGCCGGGTACATGAGTATGTTCTTAGTCAGCGCAGCGGGAACGTTCCCTAGGTCTAGGCCGGCGCTACATCTGCGTCCTCGCCGAGGCCTGCCCCTGGCCACAGCCGATCACCACCCGCCATCTCGGGCTGGCCCAGCCGCGCGCGCCCGGCCTCGCCGCCCCCGGCAAAGGCCAACTCGGCCCGGTCACTCTCAGGCGAGGTCGCAAGCGCGAACCCGAGCTCCCAGAGCCGGGCACACGTCCGTCTCCCGCGACATCGTGCACACTGGGGCACGCGACGACAACGGCTCCTTCGCGTCGAAGACGAGCCAGGGTCACGGCATCTAGCGCGGCGCGGACGTGGGGGATGTCGTCATGGGCCCGGTCACCAGGGCGTGGTGCTCAGCCCTTACCGCAACCTCGATCTTGGCGCTGCCGGTCGCGAACTCGATGACGGCCGGTTTGTCGCCTAGCCGCTTCAGGCCGTCGGCGTGCCCGGGATGCTCCCCGCAGAGACGGTCGACCGGTACCAGTTCATTGCGGACCATGAGCGGTGCCTTGGTCCAGACGAGGACGTCGCGAACCCAGCGGCCGGAGCCGCGCTTCCATTTCGGGTTCAGGCCGTCGACGTCGCCGCTGGCCACCCGGATCGCTCCGGCGAATTCTCCCGGCTGCCGTTTGAGCCACCGCCTGCGCCCGACCACGAACGCCGTGAACGCCACGACGACAATCAGATCGACCCCCAGAACGATGAGCAGTGCGATCAGCATGGCATGCCTTCTTTCCTGCCCGGGGGCTCACGTGCCTGGCAACTCACATTCATCGCCAGGCGAACCCCACCCCTGCAGTCAGCACAGGCGGCCAGCCGTCCAGTCAGGGCCGAAGGTCCTCACCTCGGTCCGGATGCGATCCCCTCATCGGCCGCTATGCAGGTACGCGGGCCAGCCTTGAGCCGCCGCGCAACCAAGGAGCTGGACGGCACCGGAACTCTTCATCTGCGTGGCCCTAACGAGCCGCGACTGGGCTCCCAAAGCACGCATTGGGCGGATAAGGGGCGGATGCGGCCCAGCATCCATTGACATTCCGTGACCAAGCTGGCTGGCTTTCAGGCAGTTCCTGATGACCGCGGGTTTCTGGACGCAGGTTTGCGGACGGTTTCGGGGCTGGTGGCTAGGGTGTCCGGGAAGGTAGACGTTTCCGGACGGCACCGCCGCCGCAGGCAGATCGGAGGCCCTCCCGGTGACCGGGCAGGTATGGGCGTACGCCCGCGTCTCGACGCGGGACCAGAACCCGCAGCTCCAGCTCGACGCGCTGGAAGCCAGCGGCTACGACACCCTGGTCCAGGAGAAGGAGTCAGGCAAGCGCGGGGTGTTCCGGCCGGCCTGGCAGGCACTGCTGCCGCTCCCGCAGCCCGGCGACACGCTGAAGTTCTGGAAGTCCGACCGGTGGGGCCGCAGCGCCGCCGACGTGCTGGCTACCGTCAACCAGCTGCGCGACCGCGGTGTCACGGTAGTGTCGCTGACCGAGAGCTTCGACCTGGCCACCAAGGAAGGCCGGCTCATGTTCGGCGTGCTGGCCCTGGCCGCCGAGTACGAGCTCGAGCTGCGCGCCGAGCGCCAGGCCGACGGGATCGCCGCCGCCCGGCGCCGCCAGGCCGAGGGCCGGATGCTGCCCGGCAAGAAGCACATCGGCCGCCCCTCCGTCACCGGCCCCGCCGAGCTCGCCGCCCTCCGGAACCTCATCGCCGGCGGCAGATCCGTCACCGAGGCCGCCCGCATCCTCAAGATCGGGCGCTCCACCGCCTACGCCGCCCTCGCCGCGACCTGACTGCCCAGGAGCACGGACGGGAACGGCCATGTCAGCGCACGCTGAGGCCGTACAGCTCGCCGGTGGGCTCGTCCGGGTCAACCGGGGTTCCACATGGGGCGGGACGCTAGGCGGGCCCGGCGGGTTAGGGTCCACCGCTGTGCCGTGGGTTACAGCGCACAAGCGGCCCCGTTCCCGCGGCATCATGGGTACTCGTGAACAGCGGAGCTTCAACCGTGCGGGCTTTCCTCTCGCACGCCAGCGAGGACAAGCCGGGATTCGTCGAGCCGCTTGCTCACGAGCTAGCCGAGATGGGTGTCACTCCGTGGCTGGACATCTGGGAGATCATGCCAGGCGACAGCCTCGTTAAGAAGCTGTTCGACGAAGGTCTCGACACCGTGGACGCCGTCATCGTGGTGATCTCGGCGTCGTCAGCGGCCAAGCCCTGGGTCCGCGAGGAACTGGACGCGGCCGTTGTCCGGCGCATCACCAGCAGCACGCGGCTTATCCCCGTCCGGCTGGACGACGCCCCTGTGCCGTCCCCGATCCAGCACCTCACCTGGATCAGCGCCGACCGGACACCAGAAGGGATCCGGTCGGCGGCCGAGCAGATCACCGACGCCCTGTACGCACGAGACAAGCGCCCCGCCGTCGCCCCGCCTACACCGCCGCGACGCCCATTCCCGGCCTCCCCCAGGCAGATTCCGCCTTGCTCGCCATCCTCATCGAGGAGGCCCTGGCCGCCGAGTTCCTGGCAGTCACATGGCCCGTCGTCAGAGCAAAGGCGGAGCAACGTGGCATGACCGCCGCAGCGATCGAGGAGGCCTTCGCAGCGCTGACGCAGAAGCGGTACCTCAAGGTCAGGTCCATCGCGGGCGGCCCGCACACAGTTGAGTTGTCGGCTACCGCGTTCCGGCGCGGCGTCGACGCCGTCGTGCCCGGCGCCGGGAAAGCGCGTCGGCAGATCATCGCCGCCCTCGTCAACGACCCTCCCGCGGGCGACCGCCAGGTGCACGATCTGGCTGCGCTGACCGGCAAGCCGCTGCTGTTCGTTCTCCAGTTCCTGAAGCAGATGGAGGAAGAAGGCGACGTGCAGGTCAGTCAGGGCCTCGGCGGGGTCTCGCGAGTTAGGGTCAGCCCGACACTCAAGCGGCGGCTCTGACTAAATCCGCTCCACCGTGCGCTGGATCCATCGCCTTCACCAACACCAAAGCCGCGGCGATGGAAGACGGATGCACCTACGGCGGCGAGCCTCGTTCTGGTCCTCACTCACCGATTCCCACGGTTTCTCCCGGTCTCCGGATCCGGTGCGCGGCCGCGGTGGCGGCGGGAGGCGACGCTGTCGTTCGTCGGGGTGGCTTGCCCGCTGCCGGATGGATGCGCGGCGCGGGCCGGGCCGGGCGGGGTAGTCAGGCCGGGACTTCTACCAACGACTGGCGACTTAGGTCCCTTCTCATAGGTGTTTGGTTCGCTAAGCCTTCATTGGACGTTGCTGATGAGCGGGTTCGTTTTGAACGGATTGCCATGGAAGCTGTCACAGATCTTGCCGCGCTAAATAGTTCAGAGAAGACGCTGGTCAGCGCAGCCCAGCAGGACACCGTCGCAGACCTGCGCGCGCAGGAGGACGGTGACCGGCCGGTGATCCGTGCCGAGTTGCTGCGCGAACTATGCACCGGCGGCCGCCAGTGGAACGTCAAGGACCGTATCCGCATGATCGGCGGGCGGGTCGAGGGACGCCTTGACCTGTCAGGTGCCCACCTGGCCCACCCGCTTGAGTTCACCGACTGCGCGTTCGGGGACATCGACCTGCGCAAAGCGCGGGCAGAAAAATCACTCGCGTGGGTCGGTGAGCGGGGCGCCAGGATCGGCGCGCTGCTCGCTGACGAGTTCGACAGTGACGCCGGCCTGACGGTCGCCGGGGTGACGGTAGCCGGCGTCATCTCCCTGCACTGGGCGAACGTGCGGGGTGACCTGCGCCTGACCAACAGCCACCTGGTGCCCCCGGCCGACCAGGCCGTCGCCGGGCGGGATGTGCGGGTCGGCGGGACCTTGTTCATGGACGGGCCGGACTTCCGCGCCGAAGGCGAGGTGTGCCTGCGCTCGGCGCACGTCCAGGGCGACGTCAACTGCCGTCACGCGCGCTTTGACAACCCGTCGGGCCGCAGCATCGACGGCGACCACCTGGTCGTGGACGGCGAGATCCTCCTGCAGGGATACCACGATGACACCCCCGTGCCCGCCCACTACGGCAGGAAGGAGGATTTCCACTCTAACGGCGAGGTCAGCCTGGAGTCGGCGCAGGTTCACCGGCTGCGGGCCACCGGCGGCAAGTTCGCCAACCCCTCCGGTTTCGCCCTGCACGCGGACGCCATGCACGCCGAGGACGGCATCTACCTGGACCGGGGGTTCGAGGCGACCGCGGAAGTACGGCTGGTCGGCGCGCGCATCACCGGCGAGCTGTGCTGCACCAAGGGCACCTTCAGCAACCCGAGCGGCATCGCGCTGAACGCGGAGGGGATCGAGGCTGACGATGTCTACCTCGACCGCGGCTTCACCGCCAAGGGCCAGGTCAGGTTCACCGACGCCCGGGTCAGGCGCCGGCTCAATGCCACCGGCGGTGACCTCCATAACGAGCACGCGGGCATGGGCGAGCTCGCGCTTGCCGCCGACGGCCTCGCCTGCGGTGAGGTCTTCCTGAACGAGGGCTTCCATGCCATCGGCGCGGTGAGCCTGACCGGCGCCAAAATCAAAGGGCAGCTGAACTGCACGGCCGGTTCCTTCGACAACCCGGACGGGTACGCGCTGTTCGCGGACTGGCTGACCACTCCCGGCATGGTCTACCTCGACAAGAGCTTCCGGGCGATAGGCGAAGTCCGCTTTGCCCGGGCCGCGGTGGGCCGCCAGCTCGTGTGCACCGACGGCACCTTCGACAACCAGCACGGCATCGCGCTCAACCTCACCGGCGTGAGGTGCCGGGGCGATGTGCTGCTGAACTCTACCGGGAGCGGGGGCAGGTACTTCCGCGCCACCGGGCAGGTCCGCATCAAGGACGCCCAGATCACCCGGGACCTGGACTTCACCAACGCCAGGCTGCACGGCGACGAGGGGGTGAACGCCCGCGGACTCACGGTGGGCGGCCACCTGACCTGGAAGCTCGACCCACCGCCAGAAGGCCCGACCGACCTGTCCCATGCCCAGATTGGCAGGCTCGATGACACGCCAGAAAGCTGGCCGGAAGGCCGCTACTCACTCACCGGAATTAGCTATCAGACGGTGAGCGACTTCTTGACACGCGAGCAGCGGAACATCGATTTCCGCTCACCCGATGCCTACCAGCAGTTCGCTCAGGCCGACCAGCAGGAATTCGAGCGGCGGAAATTCTGGCTCCGTCACACCGATGTCTATTCACCCGATGCCTACCAGCAGCTCGCCAACATCTATAGGCAAGCCGGACGGTATACCGACGCGCAGGAGATCCTTATCGCCAGCCAGCGAGACCTGCGCAACCCATACCGTGGCCGCCTTCCCTGGTACTCCAGGGTCTGGAGTTGGTTCATAGACATAAGCGTCGGGTACGGATACCGTCTGCAAAGACCTTTCATCATTCTTCTGGTTCTGATGCTGAGCGGCGGGCTACTGTACTTCTTGGGGGAGCACGCAGGGCTAATATATGCGACTCAGACCCGCCAGGTAATAGTCGCACCCCAACACCCTGTTGGCTATCCACCTTTCTACCCTTTCCAATACGCTCTACAGTTGCTGATTCCTGTACTTGACCTGCGCGAGGCCGCCTACTGGTTCCCGAACGCTGACATTATGCCCTGGGGATTCCTCCTGACAATTTACACATGGATAATGATTATGACCGGCTGGATGGTTGTTCTCGCCCTCATCCCCGGAATAAACCGCTACATTCGTAACAGATGAAACCCCCGGGCTCTGCGAGTGGCTCTAATTAGCCGCCGCCCTTCTATTCCTTCCCATATTTCCTTCCAGCTCCTGATCCCCGGCCTTGACCTGCGCGAAACAGCCAACTACCTGCCAAACGCGGGACCATCGGGTTGGAGCCCGGTTGGAGCTCGGCTCTAATGATCCTCACCTGGCTGATGATCATATTCGGCTGGGTGCTCGCCACCGCCGTCGTGGCCGGCGTGACCTGGCTCTTCCGGCAGAGGTGAGCTGAACAATGCTCGTCACCGCCAGCTCCGACGGGCGGCGCGGCTGTGGGACCCGCCCGGCGACTGCCTACGCACCTTCGCCGGCCACACCAACAGGGTCTGGGGGCGTGGCGTTCAGCCCAGATGGGCGCACCTCCAGCAGCGACAAGATGGCGCGCGCGTGGAACTGACCCGGAGCCAAAGGTGTTGAGAATCGAACGATTCCCGACATGATCAACTTCTGGCCGCCGGGCGCCCGGATCACGGCCCGCAGGGTGTTGGAAAACGTGTTGCGAAGCCTGGGGTGTTCAGCAAGTACAGGCAGGCCGTTTCTTATACAGCCGCCGCCATGGGGCCCCGGGTTCGTACCCGAGGGCGAACTGGCCCGTTGTCCAGGCCGGGCTCCGGGCCGGCGGATGGGAGACTTGCCACGTGCCCAGACGTACCTGGCTCGACAGCAAGATCGACGTGTTCCTGGAGGAGCTCGCCGCGTCCGGCATGCACCTGGACCGGCAGCGTGCCGGCGAGCTGATCACCGGGCAGGTCCGTGCCGTGGCAGCCCTCATGGCAGTCACCGAGGCAACTGCCCGCAGCTATCTCGGCGACGAGACCGTCACGGACATGGCCCGGCGGATGCTGTTCGAGGTGGCCGGCGAACGGCCCGGCGCCGACCTGCTGGCGGCGCCGCGGACCGTTCCGCTGCCGCTGGCCCTGGTGGGGATCACCGTCGCGGCCCTGGCCGAGGCGATGCAGGTGCGGGCGGCCAACGAGCCGCCCGGTCACCTCGGGGACGTCATCACCACCTACGCGCAGACGCTGTCCGGGTTCGGGCAGATCACCGCCGGCGCCGCGGCGGGGCCGGCCGGCGACCCGGCGGAGATCTTGTTCCCGCCGGCGTTGCTGCGCCGGGCCGCCAGGTACATCAGCGGCGCCGCCGACCTGGCCGCGAACGGCGGCAAGCTCCCGGACGGTATCCCCGAGACGGCACGCAGCCAGCTGGCCGCGACCCTGCGCCGCGACGCTGACGGACTGACCGCGCTCACGGCCGCCGGCTGACCAGGCACACCAGGGAACCAGGACAGTTCCCGCAAGGCGCTCGCCGCTCAGGTGCCTGCCGGTCAGGGCCACCGCCGCCATGTCCATGTACACCGGCACGGGGCTGGCAGGTGGCAGACCGGCAGCTCACGACCGCTACCGGAGATAGCACGTCTGAGTCGCCTCCTCCGGGGGCGGGATTCCCACAGGACGGCCAGCGGGTTATCAGAAGTAAGGTCCATTACTTCTGATAACCCCGATGGACTCCTGCGGGAACGTCCCTGATCCCTGGCACCGGGATCAGGGGCACACCGGGGATCTTCCCGATGTGCTGGCCTGGCCCGCCGAGCCAAGCTGGGGTCATGAACACGAACACTATGAACCAAACCCTCACCACCGAGCTCCGGGACGACGCTGGCCCGCAGTTCGGTCCCGAGCCGCAGCGCCCTGTCCTTCGCCGGCCCATCCAGGACCGCATGGTGGCCGGAGTCGCCGCGGGCCTGGCCCGCTACCTCGGCGTGGACGTGATGATCGTCCGGGTCGCCTTCGTGGTCTTTACCGTCTTCAGCGGCGCGGGCATCCCGCTTTACCTGGCCGGGCTGCTGCTGATCCCGGAAAAAGGCAGCGAGCAGTCCATCGCGGGCTCGCTCATCGAGTCCCTGCGGTCCCGGCCGCGGCAGCCGACAGTCGGCGGGCGGTAAACGGGTAAAGGGGGGACGGCATGCCAGCGCAAGCGCACCTCACCAGCGACTGCGGTTGCCAGCTCTCACGGATCGGCACACCGACGCTGGCCACGGTGGTCGTCCTGGCCGTCCTCGGGCTCGGGGTGATCTGCTGGATCATCAACAGCGCGGATCGCTGCGAAAGGGTGAACCGCATGCTGCTCGCCCGACGCGGTGACGCCAGGTGCCTAGACCTCGAGCCGGGCGCCTCCATTCAGCGTTTGCCCGTTTCGCCGGCCGCGCGCGTGAGCTGTCCTGCCTGCGGGCGGCACTGGGCGGGGATGCCCGCCTGTTGCTGGTGGCGGGGGCGCCGGAGTCGGCAAGACCCGATTTACCCGGGAGGCCATGCGCCTGGCCGCGGCCAGCGGGATGGTGGCGCTGTGAGGGCGTGCCTACCGCCGGTCAGGTGGCTGAGGATCTGGGCCCCAGCGTCTTGAGCACCGCGGTCACTGGCACCCGGACGATGTGAGCCAGCCCGTCCGGCACCCGAGTCAGCCGGCGGAGCAGGACGGGGATGCCCACGATGTCGCCGCGGGCCGCCGCCGTCAGCAGATCCAGGAGGTCCTGCCCGGCCGGCCGGGGCGGTTCGGCGATCTCGACGCGGGCGGCGACCACGGGCCCGAGCGATTCGCTCTCAACCCGGCCCAGCTCAGGCAGAAGCGCGAGCGCAGCCCGGTTCTCGGCCAGGATCTCGGCGGTGAAGTACTCGATCCCAACCTCGAGGGCGCGCTCGCTCAACCGGGCCAGCAGCGCGGAGCCGAGCCCGCGCCCCTGCCAGGCATCGACCACGGTCACCCCCAGGTCGGCGGTGTCGGGCTGGTCTGCCAGGCAAACGAACCGGCACTCCCCGACGATCTCCGTCGACGGCGGCGGCACGGCGACCAGCGCCTCGTGGTTTTCGTGGTCGACCTGGACCGCCGCCGTGAGGGTGGCCTCGGGGAGTTCGGGCATGACGGTGAACAACCGCCGGTAGCGGGATTGCTCGCCCAGGTTCGCGTAGGCCCGGACCAGGGCGGGGGCGTCACCCGGCTGCACCTGACGCACCTGCACGACGTCCCCCGAGCGGAGCGTGACGACCTCCGGCTGACTCGCTGCGGTCATGGCCAGATTCCTCTCTTCTTCTTCATATCGCTGCACTGCCGCCGGCCGGCCGCCCCGCTCCGTCGCAGGCCGCCGCCGGGCTCACCATAGGCCAGGAGACGCGCAGGGCGGCAACCGCTCACCAGCTTGTGCCGGAGGACCAATGCGGGGGACGATGCTTTATACCGAGGGCCGTCGATCCCCCGGGCTCGGTCGCTGCAGACTGAAGCTGTCGTGCCCCCGCGGGCTGGGACCCTCCGACGAAGGAGGAG
>Ga0335069_10017179_pt1 | contig 10085 bp, 12 predicted proteins | sample Lox_Sample_11_FD_206714 | JGI IMG/M metagenome (GOLD analysis project Ga0335069, IMG submission 206714) | Soil microbial communities from Loxahatchee National Wildlife Refuge, Florida, United States - Lox_Sample_1.1 | ecosystem: Environmental > Terrestrial > Soil > Wetlands | place: USA...
GGTGCCGGTTTTCACCGGCCAGCTGAATGCCGTCGACCAGCCGGGCTCCGAGCTCGGGCTGGGCGAATGGCTCGCCATCGGCATCGGCTCGGCACTGGTCATCGGTGGCGGCGTCTGCGCGGCGATCTGCAGCGATAGCCATCACCACGGCGGCGAGGGCGGCGCTGAGGGCGGCGAAACCTGACGTTCAGGGGCGCTCGCGCCTCGAGACTAACTGCGTCGGCGAATACCGACGTGGACTGACGGTATCTGGCTCCAGCTGACCGACGGCGCCCCAAGGGAGTCGCCGCAATGCTGGCTGCGTTATGGCGGTTCTGCAAGGGATAGGCTGGCAGCATGCCAAGGAACCGGTTGCCATAAGGTTGCGGCGTTGCTGCCGATCGCTCCCCTCCCATGATTGGGTGTGCCATGATGCTCTGTCTACCGGACGTCCTGAAGCGGGACGAACTGGAGCGGATACGGGCCGCGCTGGCGGCCGGCGAATTCGTCGATGGCCGAGCGACCACGGGCGCCCTTGGCCGGCGGGTCAAGAACAACCTGCAGTTGCCACAGGATTCCGATGCCACGCGGGTGCTTGCCCAGATAATCGAAGGGGCCCTGCGCCGCCACATCATGTTCGATTGGGCGGTGTGGCCGAAGCGGATCGACGGCATCCGCTTCAGCCGCTACGACCCCGGCATGGAATACGGCGCGCATATCGACAATGCCCTCATGGGCCGGCGCCGGGCGGCGCGCGACCAGGATGCGCCGGTCCCGCTGCGCGGCGATGTGGCGTTCACGGTCTTCCTCAGCGATCCCACCGACTACGATGGCGGCGAGCTCGTGATCGAGTCCCCGCTCGGCCCGCAGGAGATCAAGCTGGCGGCGGGCGAGGCGGTCGTCTATCCGGCCTCGACCCTCCACCGGGTTGCCCGGGTCACGCGCGGTCGCCGGCTCGCGGCCGCGGGGTGGGTGCAAAGCCAGATCCGCGACCCGGCGCAACGGGAGATCCTCTACGACCTCGAGCGGCTGAAGCGCTTCCTGGCCGAGAAGCTGCCGGACGCGCAAGAGGCGACGCTGGTCTTCAAGACCCAGTCCAATCTCCTGCGCATGTGGGCGGAACCCTAGCTCGCTCCGTTGCCCCTTGGCGCTGGCGCCCCTGCGGATGACCCGCTATAAGGCCGCCACTTCACGGGCAGGAGAGCAGGAGACCATGGCCATCGAGCGTACGCTGTCGATCATCAAGCCGGATGCCACCCGACGCAATCTTACGGGAAAGATCAACGCGAAGCTCGAGGGGGCCGGGCTGCGCATCGTCGCGCAGAAGCGGCTGTGGCTGAGCCGCACGCAGGCCGAGTCCTTCTACGCCGTTCACCGCGAGCGGCCGTTCTTCAAGTCGCTGTGCGAATTCATGTCAAGCGGCCCGGTCGTGGCGCAGGTGCTCGAGGGCGAGAACGCGGTGACGCGGAACCGCGACGTCATGGGCGCCACCAATCCGGCCAACGCGGCACCGGGCACGATCCGCAAGGAGTTCGCCGAATCGATCGAGGCCAACTCCGTGCACGGCTCGGACTCGGCGGACAATGCGAAGATCGAGATCGGCTTCTTCTTTGCCGGACTGGAGATCGTCGGCTAACGGCGCGAGACCGATCAGCGCAAGACCGGCCGGCGCGATCAGACCAGGAAGATCCGCATCAGCAGCAGGATGACGGCGACTGCCACCGTGACCACGGTGATCAGCTTGCTGACGCTGCCCCACATCTGCTGCCGTTCCTGCAGGAGGTCGTCGTTGGTGGTCATGCTGCTCAGCTCCGTCTATTCCCTGTGGGCCGGCGGCAACCGCCGCGGGCGACCTTCTTACCCCAGCTTCCGCACGGCGGCAACGGGCCGGCGCGGGCGGCGAGCGGTCAGGGTAGGGGATTGATCGAGGCGAATTCCGGCGCCTGTCCGCCGGCAACAACGGCCTGCTCGCCCGCGACGCGTACGCACCCTGCGGCGATCCAGCGCAGGGCCTGCGGATAGATGCGGTGTTCCTCGACCAGCACGCGCGCCGCCAGAGTCGCCGGGGTGTCGTCGGCGCGGACCGGCACGGCTGCCTGGGCGATGATCGGGCCGGTGTCCGTCTCGTAGCGGACGTAGTGCACGGTACAGCCGGCGAAGCGCACGCCGGCTTCGATGGCGCGGCGATGGGTGTCGAGGCCGGGGAATGCCGGCAGCAGCGACGGATGGACGTTGATCATGCGATCGCGCCAGGCCTCGACGAAGCCGCGCGTCAGCAGGCGCATGAATCCGGCGAGGCAGACGAGCTCTGTCCCCACGGCCTTCAGTCGCCGGTCCATCTCGGCATCGAAGCCGGCGCGATCGGCATAGGACCGGTGATCGACGACCGCCGTGGGAATGCCGGCCGCGGCCGCATGGGCGAGGCCGGCGGCATCCGGGTTGTTGGCCAAGACGAGGACGACCGCGGCTTGCGCGTCGGGCGCACGGCAGGCCTCGATAAGCGCCTGCATGTTGCTGCCGCGGCCGGAGATCAGGATCGCCGTCTTCAGCCGCGCCACGCCGTCTCCATGTTCGCGATGACGCACCGCGGTCGGCCGCTGCGCTGTGCGACGATGCGGCCGACGCGATGCACGCGCTCGCCGCCTTCGGACAGCAGCGCCTCTACGTCCTTGGCGTCCTCGGCGCCGACCACGGCCACCATGCCGATGCCGCAGTTGAACACCCGCGCCATCTCGTCGTTCGCGACCCCGCCTTCCTGCATGAGCCAGCGGAACACGGGCGGTAGCGACCAGGCACTGGCATCGAATTCGGCGCCGCAGGTCTCCGGCAGCACGCGCGGCACATTCTCGACGAGGCCGCCCCCGGTGATGTGAGCGAGGGCCTTCAAGCGGCCGGTGCGCGCCGCGGCCAGGCAGCTCTTGACGTAGATCCGCGTCGGCGCCAGCAGGACCGCGCCGAGGCTCTCGCCGCGCGCGAACGGCGCCGGTGCGTCATAGGCAAGGCCGCTTGCCTCGACGATGCGGCGGACCAGGGAGTAGCCGTTCGAATGCACGCCTGTCGAGGCGAGACCAAGGATGACATCGCCGACGCCGACGGCCTCGCCGGTGATCGCCTGGCCGCGCTCGACGGCGCCGACGGCGAAGCCTGCCAGGTCATAGTCGTCGCCGGCGTACATGCCGGGCATCTCTGCGGTCTCGCCGCCGATGAGCGCGCAGCCGGCCTCGCGGCAGCCGACGGCGATTCCTTGGACGATCGCTGTGCCGGTCTCGACGTCGAGCCGCCCGCTGGCGAAGTAGTCGAGAAAGAACAGGGGCTCGGCGCCCTGCACGACCAGGTCGTTGACGCACATGGCCACGAGGTCGATGCCAATGGTGTCATGGCGGGCGGTGGCGATGGCGAGCTTCAGCTTGGTGCCGACGCCGTCGGTGGTGGCGACGAGAATGGGATCGTGATAGCCGGCCGCCCGGGGATCGAAGAAGGCGCCGAAGCCGCCGAGACTGGCGGCGGTGCCGCTGCGCGCCGTCGCCCGGGCTAGGGGCTTGATCGCCTCGACCAGAGCGTTGCCGGCGTCGATGTCGACACCGGCGGATTTGTAGGTCCGGCTGTTTATGGCGTCCTCCCCGGCGATGCGCTATAAGTCGCAGCAGCCGACGGCTCGGCGGTCGACCGGCGGCAAGATACTTGATCTTCAAGGGTTTGCAATGCTGAGAGGCGCTCGTCACATCGCCGCGATGGCGATTCTATGCGGCCTGGTCATGGGCTTCGCTCTGATGGCCGGCGGCGACCGCGCGCGGGCCGCCAATCCTTATGAGGTGACCGGGGTGCCCGTCGACGTGACGGCGGCAGACGCGGCCACTGCCCGAGATCAGGCGATCGTCCAGGGCCAGCGCAAGGCCTTCACGATGCTGATGGAGCAACTGGTCGGCGCCGACAAGGCCGCCGCGATTCCGACGCCGAGCGATGCCGCCCTTGGAACGATGGTGCAGGATTTCGAGGTCGAGTCCGAGCGCCTGTCGTCGGTCCGCTACATCGGCACGATGACGTTCCGCTTCGACGCGGATTCGGTCAATGCCTTGATCGGCCGCCCCGCCGAATCCGGAGTCGATGTAAGTGGCGGCACCATGCCGACCGGCCCGACCCAGACCCTGAGCGTCGCCGTTCCGATCGCGAGCCTGCGCGACTGGGTGGAGGTCCGCCGCCGGCTGTCCGGCGTTCCGGCGGTGCAACGGGCGGAGGTGCGTTCCCTGGCGCGCGCCGAAGGAGAGCTCAATCTCGTCTACGTCGGCGATCCGACGCAGCTGGCCCAGGCGCTGGCGCAGCGGCAGCTGTCGTTGTCGCAGGACGCGCAACAGTGGGTCCTGCGGCTCGGCGGAGTCGGGGCGCAGTAGCGGACGTCTTGAGCGCGTCCCGCAGCCGCCTCGTCGCAGCACTGCCCAACCTGATCAGCTTGGCGCGGCTGCTGGCCGTGCCGCTGACGGTATGGCTGATCCTGCAGGACCGCTATGGCGCCGCCTTCTGGGTCTTCGCCGCCGCCGGCGTCTCCGATGCGATCGACGGCTTCATCGCCAAGAATTTCGGCGCCCGCACGGTGATCGGCGGATTCCTCGATCCGCTCGCCGACAAGGCCCTCCTCGTGAGCGTCTACGTCACGCTTGGCTATCGCGGGCAGGTCGAAACCTGGCTCGTCATCCTCATCGTCTTCCGCGACGTGCTGATCATCGGCGGCGCCATCCTCTATCAGACCGTGACGCAGTCGCTGACCATGCAGCCGCTGCTCATCAGCAAGGTCAATACCGCGGCGCAGATCATCCTGGCGATCCTGCTGCTGAGCAAGCTGGGACTCGGCATGGCCGACGACCACGACATCATCGCCGCCATGGTCCATGTGGTCGCCGCATCGACGCTACTGTCGGGCGGCGCCTATGTCGCCATCTGGGGCTGGCGCATCTTCCGCATGGAGGATGCCCGGTGAACGCGGCGCGGCAATACCGCTTCTGGCTCATCGGGATCGGCGTGGCCCTCGTGGCGCTCTATCTGCTGCGCGGCGTCATGCTGCCGTTCGTCGCGGGCATGGCCATTGCCTATTTTCTCGATCCGTTGTGCGACCGCTTGGAACGTTGGGGCTGCCCGCGGACCCTGGCGACCACGATCGTGCTGATCGGCTTCACGGTGCTTGCCGTCGCGATCCTCCTCCTGGTGATTCCGCTCGTTGAGGCGCAGGCCGCCGAACTGGCCAAGGATCTTCCCGGTCTGGTCGCGACTTTGCAGGCGCGTCTTGAGCCTTTCTGGCAGATCGTCTTCCAGTATCTCTCGGCGGACGAGATCGCGCAGCTGAGGGTCATGCTCGGCGAGCAGGCCGGCGGCATCGTCCGCTGGCTCCCCAGCGCGCTCGGCGGCGTGCTGAGCAATGGCCTGGCGCTGGTGAATCTTCTGTCGCTCGTTTTCATCACGCCTGTCGTCACGTTCTATCTCTTGCGCGACTGGGACCATCTGGTGGCTCGTGTCGACAGCTGGATCCCGCGTGAACATCTCGAGGTCGTGCGCGAGCAGGCGCGGCTTATCGACCATACGCTGGCCGGGTTTGCCCGCGGCCAGGCGACCGTCTGTCTCGTGCTCGGCGTCTTCTACGCGCTCGGGCTGACCGTGGTCGGCCTGGAATTCGGATTGGTCGTCGGGCTGATAGCCGGCATCCTCTCCTTCGTCCCCTATGTCGGAACGATCACGGGATTCGTGACGAGCATGGGGCTCGCCTTCGTGCAGTTCTCCGATCCGCTGTCGATCGGGCTGGTGTTCGGCGTGTTCCTGATCGGGCAGGTGCTCGAGGGGCAGTTCCTCACGCCCAAGCTGGTCGGCGATCGCATCGGCCTGCATCCGGTGTGGGTGATCTTCGCCCTGCTTGCCGGCGGGACATTGTTCGGCTTCGTCGGCGTGCTGCTGGGGCTGCCAGTCGCCGCCGTCGTCGGCGTACTCGCGCGCTTCGGCCTTAGCCGTTACGAGCAAAGCCCGTACTATCGGAGCGGCTCGTCGCCGAAGGGCGTCCCGGTGAGCGACAGCGTGGTCGCACCGCGCGACCTGCCGTCGCCCGATTGACGTTGCCGCGGGATCGACGGGTGACGCAGCTACCGCTCGAATTCGGCTTTGCCCCGTCCTTCGCGGCGGCCGACTATCTTGTTTCCCGCTGCAACGAGAACGCCTTTGCTTGGGTCGAACGGTGGCCGCTCTGGCCGGGGCCGGCGCTGGCGGTCTGCGGGCCGCCCGGTTGCGGCAAGACACATCTCGCTCATGTCTGGCAGGCGCGGTCGAATGCGGCGTTCATCGATGCAAGCCAGCTGGCGACTGCCGATCCCGCGCAATTGCTGCAGCTTGCGGGAAGCTGCGTCGTCGACTCCATCGCGGGCGCAACCTTCGACAGCAGTGTCGAGCGGGCGCTGCTGCACCTCTACAACATGGTCGTCGAGCGGCGCGGCCAGCTGATGCTGTGCGCGGAAGCGCCGCCGGCGCGCTGGCCGGTGAAACTGGCCGACCTGCGCTCGCGCGTCTCTGCCGCCGCAGTCGTGACGATCGAGCCGCCCGACGACGGTCTGCTGGAAACGCTGCTGGCGAAATTGTTTGCCGACCGTCAGCTTGCCGTCGATCGCGGCACGATCATTTATATCGTCACGCGCATGGAGCGCTCGTTCGATGCGGCCCGCCGGCTCGTCGATGCGATCGATCGCGCGGCGATGGCGGCGCACCGCCGGCCATCGCTCGGGCTGGTACGCGAAGTCCTCGAACGCAGTGCCGGCTAGCGGCCGGCGCTACCAGGTACGGACGGGGCCGACGTCGAGATGAATAAAGTTCTGGCCGGGATAGTAGCCGACGCCGCCGAGCTGCATATCGAGCGCAATCTGATGGGCTTCGGCGAGCGGCAGGCCGTTGAAGCGCACATCGACCGCCTCGCCCTTGATGTGCAGGCTATCCTTAGCGACATGCTCGCCGCGTTTCAGCAGCATGCGATTGGTGGCCGCCGAGCGATAGCCGCAGACCACTTCGAAGGAGCTGCGATAGTCGGTCCGCAGCTTCAGCGCATACAGGAGATCGAGAAGCCGAACGTCGATGCGATGCTCCGCCTCGCAGTGGCGGTCACGGAACAGATGATTGATTTCGTCCAGTGCCGTGGGCAGGTAGCGACCCTGCTCGAGATAAGGCCCGACGAAACTCTCGTCGCTCCATCGGGTATGCAGGGCCAGCATCCGCGTCGCCGCCACGGCGGCCGACGAGGTATCTGGTCGGATGACCAGGGCGGTCGCCGCCGCCGCCGAGAAGAAAAGGAACGTCCGCCTCGAATATGACACCTCAGCGTGTGCCATTCGCCCCTCCCCCAGAAGCGAGACCATCGGTCTCTCGTTGATCGGACGCCGACCGTGCATCGGCTCGATGTTCCCCGACTAACGCATGAGGCGCGGCGGGTCAACCATCGAGTCTGAGGCGGCCGTTACCGACCAGAATGGCGCGCGCCCAGGAAATCCATCGGCCCGTGCCTAACAACGCCTTAGCACTCGTCGTCTAATTTGCGCCGTATTGGTTGACAGCGCGTTAAGCCTAGTCGTCGTCACAAATTTGAAATAGTTTTGTCCGATGTGCGGCGCACTCGGCAAAGGCTATAAGACGGCCATGCCGGATGAAGTCGAGATCAAGCTTCGACTGTCGCCCGATCGCGCCAGTCGGCTGAAGCGGTCTGCCTTGCTGCGCTCCCTGGTGCGGGGCCGCGGCAGGACGCGCCGCTTGCTGAGCGTGTACTTCGACACGCCACGGCTCGAACTGAAGGCGGCGGGTGCGGCCCTGCGCATCCGACAGGTCGGTCAGCGCCGCATTCAGACGATCAAGCTGCCGGTCGACGCGCCAAGCGGCTTGCAGACCTTTCGCGAGATCGAGGGCGATGTCGCCGGCGACGTCCCCGATCTCACGCGGATTCCCGAAGCGGAGATGAAAACGCATCTCGGCGACCCAGGCGTTGCCGCCGCCCTGGCTCCGGTTTTCACGACCGAGTTTCGGCGCACGGTGTGGCCGCTGATGCTGCAGGAGAGCGAAATCGAGGTGGCCTTCGACGTCGGAGAGATTCGCGCCGGCGAGCGGCGCCTGCCGATCTGCGAGGTGGAATTCGAGTTGAAATCCGGCAGCAGCGTGCGGTTGGCGGAGCTGGCGCTGGCGTTGCACCGAGAAGTACCGGTCGCGTGGGAATATGATACCAAGGCGGCGCGCGGCTATCGGCTGGCGGCCGACGAGCCGGCGGGGCCGGAGAAGGCGCGTACAAGCACGGTCGGCCACGACATGACGGGCCGCGTCGCCTTCGTGACCGTTGCCCAGTCATGCCTGCAGCAGATCAGGGCCAACGAGGCCTGTGCTCGCCGCGGCCAGGATCTTGAAGGCGTGCATCAGCTTCGCGTCGGGCTGCGGCGCCTGCGCGCCCTGATCGGCGCCTATCGCCGCGGCGTGGCCGTGGAATTCGGGAACTATCTGGCGCGGGAACTCGACTGGCTGCAGACGCAATTCGGCGCCGCGCGCGACTGGGACGTGTTCATCGCCGAATCGCTGCAGCGGCTGCGCATGCGCCTGCCGGCCGACCCGGCCGTGTCGGCGATGCTGAAGGCGGCCGCGACGCTGCGCGACGAGAGTTACGTCACCTTGCGCGCCACCCTGGACGAACCGCGCTACACGGAGCTGCTGCTGCGATTCCATCTGGCGCTGATGGACGGGAGCTGGGCCGCGGCGCCCGAAAGCGGCGGCGACATTCTCGATCGACCGGTTGCGGAATTCGCGCAGATCGTGCTCGGCAAGCGATACAAGAAGCTGCGCGCCGTCGGCGGGAAACACGCCGACCTCCCGGAGGAGGAGTTGCATCGCCTGCGCATCGCCGGCAAGAAGCTGCGCTACGCGGCCGAGTTCTTCCGCGGTCTCTATCCGAAGAAGCCGGCGGCGAAGTTCATCGGCGCGCTGGCGGACGTGCAGGACCAACTCGGTTCGCTCAACGATGCCGTCGTCAGCCGGCAGCTGCTTCTCTCGCTCGAGGGGCGGATCGCCAACGCCAACGACATCGAAGCCGCGCGGCATGCCAGCGGCCTGATCCTCGGTTGGCAGGCGGCGCGGATCGATAGGGATCTGGCCGATTTTGAAGGGACCTGGCGCAAGCTGCGCGGGCGCTCGCCGTTCTGGACGAAAGACGCGTACTAGTCGTCGCCTGGCAGCCCGGCCGGGATCATGAAATCGGTGAGCGTCCCGGTGCCGAAGCCGATCTGCTGCCAGCGATCGATGTGGAGGACGATGACGGCCAGGCCCGACGTCGGATATTTCTCGCGCATGCGCGCCAGGGCATGGCGGTCGCCGCGCCCGGCAAGGCCCGCCGCCAGCCGCTCGATCCCGGGATTGTGACCGACCATCAGGACGCTGGAGACCTTGTCGGCGACCTCCTGCAACCGCTGTATCATGCTTTCGGCGGAGGCGAGATACAACTTGCGGTCGAACTTCGTCGGTATCTCCGCGTCGAAGGCGGTTTCGAGCAAGGCCAGGGTTTCCCGCGTCCGCTTGGCGGCGGAACATAGGATCAGGTCCGGTCTATAGCCATGGGCCCGCATGTATTCGCCCAGCGCCGGCGCATCGCGCCGACCGCGCGCCGCCAGCGGGCGGTCGAAATCCTCGATAGCGCCATCGGATCGATCCGATTTCGCGTGGCGCAGCAGATACAGCGTCTTCGTCGCCATGCAGCCCAACCCCTTCGCAAACCGCAGCCGAGACTAGCGCGCCCGATGCCCGCCCGGCCAAGGTTTCAGTTTTTCACATACTCGTCATGACAGATTTGATGTCTGCGTATAGAATCGCCGGCGCAGGAGATATCGCCATGAATGACGTTGCCGCCCAGGAACAACCAAACCCGCTCGTCGGCTCGCCGGCCCGGTTCTTCAACCGTGAGCTGTCCTGGCTCGCCTTCAACGAGCGCGTCCTCGAGGAGGCCACCAATGCCGCGCATCCCCTGCTCGAGCGGCTGAAGTTCCTGTCGATATCGGCCAACAATCTCGACGAATTCTACATGGTGCGCGTCGCCGGCCTGAAGGGCCAGGTCGCGGCCGGCG
>Ga0335069_10017180_pt1 | contig 10085 bp, 9 predicted proteins | sample Lox_Sample_11_FD_206714 | JGI IMG/M metagenome (GOLD analysis project Ga0335069, IMG submission 206714) | Soil microbial communities from Loxahatchee National Wildlife Refuge, Florida, United States - Lox_Sample_1.1 | ecosystem: Environmental > Terrestrial > Soil > Wetlands | place: USA: Florida...
GTAGGACTGCCCGGCATACATGAGGCTGAGGATCCCCTGCACGACCTCGTCTCCTTCGATACCGAGCATTGCCGTCCCCAGAATGCGTTCGCTGTCTGCGTCCACCACCAGCTTCAGGAATCCCAGCGTCTCGTCGCGCTCGCGTGCCCGGCCGATGCTGTCCATATCGAGCCGGCCCACCAGCAGCCGCTTGCCGCTGGCGCGCGCCTCGCGCTCGGTCATGCCGGCGCGGCCAAGGGGTGGATCGATGAATAGTGCATAGGTCGTAATGCGGTCGCTCACCTTGCGCTCGGCCCCATCGAACAGGTTGGCGGCAACGATCTCGTAGTCGTTGTAGGATGTGTGCGTGAACGCGCCGCGGCCATTGCAGTCGCCGATCGCCCAGATCCCCGCAACGCTTGTCTGCAATTGGTCGTCGACGACGATGTAGCCGCGCTTGTCCGTCGTCACGCCGGCCTTGTCCAAGCCCAGGTCATGCGTGTTGGGTATACGGCCGACCGCCAGCAGCAGGTGCGATCCCGCCACCCGTTTCGAAGCCTCAGCGCAGTCGAGACCGGCCACGATCTTCTTGCCGTGCATCTTCATGGTGATGCACTCGGCCTTTGGGCGCACGACGATCCCCTCGCCCTCCAGGATCCCGCGGACCGCATCGGAGACCTCGGGATCCTCACGGCCGATCAGGCGCTCGCCCATCTCGATCACCGTCACCTTGCTCCCGAATCGCCGATACATCTGGGCGAATTCGAGTCCGATATAGCTGCCGCCGATGACGAGCAGATGTTCCGGCAGCACATCGAGATCGAGCATCGTGGAATTGGTGAGATAGGGAACGTCTTTGATGCCCGGCATGTCCGGAATGTTGGCGCGCCCGCCGACATTGATGAAGATGCGCTCGGCCTCCAGCAGTTCGCCGTTGACGCGCACCGTCTTCGGCCCTTCGAAGCGGGCATGGCCCTTGTAGACGGTAACGTTGTCGGTCGACCGCATCCATTTGGCGATCCCCCGCGTGTCATTGTTGACGATCTCGTCCTTGCGGGCCTTCACCTTCCGCATGTTCACTTTGACCCCGCCTTTGATGGCGACGCCGAAATCCGCGGCGCGGCGCGCCATGTAGGCGGCCCGTGCGCTGGCGACCAGGGTCTTGGTCGGGATGCAGCCCGTGTTCACGCAGGTACCGCCGAACCGCTTGCGCTCGATCACAGCGACTTTCAAACCCTCGTCGGCCATGCGCGAGGCCAGCGGCGGCCCCGACTGTCCCGTGCCGATGACGATGGCGTCGTAGCGCGTGGCCATGAGTCGATCTCTCCCTGTTCGTCGATGAAGCGCCGTGCCGGATGCTTGACAAGGTCGCCCCCGCCCGAAAGTCTGCCATGCCAGGCTGGGGGATTGCCATCGCGATGACTTTCCGTTCCTTCATGACGGCGAAGCCGTGGACGCCGCGCAGCGACGAGGCGGGAGCACGCGCGGCCGCGCGCGGCATTCTCTCCTGCATGGACATGCGCGCCCCCATCCCAGACAAGAAATGACCGAGCCCGCGGGCAGCGTCTGGTTCGGCTGGGATCCGCTGTGGGTATCGACCGTCCTGCTCGTCATCACCTATGGCGCCATCATGACGGAGCGCATCAACCGCGCTGTCGTCGCGCTTCTCGGCGCCGGCCTGATGATTCTGACCGGCGTCATCGATCAGACGCAGGCGATTGCCGGCGAGGACTTCAACACGCTGGCCCTCCTCGTCGGCATGATGCTGCTCGTCGCCATCGCGCAGAGAAGCGGCATGTTCCAGTACCTCGCGATCTGGTCGGCGAGGGCGGCCCGCGGCCGCCCCTGGGCGATACTGGCCCTGCTGTCGGTCGTCACTGCCCTGGTCTCGGCCCTGCTCGATAACGTCACGACCGTGTTGCTCATCGCGCCGGTGACCCTGATCATCACCGATCAGTTGAGGGTGCCGTCGTACCCGTTCCTGTTCACGGAGATCCTGGCTTCCAACATCGGCGGCACCGCAACGCTGATCGGCGATCCACCCAACATCATCATCGGCTCGGCGGCCGGACTGGCCTTCAACGATTTCGTCCTCCATCTGACGCCCGTCATCATCGTCGTGCTGGCCGCGCAGGTCCTCCTCAATCACCTCATCTGGGGCCGGCACATGCAGGCCGACCCAACCACGCAGGCCCGCATCATGGCCCTCGACCCGCGCGAGACCATCAAGGACCGGCGCCTCTTGCGTCAATCTGTTGTCGTCCTCGGTCTCGTGATCCTCAGCTTTGTCCTGGCGCGTGCGATCCGCCTCGAGGCGGGAACAATCGCTCTGTGCGGTGCCACCCTTTTGCTGCTGCTCGACAATCTCGGTCGCTCGGTCGAGATGCAGGTGCAACGCATCAACGAGACCTTCGCACAGGTGGAATGGATCACGATCTTCTTCTTCATCGGCCTCTTCGTTGTCGTCGCCGGGGTCGAGCATGCCGGTCTGCTCGACTGGTTCGCGAAGGAGATCGTCGGCCTGACGGGCGGTAGCCTCGGCGCCACGGCGATGGTGATTCTCTGGGCATCGGCCGTCTTGTCGGCTATCATCGACAACATCCCCTTCGTGGCCACCATGATACCCGTGATCAAGGGCATGGCGCCGACCTTCGGCGGTCCCGAAGGGCTGCTCCCGCTCTGGTGGTCGCTCTCGCTCGGGGCCTGCCTCGGCGGCAACGGCACGCTGATCGGCGCCAGCGCCAACCTCACGGTCGCCGGCATCGCCGAGCGCGCCGGCATCCCCTTCCGCTTCCTCACCTTCCTGAAGCTGGCCCTGCCGATGATGCTGATGAGCATCGTCATCAGCACCGTCTACATATATGTTCGGTACCTGACGTGACTTTCCGCAGGAGAGGCCCGGCATGGATCTGACCGGCGAATTCCGCATCGCGGCACCGCGCGAGACCGTGTGGAAGGCCCTCAACGACCCTGAGATACTCAAGCAGAGCATTCCCGGCTGTGACGAGATCCAGAAACTCTCGGACACCGAGATGACCGCCAAGGTCACCGCCCGCGTCGGTCCGGTGAAGGCGAGCTTCAGCGGCAAAGTGACGTTGTCCGATCTCGATCCACCGAACGGCTACAAGATCGCCGGCGAGGGCCAGGGCGGCGTAGCCGGCTTCGCCAAGGGAAGCGCCGACGTGCGCCTCAAGCCGGACGAAACCGGCGCCGGCACGGTGCTCAACTACACTGTCAACGCCGCCGTCGGGGGCAAGCTGGCCCAGATCGGTTCCCGCCTGATCGAGGGCACGGCCCGCCAGATGGCCGACCAGTTCTTCGGCAAGTTCGCCGAGGTCGTCACAGCCAGCACGACAGCCACGCCCACGCCGGAGACGGCCGCGCCGGCCGCAGTGACATCTGTACCGACACCAACGACAGAGTCGCGCGGCCTCAAGCCCGTCATCTGGGTAACCGGCCTCATCGCTATCGTCGTCATTTTGCTGCTGATTTTCGGCGTAAAGTGGTGATCGGCCGATGCCCAAGGAACATCGTTACGCCGCCTCGCTCGCCTGGACCGGCAACCGCGGCACGGGCACCAGCGCCTACACGGCCTACGACCGCGCCCACGTTATCCAGGTGGCCGGGAAGCCGCTGATACCCGGCTCGTCCGATCCGGCCTTTCGCGGCAACCCTGCCCGCTACAATCCGGAAGAGCTGCTCGTCGGCTCGCTCGCCGGCTGCCATATGCTCTGGTACCTCCATCTCTGCTCGACCGCCGGCATCGTCGTTACGGAATATGTCGACCGCGCCGAGGGCACGATGATCGAGGAAGCCGACGGCAGCGGCCGCTTCACCGCCGTGGTCCTCAAACCAGAGGTCACGGTCAAGTTAGGTACCGACGTGTCGAAGGCGCGCGAACTCCATGCCGCTGCCCACAATATGTGCTTCATCCCCAATTCCATGAACTTCCCGGTCGCCCATGAGCCGACGATCCGGGCTGAGGCTCATCCGTAACAGGATACCACCCGTTCAGCCTTGACCTGCGGCATCACCCTATTGAAACTACAGGGTGAATGCGCGCCGGTTGAGAAGGTCGCGCAAGGGATTTTGGGTCGCACCAAACGGCCCGTTCGGCGTCAGGGGCGGATCAGCCCGCCTCGGCTTTAACAGGGAGGATCGCATGCCCACCGTTTCCATGACGGTGAACGGCAAGGCAGAGTCGGGAGACGTCGAGGCCCGCACGCTGCTCGTTCACTTCATCCGCGAGAAACTCGGCCTGACCGGTACCCATGTCGGCTGCGACACCAGCCAATGCGGCGCCTGCGTCGTGCATGTCGACGGCAAGTCCGTCAAAAGCTGCACCATGCTGGCCGTACAGGCGCAAGGCGCCAAGGTCACGACTATCGAGGGGCTCGCCACCAACGGCACGCTGCATCCGATGCAGGAGGCCTTCCGCGAGAATCACGGGCTTCAATGCGGCTTCTGCACGCCCGGCATGGTGATGAGCGCCGTCGATCTCGTGCAGAACAACCCCAATCCCAACGAGCATGACGTGCGCGAGTGGCTGGAGGGCAACATCTGCCGCTGTACCGGCTACCACAATATCGTGAAGGCCATCCTGGCCGGCGCGCAAGCGATGCGGAAATAGGGAGGCACGCCATGGCTTTCATCGGACAGGCCGTAAAGCGCAAGGAAGACTTCCGCTTCCTCACCGGCGGCGGCAACTACACCGACGACATCAATCGCCCCCGCCAGACCCACGCCTACATCCTCCGGTCCCCGCACGCGCACGCCGACATCAAGAGGATCGACGTTAGCGCCGCCAAGAAGGCGCCGGGCGTCGTCGCGGTCTTCACCGGCGCCGACTACGCTGCCGACAAGAAGGGCGGCCTCCCCTGTGGTTGGCTGGTGAAGAACAAGGACGGCTCGCCCATGGCTGAGCCGCCACACCCGCCGCTCGTCGCCGATCGCGTGCGCCATGTCGGCGATCATGTCGCCGTCGTCATCGCGGAGACGCGGGAGCAGGCCAAGGACGCGGCCGCCCTCATCGAGGTCGACTATCAGGAGTTGCCGGCCATCATCGCCACCGGCGACGCCACCAAGGCCGGCTCCGCGCAAGTGTGGGAGCAGGCCAAGAACAACGTCTGCTACGACTGGGACCTCGGCGACAAGGCGGCGACCGAGGCGGCCTTCGCCAAGGCGGCCAACGTCGTGAAGATCGACATCGTCAACAACCGCCTGATCCCGAACGCGATGGAGCCGCGCGCCGCCATCGGCGAGTACGACCGCGCCACCGGCGACTACACGCTCTACACCACCAGCCAGAACCCGCACGTCATCCGCCTGCTCATGGGCGCCTTCGTGCTGCAGATCCCCGAGCACAAGCTGCGCGTGGTGGCGCCGGACGTCGGCGGCGGCTTCGGCTCCAAGATCTATCACTACGCCGAGGAAGCCATCGTCACCTGGGCGGCCGGCAAGATCGCCCGGCCCATCAAGTGGACCGCGGAGCGCAGCGAGTCCTTCATGTCGGATGCGCATGGCCGCGACCACATCAGCCATGCCGAGCTTGCGCTCGACAAGGACAACAAGTTCATCGGCCTCAAGGTCAGCACGGTCGCCAACATGGGCGCCTATCTCTCGACCTTCGCGCCCTGCATCCCGACCTATCTCTACGCCACGCTGCTGGCGGGCGTGTACAGCACGCCCGCGATCTACGTCGAGGTGAAGGCAGTGTTCACCAACACGGTCTGCGTCGACGCCTATCGCGGCGCCGGCCGGCCCGAGGCCAGCTACCTGCTCGAGCGTCTCGTCGACAAGGCGGCCCGCCAACTGAAAGTGGATCGCGCCGAGCTGCGGCGGAAGAACTTCATCCCGCGCGACGCCTTCCCGTACCAGACTCCGGTTGCGCTCCAATACGACAGCGGCGATTACCACTCGACGCTCGACATTGCACTGAAGACAGCCGATTACGCCGGCTTCGAGGGCCGCCGCGCCGCCGCCAAGGCCAAGGGCAAGCTGCGGGGCATCGGAATCTCGACCTACCTCGAAGCCTGCGGCATCGCGCCATCGGCCGTCGTCGGATCGCTCGGCGCCCGCGCCGGCCTCTACGAATCGGCCGAGGTGCGGGTCCATCCCACTGGCAGCGTCACGGTCTTCACGGGAACGCACAGCCACGGCCAGAGCCACGAGACGACATTCTCGCAGATCGTGGCCGATGCCCTCGGCATACCCATCGAGAACGTCGAGGTCGTCCATGGCGACACCAGCAAGATCCAGTTCGGCATGGGCACCTACGGCTCGCGCTCCCTGGCCGTCGGCGGTTCCGCTCTGACCAAGGCGCTCGACAAGGTCGTCACCAAGGCCAAGCGCATCGCCGCCCACCTGATGGAGGCGTCCGTGCAGGACGTCGAATTCAAGGACGGCGTCTTCAAGGTCGTCGGCACCGACAAATCGGTGCCGTTCGGCAGCGTCGCCCTCACCGCCTATGTGCCGCACAACTATCCGATCACCGAGCTTGAGCCCGGCCTCGACGAGACCGCCTTCTACGACCCGCTCAACTTCACCTACCCCGGCGGCTGCCACATCTGCGAAGTGGAGATCGACCCGGAGACCGGCGTCACCGAGGTCATCGGTTTCGTCGCCGTGGACGACGTCGGCAAGGTGATCAACCCGATGATCGTCGACGGCCAGATCCAGGGCGGCATCGCCCAGGGCATCGGCCAGGCGCTGCTCGAGAGCTGCGTCTACGACAACAGCAGCGGCCAGCTGCTGACCGGCTCCTACATGGACTACACCATGCCGCGGGCCGACGACGTGCCCTCGTTCAAAGTCTCGACGCACAACACGATGTGCACCCATAATCCGCTGGGCTCCAAGGGCTGCGGCGAGGTGGGCGCCATCGGCTCGCCGCCGGCGGTGATCAACGCCGTGCTCGATGCGCTGGCGCCGCTCGGCGTCAGCGACATCACCATGCCGGCCTCGCCCCATCGGGTGTGGCAGGCCATCAACAGCGTCAAAGCGGCGGCCGAGTAAGGGAGGACGACAGCATGTACGACTTCAACTATCTCCGCCCCGCCTCGCTGGCCGATGCCGCGAAGGTCGCGGCGGGTGCCGATGCCAAAATCCTGGCCGGCGGCCAAACCCTCCTGCCCACCATGAAGCAGCGCTTGGCTCAGCCGTCCGATCTCATCGATCTCGGGGCCATCGCCGACCTCAAGGGCATCAAGATGGACGGCAACAACCTCGTCATCGGCGCGATGACGACGCATGCCGAAGTCGCCAAGTCCTCGGTGGTGAAGGGCGCCATCCCTGCCCTCGCTGCCCTGGCCGACGGCATCGGCGATCCGGCGGTGCGCAACCGCGGTACCATCGGGGGCTCGATCTCCAACAACGATCCGGCCGCCGACTATCCGGCCGGCCTAGTCGGCCTCGGCGCCACCGTGATCACCAACAAGCGCAAGATCGCGGCCGAGGACTTCTTCAAGGGCCTGTTCGAGACCGCCCTCGATCCCGGCGAGATCGTCACGGCCGTCAGCTTCCCGAAGCCGGACAAGGCGGCCTACATGAAGTTCCCGCAGCCGGCCTCGCGCTTCGCCCTGGTCGGCGTCTTCGTCTCCAAGAGCGGCAACAACGTGCGCGTCGCCGTGACCGGCGCCGGGTCAAAGGTGTTCCGCCAAACCGATATGGAAAAGGCCCTCGCCGCGAACTTCTCGGCCGACGCCATCAAGAACGTCAAGCAGTCGGCGAGCGGCCTGAACGCCGATATCCATGGCGGCGCGGACTACCGTGCCCACCTTGTCGGCGTGATGGCCCGACGCGCCGTGGCCGCCGCCGGATAGGTCCTTCGAAATCGATCCAGGGTTCGCGGAGGGTTGCTTTGCAACCCTCCTTCTTTTTCCGTCAGGCCGGCGCCCGCAACGGCACGGAGAGATAGGTTCCGAATTCCCTGACGAAATCGCAGCTCACGCGCGCATGCACGCGGCCCTGGCGGTCGTCGAACGCTGCCGCCTGGGCGAGCGGGAAGACCGCTTCGTGCCAGACCCCCGGATGGATATAGAGGCCGGCACGCCCATCGCAGTAAAAGGCGACGAACTTGTCCGGCCGGATGTCGTCGCCCGGCAGTGCCAGCGGCACGACGAAAGGGACGGGTTCCCGGGGAAAGAACAGCTGACCGCCATCTGGATGATAGTTGGCGTGCCAGATGCACACGCGTGACCGGTCCGGATTGACCGCGGTCTCCGATGCCTCCCGCGGGTCGCGCGACCACCCCAACAAGTAGCTGTCGCCGACCGCCTCGTTGCTCCCGTAGAGGACCTCACCCTTCCAATGGAAGGAAAAGATTCCCTCGGTCGTCCCGGCCTGATCGCCGGTGTCGGGATCGACGGGCCGCCAGCCCTGGGCCGGCCAGCGGACGATCTCGATCTTCGTGTCCGCAAAGCTGTCGACGAGCCGTCCATACCCATCGAGGCTCTCCGCTGTCGCCGCGACGACCGGCAGCTCATGGGCGACGAAGGCATCGGAAAGCGTTGCGGCGGTGAACATCATGGCGTCCTCGTCGAGCGCCGTGCCGGACCCGTCAGGGGGCACGTGCACCGTACTTGTGACACCGAAACCGAGGGCCGCGCAATGCTCAGCCGGCCAGCGAGCGACTTCCACCTGTCATCAACCTGTCGCCGAGCGGAACTACCATCGCTGTCATGGCTCTATGGTCAGCAGTGCAGTCGGAATGGCGTCGCTGCCGACTCGGGTGCGCAATTGCGCATCAGCCTGTTGACCGGGCTGCTGTCGAGCATCGTCGCCCTGGCGGTCGGGACCTGGGCGGCGCTCGCGTTGCGTGGCCTCGCGCCGGCCGGCAAGCGCCTGCTCGGCACGCTCTTCTTCATCCCGAGCGCCGTGCCCTCGGTCTCAGTCGAGCTCGGCCTGCGCGTCCATGCGCGAGCATTGGCAGAGCGGCTACGAGGGCACCAAGCGCACCCTCAAGCACAAGAAGTGGCTGGAGATGCCGCCGGAAGGCGCCGGCTGCCTCGTCCACGACGTGCATCGGGAAGACGACTGACCCGCCACCTGCGGCGACACGGCCCCGTGTCGCCGCCCGCCGACTTCTGCCATACTCGCGGGATGTAACGTGGTCCACGCGGGAGCGCCATGCGCACGGCACTGCGGTTCGGCCTCCTGCTAACTGCCCTCCTGTGGAACAGCGGCGAAGCCGGCGCCGCCGATCTCACGGTCAAGCAGGTCGTCGAGGCGCTGGTCAAGGCGAGCCCGGAGCAGCCCGCCGATTTCGCCGGCCGCGACCTTAGCTTGCTCGATCTGAGCGACATCGACTTCAAGAAAGCCAATCTCGCCGGCGCCGACCTCTACGGCACGGACATCTCCCACTCCAACCTGTCGGGAACCAACCTGTCCGGTGCCAGGCTCGACAGGTCGGTGATCATCGGCGCCGATTTCGCCGGCGCGAACATGAGCCAGGCCAGTCTCCTGCGTCCCGCCGCCTTCTCGTCCTTTGACATCCTCACGGGCGAGGCGCCGCGCTTCGTCGGCGCCAACCTCGCGGGCGCCCGCCTGTTCGGCCGCTTCAGCAAGGCCGATTGGCACGGCGCCAATCTGGCGATGGCGCAGATGGGCGCCGACCGCTCCACCGATATCGGGCTCAGGAACCTGTCGCGCACCGAACTCGCGGGTTGCGATCTCGCCGGCGTCCGCCTGTCCGGCGCCGACCTGCGGGGCGCCCTCCTCACCTTCGCCAATCTCCGCGGCGCCGATCTGTCCGGCAGCAACCTTGCCCGCGCCGATCTGTCGCGCGCCGACCTTTCCGGCGCCAATCTCACCGGCGCCGACCTGAGCGGCAGCGACCTCGACGGCACGATCCTCCGCGGCGTCGCCGGGCTATCGAGCGTGCACGGCCTCGACACGGCGCACAACCGCGACAAGGCCATCGAATGAGACGGCGCGGGGTTGCCGCGGCCCTGCTCATCGGGCTCTTTCTGTTGTTCGGCGACGATGGCAAGCCGCAGGCGCAATCCACCGGAACCGTCGATACCGCCCTCGTCCTGGCCGTCGACGTCTCGGGCTCCGTGGACGACAGCCGCTACGTCCTGCAGATGGAAGGCATCGCTGCCGCCTTC
>Ga0335069_10017181_pt1 | contig 10085 bp, 10 predicted proteins | sample Lox_Sample_11_FD_206714 | JGI IMG/M metagenome (GOLD analysis project Ga0335069, IMG submission 206714) | Soil microbial communities from Loxahatchee National Wildlife Refuge, Florida, United States - Lox_Sample_1.1 | ecosystem: Environmental > Terrestrial > Soil > Wetlands | place: USA...
CAAAGCGGTCAGCGCCTCCTCGCCGTGGTGAGCGAACCGGAATTCGAATTCTTCGTCGCGGATCTGGCGGCGGAAGCGCTGCTTTATCAGCAGTTCAAAATCAGGCTCGTCATCCACGGCGAGGATCTTGGCTGAACTGATCACTGGGCGTCCTTTTGGGCCGATGGCGCAACCAACTGACGCAGACGCATCTTAAGGAAATCGAAGTCGACCGGTTTCGTGACGAAATCGGCCGCGCCGCTTTCGGCGGCGCGACGGCGCCGTTCATCGTCGGCGTAGGCGGTCAGCATCATCACCGGCAGGTCGGGGCGTCGCGCCTTGATCTCTCGCAGGAGCGCCAGCCCGTCCATCCCCGGCATGTTGATGTCGGACAGAATCACAATCAGTTGCGGCTCGATGTCGCCAGCCAGACGTTCGAGCGCCTCGGACGCCGAGTTCGCAAAATGCAGCACATAAGTCCCCTCCCGCGCCTCGCGGCGAAATTGCTGACGAAACAGAACGGCGACATCAGGTTCGTCATCGACGATCAAAATGCTAACGGTCATGACCCCTCGCTCGCCGCCAAAGAATCCGCCGCGCCCCTCGCGCCAAAGCGACGCGGCAGACGCACGGTGAATTCGGTGAACTCTCCGGCGGCGCTCGCGACCTCGATCGTTCCGCCGTGCTGCTTGGTGACGATTTCGTAGCTGATCGACAATCCGAGCCCGGTGCCCTCGCCGGTCGGCTTGGTGGTGAAAAACGGCTGGAAGAGCTTGTCACTGATCTCCGCGGGAATGCCCCCGCCGTTGTCGCGCACACGCACCTCGACCGCCTTGCCTATATCGCGCGTGGTCACCGTCAATATCGGCTTGAACTCTCCATTTATCTCACGCTGGCGCTTGTTCGTAGCATAGAAAGCGTTGCCAAACAGGTTTAGGAACACGCGCGTGACGTCTTGCGGCGCCAGCGGGATCGGCGCGATGTTCTCGCCAAAGACCCGTTCTATCGTGATGTTGAAGTTCTGATCCTGGGCGCGGGCGCCGTGATAGGCGAGATTGAGCGACTCGTCGACGAGCGCGTTGAGATCGACGTTTTCGCGGTCGCTGCCGCCGCTGCGGGAATGCGCCAGCATGCTCTTGACGATATTGTCGGCGCGTTTGCCGTGCTCGACAATCCGTTGGAGATTGCTGGTCAACATATCGCTGACCTCGTCCACGTCCTGACGCTGTCGCTCATCGAGCGACGTCAGCGCGGGGGCGGCCGCTTCCTTCAGTTCGTCCAGCAGCCCTATAGAAAGGCTGGCGAAATTGTTGACAAAATTGAGCGGGTTTTTGATCTCGTGCGCGACCCCAGCCGTCAGCTGGCCAAGCGACGCCATCTTTTCAGCCTGTATCAGATTGGCCTGGGCCGCCTTCAGATCATGCAAAGCCGCCTCGGCGGCGTCGCGCGCGACGCGGATTTCCGCTTCGGCGCGCTGTCGTTCGCGCTCGAGGCGGTCTCGTTCGATCAGACTGTTGCGCAACATGCCGAGCGTTCTCGCCATCGCCCCGATCTCGTTGACGCCTGCGGGCGGCAACGCGACGTCGAGTTCGCCGCGGGTGATCGAGGCCATGCTGTGTTCCAGCTGCTTCAAGGGGACAGTGATCGAGCGCACGGTCAGCGCGGTGAAACCCAAGGCGAGCAACAGAGCTCCGATTCCGCCGGCGATCGCGAGCTTTACCGCGAGTTCGGCCCTGCGCGTCGAGGCATCCCGCCTGGCCACGGCCTGTCGCTCGACACGGTCCACGATCCTGTCGATCTCGTCGTCGATCCCGACAACGTGGCTTTTGGCCTGCTCCAGCAGGGCGTTGCCGGCGGCGCTATCGTCGCTTGCATAGGCGACGCCAGCCCGGCGCGCCAGATCGGTCATGGTGTCCACGTCGCGCCCGATGGCGGCGACGAAAGCAGGATCGACTGCGGAAATCGCCTTCAGATCGGAGTCGAGACCAGCCTTGGCGGTCTCCGCCGCCTCCTTGGAGCGAGCGAGTTGAGTAACCGCCGCATCGATGACCCAATATTTGAGGTCGCCGAAATGCTTGCTGGCGGAAGTGGTGTTTTTGACTACGGAGACGAGCGCCGCCTCCTCGACGAGGCTCTGCGAATCGCGAGCCAGCTCCCGGATCAAAAGAGCGGAAGAAATGGCGAGAATCGCGAGCAGCAAGACCGAAAGGAAGATTAGCCGTGCGCGGATCGACACATTCGGCATCGGTCTAACCCACCCAGCTATTGCGTATTCTTGCCTTGTGAAGGGCGGCGGACGCCGCGCCACGAAACGAGGCTCGCGCAACCCCATACCCTATCTGGGATGAGGCCGAGTAGGGCAGTTTGGGACTCACGATCATCATTACAAACCTCGCGAGCTGGGAAAGGGGGTCCGCGACGGGATATATGCCCGATGAAACTGACGCCGATAGTGTAGTATGATCCGCCCGATGCGCTCGATGGAGGAAACAATGAAAGCCACGAATGTTCAGCGCGCTCTCACTCCTTTTGCGATCCTGCTTGGTCTGCTCGGCGCCGACGCCGCGCGGGCGGACTCCGCGTCTTTCAAGGTTCCGCTGACCGGGGCGCAATGCGTACCGCCGGTAGACACGAGCGGCTCGGGAACGGCGGACCTGACTTACGACCCGGCCACCCGGAAGGTGACCTGGAACATCGCTTACAGCGGATTGTCCAGTCCCGCCACGATGGCCCATTTCCACGGCCCGGCTAAGGAGGGCCAGAATGCGCCGCCTGTGATCTGGCTCAGCACGCAAGGCAGCCCGCCCACCAACCCCATGACCGGGACCGCCACCCTCACTCCCGAGCAGGCCAAACAGTTCTCCGCCGGCGAGTGGTATGTCAATCTGCACACGAAATCCCATCCCGCAGGAGAGATCCGCGGACAGGTCGTTCCTCCCAAGAGCTGACGGGGTCACAAGAGGTTGACCAGGACGGCTGCGGCGCCAGCGCTGACGGCCAGAAGCAGGGCTGCCCGCGCCAGGCTCGCGATCCGCGGCGCCGCGACGCTTTCGGGCAAGAGCTTTCTCCCGGTGATCATGGGGCGCAGTAGGTTCTGCCCCTTGACCGCCGCATAGGCCGCGATCGCCAGCACATGCAGCACGATCGCCGCCAGCAGCACATTCCAGAGGATGGCGTGAGCGGCCTCGATGACGTTCGCCGCCGGAGCCGGGACAAATCCGGTCAACGGTCCAACATCGGCGATATCGTTGGCGACATAAAGACCGGTCAGCGTCTCGGCGAGAAGCAGCGCGAGCAGGAAAAGCACCATCCAGCCGCCCGCCGGGTTATGCCCCACCTGGCGGTCGGGTTCTCGCAGACGCGCGTATTTCAGATGTTGCAGGGCCATCCGCGGGGACGTGAGAAAGCGGGAAAATCGCGCCGTCTCGCTGCCAAAGAAGCCCCACAGCAGCCTGAACAGCAACAGGACGAGCAAAGCCTCGCCAATCCACCCGTGCCATACCATCCAGTTTAGCCGCCATGTCGCATAGGCGGCCGCGACAAGCGCCACGATCAACCAGTGGACGATACGGACGGGCGCGTCCCAGACTAAGGCGACGCGCAGCGCGCTACGCATTTTTCTACCGGCTAGGCGCGATCGTTGCCGACCGAGGTCGCAATTTTGCGCCGGGGGCGTCCATGCTGGCGGCGGCAGAAACAAGTGCCTCGGTCGCGGTGAAAGCGGGTTCCCATTCGACGATCCCCAAGCGACGAACATTATCGGGGCGATATTGTAGGGGAAGTTTTTCCGCTTGTAGACTTCAATCGTTCAGGGGCGGCGTGGGCGAACCGCGACACGCGCTCGCGAACATCTCGCTCTCCGGGCGTTCGCTGTTAGCGCCTCATCGCTCCCTTTGCAGGCCATGCCCTGGACCTGCAGGCCGTGACGAGAGCGACCAGCAACGGCAATGGCCAAAACCGCCGAGAACGGACAATTTCTTCGGTATTTCTGAAATCATCGCTAGAATGGAGACTTCTGACAGCGAAGGAATTCGGTTGAGCACAATCCATTCCCTGAACCAGCGCCAGCGGTTGTGCCTCGCCGGGACGCAGCGTGGAATCCGGCGGCTGCCGAAGGAAAAGGCGCGGCAAGCCTCTGAAAAGTCCGGATTCGCGGAAGGAAATGGCAGGATTTTCGACGGGTTTTGTGGGTCCCAGCCGAGTCCAACCCATGGCCAGGCGCGTCCAAACGTGGGTTTTCGGCAGGCCAACGCGAGTCTTTGGCGGGCCAATTTCGGGCCCCGAGAGCCGCGAAGGGGCGAACCTAACTCAGGCCGCGACTCGTGCCGGGCCGAGATGTCCAGCGAGTTGCATCAGCGCGAGGTGATAGGCGCGAGCCGTGCGGTGCGAGCGGTTGTAACGGGCGATCACCACGTCGAGAAGCTCGACCATGATCTCCCCGTCCACTTCGGCCAGATTGTCCAGTGTCAGGCTGCAATGTTTCAGCGCGTCGACCAGCGTCTTGCGCATGAGCGCGAAGCCGGGCAAGTCGCCGCCGATCAGGGCCCGCCAGACCCGCGCGTGCAGGCGCGTCAGCCCGCGCGCCAGATCGTCGTCCCGGACCAGCTTCTTGTAAGCCCCGAACAGCCGGTCGAAAATCAGCGGCTCCGACCATTGCTGGAGGTCCGAGAGGGTTTCGGAGGAATCGGTCTTCGGCATTGGCGATCCTCGACGCGAATCGTTGCGGTTCGCACGCGACTGCAAATGTCATCCAGACTCGGATGAGATGGTTAATGGGAAGTAAACAAATCCGCGAGGTTTTCCACAGAAAAGCGCGGATTCGCTGGTGTTTTACTTAACGTTACGTAAGCGATACTTGCGCCACTAAAGAAAAGGCTAGGAGCTGTCGGGCGCGAATTCCGCCGCCCTCGTCTCCCGCGCGAGAGCGTCCAGAACCGCATTGACCATGCCGACCTCTTCCGGGCCGAAGAAGGCGCCCGCGACATCCACATATTCCGTCACCACAACCCGGGCCGGGACATCGGGCCGGCTGCGCAGCTCGTAATAGCCCGCCCTGAGGATAGCGCGCAGAAGCGCCTCCACCCTGCGAAGCGGCCAGCTCTTCTCCAGGGCCGCGTCGACCCCAAGGTCGATTGGGACCTGACTGCGCAGCACGCCCGAGACAATGTCGCGGAAGAAGGCGACCTCGGCCGGCTTGTACGCCTCGCCCTCGATCTCCTGCCCGATCCAGTGCGCCTCGAACTCGGCCAGGATCTCGTCGAGCCCCTTCTCCGCGACCTCCATCTGGTAGAGCGCCTGGGAGGCGGAGAGCCGGGCGGCGGACCGCTGCTCTGTCTTCTTGGTCTTCCGGCTCCCGGACTTCATGCGCCGGCAAGCTTGCGCTTGAGGAGCGCAAGTCCGATCGCCGCCCGGGCGGCGTCGCCGCCCTTGTCGCCCCGCGCCGGATCGGCCCGCTCTTGCGCCTGGGCGATCGTCTCCGTGGTCAGGACGCCGTTGCCGAGCGCAAGCTTCCGCCGAACCGACATGTCCATGAGCGCACGCGCCGATTCCCCGGCCACGATCTCGAAATGGAAGGTCTCGCCGCGGATCACGCAGCCGAGCGCAACGGCGCCGTCATAGGGACTGCCCGCCGCTTCGGCCGCGTCGAGCGCAATCGACAGACCCGCCGGTATTTCGAGCGCGCCGGCAACCCTTATGATCTCGTGCTTCGCCCCCGCCGCCGCGAACGCGCGGGTCGCGCCCGTCAAAAGATCCGCGCCGACGCCTTCGTAGTAACGGGCTTCAACAATGAGAAAGTGCGCGCCATCAATTCGAGGCGCGGCGACGGCGGCGCGTTGGGGCTCAGCCATGCAGGAGGATAGCTTTCGTCAGGGCTTTGGATCAGCCCGTCGTTTAAAGCCCGTCGGGCAAGCAGGCAAGGCGAGCCTTCCCCAGCGGTGGTCACGGCGTCCGTCCGGTGCTAAAGCGGCGGACCTCGCCGCCGGCTGCGCGGACGAGCGCCAGGGAAACCGCAAAAAGGGAGGGGTCCTCCCGGCGAGGCGCAAACCCTTCAGGGGACGCGATGGAGACGAAAATCCCGCGCTATTGGATGTGGTCCGAGGCCTTCGACGCCCTGGCGCGGGCCGACCGAATGCACCGGCAATTCATCCAACCTGGGCGCCCGGCTCAGCAGGCCCACTGGGAGCCTCCCGTTGACGTGCTGGAGACGGAGCGCGCGGCCCTGGTGCTGGTCGCGCTGCCGGGCGTCGATATGGAGAAGGTTGAGGCGGCGATTGAAGGCGACGAACTGGTCGTCTCGGGAATCCGAACCTATCCGGCGGAAATGCGAACAGCAGCCATCCATCGGCTCGAACTACCGCAGGGTCGGTTCCACCGCCGCATTCACCTTCCCGCTGGACGATATTCGGGCATCCAGAGAACCGCGGAGAATGGCTGTCTGATGATCACGCTGACGAAGGCGGCGCGCCATGGCTGACGCGAACGCCGGAGCCCCCAAGGAAGCGCCGGACACGCCGCCGCTGCCGGCGGACTCGCTCCTCATCGTCCCCGTGCGGAACATGGTCCTGTTTCCAGGCATGGCGCTGCCGATCGCGCTCGGGCGTCCGCGCTCAGTTCTCGCCGCGCAAAGAGCGGTGCGCGAGCAGCAGCCGGTCGGCGTCGTCATGCAGCGCGACGCGGAGACTGCTGACCCTCAAGCCGTTGACCTGCACCGGATGGGCACGGTCGCCAACATCATCCGCTACATCACCGCGCCTGACGGCACGCATCACATCGTATGCCAGGGCGACCAGCGGTTCCGCGTCCTCGACTATCTCAACGGCTGGCCATTCCTGCTGGCCGAGACGCTGCGGCTGCCCGAGTCGACTCTCATGTCGAAGGAGATCGAGGCCCGGTTCGTCCTTCTCAAAGGCCAGGCGATCGAGGCGCTCCAGCTTCTGCCGCAGGCGCCGGCCGAACTCATGGCGGCGATCCAGAGCGTCGAGCAGCCCGGCGCGCTCGCAGATATGGTCGCGACTTTCATGGACGCGACGCCCGACGAGAAACAGGAGATACTGGAGACCGTCGACGTCGGCGCGCGTCTGGAGCGGGTCTCGCGGCTGCTCTCCCATCGCATCGAAGTCCTGCGATTGTCGCAGGAGATCGGCCAGCAGACCAAGGCGTCGCTCGACGCCCGCAATCGCGAGGCGCTCCTGCGCGAGCAGATGGCGACCATCCAGAAGCAGCTCGGCGAGGGGGACGAGGGCAAGAACGCCGAGATGGCGGAGCTCGAAAAGGCGATCGCCGACGCCGGTATGCCGAAGGAGGTCGAGGATCAGGCCCGCAAGGAGCTTCGCCGCCTCCAGCGGATGCCTGAGGCCGCCGGCGAGTACGGCATGATCCGCACCTATATCGACTGGCTGGTCGAACTGCCTTGGGCGCTGCCCGCCGAACGGCCTATCGACATCGCCACGGCGCGCAAGATACTCGACGAGGACCATTTCGGCCTGGAAAAGATCAAGCGCCGCATCCTCGAATATCTGGCGGTGCGCAAGCTCGCTCCGAACGGCAAGGCGCCTATCCTCTGCTTCGTCGGGCCCCCGGGCGTCGGCAAGACCTCGCTCGGCCAGTCAATCGCGAGGGCGATGGGCCGGAAATTCACCCGCGTAAGCCTCGGAGGCGTCCATGACGAAGCCGAAATTCGAGGTCACAGGCGCACCTATATTGGGGCGCTTCCGGGCAACATCATCCAGAGCATCCGCAAGGCCGGCTCGCGTGATTGCGTGATGATGCTGGACGAGATCGACAAGCTTGGACAAGGCGTCCACGGCGATCCGGCCTCGGCTATGCTCGAGGTGCTGGACCCGGAGCAGAATGGCGCATTCCGCGACAACTACCTTGCCGTTCCCTTCGATCTGAGCCGCGTCATCTTCATTGCGACCGCCAATGTGCTCGACACGATTCCCGGGCCGTTGCGCGACCGTATGGAGATCATCAGCCTCAGCGGCTACACGGCGAGCGAAAAATTCCAGATCGCCCGCCGCTATCTCGTTCCGCGCCAGCTCGAGGCCAACGGCCTCAAGCCCGAGCAGGTCGCGCTCTCCGACGAGGCGCTGCGGGAGATCGTCGAACACTATACGCGGGAGGCGGGCGTTCGAAATCTCGAGCGCGAAATCGGCCGCGTCCTTCGGCAGGCGGCGGTCCGGGTGGCGGAGGGCGAAGCGGGGCCGATCGCGATCGCGCCCCCGGACCTAAAGCCGATGCTCGGGGCCCCGCCTTTCGAGGACGAGGTCGCCATGCGAACCAGCATTCCAGGCGTGGCCACCGGCCTCGCCTGGACGCCGGTCGGCGGCGACATCCTTTTCATCGAAGCGACCGCGACGCCCGGAGGCGGACGGCTTATCCTGACCGGCCAGCTCGGGGATGTGATGAAAGAGAGCGCCCAGGCAGCGCTCTCCATCGTCAAGAACCGGGCGGATTCCCTCGGCATCGAACCGGGGCGTTTCGAGAGGACGGACATCCACATCCATGTGCCGGCGGGCGCGACGCCCAAGGACGGTCCGAGCGCTGGGGTCGCCATGTTCATGGCGCTGACCTCGCTCATGACCAACCGCACCATTCGAAGCGACACGGCGATGACCGGCGAGATCTCGCTGCGGGGTCTCGTCCTGCCGGTTGGCGGCATAAAGGAGAAGGTGACGGCTGCGCACCGGGCCGGGATAAAGCGGGTCATGCTGCCGGCACGCAATCGCAAGGACTTCGAAGACATCCCCGAGGAGGTGCGCGACCAGATGAGCTTCATCTGGCTTGAAAGGGTCGAACAGGCGGCGGAAGAGGCGCTCGAAGAGAAGGCGCTGACGCCCGCGGAGGCTTGACGCCAATCCGGGCGACCGCTCCGGTCGATCAGACCGACCGGGCGCGTGGGCGCAGGGGCTCGCCCGCCAGACAAATCGCTGGGAGGGAATCGCGTGGGAAAGCCGCTGATCGTCATCGACCCGCAGCCGCGGGGTCTGGACGAGATCCTGGACGCTCGCCTTTGGGCTGAGCTCCGCGAACTCGGCGAACTCGTCATCCATGAGGAAGAAGGACGGATGCCGGCTGAGCGGCTCGAGCCGCTGCTGCCTCGCATGGAGTTGCTGATCGGCCAGAGCGACATGCCCAAGGCCCGTCTCGATCGGGCGCCGAGCTTGAGAGCGATCATCAACGTCGAGACCAACTTCTTGCAGAACGTCGACTACGAGACCTGCTTCGAGCGCGGAATCCATGTGCTGGCGCCCGGAGGGGCCTTCGCGAAGCCGGTGGCGGAGATGGCGCTCGGCATGGCGATCGACCTCTGCCGGGGCGTGACCGCGGCCGACCGCGCGATGCGCGCTGGACGGGAGAAGTGGCTGCTCGACGGCGCGGAGGGGTGCTTCTCGCTCTACGGCCAGCCGGTCGGCCTGATCGGCTTCGGCGACCTTGCCCGCGCCTTCACCCCCCTCATCCAGCCCTTCGGATGCCCACTCAAGGCCTACGACCCCTGGGTGTCCGACCATTTCATGGCCGGCTTCGGGGTCGAGGCCGCTTCGCTCGAGGAGGTTCTCAGGACAAGCCGGGTCATTGTGATCTTTGCGGCTGTCACCAGCGAGAACCAGCATTTCCTCGGGAAACGCGAGTTCGAGATGATCGCCCCCGGCTCCGTGGTCCTGCTCATGAGCCGCGCCGGCGTGGTCGATTTCCCGGAGTTTTTGCGGCAGATCGAGGCAGGGCGCTTCCGCGCGGCGACGGATGTCTTTCCGGCCGAGCCCGCGCCGGCCGACGACCCCGCCCGCAAGGTCGAGGGCCTGCTGCTCTCTCCGCACCGGGCCGGCGCCCTGACCGATTCGCTGATCGAAATCGGCCGTCAGACCGTGGCCGACGCCGGCCTCATTCTGAAGGGCCTCCCGCCCCTCTCCTGCCGCCGCGCCCAGCGGGAGACGGTCGCCCGCTCACGGTCGAAGCCGATCGAGCGAAGCTAGCCCGCCCGGCGCGCGGGCGACGCTTCCTGAGAGGGTAATTTCGCGCTAATTTCCCTCTAATTTCCCCGCCCTCAATCTTTTCAACGCCTAATCTTACTGCGTCATAAATTGGGGCGAGTTTGGGTTTGGAGG